>Ga0153915_10006036_pt1 | contig 11321 bp, 11 predicted proteins | sample Opewatmetagenome_2_FD_107003 | JGI IMG/M metagenome (GOLD analysis project Ga0153915, IMG submission 107003) | Freshwater wetland microbial communities from Ohio, USA - Open water 3 Core 3 Depth 3 metaG | ecosystem: Environmental > Aquatic > Freshwater > Wetlands | place: USA: Ohio, Lake Erie...
CTCCCTGGGCCAGCAAGGCCGTGGAAGTCATCCAGAAAAACTGGGAGATCCCGCCCACCCGGCCGGCCATTGCCGATTCGGCTGTTGAGATCGTCATTGTCCTCCAGAAGAACGGCCAGGTGTCGAGCACCGAGGTCGTCGCTTCCTCAAATGACCCGGCTTTCGACCGGTCGGCGCGGTTCGCCGTGGAGCTGAGCTCGCCGCTCCCTCCGCTGCCGGATGATTTTCCCGCCGCCAGCCTCGAGATCGCCCTGCTCTTCTCGGTAGAATGATAAAACGCATCGCCTGCCTCGCGCTCCTGGCCGCCCTGGGCACCGGCAGGGCCCAGAATGACTGGCGGACCGAGGTTGCCGGCTATTTCGGCGACGAGAAGGCCGTTGATTATAAAGGGGCGGTCGATCTACTCACGGGAAAATTCGACTCCCTCAACGATGAAGATAAGCCCATCGCCTGCGGGCTCCTGGCCTACATGTACAACCGGCTCGAGGACAGAAACAGCGAATACCAGAAGCTGGGGGAGTACTTCGAGAAGTACGGCGCCATCGGGCTCGGGTTCCACTTCCTTCCTTTGGCCCCCCGGAACAACGTGCTGCGGTACCTCCGGGAATGGCAGCTGCGCTACCCCTGGGTGCTCAAGATGGGGTTCGTGCTGCCCGGCGGCGCGGCCGAGCCGGTTCCCCTGGCCAATCCCCCCGAAACGGTCCTCCTCGGTCTGGAGATGGCCGGCGACGTCTACTATAAAGTGACGGACGGGGAAAACACACTCAAGGGAGGACAGTTCCATCGCGGCTTCAACACTGTCCCCCTCCAGGCAAAGAAGCTCTTCCGGGAGCCCGGAGTCTTTCCGCTCATTCTGGAATTCAAGGCCGGCGACCTCGTCGTCCGACGCGAACTCGTCGTCGGGGTCCAGATGGATTACCAGGGCGTGCTGGGAGGACCTGCCAGCGCTTCCCGGAACGAAGAGTTCGTCCTCGAGATGTTCTTCGGGGAGGAACTGCTCGCCTCGAGCCGCAAGACCGTCATCTCGGTTGAAGATCTGGGGATCAAACCCCCGCCGCCCAGCGGCAAGTACGACCCGTTCGGGCCCGGCTATCAAAACGAGCCGCGGATACCGAATGCTTTTCCGATCCTGGCCGTCCCGCAGGCCATCCTGGAGGCCATCAAGGCCCTGAAGAAAAAAGACGAGGTTGAGCCGGTGCCGCCCGTCGAGCTGAAGACGGACATGCTCGTCCCTTTCAGGCGCACGAGCGCCGGAGGAGATACCGTCGAGGTCCGGGCCCGGATCTCGCTCGGCCTGCGCGAGATGCGCTTCCTCTCCTATTCCCAGGCCGGCCCGCCGACCCAGGCGAAAACGCCCTGACGGGGGACGGCTTCCCCTTCCCAGGAAAGGCGGTCACGCTGCCCGGCATTCATTCCGGACGCCTTGCCCGAAATCGGAAGGCTTGCTCAGTTGGTTCCACGAGAATATCCCGGAAGCCGGCCGCTTCCAGCCTCGAACCGAATGTTTCCGGATCGACGAGGACCATCGTATCACCGATGTGGATCAGCCGCATGCTGAAGCTCGGCAGGCTATCCGAGCCGGCGAAAACGCCGCCCGGCCTGAGGACCCGGAATACTTCGCGGAGGATCTTGTCCTGCTGCTCAGGGGACGGCACGTGGTGCAGCATGGTGAATGAAACGGCTCCCGAGAACTTGGCGTTTTCAAAAAGCAAGGACGATGCGTCCCCCTGGACGACGGTGACATTGCTGCCTTCCAGTCGGCGGCGGAGCGAATCGGCCAAAACAGGGTCGATCTCGACCGCCGTAATATGACCGGCGGAGCGTCTGAGCCGGTCGGTCGTGAGACCCGGCCCGGGGCCGACTTCCAGAACTTCCGGTCCGAGGTCCAGGCCGTCTAAAACCCAGGACATTCTCGGCTCGATCCTTTTTTTCCACCGACTGGAGCGGCAGAGCCAACGGTGAAAGCGGTTCATTATCTGCTCCCTCCCGGCTCAATTTATTGTCCTGCCATAATGGCAGCAAAAACTAGATCCAAACATTGCCCGGCGCGGTCTTGTCCCCGCCGGCGTCGCCCGTGTTGACGGTCCCGGCCGCCTCAATGAGCACCGCCTGGCATTCCACTCCGGCCGAGGTCTTGTGCTCGACCCCCTTTGGGACAACGATCATTTCGCCTTGGCGGAGCAACGCTTGACCGTCCCGGAAATGCACGGTCATCTCCCCGTCCCAGACGAGGAAGACTTCATCGGTCTCTTCATGGCGATGCCAGACGAACTCTCCCTTGAATTTCACGAGCTTGATGTGACAGTCGTTCACCCGCGCGGCGATCTTCGGCGACCAGCGCTCGGAGAACCTCGAAAACTTCTCGCCCAAGTTGATCACGGTGGCCATGGTCTTCTCCCGTTCACCTTTGATCCGGTCCGGCCGGCAGACCCAGGCGCATGATGCGGTACTGCGCATCGGCGAAGCCGGCTTTCCGGTAGGCCCTGATGGCGCGCTCGTTATCCTGGTGCACGTACAGCCTGAGGTCAAGGGCCCCGCCCTGGACCGCGGATTCTGTGTTTGTCTTGAGCAGGGACTGTAAGAGCCCGCGGCCGCGATGCGCGGGCTTGATGTACAGGCTCTGGATCCACCAATAATTCCCCGCCTTCCAATTGCTCCATTCCTTCACGACGGAGATGTTCCCCACAAGTCCCTCTTTTCTATTCTCGATCACCCAGTAGAGCGCCACCGACTCGTCCTCCAGGGCTTTCCGGATCCCCCGTCGGGCCTTCTCGCGGTCCTGACCGGCCCCTTCCGCCTCTTCGGCCTCGGCCAGCGTGAATTCCACGAGCTGCTCGAGGTCGGCCAAATCCGCCCGCCTGATCAGTTCATCCATTGGGCCTCGTCCTTTTTCCCGGTTTTGATAATATAATAGGCTTTTCCAGGGGTCTTGCCAATCGAACAAAGGAGGAGGCATGAGAGATCGTTCTCCCAGAGCATCGTTTTTTCAGGCGCTCGTTGCGCTGGCCGTTCTTTTTTCCACGTCGGCCCAGGCAGGAGGGAATCCCGGGCCCGCGGAGCCGACATACTTGTACAAAACGACGTTCGTCCGCGCGGCACCGGGCAAGCTCCTCGAGCTGATCGAGCTCTACAAGAGCCGGATGCCCTATTATGAGGCGACTGGGGACGGGCCGCCTTTCTGGTGGCGCCACACCCAGGGCGACCACTGGGACCTGATGCTTCTCTTTCCTATGGGAAGCTACGCCGAATATTATTCGGCGGAGAAAACCGGCCGGCGGAGCCGGGCCGCCGCCTCTTCTCCGCTTTCGCCTCAGGCATTCGCTAAAAAGCTCAACGCCTGTTCGTCCTGGCGGGAGGACCTCTTCGTCCTGGGCCCTCCGCTCGAGACCGTGCAGAAGGCCTTTACCGGGACCGCCTATTACCACATCGAAATGTGCGTGGCGCTTCCGGGAAAACAGGCCGAGCTCTACAAGGAACGGGAGATGGAAAACGCCTATTCGGCCGCCACCGGAAGGCCGGAGACCATGATCTTCGTGCGCGACCAAGGCGCCCCGTGGGATCTTTATACCCTGGGGTGCTACCGCGATCTCAAGCACTGGGCATCGAGCCCGTCCCTGACCAAAGACGAGCGCGACCTGGCGGCGCGCCAGGCCGGCTTCAACAACGCCGACGAGATCGGGCCCTACCTGAGGACGCTGATCGACATGCACCGGGATACCATGGGAGTGGCGATAAGGTAGACTGGCGGGAGCCCAGGCTCGGCGGTTCAGATCCGCAGAAGGTAGGAGACTTTCAGCGTGACAGAGTATCCACCGACCCAGCCGAGGACTTCATTCCGTTCGCTCTTCTTCAGAGAAAGCTGGACGATGTTTCCGGCCCCGAAGTAATACCCGACCAGGAAATCGAGGCTGTACTGGTCCTCCCTCGTCTCACCCAATAGCCGGGCATTGAGAAAAAGGCTGGGTGTAACCTGGTAATGGAGGGCGGTCTCATAGGCAAACCCCCTGAAAGCTTCCTCTCCTGTGACGTCCACGACCTGACGGACCCAGTCGCCCGCGAGCGACCACTCCAGGTTGCTGCGCGGGCGCAGGGTCAGTTGGCTTTCCACGCTGGTCTGAGCGCCTGGGAAGACGGCGGTGAATTCCTCGTTGTAGACGCCGCGCTTCTCCCAGCCTCCTTCGAGGCTGACCTCCTTGAAGAAGCCGCCGCGCTCCCAGCTGAAGTCCAGGCTCCCGCCGTAGGTCTGGATGAAGTTCCCCGTCCAGGCGAGTTCATCGCTTTCGTCGACGATCTGATACTTGCTCTTCCCGACTTCCAGGCCGCCGTGGACCTCCATACGGTTGAGGAATTCGCTCCAGACGAACGCCTCCAGGTTGTCCCCGGTCTGGTTCCCGTGAGAATCCTGGTTGAGGCGGCCGCCGATGTCCATGCTGAAGCGCTTGAGCGGCCTGTCGTTGTAGCGCCAGGCGTAGCCGGTCATGAGGTCAAAGGACTGGATATCGACCTGGTCGAGAAAGCCGGTCCGGATGGCGACATTCTCCTCGATCCTCTGGAACCCCGCCATGACCTGTAGGCCGGCGTCCGGCTCCCTCTGGAAGCTGAGGAGGTGGATACCGTTATGCGCGTTCGCGGTCCCTTCGTTGAAGGTCAAGGCGCTCATCCCCTGGAGATAATAGAAATCCTTGAAGTTGAAGTTGTAGTCCAGAGCGATGTTCTGGTTGCGCGCCCCCTCTTGATGGATACCGGCATAATAGACGCCGACCTGGGAACTCTTGAAGATATCCTTCTGGACACGCACGACGCTGAAGACGGAGTCGCCCGTCTCTTCCTTGTTGAGCGCGCCCAGGATCCCGAAGCCGAAGCCCCCTGTTTTGCCGGTTAGCTTGGTCGCAAACTTCGGGTCCCGGATCCGCCGGGAATAGAATAAGCTGATCCCGCCATCGTGGTACTCCTCCTCCTCTGAGGAAGTGTTGAAATAGCGGCTGCCTTCGGTGAAGAAAGGCCGGTTCTCCTGGAGATAGTTCTCGTAGGGAGAGAGCTGGTAAATGAAGGGGTCGGACTCCACTTCGCTGAAGTCGGGACTGGCCGTCGCGTCCAGGTAGAGGTTGGGCTGGATGCCCCACTTAAAATCAAGCCCGAGTGCGGCCTTGTTGTCCTCGGCGCCCTCCCACCGGGACATCCGGACGCCCGCGTAAGGGAAGAACTCCAGGTTGTAGCCGGGCCGCAGCCCGGTCAGGCCGCACAGCTCGCCTGTCTGCTGGAGTTTCGGCAGGTCCCGGTCGACATCGGTCCAGTAATCGGTCTCGTTCAGCCGGTGAATATACCTTTCAAAATTCACCCCCCAGACGTCGAGCTTCTGGGCGGAAAAGCGCAGCGACTTGAACGGGATGGCCATCTCGGCGCTCCAGCCGTCCTGGCGCCTGGCCGCTCCGGACCTCCAGATCGTCTCGACCGAGTTCTTCTGGACGCCCTCGGGGTTGAGTGCGAAGGTGATGCTCGTGCGTTTGTCGTTGTAGGCGTCAAGGATCAGGCTGATCGAATCGTTGTTCTCATACTGGTTGCGCGGCGTCAGCTCGGCCCAGATCTTTTCGGGCTGGGAGTCTTTCATCAGGAAGGCGAAGTAAAGGGTGTCCTGGTCGAAGGCGGCCCAGACGAGGGTTTCCTCGGAAGCTTTGGCACCGTTAACGGGGTCGAACTGGAAAAAGTCGCCGACGGGCTTTAGGTTTTGCCAGCATTCGTCATCGATGAGGCCGTCGACCCGCGGGGGAGGCGTTGTGATGCACTCAACGTTGACCCTCTTGGAACGCTCTTGTCCAGGCGACGCCCCGGCCAGGCCGATGAGGAGGGCGAGAAGGGCTAGGCCGGCGGCGGGGCGGGCGAGAAACGGCGGCATTCCGACTCCTGGGCAAAACGCTATCAGTCCTTTAGACGAACCCGGCGTAATTTTCTTCCCTGAACATGAAAAAGACAAGACTCATCCGCTTGACACCGCGGGCGGGATTTCCACATACTCAAGGCGATGAAGAGATCCCCCCGGAGCCCCGCCTTCCTGGTCCTGATCTTCCTTTCGCTCAGCTCCGCCGTCTTCCTCGACCTCTACGTTCAAAGCTTCAAGATGACCATCATCGATCATACCTATCGGCCGAGCGCTCTGCTTCTCCTCTTTTGGACGGCCTCGTTCGGGGTCATTTTCCTTCTCTGCTTTTTGTTGACCCGCTGGGAAACAGCGTATTTCGGGGCCGACCCTTCCTTCTGGAGGCGCCGGGGCGCCTTCGCCCTGCTCCCTCTCGGCTTCCTCATCCTGAGCCCATGGCTCCTACACTTTTACATGACGGGCGGCGACCTCCGGGTCCGCCTCCGCCTCCTGGCGAGTCTGGCCCTTGCGGCGGCCCTCTTCCTCAAGTTCTCGGGGTTCGTCCGTTTCCTGGCTAAGCGCGGCTCCCTCCTCGACCGGGCGGTTCTCCGGTTCTCATCGATCAGCCCGCGCCGCCGGCTCCTTCTCCTCTTTCTGGCCTCGTTCCTTGTCTACCAGGCCGCCGCGCTCGTCCTCGTGCTGAAGGGAACATCTTTCTCCGGCGACGAACCTTACTACTTGCTTACGGCCCACAGCCTGCTTCGGGACGGCGACATCAACCTAACTAACAACTATGCCCAACAGGATTATTTCCATTTTTACGCAAAAAAGGACCATCCCCGGCTGAAGCTCGGCATCTACGGCCGGCGCGGCCGGGAGGGAAAGGGGACTATCTATCCCATTAACCTGCCCGGGATCTCTGTCCTCATGCTCCCCTTCTACTGGCTGAGCCAGTTTTTTTCGGGCAAGGGACTGACCTTCATCCTCAAGACCAGCCTATCGCTCTGGGCCTCTCTCCTCGGCCTCCAAGTCTACCTCTACGCCCGCGAGCGCTGGGAGAGGGAACGGCTTTCGCTCGGTCTTTGGGCGCTTTTTTCCTTCAGCGCTCCCCTTCTGTTCTACGCGGTCCATCTCTACCCCGAAGTGCCGGTCGCCCTCTTCGCCCTTTATGTCTTCCGCAAGATATCGAGCCGGACTCCCCTGTCGACCGGCGGAATGATCCTCTGCGGCTGCCTTCTCGCGCTTCTCCCTTGGTTCGGTTTGAAGTACAGCTTCATCCTGTATCCGCTCTTCCTGGTATCCCTGTATTTCCTCCTCAAGGAGCACAGGTCCGGGCTCAAAGCCCTGGCCTTCGCCGCCCCGCCCCTCATTTCCACGGCTCTGTTCTATGTTTTCGTCCATTCCCTCTACGGGACATTCTCTCCGATCGCCGTCTATGAGGGGGTCATGTCCGCCGAGAAGGCGGAGGCCTTCCGGGAACTCTTCCTCGGCATCCCCCTCCGCGCCCGGGTCGATGCCTTCCTGGACTATTTCCTCGACCAGAGGGACGGATTGCTCCTCTACTCGCCGCTCTACTTTTTCGCCTTTTTTGGACTCGTGGAGCTCTACCGCCGGAGAAAGAAGGAGTTCTGGGCGCTTCTCGTGATTGGACTTCCCTTCCTTCTCAACTACGCCCTGTTCACCCACCGTCAGGGCAACTCGCCGCAGGGCCGCGTCCTTGCGCCCATCTCCTGGATGCTGATCATCGCCGTCGGGAGCTTCCTCGTCCACAGCCGCAAAAGGTCCTTCTCGTTCGCCTTTGGGGCGGCCGCCGGAGCGGGTTTCCTGATCGCCGCCCTACTTCTTTTCAACCCTTCTTTCCTCTACCAGCCGACAACCCACGAGGTCACGACCCGGCCCGGTGAGCTCTTCGTCTACCTCAGCGACATGCACTTCTTCCTGCCTCCCTACCTGCCTTCGTTCATAAAAGTGGATAATTCCCGCTATCTCCCCAATTATCTCTGGGTGGCCGCACTCCTGGTTTTCATCAGCGTCTATGCTCTCTCCAGGAAGGCCAAGCCACTAGGCCGGGCTGTCCCGGTCCTTTTTGCCTACGGCATCCTCACCGCCGCTTTCTTCCTCTGGGTCCTCTTTCCCCGCAGTCCGCTCTATCCCCTGAAGACGGTCGAATACTCCCCCCAGTCAGCCCTCGGTTTCTACACTTTTTCGATGGGAAAGGGAGTCGTGGCCAAGGACAGCGGCGATTTCTACCTCCATTATGACAAGTCTTACCGGCTGCTTTTCGGATCGCGGAGGAAGCTCGGCAAGGTCAGGCTCCGTCTGGGGTCGACGGCGGGTGATTATCAGGTGGACGTGCGGCAGTTCGACCTCGCCCTATGGCATGGGGAGACGCGGCAGGAGATCAGGGAGATGGAATTTGCGCCGGCGTCGGCCTATGAATTCAAGCGGCTCTATCTTTATGAAGTTGACGTGGGCCTGAGACATCGATCCGAGGAGTCGATGCTCCTCGAGCCCTTCCTCTTCCAGGTCATTCCCCAGCCCGACTGAAGCGCGGGTAGGCATCCAGGTCGAGGGCCAACGACGGCCTTTTTCTGCCCCTCAGCTTCTCCGCGGCCAGCGCGGCCACCATGGCGGCGTTATCGGTGCAGAACTGGGGGGAAGGGATGAAGGCCGGGAGTCCGAAGGTGCAGGCGACCTGCTCGAACCCCGCCCTCAGCCGCTTATTGCGGGCGACTCCGCCGCAGAGGATGAACGATTGCGGCGGGAACCTTTCAGCCGCTCCGGCCACATTATCCAGCAGGGCCCGGACGACGGCGCCCTCAAAGCTCGCCAGGAAGTCGGGAAGCTCCGGGCGGCGGGCGGAGATTCTCTTCTCGCCGATCCACTTCAGCGCGGCCGTTTTGAGGCCGCTGAAGCTGAAATCCAGGCTCCCGTCCTTCATCCGGGGAAGCGCAAAAGCGAACTTCGCGGCGTCTCCTCCAGACGACAACCGTTCGATCACCGGCCCCCCCGGATAGCCCAACTCGAGGAACTTGGCGATCTTGTCCAGGGCCTCGCCGGCGGCGTCATCGCGGGTCCGGCCCAGGAGACGGAAGCGGAGGCGTTTTTTCAAGAGGAACAGGGAGGTATGGCCTCCCGAAACAAGGAGGGCCAGGGCGGGAAAAGGGATGTCCGGGTGCTCGAGAAAAGCGGCCTCCATGTGGGCCTCGAGGTGGTCGATCCCGACAAGGGGCCGGCGGTAATAATAGGCCAGGCCCTTGGCGAAGGACAACCCGACCAGGAGCGAGCCGATGAGCCCGGGGCCTTGAGTCACGGCGAAAGCATCGATGTCCGCGGCCGAAAGAGAGGCCCTTTGCAAGGCTTCCGCGATGATGTAGCCGATCGACCTGAGGTGCTGCCTCGAGGCGAGCTCGGGAACGACGCCGCCGAACGGGGCGTGGACTTCATCCTGCGAAAGGACGACGCTGCTCAGGACCCGGCGCTCGCCGGTGACGACGGCCGCCGCCGTCTCGTCGCACGAGGTCTCGATCGCCAGGATGTTCATCGCCCTCTTCCCGTCCACTCGTCCCCTAAGCCCCAGCCGCCGGGTTCCACACCTTCAGACTCCGTCCGTACGGCGGACGGGCGATGCCGCGCTCGCTGATGATGGCGCTTATGAGCCTGGCAGGGACGACATCGAAGGCCGGGTTTCGGACGGGGACGTCGGGCAGCGTCACGGCGCAGCCTCCCACCCGGCGAACCTCCTCGGCGGGCCGCTCCTCGATCGGGATCTGCTCACCGCTGCGGAGGCGGAAGTCGAACGTGCTGAGCGGAGCGGCTACGTAGAAGGGGAGCCGGTGGTGCCTGGCCAGCACCGCCACGGAATAGGTCCCGATCTTGTTGGCCGCGTCGCCGTTGCGGGCGATGCGGTCGGCGCCCGTGATGACCAGGCGGATCTCCCCCTTCTTCATGAGCCACCCGGCCATGTTGTCAGTGATGAGCGTCATCGGGATGCCGAGCTGGCGGAGCTCCCACACGGTCAGCCGCGCCCCCTGCAGGAACGGCCGTGTCTCGTCCACGAATACGTGAAGCCGCTTCCCCTCCTCAAAGGCCGCCCGGATGACGCCGATGGCCGTGCCGTAGCCGGAGGTGGCCAGCCCGCCGGCGTTGCAGTGGGTCAGCACGGAATCGCCGTCGGCGATGAGGCTCTTTCCGAAGGCGCCCATTCTCTTATTGATCTCCAAGTCCTCGGTTTCGACAGCCTGGGCCTCCCGGACCAATCGAAGCCCAAGCGCATCACGGGACAGGAGCTTGTTCTCTTCATAGACGCGGCGCATTCTCTCCAGGGCCCAGAACAGGTTGCGCGCGGTCGGCCTTGTCCGGGAGAGCCGGGTGAGGCTGAGGTCGAGCTGCCGGCCGGCATCCCCGGACGGATCGCCGCCCAGGAGGCCAAGGGCCACACCATAGGCGGCCGCAACCCCGATGGCCGGGGCGCCGCGGATGACCATGGTCTCGATCGCCGAGGCCACCTCCTCAGCGCTCCGGCATTCGACGTAGGTCTCCTCAAGAGGCAGCTTGCGCTGGTCGATCATCACCACCCGGTCGTCCCGCCATTCGATTGTCGGCCGCAATTCTCACCTCGTCACTGGTTTATTTCGCCCCTATTCTACCGGAAAAGGCTGAACTCCGGAACGGCCCGGCCCTTGGTTTCTTGACTTTTCGCCCGGACTCAAGTAATTTTGGTCTGTAAAGGTCATATTCGCCCGTTGGCCGGGAACAACCCCCCGGAGGAGGCTCAGATGTTTCTGTTTGGACCGATCGGACCGACCGAACTCCTGCTCATCCTGCTTATCGTCGTGATCATCTTCGGCGCGCGTCGGCTGCCCGACCTTGGGAAGGGACTGGGCGAAGGTATCCGCAATTTCAAGAAAGGGTTCAGCGGCAAAGAACCCGAGGAAAAGAAGCCTGATTCCGAAAAGCCCTCCACTCCAGATAAAAAGTAATGCGCCGGACGCTGGAAAAGCTCGCCCAGGAGCGCCAGGAAAAAGAACAGGAATTCGCCCGGCGGCTTGACGAAATAAAGCAGAAGGGGAAAAAAGACCTCGCCGCTTCGTTAGAGGGAGTGGTCCGCCAGCTCGCCGCCTTGGTGGATGCCAAGGACAAAGAGTGGGACGCCCTCGGGAACAACCACGTCGGGCTCATCTTTAAGAGCCTCGAATGGCGGGTCGACAAGTTGGCCGCCGAGACCGAGGACGCCCAGCTCCTGATGAAGAAGTTCATCCTGCTCAGGGAGAAGCTGGACCGCCTCCTCGCCGCGCTCGAGGAGAAGAAGACTCCCCGGCCGGAAGAAGTGCGCGGACTCCTCGAGCCCCTCGAGGACTGGCGCTACGCCGGGTTCGAGAACCGCTTCCGCGGGGGGGATGAGGAGGTCAAAAACCAGCTCCGCCAATATGTTCCTTGTTTTCCCAAGGAAAAGGCGGTCCTCGAC
>Ga0153915_10006037_pt1 | contig 11321 bp, 4 predicted proteins | sample Opewatmetagenome_2_FD_107003 | JGI IMG/M metagenome (GOLD analysis project Ga0153915, IMG submission 107003) | Freshwater wetland microbial communities from Ohio, USA - Open water 3 Core 3 Depth 3 metaG | ecosystem: Environmental > Aquatic > Freshwater > Wetlands | place: USA: Ohio, Lake Erie...
CGCCGCCAGGAGCACCGGCAGGGTCAGGAAAACCGCGGCGTCGCCCGGGTTGCCGAACGTGCCAATCCACTCGTAGCGGCCACCCTCGTGCGTCAGCAGCGCAAAGCTCTCCGGCTGCCACGCCGGCCGCAGGAACAGCAGCACGAGCGCCGCTTCGATGAACCCAGCCCAGACCACCAGTGTGGAGAGCGCGCGGCGTCGCTCCGCGGTAAGTTGGCGGACCGCACCCCACCCCAGCGCCGCCAGGGCGAACGGAAGCAGACCCGTGAGCGACCGGGCTAGCTCCGGGCACGTTACGGCGCTCACGACGCCGCCCGCCAACACGCCGCCCCAAGCGAGCCACCATGGGTCACGCCACGCGGCCCCCCTCAGGTTGCTTACGACGAAGACGGCTGCAAGCAGCGTCCATGCGGCGAGGGCGAGATCGCTCTTGGGGCCGCGAAACATTGCGAGGGCGCCGCTGTCCCAAACCAAGGGCACCGCGAGGGCGAGCGCACCGGCGGCAAGAAACGCCAGCCCCGCGAGGACGCCCTCGGCCCGGGCGTGCTTCCTCCTCGGGGTGTGCATGCGGGTCACGCCTATTCCTCGAGACGGACCGAGACTATGCGCGAGACCCCCGGCTCCTCCATGGTTACGCCGTACAGAACGTCGGCGTGGGCCATCGTTCGCCGGTTGTGGGTGATGAGTAAGAACTGTGTCCCCTCGCTCATCTCCCGCAGCAGTGCGGCGAGGCGTTCTACATTGGCGTCGTCGAGAGGCGCGTCCACCTCGTCGAGAAGGCAAAACGGTGCCGGCCGGATGCGGAAGAGGGCGAGCAGGAGAGCGATCGCCGCTAGCGCTTTCTCGCCGCCCGAGAGCAGCAGCACCGACTGGGTGTGCTTTCCCGGCGGCCGCACGCGAATCTCGATCCCGCTCTCGAGCGGCGCGTCGGGATCAGAGAGCTCGGCTTTCGCCTCTCCGCCGCCGAACAGCCTCTGGAAAACGCCGTCGAACGCAACGTTGACCTCGGAGAGGGTGGCCAGGAAGCGCTCCGCGCAGGTGGCGTCGAGCTCCTTGACCGTTTCGTTAAGGGACTCGAGCGAACGCTCCAGGTCCCGGCGCTGCTCCTTGAGGAACGCGTGGCGCTGCTCGAGCTCGTCCCTCTCGGTCACCGCCAACTCGTTCACCGGTCCCAGCGCTTCCAGCTCCGCCGCGAGGGCTTGCTCGCGGACCTCCAGCTCCGGCACCGCTTCCGGTGGCGGCGGCTCGGGGAGCTCGGCCTGGCCGGCCAGGGTGAATGCGATCGCCTCCTCGAGACGCTCGCGTGCCCCGGTGGCCTCCGCGAGGGCAAGGCGGGCGGCGTGAGCGGCGTCCCGGGCGGCCAGGTGAGCGATTCGGCCGTTCTCGGCCTCGCCCTCGGCCGCGGTCACCCTTGTCCTGGCCGTCTCGACCTCGGCGGCGAGGCGCTCCGCCTCGCGGTGGAATGTCGTGCGCCGTGCGAGGAGCTCCTCGAGCTCGGCCCGTGCCGAGGCGGCCGCCTGCCCCGCCGCCTCCGCGCGGTGCGCCTGGGCCTGGGCTTCTTCGCGCGAAACCTGCTCGCGCCGCTGCAGTTCCTCCAGCTCCTCCCGGTGACGCGTGAGGTCCCGCTGCGCCGCGACCAGGCGCTCGTGTGCGACCGCCGCAACGCCGCGCGCTCGCTCGGCCTCCGCTCGGGCGGAAGCGGCCGCGTCGCGGGCACGGTCGGCCTCCCGGGCGAGGGCGTCCACCTCGGACTCGAGCGCTCCGGAACGGACACCGAGCCGCTGAACCTCCTCTCCTGCGACGGCGAGCCGGCCCGCGAGCGCGACGCTCTCGTCGGCCAGGCTGGTGAGTTCCGCCGCCAGCGCCTCGAGCTCGCGTTCGAGGCGCTCGCGCTCGCGATGCAGGGCCTGGCGGGCGGATGCGGCCGCTGCGAGTTCTTCCGCCGACTTGCGCGCGGCGTCGTCGCGCTCGCCGAGTCGTGGAGCGAGCTCGGTGAGCTCGCGCTGGACTTGTTCGAGGTTTGTGTTTGTCTCCCCCTCGCGGGTGGCGGCAGCAGTCTCGGCCGCGGCGACCTCCCGTTCGCGCAGCCGCAGCTCCAACGCTCCAGCAGCGGCTCTTCGGCCACCCGGAAGCTCGAGGCGCGTCCCGCGGCGCTGACCCCCTCCGGGGAGCAGTACGACCAGGTCAGGATCAGCTGTCGCCAGTTCCCGCGCATGGGCGAGATCGCGTGCCACAACCGCGCGGGGAAGTGCGGACGAGAGCCACCCCATGTCGTCCGCTGAGGCGCCACCCTGCTCAAGCAGCGGCGAAGGGCGCGGCCCTAACGAGCGATTCGCGACGACCACTCCGAGCCTGCCCTCGACGTTCGGAGCGCTTGCCACGAGCACCGCGGCGGCTTCTTCGTCGGCACAGACCGGAAGGTTGAGAAGGCCGCCGTACGCGCGGTCCAGCAGCCTCGCGACCTCCGGGGATGGCGCGAGGAAGTCGGCAACGGTGCCGAGCAGCTTGCTGTCGGGCAGCGCGCGGGCAAAGGCGGTAGGCAGGGCGCGGGCTTCGGCGAGCCGGCGCACGAGTCCCTCGCGCTCGTGCTGGGCCTGCCAGCGCTCGTGGCCTGCGGCGTCGCGCGCTGCGGTCAGCTCGGTGACGCGCGAGGCGAGCTCCTCCTGGCGCACTCGCAACGCCTGGCGCTCGCGCTCGATCTCGGCGGCAGCGCCTGCCGCTGCGCTCTCCTGAGTCGCCGCGACCGTCTCGCTCTGCGCCAACTGTGCGAGGTGCGCGCCGAGGCGCTCATGTTCCGAGGTCAGGCGCGTGCGCTGGTAGGCATCCTGCTCCAGCTCCACCTCCAGCCGGTGCGCTCGGTTTCGGGCCTCGGTGGCGCTTGCGGCGGCCGCGAGGAGCGTGCGGCGCGCGTCCTCGGCCCGGGTGCCGACCTCGTGTGAGGTGGTGTCCATCGCCTGCGCCGACTCGGACGCGGCCTGCGCCTCCCTCTCACGCACGGCAAGGGTGCCCTCCGCCCCGGTTAGAGCGGCCTCCAGCGCGGTGCCCTGCTCTCGCAGCGCCTGCGCCGATGAGACCAGGCGGTCGGCCTCGACGCGTGCCGCGTCGCGGCGCTCGCCGGCCTCGCCGGCCTCACGCCGGGCGGCCGTCTCCTCGGCCTCGCGGCGCTGGGCGAGGGCGTCTGTCCTCGCCTCCTCGTCGCGGGCGGCGGACAGGCTTTCCTGGGCGCCGTCCAGCTCGCGCCGCAGCGCAGCGAGCATTGCGTCCGCGCCGGCGAGCGTCGCGGCAGCCTCCGCCTCGCCGAGGCCAGCGGCGGTGAGCGCCTGCTGCTTCTCGTCGACGGCGATCACGAGAGCCGCACGCTTGCCAGCGAACAGCGCCGCACGCACTTCGGCGAGTGCCTTGCGTAGCTCGTGGTGCTTCTCCGCGCGCCGCGCCTGTCGGCGGGCAGCGTCCAGCGACCGCTTGACCTCGGTGGCCACATCGGCCAGGCGGAGCAGGTTGGCGCCGGTCTCCGCGAGCTTGAGCTCGGCCTCGTGCCGGCGCGCTCGGAACTTCGTGATCCCGGCCGCCTCCTCGAAGAGGACGCGCCGCTCGGTGGCGCGCACGGAGAGCACTTGGCCGATACGCCCCTGCTCGATGATCGCGTAGGCGCGGGTTCCGAGGCCCGCGTCCATGAGGTGATCGGCGATGTCCTTGAGGCGCACGCGCCTGCCACGCATGCGGTACTCGGAGGTGCCGTCCCGCAGCACCCGGCGCGAGATGTCCAGCTTGCCCTCGGTTGCAGGCCAACGCCCGTCGGGAGACACCAGGGTGAGGCTCACTTGGGCGGCCGCCAGCGGAGCCCGACTCGGGGCGCCGGCGAAGATTACGTCCGCCATGTTCTGTGAGCGCAGTAGGCGCGCCGACTGCTCGCCAAGCACCCAGGCGATCGCGTCCGAGATGTTCGACTTGCCGACTCCGTTGGGTCCCACGATCGCGATCAGCGCGCCGGGGAACGACAGCTCCACCCGCGTCGCGAACGACTTGAAACCCTCTAGGGTCAACGAAGCAAGGCGCACCGCTCCCATCGTCGAACCTGTGATGGTACCACCGAATACGGACCGCAGTGAATGCCTGACATGCCGCGCAGGCCATCCGTGAGGTCGCGACGAACTGGACCGTCACAAAGCCAACACGATGCCTTGAGGGCGGTAGCTCTGACTGGTAGTGTGGCATCCCGCAGCAACGCTGCCGGGAGCGTCCATGGGCCACGAAGCGCTGTACGCCACGCCGCGGGTGGTTGAGGACTTCAATGACTGCTACTTCTACCACACGATTGATCTTCCCGGCACCGGAACCGTCGTGGGCCCCTGGGACCTCCGGTCCGGGGTCCGGGAGTACCTGGGCGGCGTGGAACTGCGCGGCAAGCGGGTGTTGGACGTGGGTACGGCAAGCGGATTTCTCGCTTTTTGGATGGAGCGTGCCGGCGCCGACGTCGTTGCGTATGACCTGTCGGAGGAGCAGGACTGGGACGTGGTCCCGTTCGCCGGCCTCGACGTTGAGGCGGAACGCACTGCCCGCAAGACTCATATCAGGCGGCTCAACAACTCGTTCTGGCTAGCCCGTGAGGCTCTCGCCTCGAAGGTGAAGCTGGCCTACGGGAGCGTGTATGCCTTCCCGAAAGGTTTTGGCCCGTTCGACGTGGCCGTTTTCGGCTCGATTCTTCTTCACCTGCAGGATCCCTTCCGAGCGCTGCAGGGGGCGCTCTCGTTGACCAAAGAATTTGTAATCGTGACCGACGTGCTCCCGCGCCGTGCCCTCTTGATTCCGTTCCTCGCGCGCTGGTTCGGGCCCTGCCTCCACTTCCTGCCTGACGCCGCCACCCAGGGCCCCAAGGACTCTTGGTTCCTTCTGACGCCGAGAGCGGTGATCCAGATGGTAGGCGTGCTTGGCTTCACTGACTGCAGGCTGAGCTTTCACACACAGCTCTACAACGGCAAACCGTGCCGCCTCTTCACAGTGGTCGGCCGCCGCACGGTGAGCCTCTGAGCTTCTTCGGGAGGGACTCTGTTGCGCTTTGGCGCTTAAGCGGTCGTCTCAGCGGCGATCTGGCGTCCAGATCCCCGAGATGACCGCGCCGCAGGTCGGGCAGGCGCCCCCGGTTGTCAGCCGCACCTCGAGGACCGTGAAGCCGGTTCGTCGCACCACCACCGTGCCGCACGTTGGGCAGCGGGTGTCCTCGAGGTCGCCGACATGCCCAGGAAGGTTGCCGGCGTACACGTAGTGCAGCCCCGCCTCACGCCCGATCTCGGCCCCGGTCTGCAGCGTCGAAGCCGGTGTGGCCGGTGGGTCAGCCATCTGGTAGTCGGGGTGGAAGGCGGTCACGTGCCATGGGATGTCTGGACTAACCCCGGCGAGGAACGCCGCGATTTCCTTCAACTCCTCGGGGGAGTCGTTGAGCCCGGGAACGACGAGCGTCACCACCTCCACCCAGATGCCGCGCTCCACCAGGCCGGCGATCGTGTCCAGCACCGCCTGCAGCTTGCCGCCGAGGGCCGCGTACGTCCTGGGCGAGAACGACTTCAGGTCCACTTTGTAGGCGTCGATCACGGGCGCGAGGTAGTCGAGCACCTCGCGGGTCGCATGTCCATTGGAGACGAACGTGGTGACGAGTCCGGCCTTGCGTGCCAGCTCGAAGACGTCGTGGGCCCACTCGGCGGTGATGAGGGGCTCGTTGTAGGTGCTGGTGATCACCGTGCAGCGGTGCTCGACCGCCGCCTCCACCAGTGCCTGCGGAGCAACCTCGTGGATGGCTTCGCTTGCGTCGGGGTTGCGCAGTGCCTGGGAGGTGAACCAGTTCTGGCAGTAGGCGCAATGCAGATCGCAGCCAAGCATGCCGAACGACAGGGCCCTGCTGCCGGGGAGCAGGTGGAAGAAGGGCTTCTTCTCGATGGGGTCCACCGCCACGCCCGCCGTGTACCCCCACGGGACGAACAGGGCGTTTCCCGCTCGACCCCGCACCAGGCACACGCCCCGCGAGCCGTCGGCGAGCTTGCAGCGGTGCGCGCACGCGACGCAGACGAGCTTGCCGGAGGAGTGGGGTACCGCGAGCTCGGCACGCGCGGCGGTGAAGCGGTCCAGCCGCGTCTCCACGAGGTCATTGTGGTGCCCCGGCTTGACGCATGCAAGGGGCGAGGGGAGAATCGCGCAAGCCGTCGGAAAAGCACGATGGACCCCGCAGACCAGGTGGTCGAGGCACGCCACGCGCCCGGTGGCGTTTCAGGCAGCATTCGCGTGCCGGCGTCCAAGAGCCTCACCCAGAGGGCCCTGGTGGCAGCGGCTCTGGCGGGCCGGGACTCAGCGGTCCGCCACCCCCTCGACGCCGAGGATCCTCGGTTGCTGTTTGAGGCGCTCCGGGCGGCGGGGTTTCGGCTCGTCTGGGAAACTGACGTGGTCACCGCGCAGGGGCGGGACCCCGTCGAGGGCGCAACGCTTCACCTGGGCAACAACGGGACCGGCGTGCGCTTCCTGCTCGCTCAGCTTGCAGCCCTTCCGGGCAGTTGGGCGGTGGATGGCTCCGAGCGGCTGCGGCAGAGGCCGATCGCGCCGCTGGTGGGCGCACTGCGGCACCTCGGCGCGAGGATCCAGCCCGTCGAGGGCTTTCACGATGCCCTCCCCTTGCGTGTGTATGGGCAGCCCCTGCGGGGAGGCCGGGTCGAGCTGGATGCCTCGGCCTCCAGTCAGTTCGTCTCGGCGCTACTGCTGCTCGGCGCCACGCTGCCGGAGGGACTCTCGGTGCGCCTCGCGGCGCCACCTCCTTCGCGACCGTACCTCGATCTGACCGCCGAGGTCCTCGAGGCGTTCGGAGCCCCGCTCATCGTGGCGGACAACGGAACGAGCTGGAGCGTCCGCGGCGGCGTACTAACACCCGCGCAGTTCAGCGTGGAAGGCGACTGGTCTGCGGCCGTCTTCCCGATGGCGGCTGCAGCGGTCGCAGGGGGTGAGGTGGAGGTGGTGGGCGTGCGCCGCGAGAGCCGACAGGGGGATGCCGCGGTGCTCGGCATGCTGGCGCGCGCGGGGTGCCGAATCCACGAGTCCTCCCACGGCGTGCTGGTTGGGGGACCGGCAACGGGACCGCTGAATGCGGATCTGCGGGACACTCCCGACCTGTTTCCGGCTCTCGCGGCGGTGGTTGCGTCGGTCGGAGGCAAACTCACGGGCCTGGCCGGACTCGCCACCAAGGAGAGCGACCGCCTGAGTGTGCTGACCGGGCACCTGACCACGCTTGGTTTCGCAGTTGAGGCCGGCGCCGCGTGGTTCGCCGGTGGCGGTAGATCGCGCCGCCGATGGCCGGGCAACCACGTCCTCGATCCTGCTGGCGATCACAGGGTGGCCATGGCGCTCGCGGTCGCGGGATGTGCGGTGCCGGGGGGGCGGATCACGGACCCCGGCTGCGTGGCAAAGTCCTGGCCCGAGTTCTGGGGCGCGTGGCAGGGGATCGCGCCGGCGGGGTCGTGAAGGTCCGCGTGTCCTCCGCGGGCGCGGTCGCCCGGCTTCTCGCCTGGGACGCGTCGTTTCTTCCCGTGGTCTCCGACGTCACCGTGACGCCTGATGGTGTCACGCTCGGCCTCGACGCCCCAGGTGTCGAGCTGGCGCGGGTGTGCCAATGGCCGCGCGGGCAGCGCGCGGCGGTCGCGCTGCAGACGCTGGCCGCCGCAGCGTTCCTGTTCGAGCGCGGGTGGTACCCCTCGCGCGCCGTGCTGCGCACCGCCAGGGTGGTGCGCAGCGAGGCCGGAGTCTGGTTTCGCCTGACCACACTGCCACGCCGACAGCTGGAGGATGCTGCGCTGGAGAGGCGGCTGCGCGTCGCGCTCGGGCCCGCGGATAGCGTACTGGCGGCTGTCATCGGACCGTTGCTGCGCACGCTCCTGCCGGAACGTGGCGCGGACCTCGATCGGGCGGCCTCGTCGCGGCCTGCATGGGAGGCCGCGGAGGCCTGGGTGGAGGTGCTGCTCGGCGAGGGGCGGGGCAGCACGGTGCTGCGCCACCCGGCGGGCGCGGGGCGGGCGCTCTGGGCCCGTCGCTTCGCGCTCCCCCAAGCGGGGGTGTTCTGGGTCGAGGAGGAGCCGCTGCTTCCGGCCCTGACTGTCGCCGGGCAGTTGGCGGCCGCCGGTCGCGGCGTGACCGTGGCCACCGGTGCGTTCGAGGAGCACGACGTGGCCCGCCTCCTCGCCCGCGCCGCTGCCGACGGTCGCGACTGTCTCGTCCTCACGACCTTGAGTCTGCCGGGCGTCGCGGCGTTGCCCCTTGCGGGTGGTGCCGACTCGGTCTGGGTCCTCGCGAGGCAGGGCGGTCTCGGCCGCGCCCACGCGGCCGCGGCGATGGAGGCCGGCGTTGGGCGGCCGACCCTGGCTCGTTTGATGCTGGAAACGAGCGCCACCCATGGCTTCTCGCGCCCGCCGCAGGCGGCTGCGGTCAGGGAACGAGAGGCCCTGGCCTCTCCAGGTGCGCGGCGCGCGTTGGCGTGGTTGGAGAGCGCGCCAGTCGGGCTGGGGCAGACCGACCTCGAGGTGCTTGCTGGGGCGTCCTCCGAAGCGCTGGCGGAGCTCGATCGGCTCGGGCTCGCCCGGATGCGACACGGTGCGTGGCACTCCCTGCGCATCGCCGAGTGCCGGAGCCGCGAGAAGCTGGAGGCCATGGCCGACGCCGTGCCGGAGGACACCCCGCAAGGTGTCGTGGCGCGAGCGCTGGCCAGGGGCCAGGAGGAGCGAGCGGCGGCGTGGTGCGAGGCGCGCTTGGCGGCGGGCCTGGCCGGCGAGGCGCTGGCCGTGGCGCGTGCGGTCGCCGTCTACCCCGCCGTGCGCCTCGCGGGAGCCGAGGCCGCACTGAACCTGGGCCGCCTGACCGACGCGGAGGACCTCCTGGAGGGTGTGGCGCAGGGGGAGCGGGGTGCCCGCTGGCATGCCCTCGCCGCGTGGTGGGCGGAGCAAGCCGGGGTGACGGAGCGGGCGGCCGCGGAGCTCGCGGCGACAACCGGCGGGCTGCCGGCTCGCCTGGCGGTCAGGTTGGAGCTGGTGGCCGCGGAGCTGGCGCGCCGGAGCGGCGATCGCGAGGAGGAGCACCGGCATTTGGAGCGCGCGGTCGCGGCTATTGAGCCGCCGCTCCCCGATGCCGAGCTGGCCCTCGCCGCCTGGTCGGGCTGGGCAGCGTTGAGGGCGCTGCGAAGGGCGCGTGCGGCGGTGTGGGGCGGCGACGAGAAGGCCCGGGTGCTCCAACTGCTGAGTCTTGTGGCACTCGATCGTGAGAGCTGCGCCGCTGCGGCCACCGGGCTCCGTGCTGCGCTGCGCACCGCGAGTGGCCAAAACCTCCGTCTGCTCGGCGAGATCCACGCCGACCTCGGATGTACTGCAATCCTTTCGGAGCAAGGAGCGGTCGCGGACCGCCACCTGACGCTGGCCGAAAGTCTGCTGGAGCGGTGCGGGTCGCGCCGGACGGTGACCCTTGTGAGGGCCAACCGCGCAGTGCTGGCATGTGACCGGCTCGACTGGCGTACCTGCCGCGAGCTCACGGTCGCCGCCCGCGACATGCGCGGCACGCTCGATGACGCGACCACGTGGCTCGGCGAGATCGAGCTGGCGCGTGCCGAACTCGCGCGCGGGGACGTGGCGGCGGTACAGGGGCTTCTCCCGCGGCTCGACGAGGGTGTTCGACGCCACGGCGACCACGCGACTCTGGTGCAGTCGCTTGCCGCCCTGAAGGCGCATCTGGCGTTGGCCCGCGGAGACCTGGCGGGCGCCCTGGCCATTGCGGGCGGGACGGAGGCCGGGGAACGGGAGCTGATCCTCGCGCTCGGGCGCGCAGCGAAGGGTGTCGATCCTCCGATCGGGCTGCCCCAGCGTTGGGGCGTGGCGATCACTGCCCAAATGCTGGCCGCCTGGCAGCGGGGTGATGAGCCCGCCGCTCGGGCGCGCCTTCTGTCCGCGATCGAGCGGACCCCTCGGGAGGCCGGGGTTGGGCTCGCGCGCTTCGCGGCGCTGCTTGCTCGTCGTGGCGAGCACCTCCCGACAGAATGGTCGGAGTTCGAGCGGGCCGCTGAGACGGCGCTTGCCGCCGCGGAGCTGGAGGGATGGGCGGCGATCCTGCGCGGCGCCTGCCCCTTCGACCCGGTGCGGCTGGTGCGTGCGTTGGACGGTATCGTGAACGCTGGGACCGATGCCCTTGCAGCGGCGCGCCTGGAGGCACTGGCGCGGGCGCTCGACCTCCGGTGGCTCGAGGTCTCCCGTGCGGGAGCACCCCTCGGGTCGTGGGGCACGGCGGCGGGCGAGCCGGTCGAGCTCGACGCTGATGGGATTCGGGTGCGCGTCGAGGGACCGATGCACAGCGTGGTCGAGGCGGCCCTCGGGCTCGTCGCGCGTCACCTGGCCACCCGTCCGGAGGACGGTGGGGCGGAGATCGGCAGGCCGGATGGCGAGCTGCTCGGAAAGAGCGCCGCTTTCGATGCGGTGCGCGAGCAGATTGCGCGCTGGGGTCCGCTCCCGCTCACGGTGCTGGTGGTGGGAGAGCCTGGAACCGGGAAAGAGCTGGTGGCCCGCGAGCTCCACCGCGAGAGCCGGCGCTCCGGCCCGTTCGTTCCCGTCAACTGTGCGGGGCTCCCTGCGTCACTCCTGGAGGCTGAGCTTTTCGGGGTCGTCAGGGGCGCGTACACGGGCGCCGACCGTGACCGACCGGGGCTTGTGGAGGCGGCGGAGGGCGGCACTCTGTTTCTCGACGAAGTGGGGGAGCTTCCCCCCGAGCTGCAGGGGAAGCTCCTGCGCCTCCTCCAGGGGTCCGAGGTGCGCAGGGTTGGGGCCACCCGCCCGCGCACCGTGGACGTTCGCTTTATCGCCGCCACAAACCGCGACCTGCAGGCGGCAACGGCAGCAGGAGCTTTTCGCCAGGACCTCTACTACCGGGTGGCCGTGGCGGTCATCGAAGTGCCGCCATTGAGGGAGCGCGCGGAGGACATCGACGTCCTGGCGCGCCACTTCACTGCACGCTCCGCTTCCATCCTCAAGCGGCCCGGTGTGTGCCTGGCCCCCGCCGCGGTGGAGCTGCTCCGGCACGGCTCCTGGCCGGGGAACGTCCGCGAGCTGGAGATCGTGATCATCAGGGCGGTGGCGGCGGCACGTCCCGGCGAGATCCTCGGTCCCGATCGCTTCCATGGTGTGGTCCCGGCGGCTCCGACCGACCGCCGCCTGCCCGCCTGGCCCGAAGCAATGGTGCAGTTCCGCCGCAGCTACTTCACGGCGATCCTGCGGGAGAGCGGGGACAATCGGACGCAGGCCGCCCGTCGGGCCGGGATC
>Ga0153915_10006038_pt1 | contig 11319 bp, 10 predicted proteins | sample Opewatmetagenome_2_FD_107003 | JGI IMG/M metagenome (GOLD analysis project Ga0153915, IMG submission 107003) | Freshwater wetland microbial communities from Ohio, USA - Open water 3 Core 3 Depth 3 metaG | ecosystem: Environmental > Aquatic > Freshwater > Wetlands | place: USA: Ohio, Lake Erie...
CACGACAGTCTGTATCTTCTTGTCTGCTTCACCAACGCTCCAGGGTATCGGAGCATATCCTTCGAATGCAGGGTCCGATTTCCTTGATGATCTGGGAACAAGCTCCCAGTCAAACCTGCGATAAGGATAAGCACCTAAGATGCTCAGAGCGAATTCCCTGAAAGGTCTGACATCTCCATTCCAGCTTTCCAACTGAGCTTCGTACACAGTTTCAAAGGTCCTGATGATGCCCTTCAAGACCTCTCTGTAGGGGTCCTCGTCTTCGACCTTGTCTATGATAAGTAGCCCGACCATCTCTTTCCCTTCTTCGATTACAACTACATACCCCTCTTTCACAAACCTCCTCAACTGCCTATTCTCGAAGATGATTACCGCAAGGACGAAACTGGCGACCAGATCAGGATCCACACTCATCTCGCGATAGGTTATGCCTATGACCGGCTCACCGCCTTCTCTCCGCACGAGCGAGACGTAACGCACGTGTTCCTCGTAATCGCTGGTCGCGCACATCCTAACGAATGTACTCACAATCTCAGATAATAACATTGCATGTTCATAGGAAATCGAGCAGACCCGCCTGAGCTATCATGGTTGCATCCGGATTCAGTGTGATCGTATAGCCTATCAGCTGTTTTAGGTTCGTGACTGTGAATGAAGAGCCGGTACTTGTCACCAAGAGCGAGCCCTTGACTCCACGTACGTCTCCCACAAGATGCTGGGTAATTCTCGACTCCGGAGAGAACCGCCATGACCCAGGCATAGCATCGATTCCAGACAGACCATAGTAAGGAGAAAGATCCTCCAAGGTGAATCCGGAGTCCGGAGGAGTCACATTGTTTGACTTGAGAAACGATTGCGCTAGGTTGAAAGCTGTCGAGGAATCGAGATGCTGGGTGATTCCCGAGACCTTTCTCTGTCCGCTCACCTGCTTCGTGGCTCCTGCCAGATGCCCAAGGGATTCCTCTATCCGTCTCGCTTCCAAACCGTTGTTGGCTGTCGAGATGATTCCTGCGAAATCTGCTCCCTGCTCAAGCCATCGGGTTTTCGCTCTGCCTAGGGTTGAGACTCCAACCTTCAGTGTTTGGTCCTTGAAGACAGCGATATACACTGCATATTGCGAGTTCTGACATCTGTTCCTGCGGCTTTCGGAGGCCTTGCAGTCTGCGCCCTTGCATCGAATGCACGGGTCCAGCTGATCCATTGCAGTGCACGGACCACATCGAAGGCCGTTCGCTGGCACTATGCTCTGCTCTGGACATTGAATGCTGTGGCCACTGGCGTCTCGGCTGCCAATACATCTCCTTGGACCTTCGATTGTCCAAGACAAATGACTAGAAGTGACAAGAGGGACGAAGTCGGGAGTATCGCGACCTTGCCATGAAGCGATTCCGGGCACGAACTGATTCTTGTCCATTGCTTGCCATATGACGTCGATGACAAGCATACTGAGAACCTTCAGAACCTAAGAAGGCCAGTACCTTGTCCCATCCACTTAGCCCCGGCGATGTTCAAGTCGTGACCGCATTTTGGACAGTGCCCGTCCTCTCTAAGGTTATTCTTCTTCATATAGACGGACCAGCGCTCGACGGCTTTGTAACCACAGCTTGGACAGAATGTGTTCTCATAGTCGTGTCCGGGTATGTTTCCCGAGTAGACGAATACAAGGCCTGCATCTTTTGCGATCTTGATATGTCGCTCCAACGTCGACGCTGGAGTACTAGGGAGGTGGGTCATCTTGTACATCGGGCTGAAGGCGGTGAAGTGCAGCGGAGTCAAGGAGCCGAGGTTCTCCTCAATCCAACTTGCCATTGCTCGAGTATCATCCTCATGGTCCCCAATCTCCGGAATGATGAGGTTCGTGATTTCGACAAATACTCCCTTTTCCTTCATGTGTGCCAGAGCGTCAAAGATTGGCTCAACCTTCGGCACTGACATGTAGTTCTTGTAGAACTCCTTGTTGCCGCTGCCTTTGAAGTCGACAGTGGCGGCGTCGAGGTAGGGTGCTATGTAGTCGATTGCCTCAGTCGTCATGTATCCGTTTGTCACGAAAGTATTGTACATTCCTTCTTCATGAGCTATCTTCGCTGTATCATGGGCAAGTTCCATGAAGATTGTCGGCTCAGTATACGTGTAACTCAAACCGGAACAGTCGTAACGTTTTGCAAGGCTGACAATGTCTGCTGGTTCAAGCCTCTCTCCAACCGGTGTCTCTCTCTGAGACGAATGATAGTTGAGGCAGAACTGACACCGGAAATTGCAGGACGATGTGCTGATAGAGAAGGTTCTGGACCCGGGGGCAAAATGAAATAGCGGCTTCTTCTCGATGGGATCTGCCGCCATCCCATCGATGAGACCGTAGACACTGCTGTACAGAACACCATCTCTCAGTGTGCGGACACGACAGAAACCACTCTCGCCCTCTTGAATAACGCAGCGACGCGCACAAAGGTTGCAGCGGACTCCGTTCTTCAGCTTTGAATACATCACTGCCTCTTTCATTTCAGAAGCACATCCGGTGGCTTCTCTTATGCTATTTGCGGTCCGGATGTGGAAAGCACAGTATCGTCCCACTCTGGCAGCCAATGAATCTCTAGGACGGTGGCTTGTAATGAAGGAATGTGGCACTCATTGGGCCGAATGCTTTCAGGCTTCTCCCTTTACTGGCTTCTTCAATGTCAAGACCAAGGTCTTGCCATCGACCAGTCTAGCAATGCCGAGCCTCTGGAAGTCCTCAGCCCATTTCATGGCGGTGGCAGGTGCTATTCCCAGAGACCTCGCAATCTCTCTGACCGCGAGCTCTCCTGTCTCCTCAAGCATAAGGAAAGCCCTGGTTTTCTCCGTGGATTGCATTAGCCCGAGGTAACCATCAAGTCTTTTCTGCAGGTACGCCAGTGTCTCAAGCGCTTCCGAATGGTCCGAGCTCAGTCTCTGCAGGGATGCTGATGTGCGGTCCAGTTCGGTCTTTATTCTGTCGAGTTCCCGCATCTTGTCGCCTGACTCGTAAGTTCTTATTCGGGACTCAAGGTCATCTATCTCTGCCAGACGCTCACGAGATCTGTTTATTTCATCCACGAGTTCCTGAATCCGCGCGAGGGCATCCTGCAGATTGAGTTCGGTTCTTGCGAGGTCCGAGGCATACTGCTTCACCTTTGTTTCCGATTCCTCGTATCTTCTGGCTTCTTCGCTGAGCTTCTCCTCCAGAACTCCTTGTGAAGCCTGAAGTGATCTGATGTTTTGCCTGAGTTCGACCAATGTCGCTGAGTCTGTTACAGGACCGGAGCGCAGGCGGGCGACTCTATCCTCGAGTTCACCACTTCGGGCTTTTGTCACTGATAGTTCCTGCTGTAGTGCAGAAACTTCGCTTTCACGATTCTTGACTCTCTGTTCCGAGAGGTCAAAGTCCCTCTTCAGCTCCTCAATTTGGCGCTCCATCGCTTTCATCTGGTCAGAAACCTCTTTCGGGACTTCTAGGCGGGGCTTCATGGTGAGTTCCTTCGTCAAGAACTCAACTTCGGTCGAGCTTCTCTGCGTCAAGTCATCCAGGCTTGCCTTTAGGTTAGTGAGTTCTTCAGTTGTAAGCTTCAATGACCCTTTCAGGCCTTCAGTCAGCTCGCGCAGTTTCTCAAGAATCGGAGATGCCATCTCGGCCGTAAGCGTTGATTCTACCTTGCCGAACGACTCGTCAACAATCTGCCTCACTTCGGTATCGATGTACTGGGCCTGCAAGTTCGTTTTGGCCTGCTTCTTACTTCTAGTTACGATGTTCCCTCTAAGAGCGACCAGATTGCCCTTCAAACCGACCAAGAATGATAGGACAACAGGAACCAAGTCTCTCTCAATCCTGTCAATGCCCGTATCGATTGTCGTCATGTCGCGCTCAATGAGATGAAGGCTATCTTGAACCCGCTCCGAGCTCTTCTCCATCTCTATTCGCCTACGCACCTGTTCTGCCGACTCGACCTTGAAGATGTCTTTCGACAGCCTTCCTGACTCGATCAGCTTGCGTTTCATCGCCTCGTCGACACCCAGCTCAATTAGTAGTTTGTCAATCATTTCGCCCTCATCGCTGGTAGGTATCTGGTCTTCGGGAGTTTTCGCCATAGTCCGACCTCGCGGTTTCAATCCTATGTGTGACGGCTGCTGTGATGCTTGACAATACATAAATCTATTCGCACGCTGGACAGTTCAGTCATATTCGGTCGAGCCAGCTATGAGACTTCTAGTAGAGATGCAAGCGAACGTGCACAACAGGACCTCCTCGCGGTTGCACGAGGGCAAGATGGTATGGCATCTCTATACTGACATGACCAACCAGTTCGTGCACGCCATCGACATATTCCCTCCAGCCCGCATTCTCGAGAAAGCCGAGAGAAACATGGTAGCATTAATGAAGGTTCCTGAGCTGGACTCGGGAGAAAGCTTCTCTCCTTCGGCCGTTCTGCGTATTGATACGATTTCCCGCGACTGGCTAATGGAGTCGCAGCCAACTCCTGACAACGTTATTGCCAGAATCAGGGGAACATATTCTGGGATGCAGAAATACTGGGAGACGGATGATGTTGCAGTCCAAGAAATGTGCGGTGATATCGCTGAAAGGAGCAACGATGATGAATCTTATGCAAGGCTCGCTGTAAAGGCGGTTAGGGAAAGAGTGAAGCTGAAGACTAACCTAGAAGACAGACGTGGGGCAGCTAGAGCCGCCAGAGAAAAAGAAGGCGACTGCGACGAACATGCAGATCTCTTCATTGCCTTGACTAGGGCGGTCAAAATACCATCACGGCGAGTCGTTGGCCACCTCTTGGGGAATGGCCCTGACCCTGACCCACATGCGTGGTGTGAAGTCTTCCTCAAAGATCACGGATGGGTACCTGTAGACCCTGCTCTGAATCATTTCGGGATGCTCTCAGAGAGTTACTTCTCTCGCGTCAGAGAAGGCCTCACTTCAGAGCGACCTACAATTCAGCTCAAGTGGAATGCAGTCGGGGCAAACATACCCGTCGTTGAAGAGACGGTCAAAATGTCCCTCATCTAGACCCCCTCAATCAGCCCCAAAGCTCGAAGATTCACAAACAGCTCTGCTCCAAATTGCCAGCACGAGTGCGTGTCAAAGATGCAGCATGTGATTCTGGGCAAGAGCGGTGCCTCAAGCGCGGTCCTCAGGGTGGACGCAAGATGGTGAGCCATCATCTCCCCGTATGCTGACACCTGAGGAAGCGATTCCAGAAACCTACCCTGAGTCGAGTCCAGAGGTCCGGGCTTGTAATCACATACTTGAATGTGATTATCCACGAACCGGAGCAGGTCTATATGTCCTGACAGACGATACGCATCCGACCAAACCGGCACTTCTACCGCGATTGTGAGCGGGTCATCGAGAATGAACTGCTGAACAATCGAATGGTCTGCGGCGTAGTTTGAGCTGTTGACAGCTCGGTGGTAGGTCCGGATTATGGACACGAGATCGCTCTCGGACTGGCTCGTCAACAATCCGTGCTTCATGAGCCTCCTTCGGAGTCCTACTCTTGAAGCAGGAGTCATCTTGGAGAATTTCAAGGACGAAGCGCGCGTGTAGAACGGGTCCGAAAAGGCAGCCGACGGGATTTTTCCCGAGCATATAGTCGATAGATGTGCCCAGAGTGAAGCCAAGTCGCCTTGCAAGCGGCCGAGTATCTCATGGTTTGTGCGATTCCATTGGAAATTGTACGCTATTGGTCCTTGGCGCAACTCCTTTCGTACAATTTCCTTCGCTGACACGCTCATGCTCGGTCTGGACGTAGTGATAGTACTTCTTTTTAATTCATTGACTTGCAGAAGTCATGCGAACCCAATGAGTCCTGAGTATATTGCCGATGAGACTCTGAGCTAGCGTACCCCGTCACGTGCCGCTCAAAAGGAAGACCGGGAGGGCCAAGTGACCCTCTCCCGGACTCTAGTTATGTTGACCTTGTTCCAAGGCCGAGTCTTCCATCAACTCGACAATCCAGTTAAGGTCCTTCTCCAGGATACCTTCGCCACCACGGTATACCATCAAGGAGCCGACCTCGGCGTTAACACTCGTGGTAAGCAACGCCCCACTCGGGTACGGGAATGTGCCCCTGAATCTGCTTATCTGGCCCTTGTACCTCCGGGTATACATACCTATGTCTTCTTCTCGCTGTATCCCTTGTCCTCTGAACTCCGCTTGAGTGATGTTACCCTTCTCTACATTAGTCAAGAGAACCGAGGCAATATCGGCAGCGCTGTTGTACAGCTTCATGGTGCCGCCGTTCAGATTCAGTGGAGTGATCTTGGCTCCGGTCATTTCCTCGAACAAGCTTCGGAACTTGCGCGCAATGCGTTCCGAGCCTCTTACTTCGATTGTTCCGCGGTCGAGCTTTATCACAGCCGTGCCTCTGTCAACACTCACATAATGGACCGGCGTCAGTGCCCCATCCTTACCCATTATTAGGACAGGAACTCTGAATCCTGCCGCGAAATCTGCCGTGACGCTCTTCGCGGTGGAGCTTACGTTTGAAAAGCCAGTCTCGATGGAGTTGGGATTCTTCGGGCTATAGGGAGAGGCCTTCAGCATAGTAGCAATCTGACTTGAAGTCAGATCTACGCCGGAGTGCTTGAAGAGCTTTATTGACATTCCCATCCCTTTGGTCCGGATGAGATTGCCGCCCTTGGCAGAGACACTCTTAGTGGGAGCCGCCTTAGTCGATGTCGCCTTCTTCTTACTCAATTTCCAGTCTTCCTCATCTCTGGTGATGAACTGATGTCAGTCACAACTGACCTCAACTTCCAGTGGAGTAACTGCACCCCGCAATATAAGATGAATGTCAAACCTACGTATTACCTCCGTATTACGGAGGGCATTACACTCGTATCTACGGGAATATGAAACCCGATACTATCACCTCAGTTACGTCAGAGGCGCTCTCGGAATTTGGCGCCAATTGGGTCTGGGAAATCAAGACTGGGAAAACCCGTGCAGGAATCTTAGCACTGTGCTGGCTGATCCCCGAACGTACTCCGTTGGCATATAGCCGGTTCTTCACTTCGCTTTCTGAGAACTGCTCAAACAATACGGCTTGTCTGAGACGCTATCTTCTGAATCTACAAATCAGTCCCAACGCAACTATCGTGAGCGCTAGGAACCCTGATATCAAAGGTTGTCTCTCCGGAGCAAATCCAGTATGAGGCTATGCACTCTTGGAGTGTCGCTCACGAATTTGGTGAAGGATCGCCGCCTCGCATCAGAAATGCACTGAGGCAGAGATGATAGCTCCTTGCACCAAATGAGGTGGCCTCTTCTCGACATCTCCCCCACAAGCTGCGCTTGATGTCCCTCCATGAGATCCTTGTTTTCGACAACGACAAGCTTGAGTCCCTTCTTTACGCACTCCATCGTTGTGCCCGCGCCGCCTGTGCTTACTATCACTTCGGCGCGCTTGTATGCTGGCTCCAGCGAGCGCATGAACCTGAAGTATCTGAAGTTCTTGGGAATGTATGAGCCTCGCCCTATCTGTGCAACGACTTTGTCCTTGATAGTTCCCTCTCCCACCAAGCGATCAATTTCAGCAATGAGAGGGTCATACGATGCCGTGCCGACTGTTACAAAGATCATAGCAGCTGACCTCCATATACAGCTCCTCGTGTCCGTTCTGCAAGACGAGGCCACTGTACAACAAAGAGATCTGTTCTGCCGAGCAGAATCCTGCCGGTTATCGACAGAGTCTCCACGCGTGACATGCTTTCAATGTAAACGGTTTTCAAGCCCAACAGTCGAGCAGAGTAAAAGACGGGAACAGTTAGCCCCGTTCCGCAGCTCACAACGACACTGGGACGGCTGACGAGAAGATACACGAAGGACAATAGAAGCGTTGTCAAAGTTCGCAGAGCGGACATGATTCTCGAGTCTTGGGGAAGAAGGCGAGGCTGAATCACTGGCAATACCCTGCCCGGTATCCGAATCTTCTTCGGTGTCAGCTTGTCAAGAAGGTCAACCATGTAGAGATAGCGAAATCTTGGTCCCAGCAGATCAAGAAGGGCGAATGTCTGAGCTGTGTGACCTCCGCGGCCAAGGACAACTGCTATCTTCCTCATTGGGAACCTCGCTGAGGGTCGATGTGACTTGTGCTCATAAAGAGTTCTGGTCATGGGTTCGTTCTGCAATTGTAGTCTTGGAGTTCAGGTCTACGTAGGTACAGTTTCCTTCTACTGGGTTGGTAAGATTCTGTCTATGTCCTGCTACGGACCACGTTCCAGTTGTCTCCACGACCAGACATAGGAATAGTGCTCTATGGCTGAGGTCACATGACAAACCATCTGTCTGGCCGATGCGAGTTGATTGCCTTATCCGTATTAGACTCACGCTGCAGCGGAGCTGTTCTAGAATCCCTTCTGAATTTGTATATCTTTGTGGAGAAGATTACGATTACTGCAAAGGACCCGATTGTTACGATAGCCGATGCTATATTCATAGGCAGGACCGCCTGCTGGCCGCTCTCCTTACTATCCCAAATCTCCTCGGCGCCCCACGAGCCGCCACCCGTCCAGTCCGGAGTCCACTTCGCCAAGAAAACATGGTCATAGTAGCTATCAACCTTGACTAGGCCAGATGATGATTGCACTATGGCCCAGAGTCGTATCTTGTATGAGCTCAATGTGAAGTTTGTAAGCCACTCAAGAGCCTCGCCTCCCGCCAGGGGTGGATGATTCCATCCGTATTGCATATCAATGACTTGAGGAGAGCAATCAACGTAATATCTAAACCACGAAGTCCCACTTCGGTACAGAGACTGATTATACGTCGTCAGAGGAATGTCATTATCCACATACAACGAGATCATGATGTTTTGAATACCACTCAGTCCGATAGCCCAACAGGTTTTATGGCCATCATAAAGCTCAATGCATTGGATCAATCCGACCGCAGAATGCTCCTCGGTCAGGTTATCCCAGCTAGCCGTGGCAAAAACACAGAAACCCCAAGCACCTAAACTACTGAATGACTGCTTGGTCTCGAGCAAGTAGCCTGATGTCACGTTCGCTGCACTCAATTCAGCGTGGACATGCAGCTTTCCGTTAGCTGAGTCGAGAGTATGAGCTTGAGTACCCTGGCCAAATTCAGTCAAGTTCCACTTATCTAGGCCGCTGGAGAAATCGTCACAGAAGCGGAAAGTGGCATCTGCATCGCTGTCGCTTGTTGCTGCCGTGTTACCATAGTACACGTAGATTGTGGCAGAAGAGCTAAGATCGTCTGCCACTTGCACCCAAAAGATCGCGTGGTCGAAGGGAACCGAGGTCTGTTGCCAACAGTGCAGAAGAGTAAGGCCGTCGTTATCGGTGAAACGTATGTCACCGAAATCTGGCTTGCAGAGGCGGCCACAATACAAGACCCCGCCTGAGTCGTTGCCCACATCGTAGTTAACAGTAAGTTCGATTTGGTAGTTTGCGCCCGCACCCATAGCCCCCGTTATATTGTAAGCTTTCCTGAAGTCCCATCCGTAAAGCCAGGGCGATGATTGAGCCTGTTCAACATCGTAACCTAACCAACCGGTCTTGTTGCTGTTCAACAACTGCGCTCCGGTCTGAATCGGTTGAAGGAGTGAGTACTGGGCGAGCATGGCGATGGACACGATAATGACGAGAAGATGTCGACTACTCAATTCCCCAAACCACACGATGTACGCACGTTTCTAGGAACAGGACTTGCGAACGGAGTACCTCTTGAATGATAGCATATTAAACCATTGTCCAGTTCTGCAGAATCTCCGTAAGAGAGGTTGATGTTGCGGGGCATCAAGGTCCTTAGGGCTAGGAGTGCACAGTTGTTTCGCTGAGTACTTATAGCGGATTTCTCAGAGCTTGAGGAAGTGGTTCAATATGACTGCTGTCCAAGCATCTAAAATCCACCCACTCTATGACGCACTTCAAGCCATAGTAGGTGATGAAAGAGTAAGTGACAGCCCAGTGATTGTATCTGCGTACAGTAAAGATGCGTGTCACCTGACTGCTGAGCGGCCTGGCGTTGTTGTAATGCCGAATAGCCTCGAAGAGGTACAGGCAATTGTCAACCTGTGCCGCGAGACCAAGAGTCCGCTAGTACCGGCGGGAGGACGCAATGGCATATGCGGTGCCTGTTTGCCACGAGTCAAGAACGCAGTGATGCTGGACATGGTCAATATGGACAGAATCGTGAAGATTGACGAAGATGTTATGACAGTAACAGTAGAGGCGGGTTTGCGCTGGGCAGAACTCATTCATCGACTCGACGAGAAGGGCTACAAGCTGGGATTCAGAGGACCATATGGCGGCAACGTTGGCACGGTGGGTGGTTCAACCAGCATCAATAGCATAGGGTATGCTGCTTCAAAGTTTGGCCCATCGACAGAAGGGGTTGTGTCGCTCGAAGTTGTCCTGTCTAGTGGGGAAGTCATTCGAACTGGCACAGGCTGGAACATGGGGGCCAAGTTGTTTGCCCGGTACTCAACATACAATGACCTTACTGGGCTTTTTCTCGGTGATAGTGGCACACTTGGTGTCAAGACAAAGGTGACCCTCAAGATCTATCCGAAGGCTGAACACATTGTATACGGCGATTTCGGATTCAAGACACTTGAGGAATCGACAGCGGCATTCCTCGAGGTGCAGAAGAGAGGGCTCACCGAAGAGCTGAATCTTCTGGCAGATCGGCAGTCGACAGACACATTCTTCCCCGGATTCTTGGACAGGCATAAAGAAATCAACTCGATGTTCGCTTCGATTGTCCAGGAGACCGATGAGCAGCTCGCAGTTCGAAAGATGGAGATTGTACGTGAGATTGCGCTGAAGCATGGAGGAAAGGACCTCGGCAACTTCGCATCCCAGATGCACTGGAGCGAGATGTTCAATCTGGTCCAGCCGTTATACAACAATGGGTTCTGGTTGAACACATGTCATCTCAGACCCATCACATCAATTCCTGAGCTGATGAAACGCTGCTGGAAGATATTTGAGAAGTACAAACTTCTCAACAACGGTATCAAGTGGATTGCCAGCTGTCTCGGCGCAGACCGGGCTTATGCTACTGGCTGGGTCACCCTCTTTGTGCCTGAGCGCAGCAAGATGGACCTTGGTCTCAAAGCGTGGAATGAAATGCTTGATGCGATTATAGACACCGGCGGCTGCCCGTATTGGAACGGGCTTCTATGGGAGAATCGTGCTCTCAAGCAAACCAATCCTGCGTTCTTGGAGACGTATCGAGCCATCAAGAAAGCCCTCGACCCTGACAACATTCTTGCTCCAGAAGTATTCACGGGGGTGGAATGAACTGCAGTATGCGAATCTCTCGAA
>Ga0153915_10006039_pt1 | contig 11319 bp, 11 predicted proteins | sample Opewatmetagenome_2_FD_107003 | JGI IMG/M metagenome (GOLD analysis project Ga0153915, IMG submission 107003) | Freshwater wetland microbial communities from Ohio, USA - Open water 3 Core 3 Depth 3 metaG | ecosystem: Environmental > Aquatic > Freshwater > Wetlands | place: USA: Ohio, Lake Erie...
CGGTGGCCCCCGCCTCATTCAAGAAAATACCGGCAGGTGTGCCACCTTGACCGCCGCCGGGCGCTCCGCCCTGGCCTCCAATCATACCTCCGGGAGAGATCCCCTGACTGCCGCCTTCGGTCTTAACGCCATGCCTGGTAAACAACCAGTCTGTATCCTCTTTCTTGGCAAGGGCCATGGTGTAATGAAGCATCGGGTCTGCGATATAGTTGGAAGACTTTAGGGCCATAGCGGCTCCGCTGCGCGCCTGCGCTTCGCTGGATTCACCCGGGCCGTTACACTCTGCATAGTTGGTGCCTCCGCCGTAGATGACCTCTTTTTCGATAAGAACAACCTTTTTGGCGCCTTCTTCCACAGCTGTCATAGCTGCGGAAAATCCGCCCAGACCTGAACCGACAACTACGATTTGAGTTTCAATTGTCTCATCAGCCTTGACATCTGCTGCCTGCGCCTTTGTTGCTGCTGCCTCGGCCGGAACACTCCCGCTGGTTGCCGCGGCGACGGTAACGGCGATGCCTTTGACGAATTCTCTCCTGGTCAAACCATTCTTTTCCGGATTCATCGTATCTCTCCTATTAAATTTTATTTAATGATTAAAATCAATTTACTGAAATAGTCAATCCTGAATTTGCCTTCTCATGAAATTTCCATTCAATTTGTTTATTGTTGACATACAGCTATTGGTTTCTTATACTGCCCTCAGATAAAAGAATGTTCCCGTCAATCCCTTACCCATAAAAGAGGGACGATCTGTATGGATGCCGTAATCACCCGGATTATAGAGATCGAAAAGCAGTCCGCCATGGACATCGAGCGGGCAGAAGACACCTATCGAAAGAATATCGAGGCGCATCATCATACCCTTGATGGTGAAAAAGAGATCGCCCACGCCGATATTATATCCACAGAAAATACCAGACTTGCAGAGGCCCTTCGGGTGTTGAATAACCAAACCGAAGAGACATCCCTGGCCTCCGCCAGAGACTATGAAATGCGTTTCCATGACCCGACACTTGTAGAGGCTATTAAAAAAAGGATCGTTGCCATTCTCCTTATGCAGTGAGGACTTATGCGCGATTACGCCGATGAAGCCTACCTTCATGCGAGGCTCTATGCCATGAGGAGTCGCCTCCTCTCGATGAAGGACTATGTCGTCCTGGCAAGGAATCAAAATGAGGCCTTGTATGATAAGACTGCCGCGCCTGATCCCGTTGTGGCCGAGGAGATCGTCTTCCGGGAGCAGATCGCCAAAGTCATCCCTCTTGCGGAGGCAACCGCCATATACACACCTGTTTTCCTGGCCTTCTTCCGACAGTTTGAGGCCCTCAATGCAAAGCTGATCCTGGCAAAGGCCTTCGGCCTGCAGACCCTGGGGCAATGGCATGATATCGGGCGTCATGCCATACTCGAACGCAGCCTTCTAAGTGAATCAACCTCGCTTGAGGATATCCTCCCGCTCCTGACAGGCACATACCTGTCGGATATCCTCGAAGATGTTTCAAGTTACGAGCAGATGGAGATCCGCGTGGATCTCTGCGCATTAAAAAACATGTATGAGGCCTCGGCCCTGTTCAATCCCGATGCGAAGCTCGACTTTCAGAATTTAATGGGGAGAAGGATCGCCGTCGCCTCGACGATCCTGTCTCTGCGTCTGAAGAAGACCTATCAGTGGGATGAAGAAAGGATACGTCTCTTCCTGGAAAGATTTCATGACCTCTTCGAAGGGAAGACACTACTGCATGTTAAGGTTGTGGAGGAGGTTCTGTACAGGCATCTCGAACAATCGCAGGCAGGTTCAGCGCGGGAACCGTCTGTGGTTGATATGGAGCATTATCTGGAGCAGTATTATTACAATTGGATCTCATCCGTGTTCCATCGGGATTTTCACTCCATCTGCTGCGTGGCAGCCTATCTGTGGCTGCTCCTCTATCAGATCAGGAACCTGTTTAAGATCATCGAGGCCAGGCGTTTCGGTTTTTCTCCGGAGCGTATCCTGGCCGGCATTGTCTGCAACACATGAGGCCAAAGATGTTTATCAAATCAGACATCAGGAAAGTAACCATTGCCCTGGAGAAGACACTGGGGCATGAGGTCTATATCCGCCTCGGGCAGGAGGGGATCATCCATCTGGCCCGCGTGCAGGCCGGTGATGTCCTGACGGATGCAGGAATCCCGGCTGAGGAAGGAAGGACGCGGGATATCATTTCCGGGAGCGGCTTCGCATTGAATGTCCTTAAGATCGATGCCGGAGAGACATTTGTACCGGTAAAGATGCGCGATACGGAAAATGACGCCCTGTTTGTTTCAAGGACGAAAAAAATCATTGAGCGCATGCAGCGCCTTCGCGCCCGGATTCAGGAGAAGGCGGATGTTGTTGCAGAACAGTTGGAATATGCCGGGGCCATGAGCCGGATGGGGATTGATCCGCCAACGATGAAAAAGGCTCGTCTGGCCAGGATGGTCTTTGGCCTGGTTACGGACATGGTTCCTGATCAGCCTGCAGACGTACCATTCATCATAGCCGGTACGGACCGCTATGTTTTCGGCGCCTCCCTGCCCCAGAATGCCCCGGGGATGCTCCGGTTCCTTAAAATGTTTGGTTTCATCGATAAAACCGCCGACATCAGCGGGGAGTCCCTTGAAGGCCTGAAAGGCCGGGAGCACAGCTTGAGGCGCAGGATGGAGATCCTCGACAGGTACGCCGATGGGCTCAGGAAAGAAACAGGACCGAGGCTTTTGCAGCTCTATCACTCATACAGGGGATACGAGGAAGTCCTCAAGGCCATGCGCCTCTCGGGGTTTTCAGCAAAGGCCATCTTCATCACCGGCTGGATGGACTTAGGAGACAGGAAAAGGCTTGTCAAACTTCTTCATGAGATCTGCGGCGAGCGGTTCATCCTTACTGACGAACGTGATCCCGAGGCCCCGGTCCGTCTTAGGAACATGCGCATGTTCAAGCCCTTTGAACTTATCGTCAGGATGATGGGCATGCCCGCCAACAGCGAGATAGATCCAACCCCCCTTGCCGCCGTAACCTTCGTCCTCGTCTTCGGCCTGATGTTCGGAGACGTCGGCCAGGGCCTTGTTCTGGCCATGACCGGCCTGATTTTAAAATATATCGCCAAAAAAAAGATGCAGGAGGACCTCGGCCATGCCGGAGCCATCCTGTTTATCTGCGGTCTTTCCGCCGCCTTCTGCGGAATACTCTACGGCAACCTCTTCTCCAGCGAACATCTTATCCCTGCACTCTGGATCCGCCCGGCGGAAAATATCATGAAACTCTTTTCCGTCACCATCCTCCTGGGGGCCGTCATCATCGTTGTAGGCCTTTGTATCAACATCATCAATGCCTTCATCAATGCCGATTATACGGAGGCCTTTCTTGAAAAAAGGGGAATGGCCATTCTCATTCTCTATAGCGCTGTTGTGCTTATGGCCGTAAGGTATGCGACCCTTCACAGGATGCCGGTGCTGTGGGAAATCAGCGTATTCATCATTGCGCCCCTGCTTGCCTTTTGCCTGCGGGGCGTCCTCGGCCCGGTCCTTTTCAAGGCGAAAAGGCCGCATGACACAGCCGAATACATAACCGAGACGGTCATGGATGTTGTGGAAATTGCCTTAAGCATGTTTGCCAATACCGTTTCGTTTATCAGGGTGGGGGCCTTTGCCCTCTCCCATGCAGGATTGAGCATCGTCACCTACACACTGGCAGGCATGGCCGATCCCGGCCTGAAATCCGCGGCGGCCATCGCCATCCTGATAAGCGGGAATATCTTTATCATCGGATTTGAGGGCATGATCTGCGGGATACAGTCGATGCGTCTCGAGTATTACGAGTTTTTCAGCAAGTTCTATAAGGGGGACGGGGTCGGGTTTTCCCCCTTCATTCTCAAGGCAAGAATCTCGGAGGTATAACATGACAAAGAAAAAAGTTGCGTTTATTTCTGCATTAGTTTTTCAAACGGCGGCGTTTATGTTCCTTGTCCTGAACATGGTTTATGCGGCTGATGCCGTTCAGACCGCATCGGGTACGGAATCGACCGGTTGGGGATACATCGGCGCCGGGCTGGCAGTTGGACTGGCATGTATCGGGAGCGGTTATGCCGTCAGCCGGATCGGGTCCGCCGGTGTCGGCGCCATAGCTGAAAAACCGGAACTCATGGGGAAGACCCTGGTCTTTCTGGGCCTTGCCGAAGGGATCGCCATCTACGGCCTGATTATCGCCGTCATGATCCTGAACAAATTCTGACATGGAACAGATCTATGTTATCGGCGATATCCACACGGTGAGCGCCTTCCGGCTCTCCGGCGTAAACGGCGTTGTCTCGGGCAGACAGGATGCCAAGGCGAAACTGGAAGACATTATCCGGAAAGGGGATGCTGCACTGGTGGCCATAACGAACGACCTGGCAGATGAACTCCAGGAGCGTATAGGTGCGATCAACCTCAATCTCCAGGCCCCTGTGGTCATTGCCATCCCCGGCATCGACGACGCCGGAGGCTTCCGCAGGTCGGTCATGAGCTATATATCCGAGGCGCTCGGCATATCTTTGTAAGATTGGAGAAGGATTTGACATGGACAAGATATCATTGGAAACCGCGATCATGGATGAAGCCGAAGAGATGATCCGCAACCTTGCCATGAAGGAGGCTGAAGAGATCAAGAGACTCGACGACATCTATGCTGCCGAACTGATTGATTTTAAAAACCGCATTCAGGCACAAACGGATGCCAGGATCAGACAGGAGTCTTCCAAGGCGGAGAACAGGACAAACCTGGATCTCAAGAAGCTCAAGCTCAAGGGCCTTGATGCCTTTATCAACCGCACCGTTGAAGAGGCCGTGAAGGTGATCAGGGATAACCCGCAATATAAAAAATTTCTTCTGGATGCCATATGCAATGCCGTTGGCCGCATTCCGTCCGGAGCTGAGATACGGATACACAGCGAGGATCTCGCCCTGGAAGAGGAGATCCGGGAGGGCCTGAAGGCTGCCGGTTTAAACAAGAATACAGTAATTCATGAGGATGACAGGATCAAGTGGGGAGGATGCATCGTAGTCGATGTGCCGGGGGGTCGCATCTTCGATTGTACTATCGAGAGGATCTGGTTCAGAAAATCCCTGCTGATCCGCCGGGAGGTTATGGGGCTCCTGGGCAATACCCCGGGAAATGCAGCATAAGGAGTGGCTATGGACGACATGATAACAGGCAAGGTCATTGCGGTAAACGGACCCATTGTCAAGGCGACAGGCCTCGAAGGAATCAGGATGTACGACATCGCGGAAGTGGGACCGTACAGGCTGATCGGCGAGGTCATCCGTCTCCTTGAAGATGCAACCGTCATCCAGGTTTACGAGGACAATACGGGCCTGAAGCCCGGTGACGAGGTCTTCTCTCACTGTCGTCCCCTTTCCGTCCAGTTGGGTCCGGGCCTTATAGCCAATATCTATGACGGCATCCAGCGCCCGCTTGTCGGCATCTCCGAGGCATGCGGATGCTACATCACCAAGGGAATCAAACTTCTCCCCCTTGACGAAAATAAGATGTGGGAATTCCATCCCCTGGTCCAGGCCGGGGTTCAGGTAAGTCAGGGTGACATTATCGGAGAGGTGCAGGAAAGCCCCCTTGTCGTGCACAAGGTCCTGATCCCTCCAGGGATTTCCGGCGCCTTAACCTCCATTGCCGAATCCTCCAGCCGCACCATTAAGGATGAAATCTACACGGTTTCCAACGGCACAGGCATCCATCACGGGAGGCTCGCCGAGTATTGGCCAGTCAGGAAACCCCGGCCGAACCGTCTCCGGAAAAAACCATGCGTCCCCCTGGTTACAGGCCAGAGGATTATCGACTTCTTCTTCCCTATTGCCAGGGGAGGAACAGCCGCTATCCCCGGGGGATTCGGAACGGGCAAGACCATGACCCAGCATGCCCTGGCTAAATGGTGCAACGCCGACGTCATCGTCTATATCGGCTGCGGCGAACGCGGCAACGAGATGACAGATGTGCTCACGGACTTTCCCAAGCTGATCGACGAGAGAAACGGCCGCCCGCTCATCGAACGGACGGTTATGATAGCAAACACATCGAACATGCCTGTCCCGGCCAGAGAGGTCAGCATCTACACGGGTGTAACGATCGCGGAGTATTACCGTGACATGGGATACAGCGTGGCAGTCATGGCCGACTCCACCTCAAGATGGGCCGAGGCCTTACGGGAACTCTCCAGCCGGCTCGGAGACATGCCTGCGGAGGAAGGGTTCCCTCCCTATCTGGCCACCAGGCTGGCGGAGTTCTACGAGCGGGCCGGTTTTGTGGAGACCCTCTCAGGGAAAGACGGCGATATCACCATCATCGGGGCCGTGTCTCCCCCGGGCGGCGACTTTTCCGAGCCCGTCACCCAGCACACCTCCAGATTCGTGAGATGCTTCTGGGCACTGGACAAGGGTCTGGCCGACGCCCGCCACTACCCATCCATCAGTTGGATCGACAGCTATACGGAGTACCTGCCCGATATCGAGGATTGGTGGAAGGGCCTGGACAGCCAGTGGCTTTCTGTCCGGAACGAGGCCATGGGCATCCTCCTGGAGGACAATCGGCTCCAGCAGGTGGTTAAGCTGGTAGGGAGCGACGCCCTGCCGCCGGTGCAGCAGTTTATCCTGTTCGTGGCCGAGATGATCAAGAATGGATTCCTCCAGCAGAATGCCTTTGATCCGATAGATAAGTATTGCAGCCCGGAAAAACAGCTCAAGCTCCTGAAGGCCATCCTTGACCTGCATCACAGGGGCCTTGATCTCCTTAAAACGGGTGTGACGGTCAAACAGATCACCGCCCTGGATGTGGTCTCGGAGATGGTCAGGCTCAAATCGGAGATTCCCAACAAGAAACTTGAACAAATTGATGCATATGTAAAAAAACTTAACCAGGGCCTGGATTCCCTGAAGGCTCCGGAATCGGCGGGGGGATCAACATGAATACAAGTGTAAATACCGAGATCGAATATACTAATCTTTCCGGCATCTCCGGGCCCCTGATCTTTGTTGAAGGGGTCCGTGGAGTGGGCTTTGGCGAGATTGTGGAAATCCGGGACGCATCGGGTGCAATGCGAATGGGGCAGACCCTCGAGGTGAATGAACAGATGGCCGTGGTGCAGGTCTTCGAGGGGACGAGCGGGCTGCCTATGCAGGGGCTGCGCGTTGCCTTCGTGGGCAAGGCCCTTGAGATACCGGTACACCGCGACATGCTGGGCAGGGTCTTCGACGGCCTGGGAAGGCCTATTGATGGAGCTCCTCAGGTGATAACTGACAGGATGCAGAATGTCAACGGCCTGCCCGTTAACCCCTGGAGCAGGGAATACCCCAGGGATTTTATCCAGACAGGCATCTCAGCCATTGACGGGATGAACACCCTTATCCGCGGCCAGAAGCTCCCGATCTTTTCCGGCAGCGGCATGCCGCATAATCTCATCGCGGCACAGATCGCACGTCAGGCAAAAATTCTTACCGCCGAAGAGGAGTTTATCGTCATCTTCGCGGCCATGGGCGTAAAATTTGATGTGGCGCGATTCTTCATCGACTCCCTTGAGGAATCGGGCGTCCTTACGCACTCGGCCCTGTTTCTCAGCCTGGCCGATGCCCCCTCCATTGAACGTCTCATCACACCAAAAGTGGCCCTGACCCTGGCCGAACATCTGGCCTTTGAGGAGGGGATGCATGTCCTCGTTATCCTGACCGACATGACGAACTACTGCGAGGCATTAAGAGAACTCTCCAGTTCCCGCGGCGAGATCCCATCCCGTAAAGGCTATCCCGGCTACCTTTACAGCGATCTTGCATCCATCTACGAGCGAGCCGGCCGCCTCAAGGGTTACAAGGGCTCCATCACCCAGATGCCCATACTCACCATGCCGAGCGACGATATCTCCCATCCCGTCCCGGACCTGACGGGCTACATCACGGAGGGACAGATCGTCCTCGAGCGCGAACTGTTCAATAAGGGGATCTACCCGCCCATCGCCGGCCTGCCCTCCCTGTCGAGGCTGATGAAGGACGGCATCGGACAAGGGCGGACGCGCATGGACCACGCCCAGGTGGCGGCCCAGCTCTTTGCCTCCTATGCCAAGGTCAAACGCATCCGGGCACTGGCGGCCATCGTGGGGGAAGAGGAACTTTCCGACCTTGACAAATTATACCTGAAATTCGGGGCAACCTTCGAGGAACAGTTCCTGAGCCAGGGCTATGAGGAAAACAGGTCTATCGAGCAGACCCTGGAGATCGGCTGGCGCATGCTCTCTGTCCTTCCCAAAGAGGAGTTGTACCGCATCGCCAAGGAGGACATCCAGAGGTATTATATGCCCGGAAGCAAGGAGGCATAATGGCCAAGATCGAGCTGCCCCCGACAAAATCATCCCTGAGAAAGATCAAGGAAGACCTCATATTTGCCTACGAAGGCCACGACCTCCTCAACCAGAAAAGGGAGATCCTGGCCATCGAGATCGTCCGGAAGATCGGCGAGATCAGGGGGATTGAGAGCGGATTCCTGGATGTGCTCAAAGAACTCTATGCAGCCTATCGAGATGCAGCCGTGGACATGGGCTCCCATGCCGTTACCCTGAAGGGCTGCTCCGAGAAAAAGGCCTATACTCTTAAGCTTCAAATTACCAAGCTCATGGGATTGAAACTGCCCAGGATTACCCTGGGGCTTGGTCCTTCCGAACCGTCTGACGGCCTCGTTGGAACAACGGCTGCATATGACACGGCAAAGGAGCGATCCCGGCGGGCGCTCCAGGCCCTCGCAGAATATGCGACCGTTAGCAAGGAGATCATCATGCTGTCGCGGGAACTGAAAAAAGTGCAGCGGCGTGTGAATGCACTGGAGAAGGTGTTCATCCCTCCACATGAGGAGGCCAAGAAGTACATTACCGACAGGATCGAAGAGATGGAGAGGGAGGAGGTCTTCGTGAAGAAGCTTATCAGGCAACGCACAACCAAAGAAAAAGGCGTTTCTCTATAGTCTTTTCAATAAAACACTAATTCTGGAAAGGAGGCATTATATCATGTATTTAATATCCGATAAACTCACTGAACTGGTGGAAAGGCATAGCGATGTAATCGTTAAACGCTGGATACTGCGCATATCAAGCGACCCTACAACCTCATCATATAATAAAGAGAATATCGAATATCTTGAGGCAAAGGCGAAAAACATGCTGGATCACCTTGGCCGATGGGTCAGCTATGATACGACGAAAGAAGATATTGGTAAAAGATATGCTGTTGAGGGCATCGAATCATTCCAAAGGAAGATACCTCTCTGCGAGGTCATAAGGGGCATGTACACATTGCGCAGGATATTGTGGCTCTTTGTTACAAATGAAAGCGCCTTTGATTCAGCCTTTCAATTGCATCAGATGATAGAACTGAACGACAGGGTCATACTTTTCTTCGACAGGGCCGAATACTACCTGATACGGGGATATATGGAAGAGATGAATAGAAAAATAAAAGAACTGTTGCCTGCCAAACAGGAAGACACTGATAAAATTTTCTTTGGCCGTTCATTTTACAACCAGTAATATCCCGGTTTAAATGGAAGAGTATGGAAAAAAGATAGAGAGGTGTGTGGTTGTCAGTGGGTGAAATACCATTATTATTTTAGTTCTTCGATAACTGCCTAAGTGGAAAAGCTGGTCCCACAAGTTCATCATAGGTCCAGGAATGAACTACCCCGCCGCAAGTGGCGAGGTATCTTTAAATACATTGTAACGCCCCAAGGGGCGAGGTATTAAACCCGAGCTTCGCAATAAAAGTCGCCTTATTCACGCATTGTATCAGGAAATAAAGCGCTCACCTTTATAAAAAAGTCCGGCATCCATCACAAATCTATTTTGCAGCTTCCTGGTTGATCAGTTCCATCAGCGTCCCTGCCGGATCGCGGATAAAGGCCGCGACTGCCGGTCGCTTTGACCGTTTTACATCCATGGATGGGTCTTCTTCATAAACCATTGGTTCGGCGAAATCCCTTTGTACTGCCGCGATATCTACGCCTCGTGTTACGAGTTCATCCAATGCCCCTTGGACTCAGGGACCTGAAAGGCAATATGCTTTGTGCCGTTTGTCCTTAAATCAGAATCCGGCCCTTTGCGTGACTCTGGGACAGGATTTGAGCCTTCCACCTCCCATAGCTCTATCCTGAAACCGTCCTTTTCAAGAAAGGCGACCTTTCCGGGGATAGCGTCTATGCTCGCGCAGCGTTCAAGTCTAAATCCGAAGATTTCTGTCCAGAAGGTGCTTGCCTCTTCCATGCTGGGCACGGATATGCTTAAGTGATGGGGTTTCAAGTTGTGTAACATGTTTTATCCTGTTTCAATGCATCTTATCAGTGGATTAAATATCGGTAACAACAATTTATATGCGAACTTTTTATATAGTCTTTTGATCTGCTATATTAACTCAAGCTCAGCCTCCTTGAGCTCCTTGATCTCGTCCCTCATGCGGGCGGCCTCTTCAAACTTAAGCATCCTGGCAGCATCTTTCATCTTCTTTTCAAGGTCCTTTATCATGTCTCTAATCATATCAGGTTCAAGGTATAGCCTTGCTTCCTCGGCCATGGCCGGCACGGTCACATAATCGGCCTCATAGACAGAGCCCAGGATATTATCGATATTTTTCCTGATGGATTCCGGCGTGATATTATTCGCCTCGTTGTATTCAAGCTGTCTCCTGCGGCGTCTGCTGCTCTCGTCAATGGCCCTTTCCATGGAGCCGGTCACATGGTCGGCATAGAATATGACTGTCCCGGCCACATTCCTTGCCGCCCTCCCGCTTGTCTGTATGAGCGATCTCTCGGACCGGAGGAACCCCTCCTTATCCGCGTCAAGTATGGCTACTAGGGAGACCTCTGGCATATCCAGTCCCTCCCTAAGGAGGTTAATGCCTACCAGGACGTCAAATACGCCCAGCCTCAGGTCCCTTATGATCTCCATCCTTTCTATGGTCTTTACATCCGAATGGAGATACTGCACCTTTACCCCCAGCTCCTTATAATATTCCGTCAGGTCCTCAGCCATCCTTTTTGTAAGTGTCGTTACCAGGACCCTTTCGTTTCTGCCGACCCTTTCTCTAATCTTGGCAAGCAGGTCATCCACCTGGTATGCCGCGGGACAGATCACTATTTCAGGATCGATGAGACCTGTCGGCCTTATGATCTGCTCTGCCACCGCCTCAGCTATCCCCAGTTCATAGGGACCGGGTGTTGCGGATACGTATACTGTCTGCTTTTTCTTTGCCTCAAACTCCTCGAATTTCAACGGCCTGTTGTCA
>Ga0153915_10006040_pt1 | contig 11318 bp, 7 predicted proteins | sample Opewatmetagenome_2_FD_107003 | JGI IMG/M metagenome (GOLD analysis project Ga0153915, IMG submission 107003) | Freshwater wetland microbial communities from Ohio, USA - Open water 3 Core 3 Depth 3 metaG | ecosystem: Environmental > Aquatic > Freshwater > Wetlands | place: USA: Ohio, Lake Erie...
CGGACGCCGTGGAGAAGGGCGGCGCCGTGACGTTCAACTACGGCGACCTCCACCCGCACGACCTGAGCCAGGTGCTCGACCAGCACGGCATCGCCATCCGGGCCGGCCACCACTGCGCGCAGCCGCTGATGCGCTGGCTGGGCGTCGTGGCGACGGCGCGCGCGAGCTTCTATCTTTACAACAGGGAGGACGAGGTCGACGCGCTGATCGACGGCATCAGGGCCAGTGACCGTATTTTCGGGCATGCCACAGCAAGAGCTGGAGCTGGATGAGCTCTACCGGGAGCTGATCCTTGACCATTACAGGCACCCCCGCCACCACGAGAAGCTCGCCGGCGCGGATGTCGTCGCCGAGGGCTACAACCCGGTGTGCGGCGACGAGATCGAGATGCAGCTCAAGTTCGACGGCGACACGCTGACTGGCATCGGTCTCGTCGGCCGTGGCTGCTCGATCAGCCAGGCGTCCGGCTCGATGATGTCGGACCTGGTGCTGGGCAAGGACGTCGGAGAGATCCGGCGGCTGTCGGACGAGTTCAAGGGGATGATGACCGACGCCGGTGCGCCGGTGCCCGAGGATCTCGGCGACCTCGAAGCCCTGCAGGGCGTCGCGAAGTTCGCGGTGCGCGTGAAGTGCGCGACGCTCGCCTGGCACACGCTCGCCGACGGCATCGAGCAGCACGAGAAGGGCGGCAGCGTCGCGAGACGAGAGGAATCGTGAGGTGATCCGATGTCGGTGAAGGGCTTGCTGTCCGAAGAGCTGATCATGGAGCGGCTGAAGGACGTCTTCGACCCGGAGATCCACATGAGCATCGTGGAGCTGGGGCTGGTATACGACGTCGCCGTCTCTGACGAGGGCGTGGTGGAGATCACGTACACGCTCACGAGCCCCGGCTGCCCGCTGGGCCCTGTGATCGACGGCCAGATCCAGGACGCGGTGATCGACCTGCCCGGCGTGAAGGAAGTACACGGCAAACTGACGTTCTCCCCGCCGTGGGACCCGCGCACCATGGCCAGCGACGACGTGAAGATGCAGCTCGGCATCTGGTAGGGTCGCCTCCGGCGACAGAGCCAAGAACCGAGAGGCGCTGATACGCTCCTTCGCGTCAGTTGGCGCCGAACGCGTACAAGCCGAGCTTGCTGTCGGCGGTCCAATCGTAGACGTAGGCGCAGCCGGTTGTCGGGATGATCGTGAGCCGGTCGATGTCGAAGAGGTTGCACTGGAACGTGCCCAGATGTCCGTCCGGCGAAATGTCGTCGAGGGCCGCGAGTTGCGGGTCTGCGACAGACTCGACGGCACTGGGAATCGATACAAGCCACGCGTTCGGCGGTAGTATCTTACCGTCGCTGTCGGTGGACTGAGGCTGCTGGACGAGCAAACGATTCGGTCCGGCCCATTGCGCCCATGTATATCGCCCGGCCGGGGGCGTACTCTGCTTCCAAACCGTCGCTCCATCGAGATCGATCACTTCAAGCCTGTCTGACATGATCAGCAGGTAGTGGCTGTCAGGTGACCACTGTAGCGGCGAGACGTACGCTTGCGGGTTCTGTACCTGGCGCAGTGTCTTCGGCCCGGAGCCGTCGGCATTGGCGATGATCAGGGCCTCTGCGTTGCCGTTGTGATTCGCGTAGGAGACGTGAGCGCCGTCGGGGGAGTACGAAGCGGTGTCGTTGACGCCCGGCAGGGCCGGGAACGTACGTTCCTCCCCTGTTCGCACATCGCGGGCGTTGAAGGAGTAGACGCCTGCCTGCGCCACGTTCCGCACGATCAGGATGGTCTTGCCGTCGGGCGAGGGAGCGACCCAGGCGTAGAGGTGTCCGTCGACGGGGGTCGGAATCTTGAAGTAAATGGTGTCCAGCACATGACCCCGCAGATCGAAGATCTTGTACGTGTGGTCGTTCGCGTCGTAGGCCACGAACGTCTGCCCGTCGCGCACCCACTGCGCGAGGCTGATCCCACTGGCCGAGGGAATCGCTGTGCAGGTGCGGGTGCCGACATCTACCAGCCCGACGACGATGGCCGGATCAGAGCTCGTCTGTGAGCACGGCGTAGGTGCCGAGATGACCGACCGTGTGCCGGCAGACGAACTGGCCCCGCCGCCCGACGCGACCACACCCCACACTAGCGCGCCGATGCCGGCAACCACGGCCAGGATCAGCGCGCCGCCGGCCAGTTGCAGCGGCCAGCCGAGGTGCAGGCGGCGCAGAGCCGCGAGCGGCGCCGACAGGAAGCCTCTGCCTGCCACCCTGTCCGGTTGCCAGCGTGCGGCTTCGTCGCGCGTCGACAGGCCGAGCTTGCCCAGGATCTCCGACACGTGGAACTTCGCCGTCGACGGGCTGACCTCCAGCCGCGCGGCGATCTCCTCGTTGGAGAGGCCGTCACGGAGCAGCGCGAGCACCTCCCACTCGCGCGGGGTGAGGATGTCGGGATGTGGCGGGCGTCCGCGTCGGCGCATAATCACCAAGAGCATACGCTCGCGAGCGCCGAATTACACTAGCCGCCATCCTCGGCACGACCTGCCCGGCGTGAAGGAAGTACACGGCAAGCTGACGTTCTCCCTGCCGTGGGACCCGCGCACGATGGCCAGCGACGACGTGAAGATGCAGCTCGGTATCTGGTAGGGCCGCCTACGGCGACAGAACCGAGAACAGGGACAGGGAGGAGAGATGTCGCGCCCCTGCTAGCGGCCGGCGTCGAAGACAACGGGCGCCGGTGCGGCCCGGCTGGTGAACCCCCCATCGCCGAGCTGTCCGTGATCGTTCTGTCCCCAGCACAGGATCTCGCCGCTGCTGACGGCGCACGTGTGGCGCGCGCCCGCTGACACGGAGTCGGCGCGCAGGCCGGGCACGCTCGTCGCCGTGCCGATCACGCCATCAGCGTCTGACAGCGTGATGCCGAGCTGTCCTTCATAGCCCCGACCCCAGCATTTCACCTCGTGCTCGGCCGTGACAACGCAGGTGTGTCCGCCCTGATCTTCCGTACCGCCCGCGGAGAGGCCGATGACCGCGCTTTCGATGCCTAGCACATCAGTTGGGACGGAAGATCGCCACGCGCCCTCGGGAGTCACTCCATCGCCCAGCTCGCCCCATGCCCTGCTGCCCCAGCATCGGACAGCGGCTGACGACATGAGCGCGCATGTGTGCCCGAAGCCTCCTCCCGTACTTACAGACCGAACGCCGAGCAGCGTCTGGTTGTTGGCTTCGACGACGTCCACAGGCTCGAGATGCTTCGTGTAGAATGCCGTCGTCCCGTCGCCGGCCTGTCCCTCCCAATCGCGGCCCCAGCACTGCAGGCCGCTCGTCGCGAGCACGGCGCACGTGTGCTCGCCGCCCGCGCCGACCGCCGTCGCTGCCATCCGGAGCGCGATTTTCACGGCACCAGGACGAGTCGCTGTGGTGCCATCGCCGATCTGCCCTAAATCGTTGCCTCCCCAGCAATACACGTTACCGTCGCTGCTGAGCGCACAGGCGTGGCGCTCGCCAGCGGTTATCATGATGGCTGTGCCGTCGATCCCGCGGACATCCACCGGACGAGCACTGTAGGCCCTGACAGCCCCGTCACCCAGCTGTCCCCAACTGTCGTCTCCCCAGCACTTCACGCCGCCCGACTCGCCGAGCGCGCACGTGAAGTCGCTGCCCGCGGCTATCGCCATCATCCCGCTGTTCAGGCCGCCTGCGTACAGTGGCACCGGGCTGTCGGGGCCAGGTCCGCTGCCGAGCTGGGCCGCGTCGTCCCGCCCCCAGCAGACCACGCCGCCGCCTGCGGTGAGCGCGCAGGAATGTGCGTCGCCGCTGGACACCGCCACCAGCGCGGTCACGGTGGCGGGCTGCGCTGGCGGGACGGAGGCGGCGACGCCTTGCGCCGGCGCGGCCCCGTTGTTGCGCGATGCTGTGACACCCCACACCAGCGTGCCGATGCCCGCGACCGCGGCGAGCACGACCGCGGCGCCCGCAAGCTGCAGTGGCCACCCGACGTGCAGGCGGCGCAGGGGCGCGAGCAGCGCGAAGCGCTTGCCGGTCGAGCCGTCCCGCATCCAGCGCGCCGCTTCTTCGCGCGTCGGGACGCCGAGTTTGCCGAGGATCTCAGACACGTGGAACTTCGCCGTCGACGGGCTGACGCCGAGACGCACGCCGATCTCCTCGTTGGAGAGGCCGTCACGGAGCAGCGCGAGCACCTCCCACTCGCGAGGTGTGAGGATGTCGGGGTGTGGTGGGCGTCCGCGTCGGCGCATGATCACGAACAGCGTACGCGCGCGACCGCCGATTTACACTAGCCGCCATCCTCGGCGCGCAGCTTTTGACATGATCCGCTTGTCAAATGCGTAATGCTCGGGTAACATCCCCCCATCTCGCGTTATGGCGTTTCGGTCAGGCCAGCGACGGCCGTGGCCGAAGGGAAGCGGGCGCCACCGGCGCTCGTTGCGTTTTCCCGGGGGAGCCGGCCGGATTCGTCATCGGCTGGCGAAGTTTGTGAAGTGTGGTACAATTGCCACACTCCGCATCACTGATAGCAGGGTCGTTGTGAGTTATCCGCTGTACAGGCCCGACCAGGAACGGGACGCCTGCGGCACCGGCTTCGTCGCAGATATCTCCGGCCGCCCCTCGAACCGCATCCCGGAGAGGGCCCTCATGGCCATCACGAACCTGACCCACCGCGGCGCGACGGGCGCAGCCGCCAAAACTAGCGACAGGCCACCGATCACCGGAAGCGAGGAAACGTGCCTACTCCCGCGAGGCTGACCAGGCGACCTCTGCCGTTCAGCGCGTTGCCCGCAGCGAGCGGTCTCTATGACCCCCGCTTCGAGCACGACGCTTGCGGCGTCGGGTTCGTCGTTGACGTCACGGGGGCCAGGAGCCGCGACATCGTCGACACCGCTCTCGGCGCGCTCTGCAATCTCGACCATCGCGGCGCATCGGGCGCCGAGGTCAATACCGGTGACGGCGCGGGGATTCTCATCCAGGTACCGGACGCGTTCCTCCGCGGCGTCACCCGGTTCTCGCTCCCGCCCGCCGGCGCCTATGGCGTCGGGCTCGCGTTCCTCCCGTCGGAGGCGATCGCGGCCGACAAGGCGCGCGGCGTGGTGGAGGACCTCGCCGAGGAGCAGGGTCTGCGGGTCATCGGCTGGCGAGGCGTTCCGATCGACGACTCGATGATCGGGCCGACGGCGCGCGCGGTGATGCCCAGCTTCTGGCACTGCTTCGTCACCGACACGGCGGGATCGGTGGGCATCGACCTTGACCGCAAGCTGTTCGTGCTGCGCAAGCGGATCGACCACGAGATCCACGACGACCTGTCGATGTACTTCTGCTCGTTATCGAGCCGCACGCTGGTCTACAAGGGTATGTTGACGGCGCCGCAGCTCAATGAGTTCTTCCCTGATTTGCACGACCCGCGCATCGAGTCGGCGCTCGCGCTGGTGCATAGCAGGTTCTCGACCAATACGTTCCCATCGTGGCCGCTCGCGCACCCGTACCGCTTCCTCGCCCACAACGGTGAGATCAACACGGTACAGGGCAACCGCAACTGGATGCGCGCGCGCGCGGCGCAGATCTCGACGCCATTGATGCCCGACCTCGATCGCGCCTTCCCGATCATCACGGAGGGATTGTCCGACACCGCGAGCTTCGACGAGTGCCTCGAGCTCCTGCATCTCGGCGGTCGCTCGCTCGCGCACGCGGTGCTGATGATGATCCCGGAGGCGTGGGAGAACCACGCCACGATGTCGGCGGCCAAGCGCGCGTTTTACCGCTACCACGCGTCGCTCATCGAGCCGTGGGACGGGCCTGCATCGATAGCATTCACCGACGGCACCGTGATCGGCGCGGTGCTCGACCGCAACGGCTTGCGCCCGAGCCGCTACTGGGTCACCGACGACAACCGGGTGATCATGGCGAGCGAGACCGGCGTGGTCGACATCGACCCGGCGCGCGTCGTCAAGAAGGGCCGGCTGCAGCCGGGGAAGATGTTCCTTGTCGACACCTCCCTGGGCCGCATCGTCGAGGACGAAGAGATCAAGTGCACACTTGCTTCAGAGCATCCCTACGAGCAATGGTGCGAGCAGGGTCTCGTGCACCTGAGTGATCTTCCCGACCGCGAGCACATCGTCTATTCGCACCAGTCGGTGGTCCGACGCCAGGTGACGTTCGGGTACACACACGAGGAACTGAAGCTCCTCGTGGCGCCGATGGCCAAGGCAGGGAGTGAGGCGATCGGCTCGATGGGCACCGACACCCCGGTGGCGGTGCTGTCGGACCGTCCCCGGCTGCTGTTCGACTACTTCCAGGAGCTCTTCGCGCAGGTCACGAATCCGCCGCTCGACGCGATCCGTGAGGAGCTCGTCACCTCGCTCGCGTCGGCGATCGGCGCCGAGGGCAACCTGCTCGATGCCCAACCGGACTCGTGTCATCAGATAGCCCTGCCCTTCCCGATCCTCGACAACGATGAGCTGGCCAAGCTCATCCACATCGATGACGACGGCGACCGGCCGGAGTTCGCGGCGCGCGTGATTCCGGGCTTCTACAAGGTCGCGGGCGGCGGGACGGCGTTGCGCGAGGCGCTCGACCGCGTGCGGGCCGAAGCGTCGGCGGCGGTCGCGGAGGGCGTGCGCATCATCGTGCTCTCGGATCGCGACTCTGGGCCGGACCTCGCCCCGATTCCGTCCTTGCTGCTCGTGTCCGCGGTGCATCACCACCTCATCCGGGAGCTCAAGCGCACCCAGGTCGGTTTGGTGCTGGAGACGGGTGACGCGCGTGAGGTGCACCACATGGCCCTGCTCATCGGGTACGGCGCGGGCGCGATCAACCCGTACCTCGCCTTCGAGTCGATCGAGGATCTCATCGCGCAAGGGCTCTACGGGCTTGGTGAGATGGACCCGCACCAAGCCATCAAGAACTACGTCAAGGCAGCCGGCAAGGGTGTGCTCAAGGTGATGTCGAAGATGGGCATCTCCACGGTCGATTCGTACCGGGGCGCCCAGGTCTTCGAGGCCATCGGACTGGGCTACGACCTTGTGGACGAGTACTTCACCGGGACGGTGTCGCGAATCGGTGGCATCGGCTTGGACGAGATCGCGGAGGAGGTGGCGCGTCGCCACCGGCGCGCCTACGCCCCTCGCCCCGCCGAACTCGCCCATCGCGATCTCGACATTGGCGGTGAGTACCAGTGGCGCCGCGAGGGCGAGTACCACCTGTTCAACCCCGAGACCGTGTTCAAGCTCCAGCACGCGACGCGAGCCGGGCGGTACGACATCTTCAAGGAGTACACGCACCTCGTCGACGACCAGTCGAAGCGCCTCGCGACGCTGCGAGGCCTGTTCATGCTCCGCGAGGGCGTGCGCCAGCCCGTCCCGATCGACGAGGTGGAGCCCGCGAGCGAAATCATCAAGCGGTTCGCGACCGGCGCGATGTCGTATGGTTCGATCTCGAAGGAAGTACACGAGACCCTCGCCATCGCGATGAACCGCATCGGGGCCAAGTCCAACACGGGCGAGGGCGGCGAGGACGCCGACCGCTACGCGCGCGACGCGAACGGCGATCTGCGCCGTTCGGCCGTGCACCAGGTTGCGTCGGGCCGGTTCGGCGTGACGTCGGAGTACCTCGTCAACGCGGACGATCTCCAGATCAAGATGGCCCAGGGTGCGAAGCCTGGCGAAGGCGGTCAGCTCCCCGGCCACAAGGTGTACCCGTGGATCGCCAAGACCCGGTACTCGACACCGGGCGTCGGTCTGATCAGCCCGCCGCCGCATCACGACATCTATTCGATCGAGGACATCAAGCAACTCATCCACGACCTGAAGAACGCCAACCCGGCCGCGCGCGTGCACGTGAAGCTCGTCGCGCAGGTCGGCGTGGGCACGGTTGCCGCCGGCGTGGCGAAGGCGCACAGCGACGTCGTGCTCATCTCGGGCCATGACGGCGGCACCGGCGCGTCACCGCTCACGTCGATCAAGCATGCGGGCGCGCCCTGGGAGCTCGGGCTCGCCGAGACGCAGCAGACGCTGATGCAGAACGGGCTGCGCGACCGGATCGTGGTGCAGGTCGACGGGCAGCTGAAAACCGGGCGCGACGTGCTGATCGCCGCACTGCTCGGGGGCGAGGAGTTCGGTTTCGGCACCGCGCCACTCGTCGTGAGTGGTTGCGTGATGATGCGCGTGTGCCACCTCGATACGTGTCCCGTCGGAATCGCGACCCAGAACCCCGAGCTGCGCAAGCGCTTCGCCGGGAAGCCCGAGTTCGTGGTGAACTTCTTCGAGTTCATCGCCGAAGAGGTGCGCGAGTACCTCGCGGCGCTGGGATTCCGCTCGATCGCCGAAGCGATCGGGCATACCGAGGTGCTCGACGTGCGAGCGGCCATTGACCACTGGAAGGCGCACGGTCTCGATCTCGCGCCGATCCTCGCGGAAGCCGACAACCCGTATGACGGCCAGACCCGCTTCTGTGCCCGCGATCAGGACCATGGGCTCGATCGGGCCCTCGATCGCTGGCTCATCGATCTGGCCGCCGCCGCGCTCGCCGATGGCAGCCCCGTCGAGATCGAAGCTCCCGTGCGCAATACGAACCGCTCAGTGGGCACGATGCTCGGCTCAGAGCTGACCAAGCGGTGGGGTGGCGCCGGACTTCCTGACAACACGATCCGCATTCACCTGCGCGGGTCGGCAGGTCAGAGCTTCGGCGCGTTCGTGCCTCGCGGCATCACGCTGCGACTCGAAGGCGACGCCAACGACTACACGGCGAAGGGCCTGTCAGGCGGTGTGGTGATCGTGCACCCCGACCGAGACGCGCTCTTCGCGGCCGAGGATAACGTCGTTGCCGGTAACGTCGTGCTCTACGGCGCGACGTCGGGTGAGGCGTACCTGCGCGGAACGGTGGGCGAGCGGTTCTGTGTGCGCAACTCGGGCGCGACGGCGGTCGCCGAAGGTATCGGTGACCATGGATGCGAGTATATGACCGGCGGACGGGTGGTCGTGCTGGGCCCGACCGGGCGGAACTTCGCCGCCGGAATGTCGGGCGGGATCGCGTACGTCTATGACCCTGACGGCTGCTTTCCCTCGCTGGTCAACTACCAGATGGTGGAGCTCGAACCACTCGCTGACGACGACCGTGAGTGGCTGCGCGCGACGGTCGAGCGTCATCGCGAGCTCACGTGCTCCGATGTCGCCGACCGCCTGCTCACACAGTGGGAGAGCGAGGTCGAGTCGTTCCGCAAGGTCATGCCTCAGGACTTCAAGCGCGTGCTCGCCGTCATGGACGAGGCGGCCGCGTCGGGCTTGTCCGAGGAAGAGACGCTCAAACGGGTGATGGCGGCAGCACATGGGTGAGCCGACCGGTTTCCTGCAGTGGAAAAGGATCACACCCACACGGCGTCCCGTGTCGGTGCGGCTCCACGATTGGCACGAGGTGTACGAGCCGTTCGAGCGCGACACGCTCAAGCAGCAGGCCGGCCGCTGCATGGATTGCGGGATCCCGTTCTGCAACTTTGGGTGTCCGCTCGGCAACCTGATCCCCGACTGGAACGACCTCGTGTACCGAGATCTTTGGCGAGAGGCGATTGAGCGGCTGCACGCCACGAACAACTTCCCCGAGTTCACGGGGCGGCTTTGCCCCGCGCCGTGTGAGACCTCGTGCGTGCTCGGGATCAACCAGGACCCGGTCACCATCAAGCAGGTGGAGGTCGAGATCGTCGATCGTGCGTGGGCCGAAGGCTGGATCCAGCCGGTCGTGCCCTCGGTTCGAACCGGCAAGCGTGTAGCCGTCGTCGGATCGGGCCCGGCCGGCCTGGCCGCGGCCCAACAGCTCACGCGCGCCGGACACGACGTCGTGGTGTTCGAGCGCGCCGACCGCATCGGTGGGCTGCTCAGGTACGGCATCCCCGAGTTCAAGCTCGAGAAGCGGCACCTCGACCGGCGGCTCGACCAGATGCGCGCCGAGGGCACCGAGTTCCGGGTGAACGCAAACGTGGGTGTCGACGTCGCGGTGTCGGAGCTCCGCGGGTTCGACGCCACGGTCCTCGCCGGCGGCGCGACCGCCGCACGCGACCTCCCGATCCCCGGACGCGAGCTGCGCGGGATTCACCAGGCCATGGAGTACCTGCCGATCGGGAACCGCGTGCAGCAGGGAGACCTCCGCGAGCCGACGATTACGGCTGCCGGGAAGCGCGTCGTGATTATCGGCGGCGGCGACACCGGCGCCGACTGTCTCGGCACCGCGCACCGCCAGGGTGCCCTGTCGGTTCACCAGCTTGAGATCCTGCCGCGGCCGCCCGAGCGCCGCGCGCCTACGAACCCGTGGCCGACGTGGTCGAACATCTTCCGCGTGTCGTCGGCCCACGAGGAAGGCGGCGAGCGCGTCTTCAGCGTGAACACGGAACGCTTCGTCGGCGACGAAGACGGGACCGTGCGCGCATTGGTCGCGCACGAGGTCGAGATGGTGGATGGCCGCTTCCAGAAGATCGAGGGCACCGACTTCGAGCTGCCCTGCGAGCTCGTCCTCCTGGCGATGGGCTTCGTGGGCCCTGAACGGGATGGATTGCTCGAGAGCCTTGGCGTCGGCTTCGACGCGCGCGGCAATGTCGCGCGTGACGGCTCGTTCATGACCAGCGTGCCGGGCGTGTTCGCCTGCGGTGACATGGGGCGGGGCCAGAGCCTCATCGTGTGGGCGATCGCAGAGGGGCGCGCGTGCGCGGCCGGCGTCGACCGACACCTCGCGGGGGAGACGCAGCTCCCGGCGCCGATCGAGCCGACGGCGCGCCCGCTGCTCTGAGCGCGGCGGCGGACGACTGATCGACCGCTGTCCGGGGGCTTCGGCCTCCGGCTCCAACCAGCTACACCAAGCAGGTACGTCCGCCCGCTTCGGCGTCATGCGGCCCTTGACAATCGATCGATATCCATCAATACTCATCAATCATGGGCAAGCCACGACGAACAATGCCGGCGACGGAGCTGCGGGTCCACCTGGGCGCCGCGCTGCGCGCGCTCGTCCGGGAAGACCTGGTGATCGAAAAGGGCGGCGTGCCGGTCGCCGTGTTGACCGGCTACCGCCCCGAGGAAGCCGCCGCGGTCGAAGGCGAGTACGAGCGTGCGCTCTCGAAACGCGCCGAGCCCCGCGGCTCGGAGCGCATGAGCGCGGCGATGGCGGCCGGCTGGTCCGGCATCGAGCCGGAGGAGCTCGTCGCGAATGTCTATCGTTGGCGGGAGAAAGGCGCGCCGTCGCGGCGGCTGTCGCTCGACGCCGTACCGGAGGAGCAGCCGCGTGCCGGCAAAGTACCTGCTCGACAGCGACGTGTGCATCCTGGCCGTCCGAAAGGGAAACGCGTCGCTGACGCGC
>Ga0153915_10006041_pt1 | contig 11317 bp, 8 predicted proteins | sample Opewatmetagenome_2_FD_107003 | JGI IMG/M metagenome (GOLD analysis project Ga0153915, IMG submission 107003) | Freshwater wetland microbial communities from Ohio, USA - Open water 3 Core 3 Depth 3 metaG | ecosystem: Environmental > Aquatic > Freshwater > Wetlands | place: USA: Ohio, Lake Erie...
ACAGCATCTATTACTTATCGAGAAACGAACCAATAAAATTCAAAACTGACTCCTTTCATGAGAGGACAATAACAACCAGTATAGGTCAAGAAGCTTTAACGTCGTGGAACCAGACTTCAATTTTGCAGACAATAACTTGGCTACGAACGTTCCAGAATCATTCTCTCAATGCTAGAAAGGCGTTAAACGGGTATGAAATAGCGAACAGAGAGACAATAGGATTGTCCGGTGAGTATCTAGAATTGTATCTATCAAATATTCAATCCTGCAGTGCTGAACTGCTAAATGCCTCTCTTAACCTTGAATCCACCTATGCAAACCTTGAAAAATGGAAAGACGTCCTTGCCGTGTGCATGCCAAAGCTTCGCGCTTTTTCAGGTCTCAATGGGAATTCTATTGTGCAGATCGAAAATTTACAAAGCCAAGTTACTTCAATTTTCCGTTCTGTTGCAAAAACAGAAATGCTCATCGATACAGTTGATCTCGCAAATAAAGAGTTGCTCGAAGAAATGAACGTTCTTCATCAAATTTCTTCTGCCAACCAGGAATCTGGGCATTATGAGAAAATTGTTGAACTTGAGCAGATGGAAAGTCTGACTTTATGGAAATTAAAGGAAGGAGTGTATTATCACTTACTGCAGTGGTTATTCCGAATTCAGTCAGTATTGTTTGAAGCTGATTTCATCATCAGCTTATGCAACTTTTTTGATTGAATTTCATGCTCACTTTTGCTTTCAATGGTTTTTCCGTCTTAGGCATGCTGAGATTCCCTGCGCTTAAGTCACAAAAAAAAGAAGGGAGTTTATTTTTGGAGTTTTCGTAGAGCAAACATGTTGTAGACAACTAGGAGTAGAGTTATCACTACAAGTACTGCAAGCACTATTTCGGTTGTAGAGAAGGCTGGCGTTTCATTAATTACTTCTGCAGCGATTTCTTCTTTTGTTGGAGGTTCAGGATAGGGTGGCAATTGGCTGATCACTTGTCCTGCGATCTGCTCCTTTGTTGGAGGTTGAGGATAAGGTGGCAGTTCATCGATTACTTCTCCTGCTATCTGTTCCTTCGTTGGAGCTGCAGGTTCAACTTGAACCATTGCTGTTCCACTCGACGGTTGCATAGGAGTTTCTCCAGCGAAGCTTGCGCTGACGGTATAAGCTCCCACGGATGGCGGCGTCCATGCATAACTGAAACTACCTGAAGAGTCAGTAGTAACATTGGCGATAAATGTGGAAACCCCTCCAACTTTGGTATATGTCAACGTTATCTCTGCCCCAGCAATTGGCGTTCCAACGTTAGCTGGGGAACTGTCAACCAACGTGCCCAGAATCCATGCAGTATCATTCAAAGTCAATTTAGAGGAGATGAAAGAAACCGAAGTTGTTGTGGGGCCATCACCAAAGCAGTAAAGAATGCCGCCATTATCGTTTTGAATGTACAGCCTTCCGTCAGCGATGGCGGGACTAGCTGTGTAGCCGTTACCTATCGGCGACAGTTGGTACGACCATACAAGTGCTCCTGTCATTGCATTGAAGGCATAAAGGTTGTTTCCTTTAGATGAAGCATAAGTGGATTGGAAAACCATGCCATCGGCCACAGAGGGGGCGCCGTATGGGTACTGATTCCCAGGATATGTGTAGTTCCAGACCGTGGCTCCGTTGGTTTGATTTAAGGCGTAGAGGTTGTAGTCCTTTATGTTCCCTACGTACAGCATTCCGTAGGCAGCGGCGGGTCCCATATATGTGCCTCCTCCAGTAATCGGCCACTCTTTTGTCCATATTACTGCGGCACTTGTTGCGTTTAGACAGTAGAAGATCGGTTTGACGGCTGTCGTGCCAGTGTATGTTCCAAAGTAGAGTTTGCCGCTAACGTAGGTTGCGCCGTAAAGGATTTGACCGATTGAGGTGAAGTTCCATATTTGCGCTCCAGTGGTTGCATTTAGGGCGTAGACATTATTGTCTACTGAAGTCTGGTAGATTATGCCGGTGTTCTTCCAAGTTGTAGAGGAGGCCGGATTGCCCACTGCAATTGGAGCGGCTGCAATTGTTCCGTGGCTATTTAAAGGCCGGTTATCTTTGAAGGTCCACAATAGGGTGAATTTGCCGTAGCTGTATGTTAGAGCAAAGAGAGTACCCTCTCTGGTCGAGACGTAGATGGTTGATCTTGTACTAACAACGGTGGGTGCCGCAGATCTTCCGGTTCTTGAGACCGATGGTATGGCTTCCCAGTCGGGGCGATAATAGGCGCTCATGTTGAATTGCCCTACTATTTGGCCACTGATTTCATCAAGAGCGTATAGCCAATCTGCGTCTTTAAGGAAAACTACGCCCTTATCGACAGCAAAGCCACTGATTCTTTGATCTCTTACAGATCCCAACTCTGGGTAGTGTGGTAAGTTCGTTTCCCACATTTTTTCTCCTGTCACTGCGTCAAAAGCACCCACAGAGGTTATCAATTGAATGAAAACCCTGCCGTCGACTACAACGGGACTCTCAGGATAGGCGTTAGTGTAGCTGAACATGTCCGCTTTCCATAGTACGTGGTTTGTTTTGGGCGCAGGGCTCAACGTATAGCCAATGCGGTTATAGTTATATTGAGTTGTCACCCAAGGATACTGGGTAACGCTGCTTGAACTTGCACTTACACTAATTGAAGGCAACGCTGCTAATGATAAACTAAGGCTAATCATCAGAATCAGCGATACAGTCAAGATTTTTCCATATTTCTTCAAATTTTTCATCACTCTCTCTTTTTCAGAGCTTAGTCTATGGAGTTGATGGAGTTAATATGCATTCCTCTTGCCGACAGTCAAAGAAAGGTGACAAAAGAAGGATCGCTTTCGCTTTTTATGTCAGGCTTTGGAATTTTGTCCATTTCTATTCGGTTGCAGAACTGTTATATACGTTATGTGCATAAGGGCTGTTCGGTGTTTCTCAAAAAATGACGACCCTTCGTTGGAAAGTCTTTAGTCGTAACGAGATTCTCTTCGGACTGCTGTTGCCTGTTGTGTTTGGAGTGCTAATACTACTTTGGCCCTATATCATGAATGCTCTTGTCGGTCCCCCCACAACAATGATAGGCGGCATCCTCACAGTCGGCTTTCTCCAAATAATCTGTATATCAGCAATCCCTGTCTTCCTGGGCTTGACTTGGAACAACTGGGCTGGAGGAGCTTCAGGCTTTCTGCTTGGATTCATCTATTTCATTCTTGTTATGGTATACTACGGTATAAGCGGGGAAGCAATCGACGTAAGTTGGCGAGCCTATATTGTAGCTGCTATGGTAGGAGGCTTCGTTGCTGGATCTCTGATTAGAGACTCATCCAAACTCAAGAGAAATCTCCTTGTAGCTATTATAGTAGGGATTCTTCAAGGATCTATCCTCCTATGGACATACGATTTGGTATACCACAGCTTCGCAGGATTCCCAGGCGGACCACTAGCTGATCTTGCAGGAATACATGTTCCATTATGGTCTTACATAAGTTTCATCACTTTCGTGCCGCCGCTACTGGGCTGCATCATCGCTGCTATCATCGCAAAAGTATTCGCTTGGGCCGCTATGTCACCAAGACTACTTAAGCAGTACGCCAGCTAAACAACCTATCTCACATTTTCTTTTTTCCTTTGTGACATAACTTAAATAGAACTTCATAAGTAAATGAGCGGAGGTGTTAATTATGGCATGGCTAAAATCCCTCGCAGACAAAGAGCCTCCCGAACCTGAAAATCCCATCGGAACCGTTGTCATTGGAAATCTGAGGCCTGACTTGCATGAAACTGCTAAAGAGATGGTTAGAAAATCACTTAAGAAGGCCGGGTTCAAGACAGTTGATGTTGGCAAAGGAACTGCACCAGAAGCTTTCGCCCTAAAAGCAAAAGAAGTCAACGCTGACATAGTGGCTGCCTCAATAAACACGAGCGCCGCAAAAAACAATTTACTACAGCTAAGCTCGGCACTGGAAGCCGCAGGTTTGAAGGGAAAGATCATATTCATGATCGGTGGAGCAGTCATAACAAAAGGGGACGCTGACGCGATAGGCGCATTATATGGCAAAAATAGGGACGAAGCTGTTACGATTGCAACTACCGCCATCAAGAAAAAATAGCATCCTTCCACTCTAAGCTAGAACCGTTGCTGAGGTGATACTAATTGTTTCAGTTCAAAAAGGAGCAGAAAATCTTTGACATTGGTGGGGTAAAGATAGGAGGGCAGCCAGGAGAATTGCCAACGGTTCTCATAGGCTCAATTTTCTACATAGGCCACAAGATCATAAAGGATGAAAAGAAAGGAATCTTTGACAAAGAAAAAGCCGAGGAGTTAATTAAACACGTGGAAAGCTGGACTGACAAAACAACCAATCCAGCTATGCTCGAAGTCGTCGGAACCACAAAGGAGGCTATAGTTAATCATATTGACTTCGTTGCTGATGCCACCGAAGCTCCGTTTCTCATAAGTTCAGAGACTATGTCAGTAATGTTGGAGGCAACGCAGCACGTAAATGAAATTGGAATAGGCGACAGAGTTGTATACAGCTCAATTTTCAAGGGCATACCTGGAGAAATCTTGGATGTCATCAAGGATTCGGGAATCAAAGCAGCCGTTTTACTATCAAGAAGCCCCCTAGAGGAAACTGATGCTGTCGGAAGAGCCAAAGCTCTAAAAGATGTTCTGCAACTGTCAGAAAGAGCAAAAATAGAAAAGCCATTGGTAGACACGGCCATACCTGGATGGGGAACGGGGATTGGTCCAGCTTCGAGGGCGATATACTTGATTAAGGAGGAGTATGGCCTTCCAACAGGTGTCGGTACCGGAAACGTTTCAACGACGTTTGATTGGGCGAGACGTGAATTAAACAGAGATCTTCGGCATGCGACTTGGGCTTCAATGAATGCAATGCAGGTGATCATGGGCGCAAACTGGCTACTTTACGGACCAGTGGAACATGCAGATTACATTTTTCCATCAATAGCGATGACAGATACTTGGATACTCACAGCGATGGCCGAGCTGGGCATACAGCCAGCAGTTGAAAATCAGCATCCACTATTCAAACTAATAGAAATGTAAAGAACAAACACGACCCATGCCAATTAATTGCGTGCCAGCATCCCTTTCTTATATTTTGAAGCAAAAAAGACTACTTGACGCGCTCAATTCTTTGACAGACTGTCTGTTTCAGGTGAAGTGGAAACAGATCTAGGCGCCAAACGTTGTGAGCGTGCTAACGCGGGAAGAGATTTCGTCCATTCTTTCAGGCGTTTTATGTCATCTTTTGATTGCGCCCGCAGTAACGTATAAAGGTCTATTACCTTATCGGGTTCAACATGTGAGAGGGTCAGATAGCAGGAAGGACAGTAGGTTGTTACATATAGACCCTTTTTTGCGCTGATTATCTGCTGAGCTATCTCCGCACCGGTTTCAGGATGATGAGAGAGAAGTGAGGCTCCGCAACATGGTTTTGAGCTTTTCCAGACTTTGCTTCCCTTGAGTGCTTTTGAAGCAATCTCTACCACTTTTGGATCTACGTGACAGGGATCGTGGACTGTAAGCGACAAACCAGATACTGCAATTTCGGGCTTTAACACTTCCAGTACGTGCTTAACTTCAATGTCGAAATCGGGAAAATCTCGGCGGTAAAATTCCTTGAAAGCGATAAGGCAACTCGGACATAAAGTGATTATTTCCTTAACGCCCCTCGCCTTCAGGATCTCAATGTTCCGCTGGGCTAGCTCTTTTCCCTCTTTAACATAACCCGATGCATAGAGTGGGTAACCGCAACAGATCTCGTCAGGTATTATGCTGAATTCTATTTTGGAAGCCTCGAGCATGGCTAGAGCTGAAATCAAGAGCTCTGGAGTTCTGTAGCATGAGGTACAGCCTGCGAAGAACACGGTCGAAGAAGTATTGGTGTAGGTCTTAGGTAGAAGTGCAAAACGAAATTCTGGCTTACCGTAGGGACTGCCATACTTCATTATGGAATTCCGAAGCATGGTGAGGTTTTTGGGCTCGGCTCCGTGCTCTACAGAACTCTTCGCTAATGCCCTCCGCAAACTGGCCAAATTACACTTGTTGCATTGTGTACAAAGGAAGATTTTAGATCCATATTTCTTGATTCCTCTGAAACCAAGAATTTTCAGTCGAAGATAGAGGTATACTGAGCCTAAAGGTGAAGGTAAAAGCTCCATAGTTGTTCCAAAGACGACGCACGTACGTTCCATACCTCGGGAAAAATAACATGTCGGTCTAATAGCCCCCACTTCGCATGAGTCAATGCATGTGTTGCACCGTATGCAACTTGGGTCGGAGAACCCTTTGTCTAAGACGTCAGCTCCCATGGGGCAATTCTTCGTGCAGGCATTATCAACGGGACACATCATAGGCGTGCATTTATCAATATCCTTAGCCACCTTCAAGAAACCCGTTTTATTAGAAAGCGACAGTAACAGTCCCACTGGGCAAATGCGCCTGCACCAGAACCTCGCAGACTTGAAGTACTTTGGTTCTTGACTCTTGCGAATTTTTCTGAAACTTATTCCAACATAATCAGATAGGGTGCCAACAACACAGATCCATCCGCAAAAAATTCTTCCTAAAGGGACCAGTAAAATAATGGGAATTATGATTAGTAAGATAATCGCCCAATATGACGTTACACCAAGGAAAGTTGTAGTCAACACTGTCCCCATCAAGATGAGGAAGATCATCTGAACTACGCGTCTTGCTCGTAAGTAGAGTTTAGCTCTTCCACGTACAGCTATCCCTACCCTTTCACTCATCTCTCTCCAACCCTTATGACAGCGTCATACAAGTTACATTATGCACTCATGTTTATACGGGTTTCCAGACTGATATAGTTTCCATGGCTTGACTTATTGGCTTTTCTTGCAGCTACTTGACGCTCGCACTAAATTTATACGTTGTATTATCGAAAATCTAATGTAAACTCAAAACCGCATGCCAAAAGAGATGCCTACTGAATGTCCAACGTCGTTGCTTCTTTATCTGGAGGGAAAGACTCAATGTATGCACTATACTTGGCGTTGCAGAAAGGACTAGATGTAAATTACTTGATGTTTATAAACAATGGCAGCAAAGCCCACCGACTCAATAGCTGGTTATTAAAACTGCTTTCTGAGACCACCGAAATAGCAATAGTAACCGCCGGAAAGGACAAGAGTGACATAAGAAGCCTACTTGTCAAATTAGGAGCAGACACTTTGATCTCCGGGGTAATGACAACATCGGAGCACATGAAATGGTACAATGATATCTGTAGCCCAATCCATGTGAAGCATTATGCCCCGCTATGGGGAAAACAACCGCTCATAGCGCTTGCTGAAATGAGACATTTGGGATTCCGAATATTGGTCATTGAAGTAAATACTTCCTTGGGTCCACGCAAGAGCTGGCTCGGGAAGGAAATAGACGATAATATCCTTAAGGAAATTAAAGAACTTGAAAGCGGTCGAGGGATGGACTCGATTGGCGAACTCGGTGAATACCATACGTTGGTTCTTGATTGTCCCATCTATAGGAAAAAGCTAGAAATTCTCGAATCGAAAACTGCTTGGGAAAATTCAAAAGGATACGTAATAATCCAAAACGCGATTTTGCAGTCAAAAATGCAAAGAGATTGAAGTTTCAAGGTGCTCGTCAAAGAGGCACACATAATTCAGATTAGTTGCTTAGCAAAAGGTTAATTATTTCCGAAAAGCTTGCCTAATGGGGAGAGGATTTTGAAGACCAAAGGACCTTTATTCATAATGACTTGGAGATGTACAGGCGCCTGCAATCTCCGCTGTCTCTACTGCAGTTTTCGAGGAGGAGACCTTCCAATGGATCCATCTTCTGACGAATTAGATACGAAAGGCGCATTTGCGATAATCGATGAGGTATATGATTTTGGAGCCACTTGGTTTGGATTAAGTGGTGGCGAGCCCCTGTTGCGAAAAGATATTTTTAATATTGCCCAATATGCAAGAGGTCTCGGCTTGAAAATAAGCCTGATTACGAATGGTTTTTTTGTAGATGGGACAACTTGTGACCAGCTTGTGAAAAATGAAGTCATGACTTCCATAAGCATGGATGGTTCTGAGAAAGTTCAAGATACGTTCAGGGGAAAAGGTGCCTACAAGGCAATCTTATCCGCTATTCAGAAACTGTCGGAAGCAAGGATACTCGACTGCCTTGTAATGACAGCCACGAAACTTAACTGTCAAGGTATTGACCACTTGGTAGATTTAGCCAAAGAGTATGAAGTCAAGCGTGTTGTTATTCACAACTTTGTTCCCGTAGGCTTAGGAAAATATAACATTGACCTTGTTCCTTCACCTGAACAATATGAAAGGCTTTGGAACCACACCTTCGACTTGTATCAAGCTAATCAAGGAAAACTCGATATCAAAGTGTACTGCCCTTTCTATGCCCGTGTGGTCAAACAGAGAGGACTATCAAATTTCTGGGACTGGTACACCAAAGAGCATCTGGGCAGATGCACTATCGACGGACAGTACATCAGCATAATGCCGAACGGCGACATTAAACCCTGCGGATTCAATGAAAAACTGAAACTGGGAAACATCAAAGATAAAAACCTCAAAGAATTCTGGGACGAGTTACAGACCGGAGAGCTTTATCTAAAGCTCAAAGACAAGAGCAACCTCAAAGGTAAGTGTGGACTATGCGAATACCGAGAGATATGTGGTGGCTGCAGAACAAGAGCCGAATATTACACAGGAGATCTTTTCCAGTCTGACCCGGCATGCGCTTACATTCCGAAAGCGCTTCGCAATCAATGATGCCGTTATCTTTTTTCATGAAGTCTGACAAATGAGACAAATATATAGAGGTAACAATCTTAATTCATAGAGAAACTGTGTAATAGCGAGCAGAACGCGATATCAACTCTTGCTGGGTCTTGAAAATTCCCACGCAATGTTATATCTCCACAAATCCCCAGCTTCAGTCAACCAAATTTCTCGATCATCAGTCGCGATTAAACCCTTACTCTTCAATCTCTCCACAGCCTTCGGGAACACTTCTTCAGGAAACTTCCCAAACTCCCTCCTGAACTTAATTTTGTCCACCGGCTGGTGTATGTACAACCTCATCATTACTTTTTTCATATGATCTAATTTAGAATCCATTGAAAGCTTTGCTATTGGAAAAGACCCTTTAGAAACAACATCGATGTAAGCACTTGCAGGCTCAATGTTCGCATAAGAAAAACTTCCAAGATAGCCCATGAAGCAACCGGCGCCAGTTGTGAGTTGCCCAGCCCAAGGCCAACCTGCGCAACAAGATTCTGTGAAATGCTCCTTCACTCGAGAAAAACGACTATGCCCAGTTGGTTTGTAACCCGCTTTCTTGAACGTGTCATAAGCCTTCAGGTACATCTTCGTCTCAACATTCGAGTCACCAATAGATGGTACCTTGCCAGATTTGACCTGTTTTTCCAGGGGAGTCCCAGAAGATATGTTAAGCGCGTAGAAATCAATCCCCTCCACGTCCAATTCAATTGCCTTCTCCACGTCCTTTCTCAAAATATCCATGGTCTCTCCAGGAAGATTATACATCAGGTCGATACAGGCGTAAAGCCCAAATTTCCGCACAGTCTCAATAGTTTTCACTGCTTCATCTGCGCTATCACGAATGTTCAACATTTTTCTTGTATGATCATCGAACGTCTGTGCTCCAAGATCTATTTGAGCACATCTAGCTCCCACTCTCTTGGCGAAATCTGAAATCGCCTTCAGTTTCTCAATGTCAAAATTATGTGTGCACCCAGCAACCTTAACCATAACGTCGTCAGTCAAGTTGAAATTCTCTTTGCAAAAAGACAAAAGACAAACCAATTGCTGGGGAGACAACACGCTAGGGCTACCGCCACCCAAAACTAACTCGTCAAAAATGCTACTTCTAATGTAGTTAGTTTTCGCATACATTTTCAACTCCAGCTTGAGAGCTTTAAGATAATTTTCAAGAATCTCTCTCGAAAATGGTTCATTAGGAAAATAACAAAAAGTACATCTAGAATCACAGAAGGATATCCAAGGCTGCAACTCCATTACTAGGCCAACATCGTTTTCAGTCTTCAGAAAATCTATGAAAGCACTAACATTCTCAACCGCAGCTTCCGGATATTCCCTGTAAGTATATGGTGGCCAATTCTCTCTTTCTTCGTAAGGCTGCAATCTTTCCCCTTTCCCACCTTTGATATTGTTTTGAGCGACTTCCTGACTTCGATGACGAATTTCAACCTAACTCACTTCATAAATCTATCGTTGCTGATCGCTGTAACAAAAGACTATGAAACATCTTTCAGTTCAACTGGAAGCTCTAGAATCCCGGTCTCACGGGAATACTCACAGCTGACATTTTGCAGCTTAAGACATATAAATTGAGCATTTCGAATATAGGCAAATTGATTCTAGCATGTTCCCTCAGGATTTCTATCTCATGGTAATCATCTTTTTTCTGGCGATTATCATAGACTTGGTGTTCGGAGAGCCACCATGGAAATCTAGGTTTGTTCTTCATCCTACTGTTTGGATGAACAGATTGGGCAGGGCATTATTGCCTTTCTTCAAAAATAAGAATGCTGGAATTGAGAAAATCAACGGTGTCATTCTCGCTTTAGTGGTTATACTTACTTTTGTTGTTCCAGTGTTTCTTATTCTAAAATTGACTAATTTTTACCTTGGAATCCCATTTTATCTATTACTAGCCGCAATAATTCTGAAAACGTCTTTCACAATAAGGCTTGAAACAGAATTAGCTAAAGCTGCTGCCAAATGTGTTGAAGAGAACAACCTGCCTAAAGCGCGAGAGCTTACCTCGATGTTTTCAAGAAGAAACGTTGAGAACCTTACAGGTCAACAAGTAGTTTCTGCTGTTGTCGAATCCATCTCAGAAAACCTTGTAGATTTCAAGCTCTCCCCCTTTTTCTATTATGCCCTCTTTGGCATTTCAGGCGCCGTTGCCTTCAGAACCATAAACACGTTAGATGGCACAGTGGGCTTTAAGGATGCAGAACATATTAACATCGGATGGTTTTCAGCGTGGCTTGACACGTTGGCAAATTATATCCTCGCCAGATTGTCATCTCTTCTTATTGTTCTATCCTCATTCTTGCTCAAGGGAAGTTTCAGAAATGCTTGGAAAATCGCGGTTAGAGACAGAAGAAAGATTTCGAGTATAAACCATGGGTGGCCAATGGCAACTATGGCTGGGGCCTTACAGGTTCAGTTGGAAAAACCAGGTTACTATGTTGTAGGCGACAAGATTGAAGAGCTTTCTTCGGCACATATTCTTCTTGCGC
>Ga0153915_10006042_pt1 | contig 11316 bp, 13 predicted proteins | sample Opewatmetagenome_2_FD_107003 | JGI IMG/M metagenome (GOLD analysis project Ga0153915, IMG submission 107003) | Freshwater wetland microbial communities from Ohio, USA - Open water 3 Core 3 Depth 3 metaG | ecosystem: Environmental > Aquatic > Freshwater > Wetlands | place: USA: Ohio, Lake Erie...
GAGCCACGACAGCGCCTGCGCCACCTCGGGATACCGGGCCGTCACGATCGGCTCGAGATCGTTCGCGCCAAGCCCCGCGAAAAAGGGCGGTATTGTCAGCCGTTTCGACCCCCCTGTCAACGCGACGGCGAAGATTTCTTTCGTGGAAACCGTAACTTGCGGATCGAGCACCAAGTACCAGGCGGGCTCGAGCGCAAGCGCGGTCAGGCGCTCGCCGACGCCCTCGCCCAGCGCGTTTTCGCCGAAGACGAAGAACGGCACGTCGGCCCCGAGCTTGGCCGCCAGGGGCAGCAATTCGGCGCGGCGCAGACCGAGCTTCCAGAGGCGGTTGAGAACCAGCAGAACGGTCGCGGCGTCCGACGAGCCGCCCCCGAGACCGCCGCCCACCGGAAGGCGCTTCTCGAGCGCAAGGTCCGCGCCGAGCGGGCAGCCCGTCTCCTGCTTGAGCAGCCGCGCGGCGCGCAGGCAGAGGTTGTCCTCGCCGAAGGGGCCTGCGAACTTCAATCGGCCGTCCTCGCGCACGGCGATGGCGACCCGGTCGCCCGCGTCGATCAGGCGGAAGACGGTCTGCAGCTCGTGGTAGCCGTCAGGGCGACGCGAGAGGACGTGGAGCAAGAGGTTCAGCTTGCCCGGCGCCGGCCATGCGGTCATTTCCATTCCGTGATGGCAAAGCGCAGCTGGATGCCCGGGTAGTTGAGCTGCATGAGCTTCGGCCGGCCGTCGTCGTAATCGAGGTAGGCGATTTTCCACTCGCGCTGCTGCAGCGTCTGCAATCGCCCATCGGGGAGCTCTTCCTTCTGGAATGGCTCCCCCGGGGTCGGCTGTCCGCGGACCCAGTCGGCGAGCCCCTCGAGCGGCACGCGGAAGCCGAGCACCCGCTCGGTCAGCGTCTCGGCGTCGGGCGCGTTGTACTGCTTGCCGTTCGCGGTGGTGAGCTGCACCGCCTCGCCCTCGCGCACGATGCGCGCGACGCCCTGGCCGAGCGGCGTGCTGATCATCATGTCGTCGCCGGTCCGGGCGTGGCGCCACGCGACGTTGCCGGTGAAGCCTTCCGAGCCGTAGCGGGCGCCGATGCGGCCGAGGACCTCGAATTCCAGCGCGCCTTCCGGAGGCCGCAGCGGCGCCTGCGCGCACCCGGCGAGAAGCAGGATCGCCGCGAACGCCGCGGCGCGCATCACTTGCGCAGGCGCTGGATCGTTTTCAGCAGCGTTTCGTTGTCCGGCGCGTTCTTGAGCGACTCGTTCCAGACGCGGTTCGCCTCGCTGCGGTTGCCCATCACCCACAGCACCTCGCCGAGGTGCGCGCCGATCTCCGGGTCGGGCCGGCCGTCGTAAGCGCGCCGCAGCGTCTGCGCCGCGCTCTTCAGGTCGCCCTGCCGGTACTGCACCCAGCCGAGGCTGTCGACGATGAAGGAGTCGTCGGGCGAAAGCTCGAGCGCCTTCTCGATCAGCTTCTTCGCCTCGGGAAGGCGCAGGTTGCGGTCGGCGAGCGAATAGCCGAGCGCGTTGTAGGCATGCGCGCGATCGGGCTGGACCTTGATCAGCTCCTTCAGGCTCGCTTCCAGCACGTCCATGCGGTTGACCTTCTCGGCGGTCAGCGCGTAGTCGTAGAGGAGATCGGGCTGGTCGGGATCGCCCTTCAGCGCGGCGCCCAGGAAGTCGAACGCCTCCGGGTAGCGCTTCGCGTCGCGCAGCAGCTGCGCCTCGGCGAGCGTGACCTGCACCTCCTGGTCGGGATTGTCGGCGGCGACCTTGTGCAGGTAGGCGCGCGCCTCGTCGAGCTTGCCCTGCCGGGCCATGGCGTTGGCGGTGCGCAGGCGCGCGGCCACCGCGTGCTCGCCTTCCTTGATCTGGTCGTACCACTGGATGGCGCGCGGCCAGTCCTTCTGCTCCTCGGCGATCTGGCCGAGGATGTAGCGCACGCCGTCCGGGTCGCGGTACTTCATGCCGAGGAGCTTCGTCATGTTCTCCTCGGCGAGCGCGTACTCCTTCAGCTGGAAGGCGAGCACGCCGACGGCGTACACGAGCTCCGTGTTGCCGGGGTTCGCCGCGAGTACCGCCTCGAACTGCTTGCGCGCTTCCGGCAGGCGGTTGTCCAGCACCAGGGCGCGCGCGTAGCCGAGCCGCGCCTCGCGCGCTTCGGGGTAGCGCTCGACGAACTCGCCGAGGCGCTTCGCCGCGTCGGCGCTCGAGCGCTTCTGCAGCATCTGCGCCTCGAACAGCACCGCGGCTTCCCAGTCGGGCTGAATCTCCTCGGCGCGCCGGATCGCCTTCAGCGCTTCGCCGTCGTCGCCCGCGAGCGCCGCGGCCTGCGCGACGGCGTAGTGCGCCTGCGGCAGGTCGCTGTGCTTCGCGGCGAGCTTGCGCACGACGCGCAGGTTCGCGGCCTTGTCCGGATTGCCGGCCAGCAGGCGGTTGAGCTGCAGGTAGCCCGCGGACAGGTTCACGCCCGGCGCGGCGAGGAGCTTCTCGAGGTAGGGCTCGGCCTCGTCGACGCGCTTCGCGGCGATGAGCAGCGCCGCGGTCACCTGGAGCGCCGCCGGCGACTGCGGCTCGATGTCCTGCCAGAGCTTCGCCGCCTGGAGCGCGAGCTCGGTGAGCTCGCCCTGGCTCGCGACCTCCACTGCGCGCCGCGCGATGCGCGGATCGCGCGTGCGCTTCGCGAGATCGAGGAAGCTTTCCGCGGCGGTCTTGTAGTCGCCGCGCTGCACGGCGATCTCGCCGAGCAGGAACTCGTAGAGCGTCGGCTCGCTCAGTCCGCCGCCTTGCGCTTCGCCGCTCGCCTCGGGGATCTTCTTCGCGTCGGAGGGCTGGGCGGCCGCGAGGACGGCCACCATGGCGAGCGTTACCCCGGCGAGGATTCGTTTCAGCATTTGGGGATCCGTCGGACTCCGGCGCCGGGACATCCGGCCGCATCCAGGTCTAGTTGCTATATTCTACAAGTGCCCGAGCTTCCCGAAGTCGAAGTCACGCGCCGCGGCATCGCGCCGCAGCTCGCGGGCCGGCGCATCTCCGGCGTGGCGGTCCGCGAGCCGCGCCTGCGCTGGCCGGTGCCGCAAGCCGTACGCAAGCTTGCCGGCCGCACCGTGCGCGGCGTCCGCCGCCGGGGCAAGTACCTGCTCATCGATTGCGGCGACGGGCACCTGATCGTCCATCTCGGCATGTCGGGAAGCCTGCGCGTGCTGCCGTCGGGAACCCCGGCGCAGAAGCACGACCATTTCGATCTCGTGCTCGGCGACCGCGTGCTGAGGCTGCGCGACCCGCGGCGCTTCGGCGCGGTACTGTGGACCGCCGGCGACGTCGCGGCGCATCCGCTGCTCGCCCACCTCGGCGTCGAGCCCCTCTCGCGAGCACTCGATCCGGCGCGCCTGCACGCGCTGACGCGCCGCCAGAGGATCTCGATCAAGCAGTTCCTGATGGACGGCCGGCGCATCGTCGGCGTGGGGAATATCTACGCCAGCGAGAGCCTGTTCCGCGCCGGCATCCATCCGCTCACGCCGGCGCGGCGCCTGTCGGTCGAGCGCTGCGCGCGGCTTTCGCGCGCCATCAAGGAGACGCTGCGGCTGGCGATCCGCTCCGGGGGCTCGACGCTGCGCGACTTCGTCGGCGCCGACGGCCACGCCGGCGAATTCCAGGCGCGCAGCTGGGTCTACGACCGCGCCGGGCTGCCGTGCCGCCGCTGCGGCACGCCGATCAGGCGGGTGGTGCAGGGCGCACGGGCGACGTACTTCTGCCCGGCCTGCCAGAAACGCTGAATGTCGCTAAAAGGGGTCAGAGCAATTTTCCTGAAACAAATCGCTTTTCAGTGCCGCCCGCTTTGTTACCGGAAAATTGCTCTGACCCCTTTTAGCCCTTGACCTTCTTCGCGAGGCGCGCCGCCACGCGCGGATCGACGAACTTCGACACGTCGCCGCCGAGCTGGGCGATCTCGCGCACCAGCGTCGCCGAGATGAACATGTGCTGCTCGGACGGCGTGAGGAAGATGGTCTCCATGTCCGGATACAGGCTGCGGTTCATGCCGGCGAGCTGGAACTCGTACTCGAAGTCCGACACCGCGCGCAGCCCGCGCAGCACGACCCGCGCGCCCTGGCGGCGCACGAACTCGGTCAGCAGGCCGTCGAAGCCGACGACCTCGACGCGCTTCTCGTCGCCGAGCACCTCGCGCGCCATCTCCACGCGCTCGGCGAGCGTGAAGAAGGTCCGCTTCGCACGGCTGTCGGCCACGCCAATGACGACCGTGTCGAAGAGCCGGCTCGCGCGCCGCACGAGGTCCTCGTGGCCGCGGGTGAGCGGATCAAACGTTCCCGGGTAGACCGCCTTGATCATCGCCTCTCCATTGCAGCAAATGGTAGTGAACCTGGCCCGCGCGGTCGTGCTTCAGCAGTTGGAAGCCGGGCTGCGCCTCCACGGGCCGGGGAGCTTCGACGTAGATCCGCGCCCCGGGCGCCAGAACGCGCGGCAGGCGCTCGAGTGCCGCCGCCAGGGAATTCTGCCCGAACGGCGGATCGAGGAAAACCACGTCGAACCGGTCCGTCGCGCGCTTCAGGTAGGCGAGCGCGTCGCCCCGGACGAGCTCGACCCGGGCGCCGAGCAGGTCGCGATTCTTTTCGAGAAACGAGAAGGCCCGAGGCGCCTCCTCCACCATAACGACGCGCGCCGCGCCGCGCGAGGCGGCCTCGAAGCCGAGCGCGCCGCTGCCGGCGAAGAGATCGAGGCAGGCGAGGCCGTCGAGCCATTGCCCCAGCCAGTTGAAGAGCGTCTCGCGGACCCGGTCGGGCGTGGGACGCAGTCCCGGAAGCTCGGGAACTGCGATGCGCCGGCCGCGATATTCACCTGCGATGATTCTGATTTTGCCTTTGTTAAACTGCACCAATCCATGGTAACAGCGCTCTCCTGGGCAGCCCGGCTCAAGGCGGGACTCGCGCGCACGCGCGAGGTGCTGAACACGCCGGTGGCCGAGCTCTTCGTGCGCCGGCGCGTCGACGAGTCGCTCTTCGAGGAGCTCGAGTCCGCGCTCCTGCAGGCCGATTGCGGCGTCCCGGCGACGCAATGGCTGATCGAGACGCTGCGCGCGCGCGCGCGCAAGGAGCGCATCGAGGAGGGCGAGCAGCTGAAGGCCGCCCTCAAGGATGCCCTCACCGAGCTGCTTTCCCCCCTGGAGAAGAAGCTCGAAGTGGCGAAGGCGAAGCCCTGCGTGCTCATGATCGCGGGCGTCAACGGCTCGGGGAAAACCACGTCGATCGGCAAGCTCGCGAAGTGGCTGCAAACGCAGGGCAAGAGCGTGCTCCTCGCCGCGGGGGACACGTTCCGCGCCGCGGCGCGCGAGCAGCTCGTCGCGTGGGGCGAGCGCAACAACGTACCGGTGATCTCGCAGGCCACGGGGGACCCGGGCGCGGTGGTGTTCGACGCCCTCGCCGCCGCCCGGGCGAGGGAAATCGACGTGGTCATCGCCGACACGGCGGGCCGCCTGCCGACGCAGCTGCATCTCATGGAGGAGATCCGCAAGGTGAAGCGCGTCGCCGGCAAGGCGCAGGAAGGCGCGCCGCACGAGGTGCTGCTCATCCTCGACGCGAACACCGGGCAGAACGCGCTCGCGCAGGTGAAGGCCTTCGACGACGCGCTCGGGCTCACCGGGCTGATCGTCACCAAGCTCGACGGCACGGCCAAGGGCGGCGTGGTGTGCGCGATCGCGAGAGAAAGGCCGAAGCCGCTGCTTTTCGTGGGCGTCGGCGAAGGCATCGACGACTTGCGGCCGTTCGTGGCGCGCGACTTCGCGGAGGCTCTGGTTGGTTAGCTTCTCCGCCGTCGCGAAACGCTACCCGGGCGGCCAGGAAGCGCTGAAGAGCGTCAGCTTCTCGCTCGAGGACGGCGCGCTCGCCTTCGTCACCGGGCGCTCGGGGGCGGGAAAGTCGACGCTGCTCAAGCTCATCCCGGCGATCGAGCGGCCGAGCTCGGGCTCGGTGATCGTCGGCGGCCAGAACGTCGGCGCGCTCAAGCGCTCGGCGATCCCCTACCTGCGGCGCAACCTCGGGCTGGTGTTCCAGGACCAGAAGCTGCTCTACGACCGCTCGGTGTTCGACAACGTGATACTGCCGCTCGCCTTCTCGAGCCTTTCGCCGAAGGAGGCGGCGCGCCGCGCCCGCGCCGCGCTCGCCAAGGTCGGCCTGCTCGAGCGCGAGAAGGCGAACCCGGTGCAGCTCTCCGGCGGCGAGCAGCAGCGACTGGCCATCGCGCGCGCGGTAGTGAACCGGCCGGCGCTCCTCATCGCCGACGAGCCGACCGCCAACCTGGACGCCGAGTCGGCGGCGCGCATCCTCGACCTGTTCGTGGATTTCAACCGCGTCGGCGTCACCGTCCTCATCGCGACGCACGACCGCGGGCTGGTCGAGCGGTATGGCGGCGTGCATTTCCACCTTGAAAATGGAAGGATTGGATGAAGGCGTGGCTGCGGCAGCACCGGCACGCGTTGGCCGCCGCGCTGCGCCGCGTCGGGCTGCTGAACACGCTGGTGATCGGCGTCGCGCTGGCGCTGCCCGCCGGCGGCTACGCGGTGATCGACAGCCTGCGCGGCGTCACCGCGCGCCTGGCGCCCGAGCCGCAGATCTCGGTGTTCCTGTCGAGCGGCGCGAAGCGCGCCGATGCCGATGCCCTCGGGCGCGCCCTGCGCGCGGAGCCCCGCATCGCCACCGTGCGCTTCGTGCCCCGCGACGAAGCGCTGAAGGAAATGCGCTCCATCGAAGGCGTGGACGAGCTCGTCGCGGCGATCGGCCGCAACCCGCTGCCCGACGCCTTCGTCGTCACCGCGCGGGGGCCCGGGGTCGATACGCTCGCCGCGGACCTCGCCAAGCTGCCGGGCGTCGCGCGCGTGCAGGCCGATGCCGTGTGGGCGCGGCGCCTCGCGGCGCTGGCGGCGACGCTCAAGCTCGGCCTCGCGATCCTCGCCACGCTCCTCGGCGCCGGGCTGGTGGCGGTCACCTTCAACACCATCCGCCTGCAGATCCTCACCGAGCGCGACGAGATCGAGGTGTCGAAGCTGATCGGCGCCACGGACGCCTTCATCCGGCGACCCTTCTATTACGCGGGCCTCCTCCAGGGCGTGGCAGGCGGGCTGGTGGCCCTCGGCATCGTCGCCCTCGCCCTCTGGCTTCTCGACGGCGAGGTCCGCTCGCTCGCCCAGTCCTACGGGTCCGATTTCCGCTTCGGTTTCCTCGCTGCCCGGGAGGCCGCTGCCGTGGTGGGTTTTGCCGGTCTGCTCGGCTGGATCGGCGCCCAGCTCTCGGTCGGCCGGCACCTCCGGGAAATCGAGCCATCGTAGTAAATGTTAGCGCTCGCTTCCTTGTAAGACCCCTCCACGGAACAAAGGCCCGGGTTAGCAGTCAAAGTCTTCGAGTGCTAAACTCAACGGGTCAAGGAGGAATGTCAATGGCGTTGCCGGCCCCCATGCCGCTCCCGGTTTCCCTGCGTATGCCCATGCCCACGGGCAGCCTGGAGGCTTATATCCAGACGGTGAACCGCTTCCCGATCCTGTCCGCGGAGGAAGAGGGGCGCTTCGCGCGCCGCTTCCGCGACGAGGAGGACCTGGAGGCCGCCCGCCAGCTGGTGCTCTCGCACCTGCGCCTGGTGGTCGCCCTCGCGCGCGGCTACCTGGGCTACGGCCTGCCGCACAGCGACCTCATCCAGGAGGGCAACATCGGCCTGATGAAGGCGGTGAAGCGCTTCGACCCGGATCGCGGCGTGCGCCTCGTGTCCTTCGCCATCCACTGGATCCGCGCCGAGATCCACGAATACATCCTGCGCAACTGGCGGCTCGTCAAGGTGGCGACCACCAAGGCGCAGCGCAAGCTGTTCTTCAACCTGCGCTCCATGAAGAAGGGCCTCGCGCCGCTCACCCGCAGCGAAGTCGCGGCGGTCGCCGCCGAGCTGAAGGTCAAGCCCGAGGAAGTGCGCGAGATGGAGATGCGGCTCTCCGGGCAGGAGCTCGCCTTCGAGGGCGAGCGCGACGACGAGGACGGCTACGCGCCGGCGGACTACCTCGCCGACCCGGCGGCCGAGCCGCTCCAGGTGCTCGAGGCCGAGGAAAGCGAGCGGGTGCGCGCCGCAGGGCTGAAGAAAGCGCTCTCCAGCCTCGATCCGCGCAGCCGCCGGATCATCGAGGCGCGCTGGCTGCGCGAGAAGGACACGGCGACGCTGCACGACCTCGCCGCCGAGTTCAAGGTGTCGGCGGAGCGCATCCGCCAGATCGAGGCCAAGGCCCTCGACAAGATGCGCCAGGCGCTTCCAGCGCCGGCTTAGCGCTTCCTAAGAGCCTTCCCTCAGCAGCGTCCGCAGGTCATCGGCCAGGTCGGCCCCGATGTCCTGCGGCCGCACGAGCAGCCGCAGCCGGCCCTGCGGGTCGAAGACGTAGCTCTGCGCGCTGTGGTCGATCGTGTACGAGTCGCCTTCCTTGCGCTTCTCGAAGTAGATCTTGAAGTCCTTGGCCACGCGCTGCGTCGCGGGCAGGTCGCCGCGCAGCGCGAGGAAGCGCCGGTCGAAGGCCTGCACGTAGCTCGCGAGGTCCTGCGGCGTGTCCCGCTCCGGATCCACCGTGACGAAGAGCACCTGCACGCGGTCGGCGTCGGGCCCGAGCTGCTTCATGACGCCGGCCAGGTCGGCGAGCGTCGTCGGGCAGACGTCCGGGCAGTGCGTGAAGCCGAAGAACAGGACGACCGCCTTGCCGCGGAAGTCGGCGATGCGCCGCACCTGCCCGCTCGTGTCGGGAAGATCGAGCGACTGTCCGTAGTCGGCGCCGGTGATGTCGGTGCTCTTGAACTTCGTCCCGCCGTCGCAGCCGGCGAGCAGCGCGAGGCTACAGATAGTGATCGATAAGAAGCGCAGCGAAGAGGAAGGCGAGGTAGACAATCGAGTACCGGAAGGCGCCGCGCGCCACCCGGTCGCTGTACGCGAAATAGATGCGCAGCGCATAGGCGAGGTAGATGCCGCCGAGGACAAGCGCGGCTGCGACGTACGGCACGCCGCTCATGCGCACGACATAGGGCAGGAGGCTCACGCCGAACAGGATCAGGGTGTAGAGCAGCACCTGCAGCCGCGTGTAGGCCTTGCCGTGCGTCACCGGCAGCATCGGCACCCCGGCCCGCGCGTAATCCTCGGTGCGGTAGAGGGCGAGCGACCAGAAATGCGGCGGCGTCCACGCGAAGATGATGAGGAAGAGCAGCATCGCCTCGGTGGGGACCTGCCCGGTGACCGCCGCCCAGCCGAGCACCGGCGGCATGGCGCCCGAGGCGCCGCCGATCACGATGTTCTGCGGCGTCGCGGGCTTGAGGACGACCGTGTAGACGACCGCGTAGCCGACGAACGTGGCGAGCGTGAGCCACATGGTGAGGGGATTGACGAAGCGGCCGAGGAGCCACAGGCCTGCCCCGCCGACCACGCCGGCGAACGCCAGGGTCTCGAAAGTGCCGAGCTCGCCGCGCGCGAGCGGCCGCCAGCGCGTGCGCTGCATCAGCGCATCGATCTTCTGCTCGACCAGGCAGTTGATCGCCGCCGCCGCGCCGGCGACCAGCGCGATGCCGAGCGTCCCGGCGAGGAGGATGCCGGGCGGCACCATCCCCGGCGTCGCGAGCAGCATGCCGATCACGGCGGTGAAGACGATGAGCGACACCACGCGCGGCTTCGTCAGCGCATAGTAGGTGCGCAGGCGGGTGCGAAGGCGATGCGCGAGCTGTGCGGGAAGAACCTGGACGGTCACCGGGAAAAACGCGGGCGGCGGAAGTCGGGGGAGTTTAGCACGGCGGGTCTCATCCGAACCGCGATACCTTGAGCAGCCGCTCCAGATCCTTGATCAATTTCCGGGGATCGGGCTCGCGGGGATAGCGCATCATCAGGTTGCCGAGCGGATCGACGAGGTAGACGTGCTCGAGCGGCTCGCCCGGGAAGGCCTTCCGGTCGCCCGCGTCGCGCGCCGGCGCGACGCGCGAGCCCTCGATCGCGGCGAGCAGCGCGGGCCGCGGCCGGCCGCCGTCGGTGACAAGCCACAGGCGCTCGATGCGCTCGGCGCCCTCGCCCTGGGCGCGCCGCGCCTGGCGAACGACGTAGAGCTTCCTCTCGCACTCGGCCGGGCACGCGGCCGGATCGAACGTCACGAGGACCCACTTGCCGCGCAGCGGGAGGAAGGCCGCGCCGTCCAGCGTCCGCGGCGGGATCAGCTCGCCGTAATTGGCGGCCTTTCCACCGTGCCAGCCGAAGAAGTAGGCCGCGGTGCCGAACACGATCGACGCCGCGCAGATGACGAAAATCAGGCCGATCGTCGCCCTAGGAGACACGGCGGAAGGAGAAGACGATGCCGAGCAGCGCCGCGAGCGCGGCGAGCGCATACCACTGCACGGCGTACGCGCGGTTCATGTCCCGGCCGAAATCGGGCCGCGGCCAGTCGCGCGAGAGCCCGTCGCCGTTGTCGTTGTGCTGCTGCAGGACGACCGGCTGCAGCACGAGGCCGATTTCGGCGGCGTAGGCCGGGAGGTCCAGGTTCTGGCGCACCGGCCCTTTCGCCGCCTCGCCGGCCTCGAGCGCGCGCGGCAGCCGCTCGAGCGCGATGCCGTCGATGCGCACGACGCCCTGCGGCGTGCGCACCGCGTCGCGGCCGCCGCGCTCGACCCAGCCGCGCTGCACGAGCACCGCCATCGTCGGCGAGACGAGCAGCGGCGTCACCACTTCGTAGCCCGGCCGGCCGCCGCGATTGCGATTGTCGAGGTACACGGTCCGGTCCCGGTCGAACGAGCCCGTCGCGACGACGTGCCGGTCGACGACGTCGGCCGCGCGCACCGGCGCCGCGCCGAGCGTCAGGGCGGGCTGCCGCAGGCCGCGCTCGAACTTCTGCGCCAGCGCGAGCTTCTCGTCGGCGCGCCGCGATTGCCAGTTGCCGAGCGCGATGCCGGCGGCGCACGCGGCCGCGGCGGCGGCGAGCGTCCAGACGCGCGGTCGGAAAGAGTATCCTCGGAGCATGCGCTACCTAGTGATCGGCGTGTTCGTGCTGATCGTCGCGAGCCTCGCCTCCGCGCTCGTCTTCATCTACCGCGACGAGAGCGGCTCGACGCGCGCGCTCAAGGCGCTCGCGCTGCGCGTCGGGCTGTCGATCGCGCTGTTCGCCTTCCTGATGCTCGGCTACTACTTCGGCTGGATCACCGGCCGCCTGTAGCGGCTAGAGCCAGTAGACGAAGATAAAGAGGCCCAGCCACACCACGTCGACGAAGTGCCAGTACCACGCCACGCCCTCGAAGGCGAAATGGTGCTCGGGCGTGAAGTGTCCCTTGATGCAGCGCGC
>Ga0153915_10006043_pt1 | contig 11314 bp, 12 predicted proteins | sample Opewatmetagenome_2_FD_107003 | JGI IMG/M metagenome (GOLD analysis project Ga0153915, IMG submission 107003) | Freshwater wetland microbial communities from Ohio, USA - Open water 3 Core 3 Depth 3 metaG | ecosystem: Environmental > Aquatic > Freshwater > Wetlands | place: USA: Ohio, Lake Erie...
CGGATCCTCCTGGTAGATGCCGAAGACGTTCTCCTCGGTGTCACGGCAGTACGCCATGTACCCCACCCCGGGGATCGGGGTCTTCGGCTGCACGACCTGGCCACCGGCCTTCTCGACGCGGGTCGCGTACTCGTCAACCGACGACACGGCCACATGGATCGTGCACGCGCCCCAGTCCGGACGTCGCATGATGGCGCCGTTGATGCCGGGTTCCCCCTCAGGTCCCGTGGACGCGAGCCAGTACTCGGCCGGTCCACCCCAGGTCGCGATGTCCCAGCCGAACACGTCCCCGTAGAAACCCACGGCCCGTTCGGGTTCATCGGCGGGGATCTGGAAGTGGATGACGCGAGGCATGCTCCTCACCCCCATTTCCAGGATCAGCGGTCCTTCGGGCCTGCCATCTTCCGAACGCCCACTCCGTGTGTCATCGATGCGTACGAAGAGGGAGCCGCCCTCGAGGGGTAGCTCCCTCTCCCCACCCTCCGCGAACCTCATGCGGCTCGTGGGAAGCGCGCCTCGATCTCCCTGGCCTCGTCGGCGACGTGGCGGGTGAACGACGCCACGAGCCGGAGGATCTCGTCCCACGCAACGGCGAGTCCGCCGATAGCGAGCCCCGTGCCGACAGGCCCCATCCAAGCCTGGCGGAACGCCACACCCCAGCTCGCGAACATCGAGTAGTCGGCGGCCCACGTGATGCCGAATGCCGCCACCAACCCGATGGCGATGTCCACCGCGCGCGGGGTCCTCAGGACGTAGCGCACCAGCGCCACCACCGCCGCGATGCCCAGCGCAAGAAGCAGCACCGTGCCGAGCGCGTACATGCTGTCACCCCCCTTCGAGCCTACTGTGGACCCGTGGCTCGGATGCACACAGAGTCACCGGTCCCTGCCCCGACGGGCCGCGTCGCGGTGGGGGTCAAGCCTCTTGACCGCCGAACACCTGTTCGGGTATCATTCGCGGCCCACGCGGCCCCGTGGGGAGGCGAACGAGTGCTCGCCGAGGCGGTCCAGACCACGCTCGAGGAGGGAGTCCCCCTCTCCGAGGTCACCTTCTGCGTCGTCGACCTCGAGACGACCGGCGGCTCCCCCGCCGACTCCCGCATCACGGAGATCGGGGCCGTGAAGTTCCGGGGCGGCGAGCGGATTGGCCTCTTCGAGAGCCTGGTCGACCCCGGCGTCCCGATCCCGCCGTTCATCACGCACCTCACCGGTATCGACGACCTCGCCGTCGCCGCCGCCCCGCCGATCGAACGCGTGCTCCCCTCCTTCGCGGAGTTCGTCCGCGGGTGCGTGTTCGTTGCGCACAACGCGCGGTTCGACTTCACGTTCCTGAACGTCGCCCTTTCGCGCCTGGACTACGAGCCCATCCCGCCCCCGCCGGTGTGCACCGCGCGCCTGGCACGGCGGGTCGTCTGGCCGGACGTGCCGAACGTTCGCCTCCAAACGCTCGCCCAGTACTTCCGCACTGCCGTCCGGCCGAGTCACCGCGCGCGCCCGGACGCCGAGGCGTGCGCCGAGGTGCTCCACGGACTGCTCGACCTCGCGGGGCGTCTGGGCATCGTCACGCTCGGCGATCTTCACCTGGCGGTTCGCGCGCGCGGGCACCCGAACTTCGGGAAGATCCGGCTGGCGGACGCCCTACCGCGCGCGCCCGGCGTGTACCTGTTCAAGGGCCGGGACGGTCGGGTGCTGTACGTCGGCAAGTCCAAGGACATCCGCGGCCGCGTCAAGAGCTACTTCTACGGCGACTCTCGAAAGCAGGTCGAGAACCTCCTGGCGGAGGCCGTCGCGGTAGAAGGGATCCCGTGCGGCTCGGAGCTGGAGGCGCTCGTCGCCGAGGTACGTCTCATCCGCGCCCACGAGCCTCGGTACAACCGGCGTGGCAAGACGTGGCGCGCCTATGCCTACCTCAAGATCGACGCCGCGGAGGCCTTTCCACGCCTGAAGATCGTGCGCGAGCCCAAAGGCAAAGGCACCTTCCTCGGCCCGTTCCCGTCCTCGCAGCACGCCCGCATGGCGAAGGAGGCACTCGAGGACATCTTCCCCATCCGCCGGTGCACTCGCCCGATGGGCGCCTCCACCCGCTTCCCTCCCTGCGCCCTCGCCGAGATCGGTCGGTGCCTCGCACCGTGCGACGGCGCCGCCGACTCCGAGCGCTACGCAGACCTCGTCCGGAGCCTCCTCTCCTCCCTTTCGTCTCCGGGCAGGCTCCTCGAAGCGCTGGAGGGAAGGATGAACGATCTCGCGGCGGCCGAGCGGTTCGAGGAAGCGGCGCTGGCGCGCGACCGGCTGCGCACGCTCGCGGAAGCGCTCGTGAGGGCTCGTGCGGACCGCTGGCTCGTGGGATCGGGAACGCTGATCCTGCGCGATGCGAGCGGACGCCGCCTGCGCCTGCACGGCGGCGCACTGGCGTGGAACGAGGCGGTCGAGCCGATCCCGGCGCCCTGCCCGCGGGAGCGTGCCGATGAGCTTTCGGCCGTCCGTGCGTGGCTGGCTCGAAACCCCGGCCGTATCGAGCGCGCCGAGCGCGCCCCCGCCGAGCCGGTCGATGGCGGCGCTGCGCTGCACCGCGTTCTCTCCAGGCTCAGAGCGCGTCCTCGGTCACCCGGCGACGGGGACCTTCGGCCCTGATGACCGGTTCGTCCGGTCCCCTAGGTTGACACCCGGGACACCACCTCAAGACCACAGGGAGCCGGTGATGACCGTCGACGCCTCCACGTTTCCCCCCTACTTGCACGTTCCGCCGTCCCGCGCGGCCGCGCGCGCGATCGACGCTGTGAAGCTCTACGGCGCCGGGGACACGGCCGTCCACGCGCTGGACGGCCTGACCGTCGAATTCGAGCGCGGAACCTTCACGGCCATCATGGGGCCGTCGGGCTCGGGCAAGTCGACCCTCCTGCACTGCCTCGCAGGGCTCGACACGCTCACGTCCGGGAACATCTTCCTTGGGGACGAGGACCTCGGCGCGCTATCGGAGAAGGAGCTCACGCGCGTGCGGCGCGACCGGGTCGGGTTCGTGTTCCAGGCGTTCAACTTGATCCCGACGCTCACCGCTGCGGAGAACGTGACGCTCCCAATGTCACTCGCCGGCACGAAGCCCGACGCGGAGTGGGTCGACCGGGTGATCGACGCGGTGAACCTGCGCGACCGACTGAGCCACCGGCCGAACGAGCTCTCAGGCGGTCAGCAGCAGCGAACGGCGGCCGCGCGGGCTCTGGCGAGCCGCCCGGAGATCATCTTCGCCGATGAGCCGACCGGGAACCTCGACTCGAAGTCGGGACTGGAGATCCTCGAGTTCATGCGGCGTGCCGTGAAGGAGTTCGGCCGCACGATCGTGATGGTCACGCACGATGCGGGCGCCGCCTCGCACGCCGATCGCGTCGTGTTCCTCGCCGACGGGAAGATCGTCGACGAGATGCTCGACGTGTCCGCCACGGAGATCTTCGACCGCATGAAGCGCTTGGGGGGCTGACCCGTGTGGCACGCCACGCTCAAGGGGCTGCTCGCCCACCGGTGGCGCCTGCTGCGAACGGCGTCGGCCGTCGCGCTCGGCGTCGGGTTCCTGGCCGGCACGCTCATCTTCACGGACACGATGGGCAAGAAGATCGATGACATCTTCACGACGAGCTCGAGCGGCATCGACGTCCAGGTCCGGGCGAAGACCGAGTTCACGGACCTCACGGGCACCGCCGCGAACGCGAGCCCCGTGCCGGAGAGCGTCCTGCCGCTCGTCGAGAGGGTCGAGGGGGTCGACCGCGCCTGGGGAAGCGTGTGGGGCTACGCGCAGATGCTCGACAAGAACGGCAAGCCGATCCAGCCCCCCGGGCCGCCGACGCTCGGCGGCAGCTGGGAACCGAGCACCATCCGGATCACGACGGGGCGGCCGCCCCGGTGGCAGAACGAGACGGCGATCGACGACGCCACCGCGCGGAAGTACGGGTTCTCGGTCGGCGACCGGATCACGGTTCTGTTCCAGGGACCGTCGGCGACCTTTCTCATCTCCGGCATCTTCGAGATGCCGGACTCGTACATGGGGGCCACGATCGCGACCTTCTCTCTCGAGACGGCCCAGCGCGTGCTGAACCGTCAGGGCAGCTTCGATGCGATCGCGGTCCGGGCCGACCCCGGGATCTCGGAGACCGAGCTCGCCCGGCGCGTGGCCGCCGTCCTTCCACTCGGATTCGAGGCCGTCAGCCAAACCTCCGCCACGAGTGAGGCGAAGCAGGCGCTCGACGAGACCATGGGCATCTTCCGCACCGCCCTGCTCGTCTTCGCGCTCGTGGCGCTGTTCGTCGGGGCGTTCATCATCTTCAACACGTTCTCCATCCTGGTCGCGCAGCGAACCCGCGAGCTCGGCCTGCTTCGCGCCGTCGGCGCGAGCCGTGCGCAGATCACGGCGTCGGTCCTCATCGAGGCGGTCGTCGTGGGGCTGATTGCCTCGGCGATCGGGATCGTCGTCGGCCTGCTTCTCGCGTACGGCATCGTGGCGCTGCTGTCCTCCACCGGTCTTTCGACCTCGAGTCTGCGCTTCGCGCCGCGCACAGCGGCGGCCGCGGCCCTCGCGGGGGTCCTGGTGACCGTGGTCTCGGCGCTCATGCCGGCCAGGCGCGCGACGCAGGTCCCGCCGATCGTGGCCATCGGCGGGACGTTCGTGGAGCGAGCCGGGTCGATCCGCCGTCGCGTCGTCCTCGGCAGCGCCGTCACCGCCGCCGGTGTCGCGGCTCTCCTCGCCGGGCTGTTCGGCGCAGTCGGACGCCCGCTCGTGGCGGTCGGAGTCGGCGCGCTCTGCGTGTTCCTAGGCGTCGCCATGCTCTCCGCGCTCATCGCCCGTCCGCTCGCCGCGCTCGTCGGCGCCCCGTTCTCCCGCGCATTCGGCCAGGCCGCGTACCTCGGCCGCCAGAACTCCATGCGAAACCCGCGACGCACCGCCTCCACGGCCGCCGCGCTGATGATCGGGGTCGGCCTGGTCGGGTTCGTCACGATTACCGCCGCGTCGATCAAGGAATCCGTGAGGAAGTCCATCGACGAGACCATGGCGGCCGACTTCATGCTGGAGCCGCAGTCGGTCTCGGGCTACGGCACGGGCGTGAACCCCGAGCTCGCGTCGCGCCTGCGCGCGACGCCCGGCATCGGTCTCGTCTCCCAGGTGCGCGTCGGCCAGTGGGGGCTCGACGGAGAGCTCCAGGTGCTCACGGCCCTCGACCCGCTGACGTTCTCGAAGATCGTCTCTCTCGAGCCGCGCTGGCGGGACTCCCTCGCGCGACTCTCGGACGAGGGCGTCCTCGTGAGCCCGACTGCGGCGGAAGAGCACGGCTGGAAGGTCGGCGACCAGATCCAGATGCAGTTCCCGTCGGGCACGCAATCCATGCGGATCGACGGGCTGTTCGAGTGGGAGGGTTCCTCGGCGAGCTACACGATCACGCTGCCGGCCTACGAGCGTATCTACCCGCAGCAGACCGACACGATGGTCGGGGTCCTCCCAGAGGCCGGATGGACTCCCGCCGAGGTGCGGGGCCAGATCGGCCGCGTCTTGGCGGACTTCCCCACCGTGAAGCTGGAGGACAAGCAGCAGTTCACCGCGGCACGGATGAAGCACGTCGACACGCTGCTTGCGTTCATCACCGCGCTGTTGTTTCTCTCCATCGTGATCGCCCTCCTCGGGATCGCGAACACCCTCGCGTTGTCGATCTTCGAGCGCACCCGCGAGCTGGGACTCCTGCGAGCCGTGGGGATGAGCCGCGCCCAGCTCCGCTCCATGGTCCGGTGGGAGGCGATCATCATCGGCGTGATCGGGGCGCTCCTCGGGCTGGCCGTCGGTGTGTTCTTCGGGTGGGTCCTCGTTCGCGCCATGCGTGACCAGGGGGTGACCGAGTTCGCGTTTCCCGCAGGCAGGCTCGCCCTGTACGTGCTGCTCGCGGCGGTCGCCGGCGTGATCGCCTCGGTGCTGCCGGCCCGACGAGCGGCGAAGCTGAACATCCTCGAGGCAATCGCCTTCGAGTAGGGGCTCGGGCGGCCGGCGGGGAGGCGGATAAACTGTGGCCACCATGGAACGCACGGTCATCGTCGAGGGCGCGCGCACCCCCATCGGCAAGTTCCTCGGCGGGTTCTCGGAGGTCACAGCCGTCGAGCTCGGCACGCTCGCCGCCAAGGAGGCGATGCGCCGCTCGAAGGTCGAACCGGAGCAAATCGATCAGACGATCTTCGGTCACGCACGCCAGGCAGGGAACGGGCCGAACACCGGGAGGCAGGTCTCCGTCCGCTCGGGCGTGCCGAAGGAGGTTTCCGCCTACAACGTGAACATCGCCTGCGGCTCGGGCATGAAGGCGGTGCAACTCGGCGCGCAGCAGATCGCCTTGGGTGAGTCCGAGCTCGTCCTCGCCGGCGGCATGGAGAACATGACCAGGGTCCCGTTCCTGCTCGATCGGATGCGCACGGGATACCGAATGGGCGACGCGACCGTCTACGACGCGATGTACCGGGACGGCCTGCTCGACCCGCTCTGCGGCCTCATCATGGGCGAGACGGCGGAGAACCTCGTCGACATGTACGACATCTCCCGCGCGGAGCAGGATGAGTTCGCCCTCGATTCGCAGCAGAAGGCGCAGGCAGCCAAGGATCGGCGAGCGAAGGAGATGTTCCCGGTCGACACTCCGGGGCCGAAGGGTTCGACGGTCACGATCAGCGAGGACGAGCACCCGCGCCCGGACACGACGCTCGAGACGCTCGCGAAGCTCTCGCCCGTGTTCCGGAAGGACGGCAGCGTCACGGCCGGGAACGCGTCCGGCATCACCGACGGCGCCGCGGCCATGGTGCTCATGTCCGAGTCGCGAGCGAAGTCCGAGGGGCGCCAGCCGCTCGCCCGGATCATCGGATACTCGTGGGCCGGCGTCGACCCGGCGATCATGGGCATCGGCCCCGTGCCGGCGACGAAGAAGGTCCTCGAGAGAACCGGCTTGTCGCTTGCCGACATGGATCTCATCGAGATCAACGAGGCGTTCGCCGCCCAGGTGATCGCCTGTGAGCGGGAGCTGAAGTTCGACCGTGACAAGCTGAACGTGAAGGGGGGCGGCGTCTCCCTCGGGCACCCGATCGGCATGAGCGGAGCCCGGCTGATCCTCACCCTCGCCTACGAGATGCGGGAGCGGGACGTCTCGCTCGGACTCGCGACCCTGTGCATCTCCGGCGGCCAGGGTCTCGCCGTCGTTCTGGAGCGGCCATGACCGTCCACGCCGTCGTCCTCATCGCCTGCGAGATCGACGAGATCCCGGAGGCGGCGCAGGCCATCGCCGGCCTCGAGGGGGTCTCCGAGGTCTACTCGGTTGCCGGGGAGTTCGACCTGGTCGCGATCGTCCGCGTCCCGGAGCACGACGATCTCGCGAGGGTGATCCCGCAGGGGATCGCGAAGGTCGAGGGCGTCGTGCGGACCGAGACGCTCATCGCCTTCCAGGTCTACTCGAAGCACGACCTGGAGCGGCTGTTCTCCATCGGCTTCGCCGAGGGCTGACCGGCGGCTGAGCGAGGCGGCCCGGCTCCCCTGTGTTGCGCCGCAACTACCGGACGGCCCAAATGACGAGCACGGCGACGACCGCGATCGCGGCGACGAGCATCAGGAGATCGCCTCGGCCGATCTTCCCGGGCCGCATGGCGTTGAACCCCATCTCAGCCGTCTTCCTCGACCGGCTCCGGGAGCCGGTAGTACTCGCGGAACTTCTCCGCGGAAAGCCAGTAGGCGTGCTGGCGAACCGTCGACGCGTACGTCCAGGCCTCGGTCTCGTCCCGACAGGGCCGGACCGAGACGTCGTGGCCCTGCGAGTCGACGATCACCACCCGCCAACCGTCCTCGTCCTCGCGGACGTCAACGCGGTACGGGTTGGCCTCCGGGCCCGCGGGCTCAGGCGCCGTGCGCACGCTCCAGTCGCTCCAAGTGCCCACGCAGCGTCGCGATCGCCGAATCCGTGTCGAGCACGAAGTCCGGCTCGAGGTCGGCCAGCTTCTCCAGGGCGTTCTCCATCGTGTTGCCGGCGGCCTCGGCATCACGAAGGGCGTCCACCAGCACGACAGCGTAGTCGGGCTTGAACGGCTTGCCGTCCCAGGGGCACTTCCCCCCGTTCTCCAACACCTGCTCGACCAGGAATCCCCGGCCGCAGCGTCGGCACGTCCCCTTGATCTTCACGCGTGCTCCTTCGTGCTCACCAGCTCCAGCAGCCGGTCGGCTAGATGGAACGGATCGACCGGCTTCACGAACCAGGCATCGGCCCCCGACCACTCCGCGAGCCACGTGTCCTGCCTACGCTCGAGCAGGATGACGATTGCGCCGGCGAAGGGTTCCGTGGCACCCCGAAGATCTTTGGCGAGGGCGAACGCCCCCATCCCCGAGGCGATCTCATCGGTCACCACGGCGTCGGGCCGCTCGCGCCACGCCGCTCGAACTCCCCGCTCCCCGTCCCCGGCCTCGGTGAACTCGACGTCCTGACCGAGCCGGCGCCGGATGCCGCCGATGGCGAGGCGCATCATCTCGCGTGACCGAGGGTCAGGGGAAACGAGCAGCACCTTCACGACCCGCATTCTACCCATCCGCTCCCGGTGCTTTGTCTGCCCCGTGCACATGCACTATCGTCCCCGCGTCGGTCAACGGAGGAGACGAACGTGGAGAGCACCTGGAGAGCAGCCGTCGCCGAGTTCGTGGCCACGTTCGCGCTCGTCTTCATCGGAGCGGCCTCCGTGATCATGGCCGGACCGTCCGGTGGCGGCATCGTCGCGGTCGCGCTCGCCCACGGGCTCGTCCTGGCCATCATGATCTCCGTCATCGGCCACATCTCCGGCGGCCACGTCAATCCTGCCGTCACGATCGGCGTGTGGGTCGCCGGCAAGATCGACACCCTTCGAGCCACCGTCTACGTCCTCGCGCAGCTCGTCGGAGCGATCTTCGGGGCGCTCCTTCTTCGCGTGATCATGCCCGGAGACATCTGGAAGGCGGCGTACCTGGGAGCGCCCTCCCTCAGCCGCGTTATCGGTCTCGGCGCAGGACGCGGCGTGCTCATCGAGGCGGTTGCGACGTTCTTCCTGGTCTTCGCGGTGTTCGGCACCGCGATCGACGAGCGCGGGCCCTTCGCGAAGACGGCGGGTTTCACCATCGGCCTCGTCGTCGCCTTCGACATCCTGGCCGTGTACCCGCTCACCGGCGCCGCGATGAACCCAGCCCGCGCCTTCGGTCCGGAGCTGGTGGCCGGAGTGTGGACCGACTGGTGGGTCTACTGGGTCGGCCCGATCGCCGGCGCGGTGGTCGCCGCCGTGCTGTACTCGGGCGTCTTCCTTCGCCGCCGCGAGCCGGTGACTCCCTAGGACGAACCCTGTCGCGATCCGGCCGGGCCCCGCAGGGCTACGGGTCGTACTTCGGCTTCGCCGTCGGACCCCGCCACGGATAGCCGATCGTGTGCTGCCAGCAATTCGGCCCCGGGTTGTAGTTGGACAGCCTGGTCCCGCAAACGGTGCAACAGCGCGCGGCCGCCAGATGCGACGCCGAGGGTCTCGGGGATGGCTCGTCCATGGAATCACGTGACTGCTTGTTCACCGGGAGGCTCCGCAGCGCTTGTGGTCGTGCCTGCTCGCTATCATATGTGGGAGCTTCGCCCACCGTCCATCTCCGATCTCCAGCCGGCAGGGTTGATGGCAGCCGAAACCTACCTCGACCACGGATCGGCCACGCCGATCCACGAACGGGCTCGCCAGGCGCTCATCGCGGCGCTCGACGAGTTCGGGGACCCGTTGCGCCTCCATGCCAACGGACAGGCGGCGCGACGGATCCTCGATGACGCGCGCGATACAGTCGCCTCGGCGATCGGCGCCCAGTCGGACGAGATCGTCTTCACCTCCGGAGGCACGGAGTCCGTCGCGCTGGCGATCTGGGGCGCTTCCCGGCCCATCCGTGAGATCGGCACTCGAGTGGTGACGAGCGTCGTCGAGCACCCGGCGGTCGGGGGCGTGTTGCACACGCTGGAGAGCGACGGTTTCGAGCCCGTCCTGGTGCCGGTGGACGCGTCCGGACAGGTGGATCTGGACGCTTTCGCGGCGGAGGTTCGCGGGCCGGGGACGCTCGTCGCTTCCCTCCAGCACGCGAACCACGAGACCGGCACGATGCAGCCGATCGCCGAGGCTGCCCGCGCATCACGCGAGGCGGGCGTGCTGTTCCACACGGACGCCTGCCAGACGGTCGGCAGGCTCCCGATCGATGTCGGCGCGCTCGAGGTCGACCTGCTCTCGCTCTCGGCCCACAAGTTCGGCGGGCCCTCCGGAGTCGGAGCGCTCTTCGTTCGGCGGGGCGTGGCGCTGGCTGCCTACCCGTGCGGCGACGACCGCGAGCGCAAGCGCCGCTCGGGGATGGAGAACGTACCGGGCGCCTGGGCCATGGCCGCCGCCCTCGGGGCGGCATTGGAGGACATGTCCGACCAGGCCGCGCGACAATGGGCCCTGACCGAGAGGCTCCGGACGGGTATCTCCGAGCGGGTGCCCGGTGCGCGCGTGCACGGGCACCGAACCCAGCGCGTTCCCCACCTCGTGTGCTTCTCCGTCGACGACCTCGACGCGGAGATCCTGGCGATGGCCCTCGACGATCGGGGGTTTCGCCTCTCCGTGGGCTCCAATTGCTCAGGCGCCGCCGGCGAGCCGTCACCCGTGCTGGAGCAGATGGGCGTGCGGGACACGCCGAGCTTCCGGGTCGGCGTCGGGCGCGACACCACGGAGGCGGCCGTCGACCGGTTCCTCGAGACCTTGCCCGGGCTCGTCGACGAGCTTCGGCGCGTGGAAACGGTCACCGAGGCCGCCATGGCGAAGTTCCGCCCTCGCGCCTCAAGCTGACCCTTCAACGAAAGCGCAGCCGACGCCGACGGGCACCGCTACTCCACCGTCCAGTTGTCCCCGGAGCTGAGCAGCATCTCCAGATCGCCCTCGCCCAGCCGGTCGACCGCCATTTCGATCTGGTGCTGCATGGCCTCTCCGTAGACGGGCCGCTCGACCTCGCGGAACACGCCGATGCACGTCGGCTCCGTCGGCCAGGGAGAGGTATGCGCCAGCGCGAAGGCGAGCGAGGGACGCCCGTGCACGTCGTGGACGATGATGCGATCCTGCGGCGTGCTCGCCGTCTCGGCGATCGTGAGCCGGCCGTTCTCCCCCACCGCTATGCACCGGTTCCCCTCGTCGAACACGATCGGCTTGCCGTGCTCCAGCCTGATCTGGTTGTGCAACCCTTGCTGCTTGTCGCGAAGCAGGTCGAACGCCCCGTCGTTGAAGACGTTGCAGTTCTGGTAGATCTCGACGAA
>Ga0153915_10006044_pt1 | contig 11313 bp, 8 predicted proteins | sample Opewatmetagenome_2_FD_107003 | JGI IMG/M metagenome (GOLD analysis project Ga0153915, IMG submission 107003) | Freshwater wetland microbial communities from Ohio, USA - Open water 3 Core 3 Depth 3 metaG | ecosystem: Environmental > Aquatic > Freshwater > Wetlands | place: USA: Ohio, Lake Erie...
CCTGCCTGAGATGGAGCCCGCCTGAGGCGACGCTCGGGTATCGAAAAGTCAGGCTGGCCGTGCGCGGCGCCTCGGCGTGCGCGGTGAGATTTCACCGGGGCGGGGCTGCTGGCAGGTTGCCCGTGAACCGGTCGGTGGCCGCAGCATGAATCGCGGGCTACGCACGTAGAAGCAGCTGCGGATCGCCGCTCGGACCGGGGTTCGATTCCCCGCGCCTCCACTTGAGATGAAGGTTCAGCAACGTCCAGCGGCGTCCAGAAATGGGCGCCGCTGCTCGCGTCATGGCGTCCCTCCGGCAACCGTGCGAAACCCTCGCCCTACTGTCGCGCTGATGGCTGGGTGAGCGAGCCCAAGGACGGCGCCCTGACACCGACGGACGGGGCTGCCGTAGGAGTATGTCGAAGTCGACCCCCACAACCGACTGAGGTCGCCGTGCTGGAGAGTCTCGTGCAGGACGCGCGTCACGCGGCTCGATCGTTCGCGCGCACTCCCGTGTTTGCTCTTACCTCCATTGCATCGCTGGCGATCGGCATGGGCGCGACCGTTGCCGTCTTTTCGCTGGCCAACACCCTGTTGCTCAGCCCGCCGCCCGGGATCGGGGCTCCCGAACGCCTGGTGAGCGTCGGCCGCACGCAGGACGGAGCGGGCTTCGACAACTTCTCGTATCCGAGCTACCGCGAGTATCGGGACCGCAACGCCGTGTTCCAGGGCCTGGCGGCAATGCAGTTCGAGCCGCGAGCGGTCAGTCTCGCCGGTCCCGCCGGCGGGGAAGCGGTGGGAGCGAGCGTCGTGAGCGGCAACTTCTTCGATGTGCTGGACGCCCGGCCGGCCCGGGGCCGGTTCTTCCTGCCGGAGGAGGATCGCGCCCCCCGCGCGCACCCGGTGGTGGTGCTCAGCCATCGCTTCTGGCGCGACCGGTTCCGTAGTGATCCGGCCATCGTGGGGGCGGTCATCTCACTCGACGGCGCGCCGTTCACCGTGATCGGCGTGGCGTCCGCGGGCTTCCACGGACCCTGGCTCGTCGCGCCGGACCTGTGGGTGACGACCATGGCCTCCCCTCTCCTTGGAGTGTCCGACGCGCTGTTCGCCAGTCGTGCGTCGGTCTGGCTCGTGGCCATCGGTCGCTTGAAGCCGGGCGTGGGAGCGAGCCAGGCACAGGCCGACTTGAGCACGATCGCGGGACAGTTGACGCAGACCTACCCGGACATCAACCGCGGGCATGGGGTGCGGGTTCTGCCGCTCAGCGTCCTTCCGGGCGAGTTGCAGGGGATGGCGCGAGGTTTCCTCACCCTCCTCCTGGCCCTGTCGGCGCTGGTGCTGCTCCTGGCGGGCACGAACGTCACCGGCATGCTGCTCGCGCGGGCGGCGGCGCGGCGGCGCGAATTCGCGGTCCGGCTCGCGATCGGCGCGTCGCGCCGCCGGCTCCTCCAGCAGATCGCTACCGAGAGCATGGTGTTGTTCCTGGCCGCAGGCGTGGGCGGCGCGCTGGTGGCGCGGTGGATGATCGCTGCTCTCATGACCCTCGTGCCGCGCCTGCCGGTGCAGCTGGCGATGGAGCCGCGGATCGACCTCCGGGCGTTCGTGTTCGCGCTTGCCGTGTCTGTGGCGGTGGGTGTGCCTGCCGGACTGGCCGTCGCGCTGCAGAGCGTGCGTCCCGCGCTCGCCGGTGTGCTCCGCGGCGAGGCGGGTGGAGGCGGCTCGCGGCTTCGGCTTCGCACCGGATTGCTGGTCGCGCAGATGGCTTTCTCGATGCTGCTCCTGGTCACGGGCGGGCTGTTCGCTCGAGCGTTGGCGCGGGCGCAAGCGATCGATCCCGGCTTCGATCCGCGCGGAATCGAGGTGGCGACGCTCGACCTCGGCCTCGCCAACTACGATTCGACGGCCGGCCTCCGGTTCACGGAGGCGCTGCTGGAGTGGGCGCGAGCCGTGCCCGGGCTGGAGGAAGCAGCGCTCAGCCGGATGCTGCCGCTAGGCGGCAGCGGCTTCGGCCTGGGATCCATTGTGGTGCCGGGCCACGAGCCTCCAGGCGGGGAGCGGGGCTGGAGCGCCGACTGGAACATCGTGACGCCGGGGTACTTCCACGTGCTGCGCATCCCGATCCTGCGGGGTCGGGCGTTCACGGACGCGGATCGTTCGGGTTCGCCGCCGGTGGCGATCATCAACCAGACACTCGCCTCGCGCATCTGGCCGGGCGAAGACCCGGTGGGGATGACGTTCCAGAACGACCGCGTCACGATCACGGTCATCGGCGTGGCACGCGATGCCAAGTACCGGTCTCTGGGCGAGGCGCCGCGCGGCTTTGTGTACCTGCCATTGGCGCAGCGCTTCAGCGCTTCGCTCGCATTGCTCGTGCGGGGTACGCCGGGGGCAGCGCTGGCAGCGCCGATTCGTCGGTTGATGGCGCGCCTTGATCCTTCACTGCCCATCCTCGACCAGCAATCGCTCGAGCAATACGCCGTGACGGGCCTCTTCCCCCAGCGCGCAGCGCTGTGGGTCGCGGGCTGCCTGGGCGGCGTGGCGCTCGTGTTGGCGGTGTTCGGCATCTATGGCGTGAGCGCGTACAGCGTGGCGCAACGGACTCGCGAGATCGGCATCCGGATGGCGCTCGGCGCCCCCAAGGCACTCATTCTGCGACTCGTTCTCGGTCAAGGGGTGGCAGTCGCGGGAGCCGGGGCGCTGCTGGGGCTGTTGGCGGCGCTGGGGACCACCCGTCTGCTGGCGAATCTGCTCTTCGGGGTCTCGGGAATGGATGTCGTGGCGGTCGGTGGCGCCGCGTTCGCGCTGGTCCTCGCGGCGCTGGCGGCGAGCTGGCTCCCGGCGAGACGAGCGGCAGAGGTGGAGCCCGTGATCGCCCTGCGTCAGGAGTGATGTGGGCGACTCGGGCTGTGGCCTAGCGTCATCAACCGGGGTTCGATTCCCCGCGCCTCCACTTAAGTCGTTATACGGCAATTGGTTGCGCTGCAGATTTCCGCACACTGTGTCCATTCTGTGTCCCGACGCGCGGTGGGTCGACCTGAAGACGATCCGCCGGTGAGGCGCGATTCGTTAGAGGACCGGAGCGAACGATGATGCTGAGAGCAGGTGCCTTGGTGAGTGCCACCGTCCTGTTGTGCCCCACATCGGACTTGCCGGCAGCGACGGGTACTACTGCATCGGTCGTGGCTACGTCGCGTATGAGTTCAGATCTTCCGAAGCCCCGCCCGGTCAGGTGGGGAATAGGGGCCTGTCGTTTGACAACCGCGTGGAGACGGCGGCGTCCACCAGGTGTGCCGGAATCCGTGCGAGTGGCCGCCGCAGCTTGCGCGGGAGCGGTCGGCTACGCGACCGGGGTGTCACCCGTTTGCCATTTTGTGGATTGCATCTACGGCGTCTCGGCAGCGGTCGATCGACTACCACGGACTGAGGTCCGCCAATGCGCCAGCCAACCACTGAAGCGCCGATTGTAGAACTGCACTGGCGGGGGTACACAATGGTCAGGAACGCGCTCGCGGTGGCGGCACTCTCCGGAGTGTTCGCAACTGGGTGCTTGTGGCACGCCGCGAAGCCGTGGCTGGAGGAGCCGCTCCCTCACAACCAGTCCCACGTCTGGGACATCCGGGCCGTCCACGCCGGTGACCTGCGGGTTCGGGTGGGCGACTCGCTCAACCTCGTCCTGCTACGGACTCATTGCTACGAAGACAAGAACGGTTGCTGGGCGGACGAAGACTCCAGCGTTGTGGTGAAATGGGAGGTGCTCGACAAGAACCGGGCGAGAGTGTCCCCCCTCCCAAGGGGCGCGTGGCGATTCGGCCCCGGCTCCGCCGGCGGCAGGCTGTACGGTATCTCGCCTGGCAAGGTCCGGGTGCGCGTCCGGTTACCTCAGGGCACGATCGTGGATACGGCAGAGGTGACCCTGGAGCCCGTCACCCTCGACACGGCGTACACGCACGGAGACTCGACCCCCGCCGCCTACTGCGCCCGGAGAGAAGCCGCGATCGAGAGTCGGACGGGCGGAAGTGGGTACTACCTCGCCTTCAACGCGATCCAAGACTGTCCAAACGGACCGCGTGTGCTTGCCGAACAGTGGGCGTCGCCGCCCAGCGATTCAGTGGCATTGCGACTGCTGGGGCAGGTCGGGGCCAACGTGCTGGACCAGCGGGTGTTCGATGCCGCGCGAGCCGTCGTTGCCAATGAGGGAGCGCGTCGGGATGTACGGCTGGCAGCAATGGACGTCCTCGTGGGACACTATGATCCCTGTTTGTCCCTCTGGATCCAGGTCAAGTCGCTGCCCGACGCTGCCGGTCACTCGGTGGTCGTGTGGCTTCTCCAGAGCGAGCACAATTTGCGCAGGCGCGGTTCGGAGCCCCTGCCATCGTCCGTGCGGGACGACGTGCTTGCTACGTTGGATGCGGCTGCCGCGAGCGGCCCGGACAGTGTCGTCCACGAGGCCGCCCGGCGGTTGGCGGCTCGTCTGCGCGCGTTTCACTGGCCCGGCAAGCGGTGCGGCTGACCGTTTCTTGGGTGACGCGGTCGCCCTGGTGCTAGCTAGACGGCACCCGTCGCTGGCGGGCGAGTGGGGCGGGGAACCACGTGGCTGGAGAATTGACTTGAGGTAGTGCAGGTGTTGTGTGGCTGGCGGGCAGGTCGCCCGCCGCTGGGGCGCATTTCGTTCGGCGGCGGCAGAGGAAGGGGTGTTGATGGACCAAGGGAAGACAGTACTCGTCCTGGGCGGCACCGGCCACTACGGGCGGCACATCGTCAGGAGCCTCGCGGCCAAGGGTGTTCCGGTGCGGGTCCTTACCCGGAGCGCGACCAGGGCGCGCGGGATTCTGCCCGAGACCGTCGAGATCGTGGAAGGCGATATCGAATCGCGCGAGGCCGTCGTGATCGCGATTCAGGGCGTCGGGCGCGTGGTCGTCAGCGTTTCGGCATTTAACCGTAAGCAGATCCGCCGGATGTGGGCCATCGAGAGGGAGGCCGTGATCGCGGCGCTCGACGAGGCCAAGAAAGCCGGCATCAGGCGCATCGTCTACGTGTCGGTCTTCGACATTCGGGAGCCGACTGCAGGGCGGCTGCCCCTCGACAACGCCCAGATCAAGCTGGAGGTCGAAAGACACCTCGCGTCTTCCGGTTTCAACTGGACGATCATCGGCACGCCGCCTTCCATGGAGATCTTCTTCGCCATGACGCGGGGCGATAGAATGGTCGTGCCCGGCGGCGGGCCGAAAGCCCTGCCGACAATCTCACCCGTGGACCTGGGCGAGATCGTGGCGCAGACCACCCTCCGTGACGACCTGGGCGGACGACGCATCCGCGTCGCGGGGCCGGAGTTACTCTCCTTTCCCGAGGCGGCCCGACGACTATCGGCGGTCTACGGCAAGAGGATCCGTTTCCTGGCGATCCCTCTGGTCCTGCCGAGGATGGCTTGGTACGTGACTCGGCCGCTGATCCGTCTCTCAAGCACTCTGTACTTCGTCAACACGATGCTGGGCTTCATCCAACTCCTGAACGGGTTTCCAGAAGAGATAGGCCTTGGAGCGCTGGAAGACCACAAGGATCTCGTACGCACTTTTAACTATACGCCGACGACGTTGGAGATGGAGGCGAGGCGGCGTGAGAGTGCCGTCGAACAAGGGCATGCAGCTGTCGGCGCTTTGCGCTGCAGCTGATGCCGGGCGTCAGGCAGCCGCCTGCACATGCCGACCGCGTACCGTTGCACAGAGGCGGAGAGGTGAAACCATCCGACGTTCTCTACGCCGTGGCAACTGGGCCCGAGCGCCGTCGACGGCTCCTGACGCCGGTGGGCCTCCTCATCTTCATCGCCCTGCTGCTCCTAGTGGTCTTCGGAAGTCTCTTCACCGACCGAGCGCTCAACTTGGCACGGCTGCTGCCTGGGGCGTTGGGATTGAGCGTCGGAATCCTCTTGCTCGCGGCCGGCCTGGCCCTTTGGGGCTGGTGTGTGATCTCGTTCAGCAGAGGAAGGGGAACCCCTGTTCCGTTCAACCCTCCGCGCGAGCTTGTTGTGGTAGGGCCATATGCCCGCGTGCGCAATCCGATGCTGACTGGCGTGTTCTCCTGCCTGTCTGGGATCGGGTTCATCCTCCATTCAGCCTCGATGATCTTCGTGTGGACGCCGTTCTTCATCCTGCTGAACGCCATCCAGGTGAAGCTGGTCGAGGGAACAACAGGGCTTGATATACCGCGCCTCCAGTTCATAAACTCCTCCACCATCTTCCAACGGCTTCCATTGGGGCGCCGTTTTCCAGTGTGACCGGGGGCGTAACGTCAACGTGGCGCGGATACCCCTCCGCCGGTAGTGGGCCGCCGTGGTGTATATGATTGTGTGGGCAAAACCGAGGTCGAAATGAAACGCCTCGTGACGGTTGCAGCGCTGGCGTTCAGCAGCCTCGCTGGCATCTGCGCCAAGGGCCGCGAACGACCCGGCGCGCCCACGGGCCGTCCCCCGGTCGCGCAAGCCAGACGCGATACGGGTCCGTGGGTCCGGGTTGCCGGCAGTCTGCAGCGGCAGGAGTTGGACACAACGAGCATCATCCGCAGCGACTCCAATAGGTATGAGGGTTGGGTACGTCGGCCTATCGAGTCCGAGCAAGGGCCCAGAGAGTCATATCACGTCAGGTACCAGGTCGACTGCCTCGCAGGCCTGGTGCGGGCGACTCAGGCCGCCGTCTATGGCGAGAATGGAGCACGCACAAAGACTCTGAGTTCTGCGGAGATTGCGCACAGCGGCGAAGGCAGGTGGAGTGACGAGCATTTTCGAGATCTCGCGGTCGTGCGTATGGCGATCTGCGACCGGGTCAGAGACACCGACCTGCCAATCGTGAAGCGGTGAGGCGCCAGCCGTGAGGGAGGCGTCAGGGTGCCCATCGGCTTCGGTCCGGAATCGGCCACGTCCTCACGGGTGCGGAGTTGGAGCGGATCCGCGTTTTCTTCGGGCAGAGCCAGGCTCGCGCCTGGCTCTTTCGCTTTTTTGTGGGGCGGGTAGCTTGGGAGCACCTCTACCCGGGAGTCTGCATGGCAGCGCCAGAGCCCCAGGCCACCGCAGCCCGTTCCTACACGCCGATCCTGACCGATGCGACGCGCCTCGCGCGGGTGCTGGTGTCGCCGCGGCCCGTGTTCGACGAGCAGCGGGAGAAACCCACCTGGTTCTTGCCGTGGCTCGTCATCGCGATCATCGTCGTCATCATTGGGATCTTCCAGGCGCCCTATACCATGCGCATGATCGAGCTCGCCATCGAGGCGCGCGGCTCGACCGCGCAGGTGCCGGCCGGCGCCATGCATACCCAGGCTCTGGTCGGGTCGGTCGTCGCCCCGATCTTCTTCCTGCTCTTCGGCGCGATCGGTGCTGGCATCCTGTATCTGATCCTCGCGGTCACCGGCTCCTCGGTGCGCTACCGTGCGATGCTCTCGGCCACGATCTTCTCCGAGGCCGTGCTCCCCATCCAGTTCCTTCTTCAGGCCGTTATTCTGCGCATGCGGGGCGCCCCCGACGTCGCCATCAGTAGCATAGCGGATGCCCAGCCGGCACTGGGACTCAACCTCCTCCTCTCGGCCGACGCGTCGTCAAGTCACTTCCTCATGGCGCTGCTCGGGGGCATCGGGCCTCTGCCGATCTGGGCGCTGATCATCACGGCTGTCGGCATCATGCGGCTCGACAACGTCAAGAAGGGCGCTGCGTGGACCGCCGCGCTCGGGTCGTTCGTGGTGATGTTGCTCGTGGGCGCTGGGTTGGCCAGCCTGCAGCGGTAGCGCGTCTTCCGGCGCCGGAACGGAAGAGGCGGGGCTCAATGCCCCGCCTCTTCCGCTCCGGCTCCAGCGGGCCGGCCGCGACGTCAGGCGGGCCGGCGCCACCATGGGGAACCCCAGCCCGGCGGCCCACGCCGGAAGCCGAACCGCCCGCGGGCAAACCCGCGCCGGAAGCCCCGGTCCCAGGCCCCCGCCGACATCCGGCGCTCGTCCAGCCGCTGCCATTGGTCCGCCGTCAGGACCGCGTGCAACGAATCCACCATGGTCAGTCGGTTGGCCCTGAGCTGGGCGTTGAGCGGCCTCATCTGAAGGGACAGCTGGTAGCGTTGCTCGGCCGATATTCCCCGGAGGCTCCTGCCGCCGAGGGCGGCGCGCACCTGCGCGCGCAACGACGAGTCGCTCTGCTCGAGCCACTGGGCGATCGCGCGGAGCCGTGCGGCCTGCGCCTCACTCAGATTGAGGGTCTGCGGATGATCGGCAAGGTAGCCGGGCAGGTTCCCGCGCATGCCGGGTCGCCCGGCCCGTGCCGGGCCCTGCGCCGCCAGGGGCGCGCTGCACGCCACCAGTGTTGCGGCGCCGATCGCTGCTCGCACTTTCATGCCCAGGCTTCTCACGGTACGGATCTCCTCGGTGACTCGTCTGTCGTCCATGTACGCCTTACGCCCTATCCGACGCGCCCGGTGCGAGCCTGTTAAGCGGGAGCGTGTGGGCAGAACGATCACGGGCCGGCGCGCGGTCCCGCGCACCGGCCCGTGAGCCGGGCGGCCTCCGGCTACGGCTGCTGTCCTGCGCAGCCCGCCCGGGTGGTCTGCGTGATATGGCTCGCCCCTCCTCCAGCACGGGTGGCCCGCGGGTCAGACGGTGGCCGCGGTCCTGTCCTCCACGCCGCTCTCCTTCAGCACGGCCTGCGCGGCCGCGAGCCGGGCGATCGGCACTCGGAACGGGGAGCAGGACACGTAGTTCATGCCGACCTCGTGACAGAACATCACGCTCGACGGCTCGCCGCCGTGCTCGCCACAGATGCCGACTTTGAGGTCACGGCGCTTGCTGCGGCCGAGCTCGATGCCCAGGCGCACCAGCTTGCCGACGCCCCGCTGATCCAGCACCTGGAAGGGGTCCGCCGGAAGCAGGCCCTGCTCGACGTAGGCGGGCAGGAAGCGTCCGGCATCGTCCCGCGAAAGCCCGAAAACGGTCTGCGTGAGATCGTTCGTGCCGTACGAGAAGAACTCCGCCACCTCGGCGATCTCGTCGGCCGTGAGGGCCGCGCGTGGCAGCTCGATCATCGTCCCGACGAGGTACGGGACCTCGCGCTTGGCCTTGGCGAACACCTCCGCCGCGACCCGCCGCACGATGTCCGCCTGGTGTTTGAGCTCCGTGACGGCGGCCACCAGCGGGACCATGACCTCGGGAATCGCTTTCACGCCGCGGGCGGTCACGTTCACGGCGGCCTCGAAGATCGCCTGCGCCTGCATCTCGGTGATCTCGGGGTAGGTGATCCCCAGGCGGCAGCCACGGTGGCCGAGCATCGGGTTGGCCTCGCGCAGGGACTCGACCGTGGCCGCAAGCGCGTCCGCGCCGATCCCCATCTGCTTGGCCAGCGCCTCGACCTCCTCGCGCTCGTGCGGCAGAAACTCGTGCAGCGGCGGATCGAGCAGCCGGATGGTCACGGGGAGCCCGTCCATGGCCGTGAAGATCCCCTCGAAGTCCCCCCGCTGCATCGGGAGGAGCTTGGCGAGCGCCTTCTTCCGGCCGGCAAGGTCGCGGGCCACGATCATCTCCCGCATCGCCTCGATCCGATCAGCATCGAAGAACATGTGCTCGGTCCGGGTGAGCCCGATGCCCTCGGCGCCGAACTCGCGTGCCCGCTTCGCGTCGCTGGGCGTGTCGGCGTTGGTGCGCACCTTGAGCCGCCGCCGGCCGTCGGCCCAGCTCATGAACCGCTCGAAATGGCCCGACATCGTCGGCTGGACGAGGCGGACCTTCCCCTCGATCACCCGCCCGGTCGAGCCGTCGAGAGTGATCCAGTCCCCGCGCTTGACCTTCCGCCCGTTTACGCTGAAGGCGCCCGAGGGCTCGTCCACCTCGATCGCCTTGGCCCCGACGATGCAGCACTTGCCCATCCCCCGCGCCACCACCGCCGCGTGCGACGTCATTCCCCCGCGCGCCGTGAGGATGCCCTTTGCCGCAGCCATCCCCTGGATGTCCTCCGGCGACGTCTCGGCCCGCACCAGCACCACCGCCTTGCCGTCGTGCGCCCAGGCGAACGCCTCCTGCGCGTCGAACACGACCTGACCCGACGCGGCGCCGGGCGATGCCGGGAGGCCGGTGGCCAGGACCGAGAGGTCCGCCTTGGGATCCACCATCGGGTGCAGCAGCTGGTCGAGGGCGTCGGGCGTGACTCGCAGCAGCGCCTCGTCCTGGGTCAGGAGCTTCTCCTCGGCCATCTCCACGGCGATTCGCACGGCCGCCGCCCCGGTGCGCTTCCCGTTGCGCGTCTGGAGCAGGTACAGCTTGCCGCGCTCGATCGTGAACTCCAGGTCCTGCATGTCGCGATAGTGCCGCTCGAGCTGCTGGTACGTCTCGACCAGCTGGCGATATGCGTCCGGGAACCGCTGCGCCATGACCTCGATCGGCTCCGGGTTCCGGATGCCGGCGACGACGTCCTCACCCTGCGCGTTCACGAGGAACTCGCCGAAGAAGCGCTTCTCCCCGGTCGAGGGGTCGCGGGTGAAGGCCACGCCGGTCCCGGAATCCTCGCCGAGATTGCCGAACACCATGGCCATGACGCTGACCGCCGTGCCCAGCGTCTCGGGCACGTTGTGGAGGCGCCGGTACGCCACCGCGCGGTCGCCCATCCACGACCGCCACACCGCCTCGATGGCGCCCCACAGCTGGGCCTCCGGGTCTTCCGGGAATCCCGCCGGCAGGAGCTTCTTCAGGGCGGCCTTGTACTCGCCCACCAGGGCCTTGAGGTCGTCCGCAGGCAGGTCGATGTCGCGCTCGACGCCGCGGGCCTTCTTCTTGGCCGTGAGCAGGGGCTCGAAAGGGCTCCTGCTGCCCTTCAGACCGAGCACCACATCGCCGTACATCTGCACGAACCTGCGGTACGCGTCGTACGCGAACTGGGGATTGCCGGTCTCCTTGGCGAGCGCCGCCACCACGGAGTCGTTGAGTCCGAGGTTCAGGATGGTATCCATCATGCCCGGCATCGAGACGGCGGCGCCGGAGCGGACGGACACGAGCAGGGGGTGCGGGGCGCCGCCGAACTTGCGGCCGACCCGCTCCTCGACGCGGTGGAGGTTGGCCGCCACTTCGTTCCTGAGCTCGGCCGGATAGCGTCCGGAACGGATGTACTCGACGCACAGCTCGGCGCTGATCGTGAAGCCCGGGGGCACCGGGATTCCGAGGTTGGTCATCTCGGCGAGGTTGGCGCCCTTGCCGCCCAGCAGGGCCTTCATCTCCGCCGTGCCGTCGGCGCGACCGCCGCCGAAGAAGTACACGTAGCGACTCATGCTAGGCTTTCTGCACCCGCACCGGGTCCGTCTCGAGGCGCATCTTGGATGCCTCGGC
>Ga0153915_10006045_pt1 | contig 11312 bp, 10 predicted proteins | sample Opewatmetagenome_2_FD_107003 | JGI IMG/M metagenome (GOLD analysis project Ga0153915, IMG submission 107003) | Freshwater wetland microbial communities from Ohio, USA - Open water 3 Core 3 Depth 3 metaG | ecosystem: Environmental > Aquatic > Freshwater > Wetlands | place: USA: Ohio, Lake Erie...
ACGGCTCCTCCTGCCGGAGTGGGCGTTGGAGCTGCAACCTCCCTGCCGAACTGCTCGATGGAGTCGGTCATTCGTCCTGGGGGTGGGGGCCCGTGTTGAACTACGTAAGGAATCACTCGGGACTCGTGACTCGGGGCTCAGAACCGTTGCTCAGCACCTCGAGCAACCACCGGTGGATCGCCGGATTGCCCGCCACTACTCCGGAGTGCTCGATCCCGAGGTCGCGCCCGGTCGCGTCGGTCACCCTGCCGCCGGCTTCGCGCACCAGCAGGGTCCCCGCGGCGATATCCCAGGCTGAAAGCCGCTGTTCCCAGAACCCGTCGAACCGTCCGGCCGCAACGTCCGCCAGGTCAATGGCGGCGGAGCCGGGCCGCCGCACCCCGGTCGCTCCCTGGATCACCCGGCCGAGCTGGCCGAGGTATTCATCGATCCGTCCGAAATCGCGGTAGGGCAGGCCCGTGCCAACCAGGGAGTGGGCCGGATCGGCGATTCTTGACACTTCCACCTGGACCCCATCCTCCCACGTTCCCCGCCCCCGCTGTGCGGTGGTCATTCGGTTTAGGGGAACGTGGAGCACGGCCGCGGCCTCCAGCACTCCGTCGAGCGCGGCCGCGATCGACACCGCGAAGGCGGGGAAGCCATGCAGAAAATTGGTCGTTCCGTCGAGCGGGTCGACCACCCAGACCAGGCCATCCGTCACCACCTCCGGACTCAGTTCCTCGCCCACGATCCGTGATTCCGGGGTTGCACCGAGCAGGACCTCCGTGATCATCGCCTCGGCCGTGCGGTCGACATCGGTGGCCCAGTCGGCACGGCCCTTCGAGGTCCACCCGGCGGGATCCCGAGGCCGGTCGACGGTCCGGAGATAGTCCCCGGCCCGCCTCGCGGCGGTAGTGGCCAGGTGAAGTAAGTCGTTGGCCGATGGCATCTTGCGTGGCCCCCTCAGGCTCGGTAGCTTGCCCAAATGCCCCGAATCTTCTCCGGGATCCAGCCGTCCGGCGAGCTGCATATCGGCAACTGGCTCGGCGCGGTACAGAACTGGGTCCGACTGCAGGAGTCATATGAGTGCTACATCTGTATCGTCGACCTTCACGCCATCACCGGGAAGTACGAGGCGGCGACACTGGCCCAGCGCACCCGGGAGATGGCTATTGGACTGCTCGCCGCGGGGATCGACCCGGCGCGGGCGACGCTGTTCGTACAATCGCACGTGCCGGAGCACGCCGAGCTCCAATGGCTCTTCAATGCCGTGACGCCGATTGGCGAGCTCGAGCGGATGACGCAGTTCAAAGATAAGTCGACCCGATTCGAGAGTGTCCCCGCCGGGCTGCTTAACTATCCGGTGCTGATGGCGGCCGACATTCTGCTGTACCGGGCGGATCTGGTGCCGGTGGGTGAGGACCAGGTGCAGCATCTAGAGCTCACGCGGGAGATCTGCCGCAAATGGAACGCCCAGTTCGGAGGCGGGGAGGAGTTCTTCGCCGAACCCCAGCCCCTCCTCACCGAAGCCAAGCGGATCATGGGGCTCGACGGCCAGACCAAGATGTCCAAGAGCCTGGGGAACACGATCGGCATCCTGGATTCCCCGGAGGAGGTCTGGGCCAAGCTCCGCCCCGCCAAGACCGACCCGGCCCGGGTGACGAAGAAGGACCCGGGCAATCCCGACGTGTGCAACATCTACGCCCTGCACAAGCACTTTTCGCCGCCCGCCACGGTCGAGCTGGTAGCCGTGAACTGCCGCGGGGCGCGCTGGGGATGCATTGAGTGCAAGCAGGTGCTGGCCGATAACATGAACGCGGCGCTGGCCCCGATCCGGGAACGGGCCCGGGAACTCCAGGCCCACCCGGAACGGGTCGTCGAGATCCTGGCCGAGGGTGCCCGCCGGGCCCGGCGGGTAGCACGGGAGACCATGCGCGAGGTGCGGGAGCGCATGGGGTTCCTGGCACCGGCGGATGGGTGAGGGCGTCGGAAGTGAGGAGTGAGGAGCAAAGAGTGAGGAGTAAGGAGTAAGGAGTAAGAAGTGAGGAGGGTGCAAGAGAAGCGGTGCTCGCGGCCCGAGGCCAGTGGCCCGGGGTCGGCGACATTTCGGCTAATGGCTAACGGGTAACGGCCAGCAGCCAAAGGGCTCCATGGAAAAAATCATCAAGGCCGCCGTTGAACGAGGCGCCTCGGACCTGCACATCAAGGCCGGAGACGTGTTTCGCGCCCGTATCAACGGCAAGCTGGTTCCCCTCACCAAGCAGCGGCTCACTCCGGACCAGACCCGGGCGATCGCCCTCAAGCTCCTTCCCAACGAGGACGACCGCGCCCGGCTGGACCAGCTCAAGGACTTCGACTGCTCCTGGGGCATGCCGGGAGTGGGCCGCTTCCGGGTGAACGTGTTACGCCAGCGCTCCTCGTTCATGATCGTCATGCGGGTCATCCCGTTCGCCGTTCCCACGATCGACGAGCTGGGGCTGCCGCCCATCACCGCGAAGCTGGCGGAACTGGATCAGGGCCTCGTCCTGGTGACCGGCGTTTCCGGCAGCGGGAAGAGCTCCACCGTGGCGGCGATGCTCAACCATATCAACCAGAATCTCCATCGGCACATCGTCACGGTGGAGAATCCCATCGAGTTTCTCCATCGCGACGTGAAGTGCTCGGTCACCCAGCGCGAGGTCGGTGTCGACACCGACAGCTTCGCCGTCGGGCTGCAGTCCGCCCTGCGCCAGGATCCGGACGTGATCGTCATCGGGGAGATCGCCGACAGCGAGACGCTCGATACCGCCATCAAGGCCTCGGAGCGCGGGCACCTGGTGATATCGACCCTGCCCACGCAGGATGTGGTCAGCACCGTGAGTCGGATCCACTCCATGTTCCCTGCGGTGGAGCGGGAGATCGGTACTATCCGGCTGTCGGAGGTGCTGCGCGGCATCCTGTCTCAACGGCTCCTTTCCCGGAAGGACGAGGGCGGTCGGGTGGTCGCGGTGGAGGCCCTCACGACAACTGCTCCGGTGCGGGCGATCCTGCGCGATCCCGAGCGGCTCGGGGCGCTGCGGGTGGTCATGATGGAAGGTGCGGAAGACGGGATGCAGGCGTTCGAGCAGGACGCCTCCCGACTCCTCGAGGAGGGTGCAATCACCCAGGAGGCCGCTGTCGCCCTCGGCGTGACCGGCGGCGCACCGCGGAAGTAGCCTGACGCCCAGGGACATCTTCCTGGAGCTTGCCGCCCTCCCGCGGGAAGCAGGTACCCCCGCCGCCGAGGAGGCCCGCAGCCTGATCACCGGGTATCTCCAGGCGAGTGGCTACGCGGTTCGGCGGCAGCCGTTCACCTTCTTCCCGGTCGCCGTCAACGCCCTCCCCCTGGCCGGTGCCGGTCTCGGCTGGCTCACCCTGCTGCAACTCCCTTTGCTGCTCTGGCCCGGGGCGCCCCGCTTCGCCGCCATCGGGATCTGGCTCGCCGGGGCCACCGCGCTGTGCGTGCTGGCGTGGGGCATCGGCAGCGGCGTGGAGGTGCCGGGGGCAGACCGGCGGGAGGATGCCAACCTCATCGCCACCCGCGGCGACACTCCGATTCGGCGCTGGATCGTCGCCCACGTCGACACCAAGGCCCAGGGGCATTCGATGGCCGGACGCCTCGTGGCGATATGGCTGTTGCTGGCATCCTGCGCCGGCCTGACCCTTCTCGCGCTGGCCAGAGCCGTGCTGGGGGTCCCGCTGCCGACTCCGCTGGTGGCCGCGGTGGCAGGCGGTGCTCTCGCCTCGGGTGCGCTGGCGGGTCGGGGCCGTCTCCGGGGCAGGTCCGCCGGCGCGCGCGATAACGGAACGGGTGTTCTCGCCGCGCTCACCGCCGCCAGCACGATCAGGGACCCGGGAGTCGGGTTCCTGTTCACCGGTGCCGAGGAGTTCGGGCTGGTAGGTGCGCGCGCCCTGGCGAAGGCGGGCATTCCTCTCGCCGGCGTCGAGGTGGTCAATCTGGACACTCTCGACGAGCGGGGTGCCCTCTACCTAGTACACCACGATGGCCGTGGGGCCGGGCTCGCGCGGAGCATTCGCGCCGAGCTCGCCGACCTGGCGCCGCGCGTGGTGTCCCGGCGGCTGCCCCTCGGTATCCTCACGGACAGTCTCCCGCTGGCGGGGGCGGGGGCGATGGCGGTGACGGTGAGCCGGCTCGATTGGGGCACTCTGAAGTTGATGCATACCCCCCGCGACGTGGCCGACGGACTGGACTTCGCCACTGCCGAGGCGGTTGGGAGGAGGCTGGCCGGGGTCATGGGCCAACTGGGAACAGGCGGGAGCCAGAACCTCACAGCGGCCGGAAACCCGCCCCGGAACTGACGTTGACCCTGGCCAGCGGGCCGCCTAGCTTTCCCCAGAGGATACTCCAAGGCCCCAGCCGGGGGCCTTTTTTCTTGTTTCGTCGCGGCCGATTCCGTCGTTCCACGACGCCTCTGCCCGGGGGGCCGCCCGTGGCGGCCGGGGTGATCCCGGGGACACCAGGAGCATATGTTCGGACCCAAGACGCATTGCATCGTGGTGGTCGGCGCCCAGTGGGGCGATGAGGGCAAGGGCAAGCTGGTGGACGTGCTGGCGGAGCAGGCGGACTACGTGGTTCGGTATCAGGGCGGAGCCAACGCGGGACACACCGTGTGCATCGGCGACGCCCAGTTCATCCTGCAGCAGATACCGTCCGGCATCCTTCACGACCGCTGCACCTGCGTCGTCGGGAACGGGGTGGTCCTCGATCCCGAGACCTTTTTCCAGGAGCTGGACGGTCTGGCGGCAAAAGGGGTCAAGACCGCCGGCCGCATCTTCGTGTCCGACCGAGCCCACCTGGTGCTGCCGTATCACAAGCTGCTCGACAAGGCGCACGAGAAGAGCCAGAACATCGGCACCACCGGGCGGGGGATCGGGCCGACCTACGAGGACAAGTTCGGGCGGCGCGGAGTGAGGGTCGGAGATCTGCGGCACCTCGACTCCACCAAGGCCGTGCTGTCGGAGCGGGTGGCCCGGGCGAACAAGCTCCTCGCCATGATGGGGGGCACCGAGGTCGCATCCGAGGAACAGCACCACGCCCTGCTCGACCGGCTTGCACCAAGGCTTCTCCCGCTGGCCTTCGACACGGGACGCCAGGTATTCCAGGCCCTGCGTGAAGGCCGCCGGGTGCTGCTGGAAGGGGCCCAGGGCGCAATGCTCGACGTGGACCACGGGACCTACCCCTTCGTCACCTCGTCCAACACCACCTCCGGCGGGGCTGCCACCGGGGCGGGCATCGGTCCAACCGCCATCGACGAGGTCCTCGGCGTGGTCAAGGCCTACACCACCCGGGTGGGGAACGGGCCGCTCCCGACACAGGCGGACCCCGAGACGGAAGAAGAGCTCCGCAAGCTGGGGGGAGAGTTCGGCGCGGTGACCGGCCGGCCGCGGCGCTGCGGCTGGTTCGACGCCACGGTGGTGCGTTACTCGGTGCGGGTCAACGGACTCACCGGCCTCGCCGTGACCAAGCTCGACGTGCTCGACACCTTCGCCGAGGTGCCAGTCGGCACGGACTACCTGCTCGACGGGCAGCCGTGCGACGACCTGCCGGCGGACGTCCAGTCCCTTGAGCGGGTGAACCCCCGGTACGAAACGCTGCCTGGCTGGCGTCGCCCGACGACAGGCGCCAGGCGCATGGCGGACCTGCCGCCCGAGGCGCGGGCCTACCTCGACCGGCTGGAGGATCTCTCCGGTGCGCCCATCCGGTACGTGAGCGTCGGGACCAGGCGCGATCAGATCATCGAGGTTTGAGGCGGGATGGCGGAATGGCGGGAAGGCGGGAAGTGGTCTCCCGCCCTCCCGCCTTCCCGCCTTGCCGTCCGGAAATCAGCCATGGAATCCACAGCGATCCTTGTCGTCGGCGCCGGCCCCTGTGGCCTGGCCGTCGGAGTGGCCGCCCGGGAGGCGGGGCTCAGGTGCATCCTGGTTGACCGGCGCACGGTGGTATCCACCATCGAGCGGTATCCCCTCGGGATGACCTTCTTCTCGACGCCCGAGAAGATCGAGATCGGGGAAGTCCCCTTCATCCCCAGCGGGGAGAAGCCCACCAGGCGCGACGGCCTCCTGTATTACCGCAGGGTGGCGGAACACTTCCGCCTGGACGCGCGTCCCGGCGAGGAGGTGACCGAGGTGACTCGGCAGCCGGACGGTCGTTTCCAGGTGCAGGTTCGCCGCCGGCACGATGCCGCCACCTACTTCGCCGACGCGGTCGTGTTCGCGACCGGCTACTATGACTGGCCCAATCCCCTGGGTGTTCCGGGCGAGGACCTGCCCCACGTGGCGCATTACTTCACCGAGGGCCATCGCCACTGGCATCAGGACGTGGTGGTGATCGGGGCGGGAAACAGCGCGGTGGACGCCGCACTCGAGTGCTGGCGGGCTGGGGCACGGATAGCACTGGTTCACTTCGCCGAGGGATTCGATAAGGTGGTGAAGCCGTGGGTGCTGCCCGACATCACCAACCGGGTAAAGGAAGGCAGCATCAAGGCCTGGTGGCGGCACCGGGTGGTGCGCATCACGCCGGAGGCGGTCGAAGTGGAGTCTCTGGATACGGGCCGGTTGAGCCATCTCCCGGCTGACTCGGTGCTGGCCATGACCGGGTATCACGCCGACACCTCGCTGCTCGAGGGGCTGGGCGTGCCGGTGGATCGGGAGACCGGCATCCCCTCCCACGACGAAGCCACCATGATGACGACGGTGGCCGGGTGCTACCTGGCGGGGGTGATAGCGAGCGGCAAGGACGCCAACCGGCTCTTCATCGAGAACGCCCGAGGGCATGGAGAGCTCATCGTGAAGGACGTTCTCCGACGGCGGGAGGGCGGGAGGGTGGCAGGCGGACCGGCGGACAGGCGGACGGGCGGTCAGTGATCCTGGGATGCGAGAAGCCCTCCGGTGAAGACCGGAGGGCTTCTTCGCGCCAGGTCACTGCTCGCGTGTCCGCTCGCTGGCCTGACCGCTCAGTTCTGATTCGCCGCGTACCAGCTGGCCACGTTGAACCGGGTGGGGTCCATCTCGTAGTACCGGTTCTTCACGAAGACGCCGGTGGTCGGGAAGTAGGGCGGCGGGTCCGTGGCGCCGCAGATGTCGTACTGATACCGCTTGGCGTAGCCGGTGCCGCCGCCCGACACGGTCTGGGTCACGGCGCCGCGATTCCGCTGGATGATGCCGCCGTAGGTGTTCAGGCAGCCGCGGCCCACGGTGCTGGAGCCGCCGGTAGAGCAGACCTCGGCAGAGTTGCTGCCGGCGTTGTAATTCTCGGCGCCGAAGGTCTTGAGCGTCAGGAAGAAGCCGTGAATCGTCTCGGCGGTGGAAGCCGAGTAGCTCCGGAAGGTGCCGCTGGCGCTGGTCGACTGCGACGCATTGGTATTGAGGGTCTGTGGCGCGTTCATCGTGTTGTTGGACACGATGATCGACTGGCCCGAGAAGTAGCCGGCAATGTCGCCCGTGGTGCAGTCCCGGGTGGCCGGATTCTGGTAGTAGGTGATGTCATCACCGAAGATGATGTTGCCGCTCGCGGCCACGGTCACCCGTCCTCGGATCACCCCATCCAGGATGACCTTGCCCGCGACATAGATGACGCCCTTGAAGCTCGGGTTGTAGCTGCGGCTCAGTGGGAACAGGTACTGCCGGTCGGGCCGGCTGGTGATGACGGTCCCGAGCGCGGCGAGCGTGGCCTGGACGCTGGCCGGTGCCTGCACCCAGGCGCCGCCGTCCGGCTGGTTCGCCGCAAGGAGCCAGTTGGCTCCTGCTCCGGATTTGGTCAGAATGGAATCGCCGCCCAGATAGCAGTGGACACCCAGGCCGGCCGCGGGAGTCAGTGCGGCGTCCCGGCGCTGAATCTTCTGGGCGCTGGTGGGTGTACCGGTCAGGGCGATGCCGTGTTTGTGCGCGGTAATCGAGGTCGTATCGTGGTAGTTGGCCGCAAGGAACATCTGCCCGGTGACGCCCGTGCTGTCCCCGCAGTTGCGGGACAGCTCGAGATAGGAACCAGCGGTGCCGCTCGAGTTGGGAAGGCTCGCCGAGACGAAGGCCTCGTCCAGCCCCTGGTACACCCGGAAGAACCCCTGCACCCCGCCGTTGGACGGTCCGAGGTCGATCGTCAGGAACTTGATCCGGGTCCGTGCCTCGCCCGCGTCACCGGCGGTGGAGCCGGCGAATCGTGCCCCGCCGACGGTGGCCAGGCTGTCCAGCTTGTTGAGGTCCGTCACGGTGGGCATGGGGATGCGGGCGACACCGAGCTTCGGCGGCTTGGCGAAGGTCCCGTTGCTCTGCCCGATGATGGTGCTGCGGGCCGAGGTCACCTCGTCGTAGAACGTGGCTCCGGAGGTGGCGATCCGGATGGTGTCGTTGGTGTGCACCGGGCCGCGGACCTGGTCGTTATTGAGGAAGGACAGGGTGGTGCCCGCCGTGTCTTCCTCGATGTCGGTGAAGTAGGAGAACTTGGAGAAGCTCTCCTGATTGATCTCCAGCCGGCGCAGCACCTTGTTGCCGAACCTGTCCTTGGCCAGGGAGATGATGCTCCCCACGACGCCGTACTGGCCGGTGGTCAAGCCGCTGGGCCCCACCCAGACCGACCGAGTCACGTTGGGTATCACCGTGTTCGAGGCGTCCTTCACCGCGGCGTTGCTCTGGAGGGTGGTGTAGCCCCCGGTCGGATAGAGCGCCCGGTTGCCGTTGATGGCGCTCCGGGCCTCCTCCAGGCCGGCCAAGGCCGCCGCGTCCACCGTCTGTGCCCGCTCGGCGTTCTTGCCGATCAGGTTGGCGTTCAGCGTCATCATGACGGCGGCCAGTGCGATCGCGCTCACCGCGAACGTCACGAGCAGGGTGGTAATCAGCGCGATACCGCGCCGGTCACGCAGGAAACGGGTAGACATGGCCAGGCTCCGGAGCCGAATCATGGCGTAAGGGGTGCGGTAACCGAGACCGTGGTCGACAGCGACGGTGTGCAGTCCTGGGCGGCGAGCATGTACTGGTAGCCGGGCGCGCCGGTCACCGCCGACTCATCCGCGAAGCTGGGAGATGCCGGCCCGGCCGCCACGGTGGCGATCGGGTCGGGCCAGACGGTGGCGCCGATCGGGCGCCGCCAGATGATGTAGGCCCGCACATCGCTCTCGCCGCCCACCTCGTCCACCGCCCGGCTCCAGGTCAGCACCATCGTGGTGTCCGGTGGTGAGGTTGCGGTGTTGATGACCCAGTTGGCGAACAGGCCAGTGCCCAGGATCGGCGCGTCACCGCAGCTGGTCACCTTCTTCACCGCCAGGTTGGGCATCGGGACCATGAAGCTGATGGCCCGGGAGCGGAGGTTCGCCCCGGTGAGTCCGTTGGTCACGGTAAAGGCCACCTCGACCATCGCGAGGCTGTCCGCCCGGGCGGCCGCGTTGATGTCGTTGGGCCCGCCGTGGACGCCTTCGGTGTGGATCACCGGCATCCACGCGGTGGGCACCGAGTCCAGGCTGGAGGACGCGGTTCCCGCGGCCGGCACCCGCTTGTAGTAGTAGCGGAAGAAATTCCGCCCCGGCGTCTGGATCACGTTGCGGATGACCACCTCGGGGGCGGCGTTGTTCACCTGACGCATCAGCGTGTAGTCGTTGACCGCCGGGGTCGAGGCGTCGAGCTGGAAGAACCAGGAGATGGTCTCGGCCGGGCTGATGATGGCGCTTGCCCCGGAGGCGAAGTACAGCGAGTCGGGGTAGTAGTAGGCGGGGCTGGTCCCGGGCAGCGCGAACCGCTGGGCCGGGGTCAGCGCGCTGACCTGGCCGGCCGGCAGACCCGGGCTGTAGTACACCGCGTACAGGCTGTCGACGTTGGAGGCGTAGTCGGCGTTGAAGATGATGGTGTTGGCGCCGGCATAGATCACGCCGGGCTGCTTGAACGGCACGTTCGCCCCGGCCAGCCGGATCTCCTGCTCCAGCAGGCTCCCGGCGAAGGAGAGGTTCTGGAGCAGGCCCATGTCGGTGGAGTTCCGGTCCAGGCCTTTCCCCTGCTTGGAGAGGAAGCCGAGCGTGCTCGCCATCACCAGGGAGAACACGGTGATGGCGATCAGCATCTCGATCAGGGTCACGCCGCGGCGGTTGCGCATCTGAGCCCTCCGGCTATCGATTGGCAATCGTGATGGTGCGGCTGACCGATGGAGACAGCCCGGTGGCCGTAACGACGATGGTTACCCGCTTGTAGTCGTTCAACGTGTCGGCCACGCCCGAGAGCGAGGCATCGGAGCTGATCGTCGTCGTGCGGGTGAAGTTGTAGCTGCCCAGGCCGGTGCCGGTGAACTTGCACTTGCCGGCGATGTTCGAATCCAGGGCCGCATAGTTCGGCTCCGCCCGACAGCGCGCTACCCAGGCGTCCGCGATCGCGTTCGCTTCGTTCCGCATCCGATTCCGGTTCACCGACTGGGTGAACCGCATCCCGGCCATCGGGACGATCATCAGCGATATCGAAAGAATGACGACGGCGATCGAAACCTCGATCAGCGTGAACCCAGCCTCGTGCGTGCGCATCAGAACCCCCTGATCCAGGTCGCGCCATTCCACCGGAGCCACTCGGCTCGCCCGGTGGCGCGGATGATCTCCATTGCCCAGGTCTCCCCGGCGTGGCCGGGGGCGCCCATCATGGCCTTGCGGGTGCTCAGGTAGAGCCCGCCGAATTCGCGGGCGCTGCCGTTGCGGTAGAGGACGATCGCCGGCAGCCCGGTGCTGACCTCGGTGGTGGCGAAGTTCACCGCGGCGGTGCCGAAGGGCCGAGCCGGAACTCCGGCCGGACGCCCGAACACGATTTCCTCGCCCAGCGGGATACCGCGAGTCCGCTCGTTGTTGTTGATCGTCAGGTCGTTGGTCGAGTCGTAGAGCACTCGGAGCGTGCTCGTCGAATTGTCGATCATCACGACGATGTTGTGCTGCCGCGAGATCGCATCCCGCTGCAACGCGAGCATGGTCGTGCCGAGAGTTTGAATCGCGGCCTTGGACCGGATGCGTGACACGTTGACCCGGGGCAGGCTAATGGCCGCCAGGATGCCGATCATGACGACCACGATCAGCATCTCGACCAGGGTAAAGCCCGCGAGGCGGGATGTCCGGGCAGTCATAGTTGCTCACTCCAGCTCAGGGGGTTCCGGGGCATTGCCTGCCCAGAACTACTACAGTCGCTCGTGGACGGCGCTCAGAGACCCAATCCGTCCTGCGATCAGGCCTGCTCCAAGAGCGAGACCCATGCCGGTTGAGTGTAGCTCTCTAAGTTATTTATTTGCTGTGTGTTACAGACTGTTGCGTAGGGCCATCAGGCGAGGGGGATGCCGCTTTTCG
>Ga0153915_10006046_pt1 | contig 11312 bp, 10 predicted proteins | sample Opewatmetagenome_2_FD_107003 | JGI IMG/M metagenome (GOLD analysis project Ga0153915, IMG submission 107003) | Freshwater wetland microbial communities from Ohio, USA - Open water 3 Core 3 Depth 3 metaG | ecosystem: Environmental > Aquatic > Freshwater > Wetlands | place: USA: Ohio, Lake Erie...
ACATGCCTATTTCTGATACGAATTGATAGCCCGGCACGGTTTCTCCCACGGTAGGTAAGCCGGGGGCCAGCGGCGACGGCTTGGGGGTCGTCACCGCCAGGGCCCGCAGTCTGCCTGCCTTGATGTGCTGCTTGACCGAACCCATGCCAACGAACATCACCACTACTTCGCCGCTGTACAGGCCTATCACCGAAGGCCCGGTGCCCTTATAGGCCACGCGCACGATGTTTAGGCCGGTCATGGCCTTGAATTGCTCGGTCGCGAGGTGGGGTGAAGCGCCCAATGTTCCCGCGCCATAGTTGAGTTCCCCCGGCCTGGCTTTGGCGAGGGCGATGAACTCCTTTACGGACTTCACCGGCAGCGATGGGTGAACAACCAGCAGGGTAACCTGGCTTACGGCCGCTGTGATTGGCGTCAGATCCTTCATGGGATCGTAGGGCGCAGGGCGCATCATCGGCAGCAGGTAGACGGAACTCCCGTAGAAAAGCAGGACATGGCCGTCGGGCTCGGCCCTGGCAACGAGTTCCGCCGCCAGCGTCCCGCGATTCTCCACGATCGCCGCCTGCCGCAGGCTGCCTGTCAGCCCTTGCGCGATCATGCGTGCCACCACGTCATTGGTGCTGCCAGGGGCTGAAGTGAGAATGCGTATGACCTTGGTGGGGTAATCCTGGCTGGTCGCCACGCTCGAGCCCAGCACCATCATGCCACCGAATAACACAAGTGCGACGGAACGCAGAATCATCATATCTTCTCCTCCAGAGATCGAGCCTGACTTATCTGACTTATCTGCCCTGAATAACACCGGGTAAAGGGCCAGGTTCACCTGCCAGGGCGCATGCGTTGAAAGTTCTCCGGCAATGATTAGATTCTATTCGATGTCCTGGAATTTATGTTCATGCTTGGTTCCGCCTTCCCACGAGAAAACCGCGATCCGGGCGGATCGTGAGCAGCATTAGCGGTCAACCAACGCCCGTCGTGCGATAGTCGCTTCCCGGCCAAAACCCGACCGCTCGACGGCGGAGCATCACCCCCTCGCGCGGAGTTTGCTACGCCGAGTCTTGTGAATTAATGACTCGCCCGCGACGAAGGCGCGTTGCCTCGGCGCGGAGTGCCAGTCGGATGCCTGCCCGTGTCGGGCGAAGCCTGAGCTGCACTCTACAAGTGCAGGGTGGTGCCCACGCTATCGGGGATGAGGGCTTCCGGCATTGTACGAGCAATCTGAGCGAAGGAACGAATGGAACTACGCACTACGAGCCGGCCAACGTTTGACGTGGGCGGCGGCGGCGGGCTTGCTGGTGGACGTCCGCTCGACGGGTTGGGCGGCATTCGCGCGCGACAAGCGATAAAACGGCCTCGACAAGCAGATGCGCTCGAAGCCCCGTCAGTTCCTCTCTTCAGGGATCTCCAACGGGCGGCCGGCCATTGTCGCCGCGAGGGCGTCCGGTTTCACGACCCAGCCGCCGCCGAGCGCCTTGTAGAGCGCGACGAGGTAACCGAGCGCCTGCTCGCGCGAAACGGTCTCGTCGTCCTGCGCGCTGAAGAGTTGACGCTGCGCGTCGAGCACGGCGAGAAAATCTGTAAGCCCCGCCTGGTAGCGCGCGATCGCAAGGTTGCGCGCGTCCTCGTCGATACGCAGCGCGGCGTCGAGCTTTTCGCGCCGCTCGCGCTCCCGCGTGTAGCGGATCGCCGCCGCTTCGACCTCCTCGACGGCCCTCGCCGCCGCGTGCTCGTAACGAATTGCCGCCTGCTCGTAGCGCGCCCGCGTCGCGGCAGCTTTGCCTTCGAGCGCGCCGCCTTCGTAGATAGGCGCGGTGAATCCCGCTCCCGCGTTCCAGACTGCGCTTGCGGCCGAGCCGAAGTTGCCGGTTGCGATCGACAGGAGGCCGAGTGACAGACGAAGCGCGAGCCGCGGATACTTGTCGGCCTCAGCGGCACCGACGCGCGCGTTTTCCGCGGCCAGCGCCCGCTCGATCGCCCGCAGATCGGCACGCCGCGTGAGCAGTTCGGCGGGCACCATTGCCGGGAGTTGCGGAACCACGCCGGGCAGCGCCTGGCGCGGCGCAAGCTCGGCGACGAGCGAGCCGGCTTGCGCGCCGACCAGCACACCAAGCCTGCGCGTCTCGACTTCGACAACCGTTCGGACCTGCGGGCGGCGGGCTTCGAGATTGGCGAGCAATTCCTTGGCGCGCAGCAGGTCGAGTTCGCTCGCCAGCCCGGACTTGACGCGCGCCGTCACCAGCGCGATGGTTTCCTGGGCGACGGCGAGTTGATCGTCGAGCGTGGTGAGACGCGATTGCGCGCCGCGCAGCCTAAGATAGACAGCCGCGACTTCGGCGCTGACGCTGACGGCGACAGCCTCGCGATCGAGTTCGACGCGCGCCACGTCGGCTGCCGCGGCGTCACGGGTATACCGCACGCCTCCGAACACATCGATTTCCCACGAGGCATCGAACCCAGCCTGGTAGAGATCGACCGGGTTCGGCACGCCGCGCAACGGGATGCGTCCGTTCTCCGAAATGCGGTCGCGCGCTGCCGATCCCGAAACGCCGACGCTGGGCAGTGCGCCGGAATCGGCGACGCGCTGGAGGGCGCGTGCCTCGCGGATGCGGGCGATAGCTTCACGCACGTCGCGGTTCGCGCTGAGCGCACGCTCGACGAGCGCCGTCAGCACGGGATCGTCAAGCTGCCGCCACCACTGCGAGAGATCCGCGGCGGCAGCCGTGGCGGGAAGCGTCGTGCTCCACTGCGCCGGCACATCGGGCACGGGACGCACGTACTGCGGACCGACGGCACAGCCGGCGAGCAGCGCAGCTGTCACGGCGACCGCGATCTGGCGTCTCGTGGCGCTCACGACTTCGGCTCCTCCGTGGGCGCACTCGCGGACCCTTGGGGCAGGGCCTCGACGTATACGTCCATCTGCTGGCCGACGTAGATCGGCAGCGTGCCGCGATCGAAAGCGAACAGCACTTGCAGCACGCGCGTATCGACGCGCTCGGCGCTCGCGCCGGTTAGCGACTTCTTGGGCACGACATAAGGCTCGGTGCGCACGAAGGTGGCCGGCACCGAAAGCGATGAATTGCCGCGCAGGTAGGCCACCGCCTTGGCGCCCGGCTTGAAACGCCAGGCATCGGACTCGTCGATGTCCACGCGCACGTGCAAGCGCCGCGTATCGCCAAGCACGACCGGCGGCTGGCCTTCGCCCGGCGCAACGAATTCGCCCAGCCGCGCATTGAGCTGCAGCACCTCTCCAGCCACGGGCGCGCGCACCGTGAGACGGTCCAGATCAACCTGCGCCTGCTTGAGCTGGGCGCGCGCTTGCACGAGACCCGCCTGAGCAAGCTTGAGCCGCGACGTGGCGGTGCGCGAGGCCGTTTCACGCCGCACAATTTCCTCGCGGCTCACTGCACGCGGATCCGCGAGCTCGCGTATTTTGGTGAGCTGGTCGTCAGCTTCGGCAAGCTGCGCCTCAGACTCGGTGACCCGTGCTTCCGCGACGCGGACGGCGGCCTCGCGTGAAGCGATTTCAGCGGCCAGCGGCCGCTCGTCAAGGGTAAATAGCGGTGAGCCGGCTTGAGCGTACCCGCCGACTTGCAGGTACACGCGTTTGATGACGCCTGGAAGCGGAGAAGCGACGGCAATGTTCTGCGTGCTCGCCTCGACGATGCCGGCCCCGGAGATGGTCTCCGCGAACGGCGAATTCGCCGGCTGGGCGAGCGGCGTCGCAACCGGATAACTTTTGTCGCCGGCAGCGACGGTGAGCACCATCGCCGTGATGCCCGCGATGGCGAGCGCCGGCACGATCAATCTTGAGACGCGGATGGTTTTCATCAGAGCTCCATCGAAGTCAACTGCGATTGCGGCAACGCGCGTGGCGCGCCTTGATTCGTTCCCACACCGTATTTCCAAGCAGCACGAGGCCGCCGACGAATGCGATTTGTCCGGCGATGAACACGCCGGTTGCCACCAGAACAGCCTCACCTTTGGGCAGGTCGAATAACGGAAGCGACGCGAACACGGCCCATGGCGCGTAGGACACCGCGAGCAGCGCGAATCCCAAGTGTTTTCTCATTGCAGGCTTCTCCGGTGCTGGCCGTTCGTCACCTCGGTCACGCGACCATCGTCCATACGCGCGATGCGGTCGGCGAACTCGAAGATGCGCGCGTCGTGCGTCACGACCACCAGCGCGCGGTCGCCGACAGCGGCCACGTCGCGCAGCACTTCCATCACGGCGTACCCGGTCTCGTGGTCGAGCGAGGAGGTCGGCTCGTCGCACACGACGAGCTGCGGCTCGTGGACGAGCGCGCGGCCGATCGCCACGCGTTGCTGTTGCCCGCCCGAAAGCTGCGCGGGCCGGGCGTAGCGGCGGCTGCCGAGCCCAACGCGCTCCAGCATCTGCCCGGCGCGCTCGAGCGCTTGATTGCGCGGTATGCCTTTGATTAACAGCGGGATCGCGACGTTCTCGGTCGCGCTGAGCGCGGGCATCAGGTTGAACGACTGGAAGACGAAGCCGATGCGGTCGCGCCGCCACGCGGTGCGACTGGCCGCACTCATCGCCGCGATGTTCTCGCCGAATACGTTGAGTTCACCATCGGTCTTGTCGAGGATGCCGGCAATGATCGAGATCAGCGTGGTTTTGCCGCAGCCCGACGGTCCCACCAACATCACAAGCTCGCCCGGATTGATCTCGAGATCGATGCCGCGCAGCGCCTGCACGGCGGTGTCGCCCTCGCCATAAGTCTTGGCGAGCGCGCGGCAATCGACCGCGGAGCGCTTCGGGCTGGCGGTGATTTCCATGGTCATGCCTTGAAGACGACCGCGGGCTCGAGGCTGAACACGCGGCGCAGCGACAGCCATGCGGCGAGTGCGCACACGGAAAGGATTGCCGCGAACGCGAATGCAGGCACCTGCCATGGCATCGAAAACGCGAGGCCTTTCGACGCCACAATCCAGCCCATCGCCGAACCGAAGCCCGCGCCGACACAGTAGCCGAGTAGGGCCACCGTGCCGGCCTGTAGCATCACCATCACCATGAGCTGGCGATCCGAGACGCCCATCGCCTTGAGCGCACCGTAGTGGCGCAGGTTGTCAAGCGTGAAGTTATAGAAGGTCTGGCCTGCCACGAGCGAACCGATCAGAATGCCGAGCGCGACGGCGAGCCCGAAATTCAGGAGTATTCCGGTGGTGTTGAGAATATAGTCGGCGGTGAGCGCGATGAAATCGTCGTTTGTGCGCACCGCAAGCCCGGTCTTCTCGGCAAGCGCGCGCTTGACCTCCTGCATGTCGTGGCCGGGTTTGACCTTGACGAGAACGAACGGGAGCATGCTGCGCATGGCCGGCGCGAAGCTGAGCGCCCGCGCGTATGTCGTGTACATCACCGGTTCCCAGAAGAACGAATCGCGCGCGCGGTACGTACCCGCCACCACGGCGTCGTGGTCGTTGATCGTGAAACGGTCCCCCAGTGACAGCGGCCGACCGGCGCCGCGCTTCATCATCAACTTCTTCTCCGGCTTGTCGGCCTGGATGAACACCGCCTTGTCGCGGCGGAGATCGGCGAGCTTGCCGTCGACTACGATGGGAGGCCCGCCCAGCAGCGTTGCGTCGTCGAGACCGACGAGGATCATCGTGAAGCTGGTGCCGTCGGGCATTTTGCCGCGCAGGAATCCCTGGTAGAGCGGCACGGCCCAGTCCACGCCCGCAACGCCGCGCGCGAGTTGAACGGTCGTGTCGCGCAGCGGCACCAGGTCCTGAGAGAAGCGCACCTGCGGGTCCATCACCCAGAGGTCGGCCTGCGTCGTGTCGCGGATGAACGCGCCAGTCTGCTTCGCGAAGCCGACGAGAATCGACGATTGCTGCAGGATGAGCATCGTCGCGAATGCTATGCCGGCGATGAGCCCGTAGTACTTGAGCCGGTCGCCCATCAGCATCTTGAGCGCGATCCGGTTCATGGACGCGCCTTCCCGCCGCCATCGCGCGCAATGGCGAACATGAGTACGTCGAGTATCGCGTCGATGCGCGCTTTGACCGGCTGCCATCGCAGCCACGGGTCTGTGCCGAGCGTGATCTCGAGCGAAGCCATGCCATGCACGCCGGCCCACAGCGTCTGCGCGACGAGATCAGGGTCGTGGAACTCGTCGCGCAGGAGGCCGGCATCAATCGCTGTTTGCACCGTTTGTCTGAGCAAGGCGTAGCCATCGCGCGCGGGATCGCCGCGCTTCGCGAGCATTGCGTCGTCCAGCTGGTGCAACTCGGGCGGTTTCGGCGTCATCAACATGAGCCGGTACTGGTTCGGGTGCGCGAGTGCAAAACGTATGTAGGCCGCGCCGATGCCGCGGATCGCGGCGAGCGGATTGCCCGGATGATCGTCGCGCGGAAAACTTTGTTCGAAAGCCTCCCAGTCTGCGATGCAGAGCGCGCGGACCAACTCTTCCTTGTCCTTGAAGTAGCTGTAGATCGTTCCCGGCGCGTACTCGATCGCTTCCGCGATCTTGCGCAGGGTGACGCCGTCATATCCGTGCACGATAAACAGATCGCGCGCGGTATCGAGGATCTTCTGGCGGAGTTCTTCCTTCTCCCTGGCACGGCGCTCGGTAATGGACATGACCGATCCTAGTTTTCAAAACACGGTTCTAATTGTGAACAATGTTTAATAAATAGTCAACGTTATCATTCTGTCTTGCGTTTGGTCGTGGTTCTTGTTAAGAAATATAGTTAAAACAAACAGATAAGTTGCGCCAGTTGCCTTGCCTCAGTAGCGGGACATCGGCAAACGGCACGAGACCAGACCGTCTTTGCGGGAATCTCGACCTTGAAGCTTGTCAGTAAGACACCCGCCAGCAGCAGCGCGGCGTCGGCAAGCGGATAAGCGTAATCGGCTCGCCGGTAAATATGCGGGCGAGCGCGATGTTCGAGATCGGGCCGATAAGATCAAGACTTTAGCGGCAACTTCACGCCCGAAGTCCAAAGCGTCGCCCACCATCTCCTCTTTTCCTCGCCGCCGAGTTTCTGAGGAGACGCCCAGTGAGGCGGCCCGAACACCACTCCGTCCTCCATGCATCTCGAATTCACGGCACCGCACCCCTTGCATCTGGGAACCTTCCCGACCTGAAATATGATCGTCGGAGCGGGAATGTTCCAGATATCAGGTTCGGCCGCTACTGATGGAAGACTTTGCAATGTGAACTGAACTAGAGCAACCAACAAACAGCAGTAACGGAGTGAGGCTCGATTTACTCATAGCTGTTCCTTGGTTCGTATCGCCCAAGTTCTTCTGCAAGCACGCGAGAGAACCACGCCATACCGAAAGGTCCCTGCAAACATCAAACGTAGCCGACATTTGGTGTCAGGGTTTTCCTGACAATGACGCGCGGTCTTCGCTTGAGACTCTGACTTCTAATTCCCCGCACGATCGAATCTTCGGTACTGAATGGCTTCCGCGACGTGCGCAGCGCCGACTTGGCCTGCGCGCGCAAGATCTGCGATCGTGCGTGCTACTTTGAGAATGCGGTGATACCCGCGCGCTGAAAGCCCGAGGCGGCCTATCGCCTGCTTCACCAGGGTCGCGCCCTTTTCGTCGGGCTCACAGTACTTATCGATCTCGCGCGCGCCGAGTCGAGCATTCTCTTTTCCCTGACGCGCGATCATCGTGGCCCGCGCCTTCGCCACTCGCTCGCGGATGAGCAAAGAGGATTCACCGCTGCCCGCGCGCTGTAGATCTTCCGGCGGGACCGCAGGAACTTCAAATTGCAAGTCGATGCGATCCATCAGCGGTCCCGAGATTCTTCTGCGATAGCGCAATACTTGATCCGGCGTGCAATGACAGCGTCCGCTGTAATGGCCCAAAAATCCACAGTTGCACGGGTTCATCGCAGCGACCAGCTGAAACTCGGCGGGAAATTCCGCCTGCCGCGCGGCACGTGAGACGCTGATGCGGCCTGATTCCAGCGGTTCGCGCAGCACCTCCAGCACCCGGCGATCGAATTCCGGCAGCTCGTCGAGAAACAGCACGCCATGCATCGCCATCGAAATCTCGCCCGGCCGCGGAGTGCTGCCGCCGCCGACCAGCGCGACCCCCGAAGCGGTGTGGTGCGGCGCGCGATACGGCCGCCGGCCCCAATGCGCGACATCGAAGCCGTGGCTGCCGATCGATTGGATCGCCGCCGAGGCAAGCGCTTCTTCCTGTGTCATCGGCGGCAGGATTCCGGGCAGCCGTGAGGCCAGCATGGTCTTGCCGGTGCCAGGCGGGCCGACCATGATCACGCTGTGACCGCCGGCGGCGGCGATTTCGAGCGCACGCTTGGCATGCGCTTGTCCCCTGACGTCAGCCATGTCGGGATAGCCGTCCACCACGACAGCCGGCGTCCCGGTATAGCGCGACAGGCCGTCGCGTCCGGTGAGATGCGCACACACCTGCAGCAGCGAGTGCGCCGGATAGATGGCCGCGTTTTCGACCAGCGCCGCTTCTTGGGCGTTGTCCTGCGGCAGAACGAAGGCGCGCCGCTCGCGTGCCGCTGAAAGCGTCATCGCCAGCGCCCCGCGGATGGGCCTGAGTTCCCCCGTCAACGCGAGTTCTCCTGCAAATTCGTAATCCGCGAGGCGGTCTGGCGGAAGCTGGCCGGACGCAGCGAGGATGCCGAGCGCGATCGGCAAATCGAAGCGCCCGCTCTCCTTCGGCAGGTCGGCGGGCGCGAGATTGACGGTAATGCGCCGCGCCGGAAACTCGAAGCGCGCATTCTGGAGTGCCGCCCGCACCCGATCCTTGGCCTCTTTCACTTCGACCTCGGGGAGCCCTACGATGGTAAAGCTCGGCAGGCCATTGGCAAGATGCGCTTCCACCGTCACCAGCGGCGCATCCATGCCCGAGAGCGCGCGACTATACAGGACAGCGAGTGACATGACTTAGGATCAAGGATTGAGGATTCAGGATTCAGGATTCAGGATTCAGGATTCAGGGATTAACGCGGCAACCTGGGCTGCTGCCGACAGGAATCCGAGGGTGACACGAAGAAAACGATGACGTAGGCAACCAGCCGGCGGCGGCTTAGTCCGACTTGATCCTTGATCCTTGATCCTGAATCCTGTTTTCCAGCTCGGCGAGCTTGGCTTCAAGCTGTGCCAGCTTCTCGCGGGTGCGGGCGAGCACCTGGCTTTGCACGTCGAATTCCTCGCGCGTCACGAGATCGAGACGGCTGAACAGCGCCGTCAGCATCGCGCGCATGTTCTTTTCGATGTCCGCGACGGGGCTTTGCGCGAGGATCGCTTTGACCTTGTCGTTGATTTCATCGAGCAATTTTTGATCCGCCATGCGTATCTCCCGAATAGATTGAAAAGTCGAACAAATATCGCCACATCGGCGTCCGATGGATGACCTTCATCGCAAAAAACAAATTGATTGAAACCAATATTACTCTTGAGCCATCGCATGCACGACATTGGTGCGCATCGCTCAAGAGATGCCTTAGAACAGTGCGTTAAAGTCGGCCGATATAAAAATCAACACGATGATTTAAATGATATTTTTTGCTGGCACGGTATGTGCTCAACATGTCACCGGATATTCGATGTTAACTGATAACGAAAGGGGCAATCATGCTTGAAAAAACAATCATAGCGGGCGTCGTAGCCGCGGCGTTTATACCGGGATTCGCTTCGGCAGCGGAACAGGCGCCCGCGTCACCACATACGCTAACGGGGAATATAGGCTTGTTCAGCCAATATATATTTCGCGGATTGACCCAGACGAACCGCGATCCGGCGTTACAAGGCGGTTTCGACTACAGCCACTCGAGCGGCCTGTATGCCGGCACGTGGGCGTCGAACATCAGTTGGTTGCGCGACGGCGGATCGTATAACGGCGGGGGCAGCCTGGAGTGGGACTTCTACGGCGGGTTCAAAGGCAACTTCGGCAAAACCGACTTTACCTACGACGTCGGCGCGCTTTATTACTGGTATCCGGGCGATGTGGTACCCGGTTTCGTCAAGGCCAATACGTTGGAACTGTACGGCGCGCTCGGCTGGAAATGGATTTCGGTCAAGTATTCCCACAGCATCGACAACAAAACGTTCGGCGTGCCTGACAGCCGCGGCACCTACTACTTGGATGTCACCGCCAACGTTCCGATCGGCGATACCGGGTTGACCGCCATCGCTCACTGGGGCAAGCAAAAATTCGACGGCCAGACGCCCGGGCTCGCATCCAACAACGATACCATTTACTCGTATGAGGACTGGAAGATCGGTCTCAGCTACGCGCTGCCGAAGGACTTCACTATCGGCGCGTTTTACACCGATACGAGTGGCGCTCACCACACCGGTTACGGCAGTGTGGCAGAAGGCGGGCCGTTCCCGCGCAACATTTCCAAGGGCACCGGCACGGTCTTCATCCAGAAGACCTTCTAAGAATCTGAGGCGTGGGGCTGGTCATCTCAGCCCCCTTTCCACGGGGAACCGCAATGAAACTAGTCACAGCAATTATCAAACCGTTCAAGCTCGATGAGGTGCGTGAAGCGCTGTCCGGTATCGGCGTCACAGGCATCACCGTCACCGAGGTCAAGGGTTTCGGACGCCAGAAAGGGCACACCGAACTCTACCGCGGTGCCGAATACGTGGTGGACTTCCTGCCCAAGGTCAAGGTCGAGGCCGCGATCAAGAGCGACATGCTCGAGCAGGTGATCGAAGCGATCGAGAAATCAGCCAATACCGGCAAGATCGGCGACGGCAAGATATTCGTCTTCGAGCTTGAGCAAGTGATCCGCATCCGTACCGGCGAGACCGGTGCCGAAGCGCTATAGGGAGAAACTTTCATGAAAAACTTATTGACTGTACTTGCGTTGTTCGGCGCGCTGAGCTTTGCAGGTCTGCCTGCACACGCGCAGGACAAACCCGCGGCGACGGCGCCAGCCGCAGCTGCTCCAGCTGCCCCTGCGGCGGCCGCGCCTGCGGCCGCTCCCGCCCAAGCGGCCACACCGGCTCCAGCGCCAACACCCAACAAGGGCGATGTGGCGTGGATGCTGACCTCGACGGCGCTGGTGCTCATGATGAGCGTGCCGGCCCTGGCGCTGTTCTACGGCGGCATGGTGCGGTCGAAGAATATGCTGTCGGTGCTGATGCAGGTCTTCGTCACGTTCTCGCTGATTGTGGTGCTGTGGTGCGTCTATGGCTACAGCCTCGCATTCACCGAGGGTAACGCCTTCTTCGGCGGCTTCGACCGGCTATTCCTCAACGGCGCCGTCCCTGATGCACTAAAGGGCGATTACGCGATGGCGGGAACGTTCAGCAAGGCGACGCCCATCCCGGAAATCGTGTTTGTCGCGTTC
>Ga0153915_10006047_pt1 | contig 11309 bp, 10 predicted proteins | sample Opewatmetagenome_2_FD_107003 | JGI IMG/M metagenome (GOLD analysis project Ga0153915, IMG submission 107003) | Freshwater wetland microbial communities from Ohio, USA - Open water 3 Core 3 Depth 3 metaG | ecosystem: Environmental > Aquatic > Freshwater > Wetlands | place: USA: Ohio, Lake Erie...
AAAACGCTGGCTGAAGCCGCAGAGACGCTCGGTGCCGATATCAATCGGCCGCCGCTCGACGAACAGGGCCCGCTCGAAGTGAGCAGGGCGGCGCGCGCGTTCAACATTATGCAGCAGCGGCTCGCGACCTTCATCCGCGATCGCACGCGTATCTTCACTGCGATGTCGCATGACCTGAAGACGCCGATCACGCGCCTGCGGCTGCGCGCCGAACTCCTCGACGACGCGCAACTTCGCGCGAAGTTCGTCAGTGATCTCGAGGAGATGGAGGCCATGGTGAGCGCCACGCTGGATTTCATGCGCGGTCTGGAAAGCCGCGAGCCGGCGCAGCCGCTGGATGTCATGGCGTTACTCGAAAGTCTGCAGGAAGACGCGCGGGAAGTGGACGGCAAGGTCGAGATCGAAGGGAAGACACTGAAGCCATATGACGGCCATCCGCAGGCGCTCAAACGCTGCTTGAGCAATCTCATCGGCAATGCAGTCCAATACGGTAAAGCAGCGACAATCAGGGTGGTCGACTCAGCCGACCGGCTGCAGATTTGCATCCGGGACCAGGGGCCGGGGATCCCGGAGAACGAACTCGAGCGCGTGTTCGAGCCGTTTCACCGGCTCGAAGCGTCCCGCAGCCGCGATACCGGCGGCACGGGCCTCGGGCTCAGCATCGCGCGCAACATCGCCCGCGCGCATGGCGGCGACATCGTCCTGCGCAACCTGCCGCAAGGCGGCCTCGAAGCGGTGCTCACGTTGCCCCGCGGCGGCTGATGCCCGCACGCCTCGCGCCGGCTTTCCCGCAAGGGCTTTGAGCGTCTGTTGCCCCTCTTTCCGGATCTGCTTCCCGTTTCAAGTGCATCGGCGTTAAGCTTGGTTTATTTGCGTTTCATTGCCTTGTGAGGAGCGTTCAATATGCGTTACGAACTCTATTACTGGCCGGGTATCCAAGGGCGCGGCGAGTTTGTCCGTCTTGCGCTCGAGGAGGCCGCGGCCGATTACGTTGACGTTGCGCGCATGCCGGAGCGCGACGGGATGGGTGTGCCGGCGTTGATGCAACTTCTGACAGACAAAGAAACCGGGCGCCCGCCGTTTGCGCCGCCGATACTCAAAATCGGCAAGCAGGTGATCGCGCAGACCGCCAACATTCTGCTGTTCCTGGGTCCGCGTCTGGGCCTGGTGCCGCAAGCTGAAGCGACCCGCGTCTGGGCGCACCAGCTGCAGCTCACGATAGCCGATCTGGTGACCGAGATTCACGACAGCCACCACCCCATTTCGGGCGGGCTGTACTACCACGAGCAAAAACCGGAAGCGAAACGCCGCGCCGGGGATTTCAGGGCCGAGCGCCTGCCGAAGTTCCTCGGGTACTTCGAGGACGTGCTGGGCCGAAATGGTGGCCAGTACATGGTCGGCAAGAAATTGTCCTATGTCGATCTGTCGATGTTCCAGGTGATCGCAGGGCTGGGCTATGCTTTTCCACGGGCAATGGCGCGCCTGCGACCCGGATGGCCACTATTGATGGCGCTGCATCAGCGGGTCATGGCGCGTCCTCGCATGGCCGCGTATCTGGCGTCCGACCGCCGTCTGCCGTTCAGCACGGAAGGCATTTTCCGCCACTATCCCGAACTCGATGAAGAAAAATGAGATCAAATATTGAATAGCACAGGTGACTTCTTATGGCTGATCTGGACTTCGATAATATAAGACTATGGCTCGATGAGAATGAGAAATACGCGAGCTCGATCAAGGCTGACGATCCGGGATTCGGCATAGCACAGGAAATGCTTGGAATCATATCCAGGGCAAGAGGCAGCCTGCATCCGTCAGCCGACTCGACCGCGAATTACATGCCCAACAAAGAGATTATTGAGCAATTGAGCACGCTGCGTATCCAGGCTGAGCAGGCCGCACTCAAGGGCAAGCGTTAAGGGCGCTTCGCGTTCTACCCAAACTACGGACGATTTCGGTCCTGCCATGCGATGCAGTGCCATTAATTTTCAGAAAGCGGTCCGGATAACGAGGCCGAATCGCTTTAATCGGGGAGTGCGTATGAAACTCAACTCTGCTCTGCTTGTCCTGAGCGGCGCCGTGCTTGTGCCCAGCCTGGCTGCCGCGCAGGCTTATCCCGCAAAACCGGTGCGCGTGGTCGTGCCGTTCCCCCCAGGCGGCGCGGCCGACATCGTCGCGCGCCAGGTGACGCAAAATCTGAGCGTCGCACTCGGTACGCAGTTCATCGTCGACAATCGCGCCGGCGCCGGGGGCGCGATCGGCACAGAAAACGTCGCGCGTGCGGCGCCGGACGGCTACACATTGCTTTTCGGGTCGTCCAGTGCGATGTCGATCAACCCGCACATCGGCGCGAAGTCACCGTATGACCCGCTGCGTAACTTCAGCTACGTCATCCTGGTGGGCTATGCGCCCAACGTGCTGGTCGTTCACCCATCGGTGCCGGCCAAGTCGGTAAAGGGGCTGATTGCGCTGGCGACGGGCAAGCCGGGCGCGCTCAATTTTGCGTCCAACGGTGTCGGCACGCTGAGCCATCTTACGGGCGAACTCTTCCTGCAGCGTGCCGGTATCAAGATGGTGCACGTGCCGTACAAAGGCGCTGCACCCGCAGTGATCGATACCATCGCGGGCAATGTGTCAGTGTTGTTCGCCGCGTATCCGAGTGTCTCGGCGCAGCAGCGCGCCGGGAAGTTGAGAGCACTCGCCGTCACCAGCGCGAAGCGCATGGAACTCGTGCCCGAACTGCCGACAGTGGCGGAAGCGGCGCTACCCGGTTTCGAATCGAACCAGTGGTGGGGAATCTACGGCCCCGCCGGTATGCCGGCCGCGGTGGTGGGCAAACTGAATGCGGAGTTGAACAAGGTTCTGCATGCCGCCGATATCAAAACGCGCCTCGCCGCAGATGGCGCGCAGCCTGCTGGCGGCACCGCGGACGATCTCGCCAACTATCTCAGGCAGGACTATGAGAGATGGGGCAAGGTGATCAAGGCTGCCGGCATTGGTGGAGAGTAATAAATAATGTTATTAAACAAATACTTATGACAGAATATCCGGATCAGATAAGGCGACCGGTTACGGCTGACCCTGCCCGGTTTGCGTCGACATGCATGACCGCAGCCCCGACACTGCGTCTTGCGGAGTTCATCGCCGACCTGACCTACCCCCGACTGCCGCAGACGGTCCAAGAGCAGCTGTTCGTGCTTTTTCTCGACTATTTGCGCGTGGCATCGATCGGCGAGCGCATGAGCTGGAGCCGCTGGGCCACGGAGCTTGCGAAAAAGCTCGGCGGCAATGGTTCATCTTATGTGTTGTTTTCCTCAGAGCGGTACGACCCAGTGAGAGCGGGATTCCTCAACGCGACCTATTCCGGCAGCATCGATGCGGACGACGTCCACGTCGGCGCGATGCTGCACCCGGGCTGCATCGTGTTTTCAGCGGCGCTCGCCATCGGCCAGGACCGCCGTCTTCCCGGCGCACAGGTGATGGCGGCGGTCGCGGCAGGATACGAGGCGATGATACGCATTGCGTTGAGCATACAGCCTTCGCATTTCCGCCGCGGGTTTCAGAGCACCGCGACCTGCGGCGGGTTCGGCGCGGCGGCGGCTGCCGCGCATCTGCTTTTCAGAGGTGCGGATCGCGTGCAGAAAATCGCCGAAACCATAGGCCTTGCGGCATCGTTTTGCGGCGGACTCACGCAGTTCTACCATTCCGGGTCCACGGTCAAGCGCATCCACGCCGCACATGCGGCGGCGGAAGGGCTGCAGGCGGCGTTGCTGGCGGAGGCGGGATTTTCCGGACCGACGGACATACTCGAGGGCAAGGACGGCTTCGCACGCGCCTACGCCGACGAAGTGAACTTCGGTCTCCTGGTCGACGATCTTGGCGAGCGTTTCAATCTGCTGGAGGTTGCGGTCAAGGCGCATGCGTGCAGTGCGCGCGTGCAGGCGGCGATCGAAGCGACCGCTGAACTGTGCTGCGCGCACCCGGTGCGCGCAGCCAATGTGAAAGCGCTGAGAGTCGGAATCCCCAAGATCATACAGGGCAGGCTCACGGTCAACGAGCCGCGCGACGTGCAGGCTGCGCAGATGAGCGTGCCGTTCTGCGTCGCGCTGACAGTGAGCCAAAGCGAAAAGCTTGCGCCAGGATTTGCGCTGAATGCCGGTGATTTTGAAAACGGAATGAACAACCCGGCTATACTGGACCTGGCAAAGCGCGTCGAGTGCGTACTGGACGACGATGTCGAACGGGTGAGCACCACGGAATCGGTGGGAGCGAAGGTTACCTTGATACTGACATCCGGGGCGGAACACACGGTTTTCGTTGAGACGCCCCAAGGCAGTCCGTCCCGCCCGTTCACGACGGAAGATCACATCAACCGGTTCAGGCACGAACTGCGGCGCCGGCTCGACCCGGCGGGCTGCGCTGATCTGGTCAGCATGGTCCGCGGCATTGCATCGCTGGTGGATGTCAGCGAATTGGCCCGCCGGCTCATCGGGACTCGACAGGCATAATTCCCGATGTTTTTATGCAGCCCCAATTTGCGAACAAACGGTCCGAGGACCGATTGTGGATAAGTCAGGCTTCTTTATCATCGCGTTATGCCTGCTGCTGGCAGGCTGTGCGATATCGATTTAGAGTCTGTCTCAATACTATCCGCGCGATGCGTTGCGGCCAAAACGGGATGGCTGTTAGGAGCGGAGTGCAGCCAATATCGCGAATATTGGCAAGCGACGGGACAACGCAGACGCCTGTTTTGGCCGCAACCCGAAGGGACGGGGCAATCTGGGCGCATTTCGTTGTCGCGAGTCCTTACAATATTCGCGATATTGCTGCGGACTCTGCTTCTAGAACTGCATCCCACATTGCCCCGTCGCACACGTGGATAGTATTGAGACAGGCTCTAACAGCCCGGACTGGTGCAACAACAACCCGGGCAACGTCACCTGCAAGTGATCCGTAACGGGAGGAAGACAAAATGCCAAAGGACGACGGAGCGGCGTCTCGGCCGGGATACCACGATTTCCCGAATGTCGCGAATGGCCATGTGCTTCTGCTACCCTAGCGTGTCTTCCGGTCAAGGAGAGCGCGCTTGAGTCGGCTTCAAAAACGGTTGCGCGTACTCGCGCCCAAGGTGCTCAAGGGCATTCTGCGCGGTATCGAGAAGGAAAGCCTGCGTGTCAGGCCGGACGGAATGCTTGCGGACACGCCGCATCCGGCGGGGCTCGGCTCTGCTCTTACCCACCCCCACATCACCACGGATTTCAGCGAGTCTCAGCTCGAGCTGATCACCGGTGTCCACGCCGACGTGGACGCGTGCCTGAAAGAGCTCACCGAGATCCATCAGGTCGTCTACCGGAACGTGGGCGACGAAATGCTGTGGTGCGCCAGCATGCCTTGCGGACTGCCCGCCGACGAGAACATTCCCATCGGCCAGTACGGCAGCTCCAATGTCGGCAGGGCCAAAACGGTATACCGCTACGGCTTGTCGCATCGCTATGGAAGGCGCATGCAAACGATTTCCGGCATCCATTACAACTTCTCTCTGCCGGAGCCAGCCTGGCCGCTGCTGCAGCAGGCCGATGAGCGCGGTGGCCCGGCGCAGACCTATCAGAACGGGGCGTACTTCGCGCTGATTCGCAACTTCCGGCGGCATTCCTGGCTGCTGCTTTATCTCTTTGGCGCTTCGCCGGCGGTCTGCGCAAGCTTCGTCGCCGGCCGCACGCACCGACTGCGCGAGCTGAAGGCCGGCACGCTGTACCTGCCCGGAAGCACTTCCCTGCGCATGGGCCCGCTGGGCTACCAGAGCGACGCGCAAGCCTCGCTCGCGGTGAGCTACAACAGCCTCGAAAGCTACGCACGCTCGCTCTACGGCGCGCTCACCGAACCCTATCCGCAGTACGCGGCCATCGGCATACGCGACGGCGAGGACTACCTGCAACTCAACACGACCCTGCTGCAGATCGAAAACGAGTTCTACGGGACGATCAGGCCGAAGCGGCCGATCCATCCGGGCGAGCGGCCCTTGCATGCGCTGGGCGAGCGCGGCGTCGAGTATGTCGAAGTGCGCTGCATGGATCTCGACCCTTTTTGCCCGATCGGCATCACTGCCGCGACGATCCGCTTTCTCGACGTGTTTCTCCTGCATTGCCTGTTGAGCGACAGCGCCGCGGACACGCCGGAGGAAATTGCCGCCATGGCGCATAACCAGCACGAGGTCGCCGAAAGGGGCCGGGACCCGGACCTCCGTCTGGCCAGGCGGGGAGAAGAACTCGCCCCGGCCGAATGGGGCAGCGAACTGCTGCGCGAGTGCGAGCCCATTGCCGCAGCCCTCGACGCCGCTTACCACAGCAGCGCATACCGGGATGCTCTGTCGGCGGCCGCCGCCGCCCTCGGGAGTTCTTCGTTAACGCCTTCCGCCCGTATCCTGCGCGAGATGGAGCAGACCTACGACAACTCCTATCACGACGTCGCGCTGGCTCAGTCGGTACGACACCGGAGTGACCTGCTGGAATTGCCGCTGGCTGTGGAAGTGGAAGCACGTTATGCATGCATGGCAGAGAAGTCGCTCGCCGCGCAGCGGCAAATCGAAGCCCAGGACACCGTGCCGTTCGAGATCTTTCGCCAGCAGTATCTGTCGCAGGATCTGTTGAGCAAAAAAACCGGGTGACCGAATTATTCTTACGCGCCGCAGCGCAACCTCAGCGTTTGACTAGCGGGCGTAGCATTGTTTCACATACAATAACGTCGTTATCTGGCGTTGGTTAAGGTGTTGGCGAAACGGAGGCCCAATATGGCGCAACGAACCATCAGAATGATCATCGACGAGCAGGATCTCCTTACCGCTCCGGCGAACACCACTGTCAGCGAGGCGGCCCGCCTGATGAAGCAGCGCAGCGTGGGGGCGATCATGGTGGTGGAAGACGGCAAGCTTGCCGGGGTGTTCACCGAGCGTGACGCAGTATGCCGGGTGCTCGCTGAGGGGCGTGACGGGACAGCCACCCCGCTCTCCGAGGTCATGACCGGCAACCCGCGGACTATCCAACCGGATGATTCCTTCGTGCTGGCACTCCAGATGATGCATGAGGGAAAGTTCCGGCATGTGCCGGTTGTCGAGGAGGGCCGGCCCATCGGCATGGTCTCCGCCCGCGATGCTCTCGGTCCGGAACTGGAAGCGTTCGTCTATGAGCTGCTGCGCCAGGAGCAGATCGGGGAAATCCTCGCTTAGCCGATCAGAAAATAAATAGGGTGGCCCGGATTCCATTTATTCGGCCAGGGGCTGCCCCAGAACGCTCACAGGAAGTGCCACTCGGAGAACATCGCTGCCTGGCCTGCGTAATTCCCGGCGTCGTTCGTGAGGTTCCACACCGTGGCAGCTTCGACCCGAAACCGCCTGCCGCTGTGGGCGACGCGAATGCCGGCATAGTTGTCGATATAGCCATTGCGCGTCACCGCGTCCAGCAGGCGCTGGCGTTCGTCGCGATGAGTCGGCCCTGCGGAAAGGCGTGACGGCAGCGCGACGAATGTGTCCCAATCCATCCCGAACAAACGTTGGGCGGCAAGATTGGCGTAGTTGAATACCGGGTCGGGCGCAGTGTCGTGCGAGACAACCACGAAATCCGCCTCGTATAGCGCTTTCGCGCGTTGCGGCGGATCGCCAACTGGCGCCAGCGCCTTGCCTATCAGGCGCTGGTAGCTGTCGAGCAGCAGCCGGGCATGCTCCGCGAGAAAAAGGTTGTCGGGGTTGGGTTCCAAGGTTGCAACTTGTTTGTGGCTGACGTCCGCTGCGGGCTGTTTCTTCCACACATCAGGAATAAAAATAAGCAAAGCCCAAGATCAATTTTACCATCGACGGCGGGCCGACCCCGCGCGGCCGTTCATTACTGAATGTGGGCTCGCGCAGCTGGCGAATGAGAAATCGGCCGGCGTAAAGTAGAATGACGTGCCGGTGGGAAAAAAATTCATGAAAGGGACGAAGGATTGAAACTGTATTTGAGCAAGAGCAATGCCTACAAAGTCAGGATTCTGCTGTCGCTGCTGAAAGTGCCGTATGAAAAAGGCATCGTCGCATGGATTGCGCGCTGCAAAGCGCTTCCCGGCTGGGCCGCGCGCTAGCTGCAACCTGCTCAGAACCAATAAACCAAACCAAAAGGGCCGATGCGGCAGCGCCGTGGCCCCGTTAGACTTGCCGGTCCACGAGAGGAGAATTTTTATGCGATTGATCCAGGGGATGACTCTGTGCGGTTTTCTGATGGCCGGCCTTGTTGCCAACGCACAGGCGCAGGCGTACCCGAGCAGACCGGTGAAGATAGTCATTCCGTTCACGGCCGGCGGCGGTGCCGACGTTGTCGCCCGCGTTCTGGCGCAGAAGCTCGGCGTGTCCGTCGGACAGAGTTTTGTCGTCGACAACCGTCCCGGTGCCGGCGGCAATATCGCGTTCGAGATGGTCGCCAGAGCCGAGCCCGACGGCTACACCATACTCAACAGCACGCCCGGCATCGTCATCAACCCCACGCTGTACCGCAAGGTCAATTACAAAATCGAAGACTTCGTCGCAATTTCCCTGATCGGCAAGGCGCCACTGCTGATTGTGGTCCACCCGTCGCTGCCAGTCCGCTCGGTTTCCGATCTGGTGAAGCTCGCCAAGGCAAAGCCGGGCTCGATCCGCTTCTCGAGCGCAGGAACCGGCAGTTCGTCGCATCTGGCGAGCGAAGTTTTTCGCATGATGGCGGGAATCGATATGGTGCACGTACCCTACAAGGGCGGTCCGCAGGCCGTGCAGGACGTGATCAGCGGCCAGGTTGAAATGACCACTCTGCCGCTCGCGGAAACCCTCCCGCAGGTGCGCGCGGGCCGGGTGCGCGGGTTAGCGCAGACCGGCGACAAGCGCTCGCCGGTCGCGACTGAGATCCCGACGCTGGACGAGGCGGGCATCAAGGGCTATGCCGTGACGACGTGGTACGTGATCTTCGGGCCGGCCGCAATGCCGCCCGGTGTGGTCAGCAAGCTTCATGCAGAGATCGTCAAGGTCCTGAAATTGCCCGACGTGCAGGAGCGGCTGAAGGCGGCAGGCGTCGGCGACGTCATCGGCTCCACGCCCGGCGAGGCCGCGCAGTTCGTGAAGGAAGAGTTTGCCCGCTGGGCGAAGGTGATTCAGGCTTCGGGAGCGAAAGTCGACTGATAATGTTATTTATTTGCAAAACGAAGGACACAGGCCATGACGACCAGGCAACTCACCGGGAAGATCGCGCCTGAACGCATAGCGCTCATGGACATACCGCGGCCTGCGCGCGCGGTGATCGAGCGTTTCCTGGCGCTGACCGACCTTGCCGGCACGGTGTCCGATGCCATGGACGAGCTGGGCATAACCGGGGCGATTCCCGCTGCTACGCTGGCTCCGAGCCTGCGCGGCACGCGTCTGGTCGGCCCGGCGCTCACCGTGCGCAACATCACGCAGTCGGTGCCGCCCACGCTGGGCGCGATGGAGCGCAAGTCGAAGCAGGCCGATCTGGAGGCGCACAATCTCGCACAACCGGGTGATGTGCTGGTGATCGAAGGCGTTGCGGGAATTTCCAGTCTCGGCGGCAATTCTGCGACACTCGGCAAACGCCAGGGCGAGGCCGGCGCCATTGTCGACGGCGGGGTGCGCGACACCGCGACCGCGGCGCGCATCGGCTATCCGGTATGGGCGCGCGGCGTGAGCCTGATCACCGGCAAGTGGCGGCTGGAAACCGTGGCGATCAACGGGCCGGTGCAGATCGCCGGGGTACCCGTCAATCCGGGCGATCTCGTGGTGGCCGACGACAACGGGGTATGCTTCGTGCCGCGCAGCCGCATCGAGGAAGTGCTGGAGCGCGCCTGCGTCCTTTCTGCGGGCGAGGACGAACGCAGTCGCGACGTTGCGGCAGGACTCGCTATCGCGGAGATTGCGAACAAGCCGTACTTTCGCAAGCTCGGCCGGCCCTAGCCGGATAAGCGGGGCTGGAGCCGGTCTTGGACTGCGCGCCGTTTCTTTCCGTCCCTCAGAAAAAAAACCACTTCGTCAGAGATCGAGCTTGAGGTTGTACTTGGCGACGACACCTTTCCAGCGCGCGATTTCGCTTTTCAGGAACCTGCCGAATTCGTCCGGCGCCATGGTGAAAATGTCGGCGCCGATGCTGACCAGCCGGTCGCGCACGCCGGGGTCCGCCACCGCCTGCCGCACCGCCTCGTTGAGGCGGTTGACGATTTCCGGCGGCGTGCGGGCGGGCGCGAGCAGCGCGTACCAGTTGCGCGAATTGACCTGCGGATAGCCGAGTTCCTTCATTGACGGAATGTCCGGAAAGAGCGGCGTGCGCTCGAGGCCGGTGATTGCGAGTGCGCGCAGCTTGCCGCTCCTGAGGTGCGGCGCCAGCACCGGTAGATCCGCGACCATCGCCTGGGCGTGTCCCGCCATCACGTCGACCACGGCGGGCCCGGCGCCTTTGTAGGGCACGTGGGTGACCTTGATCTTCGCTTCCCCCTGAAAGAGTTCCAGCGCGAGATGCGTGTTGCTGCCGGCGCCGCTCGACGCGAACACGATCTCGCCCGGCCGCGCCTTGGCGAGTGCGATGAATTCCCTGACGTTTTTGACAGGCAGGCTGGGCGTCACGAACATCACGCCGGGCGTGGCGACCACCGGCGTGATCGGCGCCAGGTCGGTAACCGGGTCGAACGGCATTTTCTTGTAGACCGCAGGGTTGATCGCGACCGTGCTCGAGGTGGGCATGAGCAGCGTATAGCCGTCGGGCTTGGCGTTGACCACCAGCTCGGCGCCTATCATGCCGTTGGCGCCGCCGCGATTGTCCACGATCACCTGCTGCCCCAGCAGCTCGGTGAGCTTGCGCGCGAGGTGGCGCGCGGTGATATCGGTGGGTCCGCCCGCCGCGAATGGTACCACGATACGGATCGGTGACCGGGGCGACCATTGCGCGAACGCAGCGTGGGAAATGACTGCGGTAATCAATGCAACCGTGAAACACAGGCTTTTTTTCATGTTATCTCCCGGACAGTGCAATGGCAGTCATTCTAGCTCAGCCCGGCGGCGGTAGGTGGCCCGCGTGAAAGCCGTATGCGCCGCGTCGGCTATAATCGGCCGGCGAATTCACACAGGCCGTCCATGAAAATCACCGCAGTTGAAACCTTTGTTGTCCGCATGCCGCTGGTGCTCGCCGGAGATGCGCCCATGGTCAGCGGGCAGGCGCGCACCGCGATCGAGATGCTGCTGGTGCGCGTGGACACCGATGCGGGCGTCAGCGGCTGGGGCGAAGGCTTCGGCCACCGCGTGTGGCCCGCGACCC
>Ga0153915_10006048_pt1 | contig 11309 bp, 8 predicted proteins | sample Opewatmetagenome_2_FD_107003 | JGI IMG/M metagenome (GOLD analysis project Ga0153915, IMG submission 107003) | Freshwater wetland microbial communities from Ohio, USA - Open water 3 Core 3 Depth 3 metaG | ecosystem: Environmental > Aquatic > Freshwater > Wetlands | place: USA: Ohio, Lake Erie...
CATCAGCAGCTGCCGCTGCTGAGGGATGTAGCGGATGATATCTTCAACATCGTCAACAAACCCCATCTCGAACATCTTATCGGTTTCATCAAGGACAAGGATCTTGATAGTCCGTAAATCAATGGTTCCTCGGCGGAGATGATCAAGCATCCTGCCAGGAGTTCCTATGACAATCTCGGAAGTTCGGATATCACGTATCTGGGGTCCGATGCTCACCCCTCCGTAGACACTCGTGGTTCGTATCCCAAGGGTTTTTCCAAAATCCTTAAAGACGTCTGTGACCTGCACGCAGAGTTCTCGGGTAGGAGTCAGTACGAGAGCTTGCAGTCCCCGTCCTTGAATAATCTTATTAAGGATAGGAAGACAAAATGCGAGTGTTTTCCCCGACCCTGTCTCTGCTTGGCCAACGACATCTTTCCCCTGAAGGATTTCCGGGATACATCGTTCTTGAATGCACGTCAGTTCCTTAAATTCTTGTTCTTTAAGTTTTGTCAGAAGTTTTGTATTTACACTAAGTTGTTCACATTTCATTATTTTTCACCTTATCTTTTAATCATAAGTTTCGTTCTAGTCTCATTTTATAACAAATTGTTTTTTCTTTATCTCAAATTATTTTCTGAAAAAAAGTTTATCAGATCCGTTGGGTATTGGAAGAATATTATACCTTCTTTACGTTTTTGGCTTGTGGTCCTCGATCTGATGTTTCAATCTCAAATTCAATTGCATCTCCCTCATTAAGCGATGTTTCCATCGGGACGGCGGTTCGATGAACGAAGACTTCTTTTCCATCCTCGGACAGGATAAATCCATATCCCTTTCTTGAATTATACCATTTCACTGTTCCTTTCATGTTAATCACGTTTTTCCTCAGATTCTGTCTGATTTTTTACAAAGAACAAAAACAAAAAGATTTCAGTTAGTCGAATTTACGATACTTGGAAACTCTTATTTCTATTCCTTTTGGTGCGCTATAATCTTTATCTCCTTTATATAGTTTTTCACAGAGACGGTTATTTACTCCTGTTGGTTGATACTGATCAAATTTTTACATCACAATTTGAATATCTAATTTTTGTGCCAGTTCTTTGTACCGATTTCGAATAGTAACCTCAGTGACACCCGCAATCATCGCGACCTCACGCTGAGTCCTGCGTTCACCGCATAGAACAGATGAGATGTACAAGGAGGCGGCAGCAAGTCCTGTGGGACCTCGCCCACTGGTCAGTTCTTGATTTATCGCGTGTCCCAATATCTCCAGTGTTTTTGCTTGGACGTTGCCACTCAGTTTTAATTCGCTGCAGAATCGCGAGATATAATCTTTCGGTGTGGTCGGCATCAATTTTAATGCAAGCTCGCGAGAGACGTATCGATAGTTTCTCCCGATCTCTTTTCGTGGTATCTGTGCAATAATGCTAATCTCATCTAATGTCCGTGGTACATGACATTGCCGACATGCGGCATATAATGAGGCGGCGGTGACCCCTTGGATGCTTCTTCCTCGCACGAGATTCTTCAATGCTGCTTTTCGATAAATCATTGCTGCGGTTTCTCGGACAGATCGTGGGAGACCCATCCCTGAAGCAAGTCTGTCGATTCCTGACAGGGCAACTGCGAGGTTCCGTTCGGTTGCATCACTGATACGGACGCGCCTTTGCCATTTTCGCAACCGATATAATTGAGCCCGATTTCTTGTTGGAATGGCTTTCCCATACGCGTCTCTATTGGTCCACCCTATTGTCGTACTAAGCCCTTTATCATGCATGGTGTAGGTCATTGGAGATCCGGTCCGTGATCGTTTCTCCCGTTGTTCATTATCAAATGCACGCCATTCCGGACCATGATCGATGATATCTTGATCAACGACGAGTCCGCATCCTGAACAGACTAATTCCGCTCGAGAATAATCCTTGCTCAGATGTCCACCGCCACATTCAGGACAGCTTAGAATTTCTTCTATTTTTTGTTTAATTTTTTTCGTCAAATGAATCCAGCCAACCTCTTAGATTTCTTTCAATATTTGTTTCATTGATATGTGTTCCCTTTCATCGATTTTTACTGTGTCACCTTTAACCTGGTAATATTGCAGAAGAACAAAAATAAAAAATCTCATACGTCTGGGTCATCCAAAAAATGTGAATTTTTTATCTCTATTCCTGTACTATATAGATATACGTCTCTTCCCTTTATATCGTTTTGCTAAGATTTAGAATGTTCCGGTCAAAATCTTTCTATTATGGGAGGAAAATCTAATTTTTTGCATAATTTGAAGGCTGAAGAGTTTAAATAGATCGTGATACATAATTTTGTGTTGTATTATTTTAATAAAAAGAGATATATACTTATACAAAGCAAATAGATGATATAGATGGAGAACCAGTCTTAAGCCTATGAAAAGGAAACTTGCAGCGGTGGTAGTATGTATAGGAATAATCCTTACTTCGATCCCAATGATGGTACCTTCAAATAGAGCCTCGAAAGGAACACGTACCGTACTACAACTGAATACTTATCAAAAAGGATTCTCTGAGACCGATTTCAAAGACACTCAATTGAGCTTTGCAGCATTGACCGATACACATATCGGAGCGAAATATCAAGATCCTTTTTTTGATGTTGCAGATCATCTGGATCGACTTGGTGATGATTTGGTTAATGCGACGAACACACTCGATTTCGTAGTACATCTCGGTGACATCGTGAATCATAATACCGCGCAGGTGAATGGAGAAGGGCTTCCAAAGCTCGTGAATCAATACAAGAATAACCTCAAAGCATACCTGATTTCTCATCTGAATCTCCCCTTCTTTTATGTGGTAGGCAACCATGATGTGACTGATTATCAGATGAACCAGGGGAATCCACATAATCTTACACAATCACTCGTCGATGAACTGAGTCAAAACAGCTTGATTTATGCGATGATGTATAACGGGATCCTGTTCCTTGTCGTACCAGAGTTGGGATCTATCACCTGGACCCATCCTGTCGAATATCAATGGATCGAGTACATGACCCACCAGTACCCAACAACGACAACCATCATCTTCTGTCATCAAACAATCGAAGACACAACCACAGAGGAAAGCGCACTCCCCTATCGCGGGAAACAAGATAGGGACTGGTGGGCGAATCTGTTTCAACACAACCAGCAGATAAAAATGTGGATCCATGGTCATAATCATTGGCTTGATTGGTATCTAAATAATCAGAGCACTGGAATGACAAACCCCATCCAGTATTTTGGACATGAAATGGCGTTCTCCTCACCCTATCCTCAAATGAACTGGGAGTACCGGAACGAACTCGATAGAACCGTGATCTACAACATTACCGCCACAAGCATATCAACTGCCACCTGGGAGAACAATGGCGCCGCTGGTCATTGGGTATCAGACTATCGTCATTCATGGAACATTTCAACAACATTCTCTACCGAGGCTGAAAATTGGTACTCAGTCCCAGTATTTCTCCAGGATAACGAGACCCAGACCATGGATATGAAAATGCTCTCCCCAAACATCACGCTCCACCTTATAGGCACTGAACCAATGGAGCTTTTCTTTGACTCAAAGATGGAATCACCGAATGGATCCCGAAAAGAAAACATCCTCGGATTTGGAAATGATCAAGTAGGAAATGTTTGTTGGACTGATCCGGGGATGAGGGTATCCGGACCAACAATCCTTACTTTTCCAGAAAAATACCCGGATAATACCTCCATCCAGGAAGATGGGCGAAGTGGTCAGCCATACCGTTCGTTTCCAATGGGGACCATTGGCGCAGCGATCCCGGGTCAGTCGTATACGGTAACAATCACTGCCCGATGCCTCTCCGGGTATGGAAGATTGATCGTCAACAGCAGTTGCAGCGATTGGGAAACGAAATCACAGTATAGTACCTTGCCAGAAAGTGACCAACAAATAATTTCCCATACATTTGGAGCCGCCTATGAAACCATCCAGGGTGTCTACACCGTCCCAGACAACATCAATGCATGGTTTCTCCAAGGGACATTGCAGTTCCTTGATGCCACAGAGTACGATGTCTTATTGTTTAGTGTGAAACGACAACAAATGAGTGACATGACTGAAAACTTTCATCTCTCCTTGAGTGGCCATTGGTACAACGACACAGGATCACTTGCAGAAAATGAACAAAGAAATTTCTCCCTCAATCCACAAGACCTCTGCAACCATGATGGCATAATGAACTTCACCGCGTTCATCCAAGGAAATCGCTATGGGATTGCGACTCTTGTCTATCATGAACCCCTCCTCTTAGGGATGAACGCTCGCTTCCGAATAAATAGTGAGATGGAAGGGGTATATAACCTGAGTCTTACAAAAACGATTTCCCGGAACTCAGCAGAGAAAATGATTTTTTGGGACTCAACACTCTTCCAGAAACACCCTCAAATCACTGAACTCGTCCTTCGGTTCCTCCTGATCGGTGTTCCTGACAATATTTTATCTTGGATTCTCAATAAAGGACACCCAGGGATTAGCACAACCTTCAAGATGTTCCCCTTCAGCATGAATCCTCTCTATCAACAAATGAATTTTACCTCTGAGGATGGCTCTGGAACAACACATCGCACTGGAAATGGAAATCTCTGGTTCTCCTGTAATAGTCCAAACACCGAGGAGCGGAATATAACAATTAAATTCCCCAGCTGATAAGCAATCATCACCTCTTAACTTTGATAAAATTTTTGGATTGAACTAAACTATGAATATTTTTAGGAAAAAAAATTTAATGATACAGCAATAACATTTAAATCATATTACTATATTCAAAGAATCAACAACTATACGACTAGCGGATGGGATAAGATGCATTATAGTACGATAAAAAAGATTAGCTCATCTATTATTGTAACTGGTTATCTTCTCTTACTTTTTTCATCATTCCTCATTCAACCTGTTTCCGCTCAAACCATCACAAGATCACCTGTGAGTGGATCTGTTGGAGCCGCGGTCACTATAACAGGAAGTGCTTTCCTACCAAATGTTTCAGCCCAGGTGTTCTATGACGGGCTGCAAGTTGGGAATGCAACCACCTCAAGCATAGGTGGATTTAAAGTCATTTTCGCTGTCCCCTCGAGCAGTAGAGGGGCGCATAACGTATGGGCAGTCGATGGTGTCAATAACGCCTCAACAACATTCACGGTTACCAATTCTCTCACTAGAGCACCAACCAGTGGAATTGTTGGAACAACAATCACGTTGACAGGGTATGGATATGCCTCATCAAGTCTTGTGACAGTCAAATGGGATGGAATGGTTCTTGCGACCTCACCAGCATCCGTCATGACAGACAGTTCTGGTGCTTTTGTTGCAACAGTCCTGGCACCAGTTGGTGAACCAGTATCGCATGAAATTGTTGTAAGCGATGCAGCGGGATCGGTGACGCAAACGTTTACATTAACGAGAAATATCGTTTTATCGCCCAATATTGGACCTACAGGTACTACGGTTCAAGTGGCCGGTTCAGGTTTTCTTGCTTCAAATCCAATCACAATCACTCTTGACAATGTCGTCGTTCCAACAACGCCTGCGATTGTTACAAGTAATGTGAACGGGGGATTTGCAGCATCTTTTAATGTTTCTTCAACATCACCAGGAGCAAAAACCATAAAGGCTTTGGATAATGTAGGAGGATCCGCAACAGCGACCTTCACTGTTACACCGAGTATTGCTCTCTCCCCGGTCACAGGGCGAGGAGGTACTTCAGTGACGGTTACTGGTGCTGGTTTTACACCGACAAATTCAGTTCTTATTACTTTTAATACCACCGCACTGTTTACTGCACCGACGGATGCTTCGGGAGGGTTTTCTCAATCAATTACCATTCCGTACTCTGCAAAAGGAGTGTATCTCGTCTCTGTAAATGATACTTTGGGAAAGACTGCAACAGCGACCTTCACCGTGACCCCACTCGTTGCGATAACCCCTGGAAGTGGTTCTCCTGGAACATTTGTGACAGTCACAGGTTCTGGTTTTTCAAGTGATAGTTTGGTCACGTTGACATTTGGAGGGACGCAAATGACAACCATCCCATCGACAATCACGACCGATGTCTTTGGAGCATTCACTGCATCTTTCTTAGTCCCGCTTGTTGGACCAGGTACTTGGAATATCCGCGCCCAAGATTCTTTCGGATACCAATCGACAACGACATTCTCTGTTGGTCTCAATGTAGTATTTTCGGCGGCTCGAGGAACTGTTGGCACCCTTGTTTCCGTCAATGGGTTAGGTTTTGCCTCGATGTCTCCAGTGACGTTTACTTTTGACGCATCTGTTCTCCCTACGACTCCGTCCACAGTGATTACTGATACACTGGGCATCTTTCAAGCGAGTTTCGTCATTCCTGAGGCGACTGGACAGAACCACTTAATCGTGGTGAATGATTCGACAGGAAATCGAGTGTCTACTGCATTCACAGTTGATGAATCAATCTCCTTAAATCAAAGTAGCGGCGACGTTGGAACATCAGTCCTTGTCTCTGGGACTGGTTTCCGTCAGACCAACTTCGTGACAATCACCTTTGATTCAAATGTTGTTGCCACGGTCCCAGACCCTGTTCTAACGAACTCCAACGGAAGCTTCAGCGCATCATTCATCGTTCCAGGAGCAAATCCTGGAGCAAGGACATTACGAGCTACAGATAACATTGGTAATGTAGCTTCAGCAACGTTCACGATCACTCCTTCAATTGCGTTATCCTATGCGACAGGACGGGGTGGAACCACAACGTCAATTACGGGGACGGGATTTGCTCCCTTAAGTACAGTCACTATCAGGTTCGACGGGAACCTAGTCTTATCAGCACCTACTGATGCATCAGGATGGTTCAGACAAGCCATCATGGTCCCATTCGTCCCGGCAGGACCTCATATTGTTCAGGTGACTGATGCAGCGAACCAGACTGCGACTGCGACGTTTACGGTAACTCCGACATTCACTCTATCGAGAACAAGTGGAACGGTTGGCGCAGTCGTTGCCGTCACTGGTGTTGGTTTTTCGGCACTATCAAATATCTCCATGTCGTTCGCTGGGGTATCCCTTAACACCACCCCGTCGGTGGTCACCACAAATACCTTCGGTGGATTTACCTGTTCCTTTTCTGTACCAGTTGTTTCAGCAGGTGTGTGGACGATCCGTGCAATTGATGGATCTGGCTATGATGTTGACACGACCTTCACCATCGTCCGTCGATTTATTCTCTCATCAGTAACCGGACCAGTGGGAAAGAGCATCACGGCACAGGGGGCTGGCTATATTCCAGGTTCACAGGTCAGTATCACCTATGATACCTCTGCACTTATTACCAATCCTCCCGTCATCACAGCGAATGAGAATGGGACGTTTAACGCGACCTTCTCAATCCCTGAAAGCATCTATGGATATCATACGATTACTGCGACTGATGTTGTGGGAGGATCCATTTCGGTGACGTTTACCACAGCAACCTCTATTATCATCAATCCATCGATTGGTGATGCAGGAACAGTCGTCAATGTCACGGGGACTGGTTTTGGAGATTTGACAGCAGTGACTATTACCTTTGATACAGTACCAATGATGACAAATCCTGCATCTATTCTTGCAGACGCTCTTGGGTCCTTCTCTGCGCAGTTCACGGTTCTTTCGAATGCGTCAGGTGCTCACACGGTGAGAGCATTTGATATGGTGGGATATGCAGGGACAGCAACATTTACCAATCCGAGGCAGATAACGCTCGATGATCGGTCCGGGTATAGTCTTGCCTCACTTACCATGACGGGGTTGGGTTTTACTCCGTTTAGTACAATTAGTTTGACATGGGATGGAAGGCCATTAAATGCCTTGCCTTCACCTCTGACGACGAACAGTACAGGGAGTTTTACTGCCTTTTTTACCGTCCCAATGGATGCCGCTGGCCTTCACTATGTCAGTGCGACCGATCCGAGCGGTCATAGAGCATCAAATACTTACGACATTGTTCCGTTTATTTCAATAACACCGGAAGGGAGATTCCAGAATGATCTTGTCTGGATCATGGGACGAGGGTTCAGCGGGTCGTCGATGGTTTCATTGACATGGGATGGTACTCAGCTGGTATCAGTTCCACCTGTTGTCGTTACAGATCTGTTTGGGAATTTCAATGCATCATTTCGGATCCCTGTGAATTCATTTGGGTATCACCGGGTGGTCGCTGTCGATCAGATGGGAAAGATTGTCTCTGCTCAATACTTGATCTCCTCATCGATTATTGATGTGAGCCTGGTCGTGAGTCCTCTTCATTTCAAAGGGGAGGTCGCTGAATTTGTCGCATTGGTATCCCAAAAAGGACAACCGTTCAATGCCTCGACACTCACCGCAAGTCTCTATCAACCAAATGGAACGATGAAGAATCTCACGGCATCGATTGTAACGTTCGATACAGGGACCTATAGAATTAACTATACGGTTCCAGGTGATACGACAGCAGGTACCTATACCTTGGTGCTATATGTATCACGGGATTTTGATGGCGTGTTGTGTACTGGTTCAGGGTTGGGCGCTTTTCAGGTCAGTGAGACCTTCAATCAAATGAATGCAACTGTAGGTGATATCAATGGGTCGGTGGCGACGCTCTCTCTTGACACGGGACCAATCATCATCAAGTTAGATGAGATCAATGCGACTCTTGCTGCTCTAAATACTTCATCGAATGGTGAGGTACTTGCGTTAATCAATACGACTAGTGGAACGATTCTTTCGAAGTTGGATAGCATTAATGCAAAAATAAATTCTGTCCAGGGGAATGTCGCGACCATCTCCAGTTCGGTTGGTTCCATTAAGGTGCTTCTTTCAGATATCACCCCAATAATTCAAGGGATAAATAATAGTAATTTTACGATACGAACAGATCTGGGGACGTTAGAGGTAGCCTTGGATGACCTCCAGATCAGGTCCATCGGCATTGAAAATGAGTTGGTACAGATTGAGACAGAGATAGGCTGGATCATAGCGACCCTTGAGAATCTCACTGGGCTCTCTATCGAGGTTCCAACGGAAGACGGAGTAGAAAATGTTACGTTGTTTACGGATATGAATCTTGTCAGCGCTGACTATAAGGAATCTGATCATGCGATCGTGTTCTCTTGCGAGAAAGGACCAGCGGATCAGGGAACAATCTCGGTTCTCATCACCAGAGAGACCATGGATTCGATTGGGGCAACTCCTTCAGAGGTACGCCTCTTTGAGCAGGGTACAAGGACTCCGTTTACGACCATTGAGTTACCTACTCTCTTTGCGTTTCAAACGACCCAGGAGCTGCTCGGGCAACAATCCTTTGTTCTTGACTTGAAAGGAGCGTTCAATCTTCTCTCGATGCCATTGCTGTTGCTGGGAGGACTGGGGTTCCTTGCAGTTTTTGCCGCCTGTTTCTTCCTCCTGGTTTTGAGGAAAGAGAGAATGCCTGCTCGGAACGCCAGGAAAACTGGTATGGGAATGATGTACGTAAAGAAAACTGAGAAAAAACGCTAATTATTTTTATTAAAATTTTTATTCCATCCTCCAAAATCATCCATCTATTTTTTCCGCGGGATTTCTCAAATTATTTCATGAATGAGCAAAAATGAACAATGAAAACAATCAATAGGAAAATATAGTATCAGGAAATTACAGATGAATAGTGCACCATAATCGAACGGAGAAATTCCACTATGAGAGACGGACGGTTTATTGCTGAACATCGAGGTGGCCCTCTAAAGAAGGAGCAACACTATCAGTTAATTCAATGGGCATGCGATTGTTCAGAGCATGTTCTGTCTCTTTTTGGCGATCCGATAGATGGACGACTCGTACATGCATTACATATTGCAAAGGAATGGAGACACGGGAAAGCATCCGTTGGTGATGCACGAAACGCATCGGTAGATGCCCATAGGGTGGCTCGTGAATCTTCAGACCCGACCGCTATAGCGGTGGCTCGTTCTGTCGGTCATGCGGTGGCAACCGCTCATATGGCTGACCATTCGTTAGGCGCAGCCTGGTATGCGTTGAAAGCTGTGAAAAACGCGGAAAAATCAATAGATGACGAAAGGAAATGGCAAGATGAACAGCTCCCATTGGAGATTAAAGAGCTTGTTCTTTCAGCAAGAAAAAGAAGAAGGATTTAAAGAAATCGTATACAGATAACCGTACTGAGATGCCCTCTGTAGATTTTTTACGCACAATCGTTGGGTATTACTTCCGTAGTGTATGACATTTGTTTCGGTTGCAAGATACTCACTCGATTCCCTTCCGTATCATTGAAAGAAACATAGTGTCCGATACCCGGGATTTCCACTGGTTCACCAAGGATTTTTCCACCTGCTTCAGTGACCTTTTTCATTGCTTCTGTCAAATCTTCCACCGCGATGACCACGGATGGACAGGGAGCGGATGTAGAGTTTTTCGGGTAGAAGCCGCCCTTGATAACCCCAGGTCTTTTTATCATTCTATTCTTGTCCATTTCGGTCGTAGACGCTGTAACATATAACAGCGGTACTATGTGCTGGGGGTACGCTGTAAGAGAGTGAATATTGGGATAGAATAAGTAGTAGTGGAAGGTCGATAAATTTATATTCTATAACATACTATAGTTTATTATGGATACTTCAATTCAAATCAGTAGAAAGTTACAGAAAGAGCTCATAAAAAGGAAGTTTTTCGATAAAGAATCCTATGAAGAGGTCATTTGGGATATGATTGAAGATAACGAAGAATTAAATGCCCAAACAAAAAAAGAACTCGCTGAAGCACGCGCCGAAGTTAAAGCGGGTAAAGTTCATTCCCTTGCGAAAGTTAAGAAAGAGCTGGGGTTATGACCTATCAAATCTTTTTCACTGAAAAAGCAACAAGGCAACTAAAAAAACTTGAAAAGGCAGATCAAGAAAGAATAATCAAATCTATAGAACGAATTAGGATTCGACCTGAAGCGCACGTTTCAAAACTTGTCGGCGATCCTGGATATAAATTACGGGTTGGTACTTATAGAGTTATTTTAGAAATCAAAAAAGAAAAACTGATAATCTTAGTTTTATTGATCGGCCACAGAAAAAATATTTATGAAAAAATATAAATTTTTAGGTGCTGGGTGTAGGCCGTAAGCCTCTTTGTAACAGGAGAAAAAAAGGATTTTTCATAATAAAAGAAGACAGAAGAAACACGCCTTCAGAAAGTGATATATACCATGGTATACATAAGTATACCTAGGTGTACCATGAGTACGACAACCATCAAAATCCAAAGTGATACAAAATCACAAATAGATCAATTTCGTGAATACAAAAACGAAAG
>Ga0153915_10006049_pt1 | contig 11308 bp, 7 predicted proteins | sample Opewatmetagenome_2_FD_107003 | JGI IMG/M metagenome (GOLD analysis project Ga0153915, IMG submission 107003) | Freshwater wetland microbial communities from Ohio, USA - Open water 3 Core 3 Depth 3 metaG | ecosystem: Environmental > Aquatic > Freshwater > Wetlands | place: USA: Ohio, Lake Erie...
CGAGCGAGAGCCAGCTGTTCGAAGGGACGCAGCAGCCCTGACCGCCGTCCTGCTGGGGATTCCGCGGCCGCCTCACCCCGGCAGGTAGCTCTCGCCGTACATGAGGTACTTGTCCACGCCGCGGGCGGCGCGGCGTCCCTCGTGGATGGCCCAGACGACGAGCGACTGGCCGCGCGACATGTCGCCGGCGGAGAACACGCCGGGGACGCTCGTCATCTTCTCCTCGTCGGTCCACACGTTGCCGCGGTCGTCGATCTTCACGCCGAGGTCGGTGAGGAGTCCTTCCTTCTCCGGCCCGGCGAATCCGAGCGCGAGGAGGACGAGGTCTGCCGGGTACACCTTCTCGGTGCCCGGGACCTCCTTCGGGCCGAAGCGGCCGTCCGGTCCCCTCACCCACTCCACCTTGACCGTGTGCAGCGCCTTCACCCGTCCCTCGGCGTCGCCGACGATGCGCTTCGTGCTGATGTTGTAGACGCGGGGGTCGGCGCCCCACAGCGCCGCCGCCTCCTCCTGGCCGTAGTCCATCTTGTAGACCTTGGGCCACTGCGGCCAGGGGTTGTCGGCCGCCCGCTCGTCCGGCGGCCTCGGGAGGATCTCGAACTGGACCAGCCTCTTCGCCCCGTGGCGGATGGACGTGCCGACGCAGTCGGTGCCGGTGTCGCCGCCGCCGATGACGATGACGTCCTTGCCCTTGGCCGAGATGTACTTCCCGTCCTTCAGCCCCGAGTCGAGGAGGCTCCGCGTGTTGGCGGCGAGGAACTCCATGGCGAGGTGCACGCCCTGGAGGTTCCGCCCCTCGAGCGGGAGGTCGCGCGCCTTGGTGGCGCCGCCGCAGAGGACCGCGGCGTCGTAGTCGGAGAGCAGCGTCTTCGAGGGGATGTGCTTGCCGACCTCGGCCTGGGTGATGAAGCGGATGCCGGAGTCGGCCATGAGCTTCACGCGCCGCTCGACGAGCGACTTGTCCAGCTTCATGTTGGGAATGCCGTACATGAGCAGCCCGCCGATGCGGTCGGCCCGCTCGAAGACGGTGACGGTGTGTCCCGCCTTGTTGAGCTGGGCGGCGCAGGCGAGGCCGGCCGGGCCGCTCCCCACCACCGCCACCTTCCTGCCGGTCCGGGTCTGCGGCTTCTCCGGGAGGACCCAGCCCTCAGCGAAGGCCCGGTCGACGATGGAGACCTCCATCAGCTTGATGGTGACCGGCGGCGCGTTGATGCCGAGCGTGCAGGAGCCCTCGCAGGGCGCCGGGCAGACGCGCCCGGTGAACTCCGGGAAGTTGTTGGTCTTGTGGAGGCGGATGGCCGCCTCCTTCCACTGCCCCTGGTAGACGAGGTCGTTCCACTCCGGGATGAGGTTGTTCACGGGGCAGCCGGAGGCCATGCCGGCGATGAGCTTGCCCGTGTGGCAGAAGGGCACGCCGCAGTCCATGCAGCGGGCGCCCTGCTCGCGAAGCGTCTTCTCGGCGTAGGGCGGGTGGAACTCGTTCCAGTCCTTGACCCGCTCGACCTCCGGCCGATCGTGAGACGGCTCGCGGTCGAACTCCATGAAGCCGGTCGGCTTGCCCATCTCTAGTTCCCGCCCACCCGCATCTCGTCGTGCGCGTTCTGCTCGAAGGCCGCCATCTCCGCCTCCTCGGGAGGCAGGCCCTTGGCGCGCATCCCGGCCTGCGCCTCGAGCATGCGCCGGTAGTCGTTCGGCAGGACGCGGACGAACTTCGGGAGCAGGTCGACCCAGGCGTCGAGGACGAGCCGCCCGCGCTTCGACTGCGTGAGCTGCACGTGCCGCTCGACCATGCCGCGGACCACGGCGATCTCCTTCTCGTCCTCCAGGCGGGACAGCGTCACCATCTCCTTGTTGCAGATCCGGGAGAAGCCTCCGCCCTCGTCCAGGACGAAGGCCACGCCGCCCGACATGCCGGCCGCGAAGTTGCGGCCGGTCGGGCCGAGCACGACCACCCGGCCGCCGGTCATGTACTCGCAGCCGTGGTCGCCGACGCCCTCCACCACCGCGTTCACGCCGGAATTGCGCACGCAGAAGCGCTCGCCGGCCACGCCGCGGATGTAGGCCTCGCCCCCCGTCGCCCCGTAGAAGGCGACGTTGCCGATGATGATGTTCTCCTCGGGGACGAAGGTGGAATCGCGCGGCGGGAAGACGACGAGCCGGCCGCCGGAGAGCCCCTTGCCGATGTAGTCGTTGGCGTCGCCCTCGAGCAGGAGCGTCATGCCCCTCGGCACGAAGGCGCCGAAGCTCTGGCCGGCCGAGCCGGTGAAGTGGAGCCGGATGGTGTCGTCGGGCAGCCCCTGGGGGCCGTGCCGCCGCGTCACCTCGCTGCCGACCATGGTGCCGACGACCCGGTTCACGTTGCGGATGGGGAGCCTCGCCTCCACCGGCTTCCCCTCCTCGATGGCCGGCCGGCACAGGTCGAGGAGCGTCGTCGCGTCGAGGGCCAGGTGGAGGCCATGGTCCTGAGGGATCTGGCAGGTGCGGCCGTAGTGCTTCGGGACGGTCGGCTTGTAGAGGATGCGGCTGAAGTCCAGGTTGCGCGCCTTCCAGTGGTCCACGGCGCGCCGCATCTCGAGGTGCTCGGAGCGGCCCACCATGTCGTCCAGGTTGCGGTAGCCGAGCTCGGCCATGTGCTCGCGCACCTCCATGGCGATGAACCGCATGAAGTTCACGACATGGGCCGGGTCGCCGGTGAACTTCTTGCGGAGCTTCGGGTCCTGCGTCGCCACGCCGACCGGACAGGTGTTGAGGTGGCAGGCGCGCATCATGATGCAACCCAGCACCACGAGCGGCGCCGTGGCGAAGCCGAACTCCTCGGCGCCGAGCAGCGCCGCCACGAGCACGTCGCGGCCGGTCTTGAGCTGGCCGTCGGCCTCCACCGCGATGCGGCTGCGGAGGTCGTTCATCACCAGCACCTGGTGGGTCTCGGCGAGCCCCAGCTCCCACGGGATGCCGGCGTGCTTGATCGAGGTGAGCGGCGAGGCGCCGGTGCCGCCGTCGTAGCCCGAGATGAGGACCACGTCGGCGTGGGCCTTGGCGACGCCGGCGGCGATGGTGCCGACCCCGACCTCGGCCACCAGCTTCACCGAGATGCGGGCGTTCTTGTTGGCGTTCTTGAGGTCGTGGATGAGCTGCGCCAGGTCCTCGATGGAGTAGATGTCGTGGTGGGGCGGGGGCGAGATGAGCCCCACGCCGGGCGTGGCGTGCCGCACCTTGGCGATCCAGGGGTAGACCTTGGAGCCGGGGAGCTGGCCGCCCTCGCCCGGCTTCGCGCCCTGGGCGATCTTGATCTGCAGCTCGCGCGCGTTGACGAGGTAGAGGCTCGTCACCCCGAAGCGGCCGGAGGCCACCTGCTTGATGGCCGAGTTCTTCGAGTCGCCGTTCGGGAGCTTGACGTAGCGCTCCGGGTCCTCGCCGCCCTCGCCGGTGTTGGACTTGCCGCCGATGCGGTTCATGGCGACGGCGAGCGACTCGTGGGCCTCCTTGGAGATCGAGCCGTAGCTCATGGCGCCGGTCTTGAAGCGGCGCAGGAGCGACTCGACCGGCTCCACCTCGCCGATGGGGACGGGCTTGTTGCCGGGCTTCACGTCCATGAGCCCGCGCAGCGTGCACAGGTTCCGCGCCTGGTTGTTGACGAGGGCGGTGTACTCCTTGAACGCCTTGTAGTCGGCGGTGCGGCAGGCGTACTGCAGCTTGTGGATGGTCTCGGGGTTGAAGAGGTGGTGTTCCCCGTCGGCCCGGTACTGGTACTGGCCGCCGGTCCCGAGCGTGGTGTGGCGGATGGCGCGCGGCGGGTAGGCGCGGTAGTGCCGGGCCTTGACCTCCCTCGCCACCACGTCGATGCCCACACCGCCGATGCGGCTCGCGGTCCAGGTGAAGTACTCGTCCACGAAGTCCTGGTTGAGGCCGACGGCCTCGAAGACCTGGGCGCCGTGGTAGCTCTGGATGGTGGAGATCCCCATCTTGGAGATCACCTTCACGATGCCCTTGTTGACGGCCTTGATGTACTTCTTCTCGGCCGCGTAGGCCGGCCCCGGGATCATCCCCAGCTTCACCTGGTCGTGGATGGTCTCGAAGGCGAGGTACGGGTTCACCGCCGAGGCGCCGTAGCCGATGAGCAGGGCGAAGTGGTGTACCTCGCGCGGCTCGCCGGACTCGAGCACGATGCCCACCCGCGTGCGGGTCCCCTCGCGCAGCAGGTGGTGCTGCACCGACGACACGGCGAGGAGCGCCGGGATGGGCGCGTCCTTCCCGTCGTGGCCGCGGTCGGAGAGGACGATGATGTCGTGCCCCTCGGCGATGGCCTCCGACGCCTGAACGCGCAGGTCCTCGATGGCCTTGCGCAGGCCGGCCCCGCCCTCGTTCACCTTGAAGAGCATGGGCAGGGTGATGGACCGGAAGCCCCTCGAGGCCGGGCCTCCGTCGAGGGAGCGGATCTTCTCGAGCTGCTCGTTGGAGAGGACCGGCGTGGGCAGCTCGATCTGGTGGGCCGAGCGCGGCGTGGGCACGAGGAGGTTGCCCTCCGGCCCCACCGCCGTCTCGATCGCCATGATGATCTCCTCGCGGATGGCGTCGACCGGCGGGTTGGTCACCTGCGCGAAGAGCTGCTTGAAGTAGCCGTAGAGGAGCTGCGGCTTCTCGGACAGCACCGCCAGCGGCGTGTCGGTTCCCATCGAGCCGATGGGCTCGGTGCCCGTCGTCGCCATGGGGCTGACGAGGATCTTCACGTCCTCGGTGGTGTAGCCGAAGGTCTCCTGGCGGCGGAGCACCGTCTCGTGGTCGGGCTCGTGGACCTTGGGCGGCTTCGGCAGCTCGTCGAGCTTCACCGACTGCTCGGCGAGCCACGCGGCGTAGGGATGCTCCGAGGCGATCCGCTGCTTCAGCTCGTCGTCGGAGACGATGCGCCCCTCGGCGGTGTCCACGAGGAACATGCGGCCGGGCTGGAGCCGCCCCTTCCGGAGCACGCGCTCCGGCGGGACGTCGAGGACGCCCACCTCGGAGGCCATGACCACGAGGTCGTCCCGGGTGACGTAGTAGCGCGCCGGCCGGAGCCCGTTGCGGTCGAGCGTCGCGCCCACCTTGATGCCGTCGGTGAAGGCGATGGAGGCCGGGCCGTCCCAGGGCTCCATGAGGCAGGAGTGGAACTCGTAGAAGGCCTTCTTCTCCGGGCTCATCGACTCGTGCCGGCTCCACGGCTCCGGCACCATCATCATCATGGCGTGCGGGAGCGAGCGGCCCGCGAGCACGAGCAGCTCCAGCACGTTGTCGAACATGGCCGAGTCGGAGCCCTCGGTGTCCACCACCGTCAGGATCTTCTTGATGTCGTCGCCAAAGAGCGGCGAGGCCATCATGCTCTGCCGGGCGTGCATCCAGTTGATGTTGCCGCGCAGTGTGTTGATCTCGCCGTTGTGCGAGATGTAGCGGTAGGGGTGGGCGCGCGACCACGAGGGGAAGGTGTTCGTGGAGAAACGCGAGTGGACCATGGCGATGGACGAGGCCATCTCCGGGTCGGCGAGGTCCGGGTAGAACTCGACCAGCTGGCCCGCGTTCAGCATCCCCTTGTAGACGATGGTCTTGTGGGACAGGCTCGGGACGTAGAAGTCCCTGCGCCCGGGCAGGTTGGATCGCGAGACCGCCTTCTCCACCAGGCGGCGGACGGCGTAGAGCTTGCGCTCGAAGGCCGCGTCGTCGAGGACGCCCTCGCCGCGCCCCACCAGGATCTGGCGGATGACGGGCTGGCTCGCCTGGGCGGTGGGCCCGAGCGTCGAGTTGTCGAAGGGGACCTCCCGCCAGCCGAGGACCGTCTGCCCCTCCTGCCGCACCAGGTCCTCGAACCTGTGGACGCAGGCGTCGCGGCTCGCGGCATCGGACGGCAGGAACACCATGCCGGCGGCGTAGCGGCCGGGGCCGGGCAGCGCGAAGCCGAGCCTCGCCGCCTCCTTCGCGAGGAAGTCGTGGGGGGTCTGCAGGGTGATGCCCGCGCCGTCGCCGGTGTTCTTCTCGGCCCCCTGCGCCCCGCGGTGCTCGAGGTTGAGCAGCACCTGCAAGGCCTGCTTCACGATGGCGTGGGACCTGCGCCCCTTGATGTCGACGACGAAGCCGAACCCGCACGAGTCGTGCTCGTTCCCGGGGTCGTAGAGGCCCTGCTTCGGGGGAAAGCCCATGTGTGTCATCGCGCCGCCGTCCTTCGCCTCGCTCGGGGGTAACTGGATGTTCTTAGGCGGCGCGGCGCTTCTCCGCACGCGCCTCGGGGGCGCCGGCGGCGGGAGAGCCGGGCTGGTCCATCGCCCGCTCGATCCCGGTCCGCTCCACCCCGCGAAGCTCCACTTCGAACATGGGGGCGGAAGTTTCGCTGATCCCGGCGCAGAGCGTCAAGTGGCGTTCACGCCATCGGATTTCGGCCGAGGGCCGAGGCCGTGTCGGTCCCCGGTGCTACCTTCTCACCGTGGACCTCGCTCACGCCGCCTTCCTCGCCGCCGGGCTCGGGCTCGGCGCGGCCCTCGCCTGGCTCGCCCTGCGCGGCCAGGCCTCGGCGCTGGCGGGACGGCTCGCCGGCGAGGAGGCACGCCTCGGCACCGCGGAGGCGAAGCGGGAAGAGCTGGAGGGGGCGCTCCGCGCCGAGTCGTCGCGCCGCGCCGGCCTCGAGGCCACCCTCGCCGAGGAGCGCAGGTCCGCGGCGGAGAAGCTCGCCCTGCTCGACGACGCCAGGGCGAAGCTCTCCGACGCATTCAAGGCCCTCTCCTCCGAGGTCCTGCAGTCGTCGAGCCGATCCTTCCTGGAGCTGGCGCGCGCCTCGCTCGAGAAGTACCAGGAAGGAGCGAAGGGCGACCTCGAGAAGCGTCAGCAGGCCATCGCCGAGCTGGTCGTGCCCGTGCGCGAGTCCCTCCAGAAGTTCGACGCCAAGATCGGCGAGATCGAGAAAGGGCGCGTCGAGGCCTACTCTTCCCTGCGCGAGCAGGTCGCGGGGCTCGCGGAGACGCAGAAGGCGCTGCGCTCCGAGGCCTCGAACCTCGTCAAGGCGCTGCGCGCGCCGCAGGTGCGCGGCCGCTGGGGCGAGGTGCAGCTGCGGCGAGTCGTGGAGCTCGCCGGGATGGTGAACTACTGCGACTTCAGCGAGCAGGAGACGGTGTTGGGCGAGGCGGGACGGCTGCGGCCCGACCTCGTCGTCCATCTCCCCGGCGGAAAGAGCGTGGTGGTGGACGCGAAGGCCCCGCTCGCGGCCTACCTCGAGGCCGTCGAGGCGCCGGACGAGGCGACGCGGCAGCAGAAGCTCGCCGAGCATGCGCGACAGGTGAAGAAGCACGTCGAGGCGCTCGCCAGGAAGAGCTACACGGAGCACTTCCAGCCGACGCCCGAGTTCGTGGTGCTCTTCCTGCCCGGCGAGAGCTTCTACAGCGCCGCCCTGGAGCAGGACCCGGGCCTCCTCGAGGCGGGCGCGAGCCAGAACGTGATCATCGCCACGCCGACGACGCTCATCGCCCTGCTCAAGGCGGTGGCCTACGGCTGGAACCAGGAGAAGCTGGCCGAGAACGCCCGCGAGATCAGCGAGCTGGGGCGCGAGCTGCACAAGCGGCTCTCGGACATGGGCGGCCACCTCGCCCGGGTCGGCAGGAGCCTCGGCGGCGCGGTCGAGGCCTACAATGCCGCCGTGGGCTCGCTCGAGACCCGCGTGCTCGTCTCGGCCCGCAAGTTCAAGGAGCTCGGGGCGGCCGGCGTGGACGAGGCCATCGAGCCCATCCCATCGGTCGACCGGGCTCCGAGGGAGCTCCAGGCCGGCGAGGTGGTGGGTGTAGGCGTGAAGGCGGTTTCCTGATCGCGGCCCCGCCCGTCCGGGCGCTCCGAATGGCCCGGTTCCGGGGACTTGGCGCTCCCCGCAGCCTTTGCGTCGGCCCCGCGCACGACCGCCATTCCTGCGTGACTCGAGCAGGAAAAGGGCCCGTGATTGCAGCAGATCACGCCACTTTTTCCCGTGACGGTCCTCGGGGCATGGCCCTTGCTCATCGCGCGGGTCCGGAGGTCACCCTTGAATTCCTCGTCCGTGTCCGCCGCCGTGCCCCCCCGGGCCGCGGCGGCCCCAGCCGTCCCATCGGCCGCCTCGCGCGAGGTGGTGCTCATCGCCCTGCTCGTCGTGGGCGTCGTGCTGGCCGGCTCGGCCATGCAGCTCTTCGTGGAGCCCGGCCCGGTGGCCCTGGTGGCCTCGGCGGCCATCGCCGGCGCCGCCGTCTTCGCGCTCGGCTACCTCATCCCCGGCAGGCTCCGGCAGACGCTGGCCGGCTTCCGCTTCGTCTCCACCCTGCTCTTCGCCCTCGCGGTCGCCGCCATCCTCGGCACCCTCGTCCTTCAGGGGAAGTCCTCGGAGATGTACCGGGCCCGGTACGGCGCCATCGGCGACGTCATCGTGGCGCTTCGGCTCGACGACATCTTCCACAGCGTCTGGTTCGGAGGGCTGCTCGCCCTGTTCCTCGCGGCGGTCCTCAACTCGGCCATCCTGCGCTGGCCGGTGAAGGCGAGGAACGCGGGCTTCTTCACCTGCCACGCGGGGCTCCTGCTCTCGCTCGCCGGCGCCGCCCTGTCGACCACCATGTCCGTGAAGGGCCGGGTGGACCTGCACGCCGGCGGCGAGCACGCGAACGCCGTGGCCGTGACCCGCGGCGGGTCGTTCACCGGCCAGGCGCTTCCGCTCGGCTTCGACCTGCGCCTCGACCGCTTCGACGTCGTCCGCTACGACGCCGAGTACCGCATCGCCTACTACGAGCAGGCGCGGCGCGTGGTGGACGGGCGCGCGCAGGAGAGCTGGACGCTCAAGGCCAGCTTCGATCCCGAGCTCGCGAAGCACCGCCTGCCGGGCGGCGACTCCTTCAAGGTGAAGGCCTTCTACCCCGACCTGGTGGTGCGGCCGCGCCCGGCCGCCGCGGGCCAGCCTGGAACTCCGGCCCTCCAGGTCTTCGTGGCCGGCCAGGAGCAGTGGGTCTTCGCTGGCACCCGGATCGACGCCGCGGACGGCCTCGTCACCGTGGCCTTCGACCGCGCCCTCCCCTCGGTTCCGGACGCAAAGGCCGCCGTGCTGGTCTCGCTCTCGGACCACAAGGTGGTCGTGCGGGGCATGGACGGCGAGGCCACCCACGACCTCGCGGATGGGCTCGCGCTGGCCGGCAACCTCATCCGGATCGGGAAGGTGATGGAGGACGCCACGCGCTTGCCCGAGTACGCCACCGCCTCGAAGGAGCTCCGGAACCCGGCTGTGCTCCTCGAGGTGGCCGAGGACGGTCGCGGCCGTGAGGCGCTCCTCGTCGCCCGCGAGGGCGGCGGCTTCCGCCTGGGCCGCGGCGGGGCCATCGCCTTCGAGCACCGCGAGGACGAGGTCAAGGCCTTCCGGAGCGACGTCACGGTCAGCGACGGCTCGGTGGTGAAGAAGGCGGTCATCACCGTGAACGACCCGCTCAGCTTCGGCTCCTGGACCTTCTACCAGGCGAACTACGACCCGCGCGACCCGACCTACTCGGGCCTCGAGGCGGTGAAGGACCCGGGCGTGCCGTGGGTCTTCCTCGGCTTCGCCCTCATCTCCATCGGCGTCTTCTACATGTTCTACGTCGAGAGCCGCCTCAAGCGGCAGAAGGCGTGAGGAGCGAACGGCCATGCTGACGTACATCCTCGTCGAGCACCCCTTCTTCGCGGCCACCTCGGCGCTCTACGCGGCGTCGGTCGGCCTGTACGCCTACGCCTGGCGCTCCACCCGCACGCTCGTGGGCCAGCTCGCCACCGCCATGATGTGCGCCGCGCTGGCGGCGAACCTCTCCCTCGTCGTCGGCCGCTGGATCGAGGCCGACCGCGCGCCCTTCAAGTCCCTCTTCGAGTCCCTCGTCTTCCTCTCCTTCACCATGGGCGCCGTCTACCTGGTCATGGAGCGGCTCTACCGGACGCGCGTCTTCGGCGCCCTCGCCGCGGTGGGCTCCTTCGGCGCGCTGCTCTTCGCCGTCACCAAGTGGGACGCCGAGATCGTGAAGCTGCCGCCGGCGCTGCAGAGCGGCTGGTTCATCCCGCACGTCGTCGTCTACTTCGTCGGCTACGGCGCGCTCTTCTTCGCCACCGCGGTGGCGGTGCTCCAGCTCCTCGCCTCCCGCACCCCCTTCTTCCAGAGGCTCCTCCAGCTGAAGGCCGGCACGGTGCTCTCCGGCAAGGCCCTCGACCTCGAGCAGGTCACCTACGACGCCGTCAAGTTCGGCTTCGTGCTGCTCACCGTCGGCCTCCTCGTCGGCTCGGTGTGGGCGAAGAGCGCATGGGGCGACTTCTGGGTATGGGACCCGAAGGAGAACTGGTCCCTCGTGACCTGGCTCGTCTACGGCGCCTACCTCCACCTCCGCCGCGTGAAGGGCTGGCGCGGCAACAAGGCCGCCTGGCTCGCCATCGCCGGCTTCGGCGTGGTCATGTTCACCTACCTCGGCATGGAGATGCTCCCCACCGCCAAGGAGAGCGCCCACGTCTACACCGGGCAGTAGGGCGGGGGCTCGTCCCCCGCCGCCGGGCAGCGGGTCATGGCCGTTTCCGGCCGTTTCCGCTAGGGTCTCGCGCGGCGGGCCAACGCCCGCGGGAGGAGGTCGAGGGGACATGAGGAAGCTCGCCGCCGCGCTCGCCGCCGCTGCGCTCGCCGTCCCGCTCGCCGCCCGGGCCGGGGACGCCCAGTCGCTCTTCGACAGGAAGTGCGCTCCCTGCCACGGCAAGGACGGGAAGGGCGACACGGTCATGGGGAAGCGGCTCGGCGTCCGCGCCTTCGCCCTCGCCCAGGGAAAGAGCGACGCCGATCTCGAGAGGAGCCTCCTCGAGGGCGTGCCCGGCACGAAGATGCCGGCCTTCAGGGACAAGCTCTCGGATGCCGAGGCGAAGGACCTCGTGAAGACGGTGCGCAGCCTCATGAAGTAGCTGGCGGGGATCCCGCCGCTACTTCAGACCGCCCTTGACGAAGGCGGCGACGGCCTTGATCTCGGCGTCCGAGAGCTTGCCCCGGAACGACTGCATCTTCGGCGGCTTGCCGTCGCCGATCGCCTTCTCCAGCTCGGCGGCGGAGAGCTTGGTCTGGGTGAGGTCCTTCACCCCCATCTTCTTGCCCATGGGGGTGTCGCCCTTCCCGTCCTTGCCGTGGCAGATGGAGCACTTGGCGCCGAAGGTGGCGGCGGCCTCGTCGGCGCGGGCGGCGCCCGCGACGGACAGGGCGAAGGCGAACAGGACGGCGGCGCTGAGGATGCGCTTCATGGTGGTCTCCCGGGTTGGCGTGTTCCGTCGTGGAACGCACGATGGATACGCCACTCCAGGC
>Ga0153915_10006050_pt1 | contig 11308 bp, 11 predicted proteins | sample Opewatmetagenome_2_FD_107003 | JGI IMG/M metagenome (GOLD analysis project Ga0153915, IMG submission 107003) | Freshwater wetland microbial communities from Ohio, USA - Open water 3 Core 3 Depth 3 metaG | ecosystem: Environmental > Aquatic > Freshwater > Wetlands | place: USA: Ohio, Lake Erie...
AAGCACCTGACCGAGTTCGAGCTGGAGGTCGAAGGGTTCAAAATAAAGATCAGCCGGGCTCTGGCCCAGGCCACACCTCCGGCCAAGGCCGCGGCCTCGAATCCGACGGCGCAGGCGGAACCAGTTCAGACCTCAACCCCCGCCGCCGCAGCGATCAGCCAGGCTCCGGACCAATTCCACTATATCACTTCTCCTATGGTGGGGACGTTCTACCGGGCACCCAATCCCGCCTCACCCTCGTTCGTCGAGATCGGAGAGGAAATCAAGAAGAATCAGACTCTCTGCATCATCGAGGCCATGAAGCTGATGAACGAGATAGAGTCCGACATCGACGGCGTCGTCACCGAGATCTATGTAGAAAACGGAAAGCCGGTCGAATTTGGGCAGAGGCTTTTCGCCATTCAGCCCTTGGCGGCCTGAAAGCTGATGTTTTCCAAGATCCTGATCGCCAACCGGGGAGAGATTGCTCTCCGGGTCATCCGGGCCGCCCGGGAGCTCGGCCTTAAGACCGTGGCCGTCTATTCCGAGAGCGACCGCAACAGCCTTCACACCATTCTGGCGGACGAGAAGGTCTGCATCGGCCCGAGCAGGGCCTCCGACAGCTATCTCAATATTCCTAACATCCTCGGCGCCGCTGAGCAGACCAAGGCGGAAGCCATCCATCCGGGCTATGGCTTTCTGGCCGAGAACCCGAGGTTCGCCGAGATCTGCGAATCCGCCGGCATCAACTTCATCGGACCGCAGCCGGCCATGATCAAGCTCATGGGGAACAAGAGCCTGGCCCGTCAGGAGATGCGGAAGTCCCACCTTTATATCCTCCCGGGAAGCAACGAGATCGTTCAGGACCTGTCCGAGGCCAAGAAGATCGCCAAAAAGATGGGCTATCCGGTCATCCTCAAGGCGGCGGCCGGCGGCGGCGGCAAGGGGATGCGGATCGCCCGCACCCGGGCCCAGCTCGAAGAGCAGTTCGCATTGGCCCAGAACGAAGCCAAAGCCTCGTTCAATGACGCCTCGCTCTATGTCGAAAAATACCTGGACAACTCTCGCCACATCGAGATCCAAGTCATCGGTGATAAACACGGCAACGTCGTCGCCCTCGGCGAAAGGGAATGCTCGATCCAGCGGAAGCACCAGAAGCTCATTGAAGAGTCCCCCTCTCCGTTCGTCGACGACCGGCTGCGCAAGAGGATGACCAAGGCGGCCGAGGACGCCGCCCGCCGCATCGGCTACCAGAGCCTCGGGACGTTCGAGTTCCTGGTCGACGGCCAGGGGAGATACTACTTCATGGAGGCCAACACCCGCATCCAGGTCGAACACCCGGTCACCGAGATGGCCTATGGCATAGACCTGGTCAAGGAGCAGATCCGGATCGCGGCCGGAGAAAGACTCTCCATCCGGGACGGTCTGGAGATAGGTGGCCACTGCCTAGAATGCCGGATCAACGCCGAGGACCCGGTCACCTTCAGCCCCAGTCCTGGGACCATCGACTTCATGCTGCTCCCGGGTGGTAACGGCATCCGGGTGGATTCTGCCGCCTACCAGGGCTGGGAGATCCCGCCCGACTATGATTCCCTTGTCGCCAAGATCGTCGCCCTGGCTCCCACCAGGCCCGAAGCCATCAAGAAGATGCAGACCGCCCTGGAGATGACGACAATAGTCGGGATCAAGACCAACCTCCCTCTCCATCTCTCTATTCTGGCCGATACCGATTTCGCCAGAGGCAGCTACGACACCCAGTTCATGGAGAGGTTCCAGCAGAAAAACGGCAATAATCAGAAGTGAGCGGTCGCCTCTTCGCCGCCGGTCACGACAGTGACCGTGAATCCCCCTGCGTTATCCCCTACGACAAGCTCATTGATCCCCAGGAAGAGTCGGCCTTTGGCCGGCATCGCCACGAGGCCCCCGGCGCCGACATGGAATAATTCGGCGGCCTCATCCAATCTCTCCTGGCCGGTATTCGGGTCCTTGATCACAGTGACGGCGATGACCACTTTCCCGATCAAAGCGCCCATGTTCCGATCCGGGAGCGGCTGGTGAACGGTCCGCAGGTCATAGCCGTCGGGCCCGCAGTCGGCCTGCGGATTGCCCTTCTGAAGGGATATGCTCCCCTCGGCCTCAAAACTGATCTCTTGGCCCTGGAAGACGTCGATCCCCGCGTCGGTCCAGGGGAAATTCCCCAGGACAACGACGGTCCTGGTCTCCTCTACGGAGGCAAGTAGTCCGGATACCAGCAGGACAACCAGGGCCAGTCGGCAGCTGTCTTTCAATCTTTCTCTCCCCCGGTCTGCTTTTGTTTGCCCAGACCAAGGACGCGGATCATCGCCTGATGGATCAGGCCGTTTGAAGCCAGGGATTCAGGGGAGGTTATATCGAACTCTCCTCCCTCGAAATCGGACACCCGGCCGCCCGCTTCCCGGACGATCAGGGCGCCGGCCGCATGATCCCAGGGCTTGAGCTTCAATTCCCAGAACCCATCGAACCGGCCGCAGGCCACGTAGCAGAGGTCCATGGCGGCCGAGCCGCAGCGCCGGACGGCCTGCGCCCGGACCAGAAAATGGCTGAAATGAGCGATGTTGTTGACCGGGCTCTCCCGCAGGTCATAGGGGAATCCTGTGGCCAGGAGGCTCCTGTTCAGGTCATCCACGGAGGAGACCCGGACCCTCCGGCCGTTGAGCCAGGCCCCTTCCCCTTCCAGGGCTTCGAACATCTCGTCCCGCATCGGATCATAGACGATGCCGAGGACAACCTGGCCTTTATATTCCAGGGCTATAGAGACCGTGAACACCGGAAAGCGATGGGCGAAATTGGTCGTCCCGTCAAGCGGGTCGAAAACCCAACGAAACTCGCCCTGTTCTCTCCTATCCAATCCTTCCTCGGCCAGGAAGCCATGGCCGGGGAAGGCCGCGGACAGCCGGTTGAAGATAAGCTCCTGGGCCCGATTGTCAAAATTTGTTACCAGATCCACGGCGCCCTTGTAGGAAATCTCCCGCCCTTCACCAAGGCCCTCGCGGAGCAGCCGGCCGGCCTCTAGCGCGGCCGTTTTCCCCGCTTCTAGGAATCCGGTCCATTTCGTCATGGCCCATTTATCTTAGCAGGACAATATCCAGTTGGCAACGAACGTCTCTTGTACTATGATAGGACGGGGAGAGGAATGAAATACCGCATCATCTGGCGCAGAAGAGCTGAGGCTCCGAGCCCCGAGAGCGGCGATGCGCCCCGTCCCAAGCCCAGAAGGAAGAAGACGATCATTATCTCGGCGATCGTCCTCCTGATCGCCGCCATTGTCATCGCCAGCCTCACTTCCCGGGGGGAGAAATCCATCCCGGTCACGGTCGAAAAAGCCTCCCTCCATGACCTGACTTCGATCATCTCGGCTTCCGGAGAGGTCAAGCCGAAAAAGAACATCAACATCAGCGCCAACGTCCCCGGCCGGATCACCACGATCGCCGTCCTTGAAGGCCAGATGGTCAAGGCCGGCGATTTCCTTCTCAAGCTCGATTCCGCCCAGTACGAGGCCGAGGCTGAAAGGGACAAGGCGCTCATTCAATCCTTCAGGTCCCAGCTCATCCAGTCCGAAGCCCGGATGAAAAGGGAGCAGAATAACTACGACCGGCAGAAGCAGCTCTTCGACAGCCAGCTCATCTCCCAGGAGCAGCTGGAGACGGCCAAGGTCGATTTCGACATCGCCCGGGCCGAGGTTCAGGCCTTCCGTCATCAGATCCAGCAGGCTGAAGCCTCCCTCAAGAGCACTATGGACAGCCTGAGCAAGACCTATTATAACTCCCCGATCAACGGGATCATCACCAGCCTGCGGGTGGAGGAGGGAGAGGTGGCCGTCGTGGGCACGATGAACAACCCGGGGACCGTTCTCATGACGATTGCCGACCTGTCCGAGATGGAGGTGGAGGTTGAAGTCGACGAAACCGACGTGGTCGGGGCTAAGCTCGGCCAGTTGGCGGATGTGAAAGTCGATGCCCTCCCCGACCAGATCCTCAAGGGAACGGTCACCGAGATCGGGAGCTCGGCCATCGCCAAGCTGACGACCTCCCAGCAGGAATCCCGGGATTTCCAGGTCACGATCACCTTGAGCGACCCCCCCGACTCGCTCAAGCCGGGCTTGTCCGCCTCCGCCGATATCATCACCGCTGAGAAGAAAGGCGTGCTGGCCGTCCCCATCTCCGCCCTCGTCCTCAGGGAAAAATCGGCCTCCGGGCCGTCGGCCAAAGGAAAGGCCCAAGAAGAAGAGGGTGTCTATGTCCTGGAGAACGGCCGGGCCAAGTTCCAGCCAGTCGCCAAGGGGATCATGGGCGGCCTCATGATCGAAATATCCTCGGGGCTCAAGGAAGGTCAGGAGGTTATCGTCGGCCCTTACAACTCCCTCCGCGAGCTCAAGGACGGCGTCCTTGTCAAGCCCGAGGCGAGAACGACAGCATCATAATGAGCCCTCAAGACGGCAGCCTGATCAGGGCAGAAGATCTCTGGAAGGTCTTCCAGCTCGAAAAGCAGGAGGTCAAGGCCCTCCAGGGGGTCACCTTCACGGTCAGGCCGAACGAATTCCTGGCCATCATGGGGCCTTCCGGAAGCGGTAAGTCCACCCTGATGAACATCCTTGGCTGTTTGGATAACCCCACTCAGGGAAGCTATTTCCTCAGAGGCCGGCTGGTCAGCACCCTGACCGAAAACGAGCTGGCCCATATCCGGAACAAAGAGATCGGCTTCGTCTTCCAGGTATTCAACCTGCTCCCCCGGGCCTCCGCGTTTCGCAACGTCGAGCTGCCGCTCATTTATAAGGGCACCAGGAAGAGTGACCGCGAAGCCAGGGTTAGGCGGGCCTTGGAACTGGTCGAGATGTCGGCCCGAATGAGCCACCGTCCGTCCGAGCTCTCCGGAGGAGAGAGGCAGCGGGTGGCCATCGCGCGGGCTCTGGTCAATGAACCTTCGATCATCCTGGCGGATGAACCGACCGGGAACCTCGATTCCAGGACGGGGATGGAAATCCTCGGCCTGTTCAGGAAGCTCCACGCCCAAGGAAACACCATCATCATCGTGAGCCACGACAAGGAGATCGCCGAGCAAACGGAGCGGGTTCTCTTCCTGCGTGACGGGAAGATCGAGTGGGACAGACGCAAAGAGAGATCGGCATGAACTTCGCCCGCCGCCTGCTGGGAACATTTTTCTACCCCGGCCGCACGTTCCGGGCCATCGCCGACCGCCCCCTCTGGGTGGCTGCGCTCATCCTCGTTCTTATCCTGATCTCGCTCTACTCCTACCTGACTTTTCCGTTCGGACAAAAGGACAGGCTCCGGTCAGTGGAAGCCAATGCGGCGAAGCTCACGGAAAAGTGGGGCCAGACCGGCTATGCGACCGAAGTGGAAAGGATCAAAAGTCATAGCCGCTCGCTCAGCGCTTTTCTTGTCATTCCCCTGACCTCCCTCTTCGGCCTCCTCTTTGCGGCGCTCATCGTTCTGGGCATGGGAAGGCTGGTCTCCACCGAAGGAAATTATCTGCAGGTCTTTTCCTCACTGCTCCACGCCAGCCTTGTGGACAAGCTCCTGGGCAACGGCCTGAGGTTGTATCTCATTCTTAGCCAAAAATCGGTCAGCGAAATATCGACCGGCCTAGCGGTGTTTTTCCCCAAGCTGGACGTCATGTCGGTGCCCTCCGCTCTCCTGGGCCAAGTGGACCCATTCCAGATCTGGATGTATGGTCTGTTCGCCCTTGGCCTTGCAGCGGCCTTCAAGATCAACCTGAAAAAGGGACTGGTGATCTCCTTCGTCTTCTGGTTTTTCAAGAGCTTGCTCGCCGTAGCTCTCTTCATCATCCGCACTCGCCCCTACCTATAATTTGACAGGGAGCGGCGCTCCATTTAAATTATCAGTATGTCCGAAGAGAGCTGGCGCGGAAACCTGTCTGCCACTTCTTTCCCGCAGGTCATTTTCCGGACCTGGGAAAAACACGATTCCGGGCGCCTGATGGCCCAGAACGAAGAAGCCAGCGCCTCGCACTATTTCATCAAGGGGGACATGGCGCTGGCCGAAGGGAGCTATTCGGCCGACGGGTTCCTGAAGAAACTGCTGTCCATCCGGGCCTTGACCGCTCGCCAAGCCGAGGACTGCTCCAGTTTCGCCCGCGAACACAACGTCTCCTATCCGCGGGCTTTGATTGAGCGGGGCATTGTCCCCGCGGCCCGGATCTGGGAATTGCTGGCTGAGTTCTGGATGGATGAACTGTTCGCCGTTTTCGACTGGAGCGGAGGGGAACTCACTTTCGACCCCGGAGCGATCCTCCCCGACGCCCAGGTCTACGGGATCATTCCCGCCCCGGCCCTCGTTCTCAGGGGGATCCGCCGGATGAAGAACATCGACCTGATCGCAGCACACCTCCCCGCGGAGACCGAAGCGCTTCAGCTCCTTTCATCCGGGCACGCCGACCATCTCCATCTGGCGCCCCACGAACAGCATGTCCTCGGTCTCCTCAGGATGACGCCTCGATTGAACGACCTCTACGCCCAGAGCCAGGCCGGGAAGCGGGAAACCCAAAAAGCGGTCTTCGCCTTCCTCATCTTAGGGTTGGCCGGACTCTCCCCGGCGCCTACCCATACCAAACCATCGCTCGAGTTGACATCGGCGGGTCTAGAAAAGATCTGGGACGACTTCAACGACAAGTGCGCCTATATCTATCGCTATATTTCCAAGGAGATCGGGCCGGTCGGTCTGAGCGTCCTGGAGAAATCGCTGGAAGACATCCGCCTGCGTCTGGCTCCTCCTTTCCAGGGCCTTGAGCTGCGGGCAGACGGCCGGGTCGAGTTCAGCCCCTTTCCCCTGATGAGCTTGACCCTGTTCACGGAGGATTCCAGGAGGCAGTTCATCCGCGTGCTCAACGAGATCCTGACAGCCGAAGTCCTGGCCGTCAAGAAGACACTGGGCAATGCCCACGAGGCCGGAGTCGTCAAGAGCCTGGAGAGGATCGGAGATCTGAGTTGACCAGAAAACAGACATTGGCCGTCCTCCTTCTCCTCGCCTTGATCGCCGTCTGGCTCCTGATCAAAATTGGAACCTAGAAAGCGCCGTCTGGTCATCATCCTGGGGCCCACGGGCGTGGGGAAGAGCGAGGCCGGGGTTTACCTCGCCCGGAAGTTCGGGGGGGAAATCATCAATTGTGACTCGATGCAGGTCTACCGGGGTTTCGAAATCGGCACCGATAAACCGACCGTCGAGATGCGCAAGCTGGTACCCCACCATCTCCTCGACGTCGCGGAGGCCTCGGACCAGTTCACGGCCGCAGATTTCGTCAGCCAGGCGCTGGCCGCCGTGCGTCTTATCGAAGGAAGGGGCCGTCTGCCTTTCGTCGTCGGCGGCACCGGTCTCTACTTAAAAGCCCTGCTCGACGGGCTCTTCCCCGGACCTGGCCGAGATGTGCAGTTGCGCCGGGAACTTGAACGGGAGGCCGCCGAAAAAGGCCTGCAGAGCCTGCGCCGCAAGCTCGAGGAGGTCGATCCCGTGTATGCCCGGCTCATCGGGGAAAGGGATAAGGTTCGGATCATCCGCGCCCTGGAAGTTTTCACCCTCACCCGGAAACCCCTCTCGGAGCATTTCGAGAGCACACGGTCGGAGGTGACCGATTTCCATCTCACCAGAATTGGATTACAATTGGAGAGAAAAGAGCTTTACCGGATGATCGAGGAGCGAGTGGACAGGATGTTCGAGCGGGGGATCGTCGCCGAAGTCAGCGGGCTGCTGGCTTCCGGTGTCCGGGAGAGCGCGCCGCCCTTCCGGGCCCTGGGATACAAGCATGTCCTCGCCCATCTGGAAGGGAGGCTCTCTTTGGAAGAGGCCGCGAGGCTGACCAAGCAGGATACCCGTCATTATGCCAAGAGACAGATCTCCTGGTTCCGGAAGATGGCTGGAGTGACCTGGCTCCCGGCCAGAGACCATGCGGCCTTGGCCGCCTTCCTGGAAGCGGAATTCACGGCTTAGTCATGGAAAAAGCGATCCTCGTCCACTTGGCCACCAACCATAAGGAAAGAGCGGTGGCTGAGGAGTCGGTCGACGAGCTGGCCCACCTGGCGGCAGCGGCGGGCGCCCAAGTGGTGGACAAGGTCTTTCAGTTCCGGCCCCGAATCAGTCCGAGGTCCTTCATCGGCGAGGGGAAAGTCGAAGAGCTGGCCAGTCTCAAGGAAGAGCGCCAGGCCGATCTCATCATCTTCGATCACAACCTCAGCCCGACCCAACAGAGGAGTCTGGAGGACAGGATCGCCTGCAAAGTGATCGACCGCACGCAGTTGATCCTGGACATATTTGCCCGGCGAGCCCAGAGCAACGAAGGCAAGCTTCAGGTCGAGCTGGCCCGTCTGAGTTACCTGTTGCCGCGCCTGAGCGGAAAGGGAACCTCCCTCTCGCGGCTGGGCGCCGGGATCCGCACCCGGGGTCCGGGCGAGATGAAGCTGGAGGAAGACAGGCGAAGGATCACGGACCGGATATCCCGGATCAAGGAAGAGATCAGGGGCATTCAGAAGAGGCGGGAAAACCAAAGGGAGAGCCGGAAAAAAAGCCCTGTGCCGACCGTCTCTCTTGTGGGCTACACCAGCTCCGGCAAATCGACCCTCTTCAACACGCTCTGCCGCGAGCGGGTTTTCACCTCGCCGGCTCTGTTCGCCACGCTGGACCCGGTCCTGCGCCGGGTGGAATACCCGGATGGTCTTTTCTTCTTCCTGAGCGACACCGTCGGTTTCATCAGGAAACTCCCTATCGAGCTGGTTTCCTCGTTCCGGGCCACTCTGGAAGAAATCCGTGAGGCTGACTGTCTGGGCCATGTCATCGACCTCACATCGCCCTCGGCCGACGAGCGGGCCCGAGCCGTCGAGAATATCCTGGGCGAGATAGGGATCGGGGACGTCCCCGTGATCAAAGTCTTCAACAAGGTGGATCTGCTGCCCTCAAAGGAGCAACTCCTTGCCCGGAACGAATCCACGGGAGAGCAGGCCGTGTTCATCTCAGCCAAGACGGGAGAGGGGATCCCAAGCCTTAAAGACAAGATCCGGCGCCTCCTGTTCAAGGACTTCCGCCTTTATTACCTGCGGATCCCCAAGGAGCGGAAGGAACTGATCCCGTCGTTCGACCGGTGGTCGGTCGTTTTGAAGAAACGCGAGGACGGGGATCACTCTGAGTTCAAGATTATGGCCAATCCCAAATTCATGGTAAACTATCTTCCCTATCTCGTCGAAGGAGAAGAGAATTGGTGATAAAAGCGGTTCGGCTCGGGGCCCTGTTCATCCTCTTGGCCTCCTGCGTCACGGTCGCGCCTCCGCCGCCCAACCTGTATATTGAAAGTCTGCCTCAGTCCCTGGTCACACCCTTGACCCTGGAGGAGCGCATCCAGATGTCAGAAGCCTGGGAATCCGTGAAACAGGGCCGGACGGATAGGGCCGAAAAAGCTTTTCTCCGCCTGGGGCCCGAAAGCCCCGTGTATGCCGTCGGATTGGGGTATGTGTCTCTTCTCCGGGAGGATTTTACGGCCGCCGAGGAGTGGTTGAAGCTGGCGGTAGCGGAGAACCCGGCCGCTCTCCTCGCCCACCTTGGACTCATTCAGGTTTATCAGAAAATGGGGGATGGCGACAAGGCATTCAATGAGCTGCGAGAAGTCCTGAAGATCGACCCCTTGAACTCCTGGGCGAAAGAGGGATACGAGAGCCTCAAGGCGCAGAAGACTGAAGAGGCCGTGTCTTTTGCCCGCCAAGCGGCCGCCAAGGGGGATAACGAGACAGCTAGGGAGTCCTACCTCAAGGCCCTTCACTACTCGCCGGAGTCGGCGGATATCCATCTGGCGCTGGCCGGCCTATACAAGAGCGAGAATAAGATCCCCAGCGCCCTTGTCCATCTCAAGGCGGCGATATCCACCGCCCCGGAGAACATCGAGGCCCTGCAGATGTACGCAGCGACGCTGGCCGAAGCGAAGCAATACGACCGGAGTCTTGATATCTACCAGAAAGTCCTGGAGCTCGACGGCCAAAATCAGGAGGCCCGGCGGCAAGTCGAAGAACTAAAGAACAAGCTGGGCATCGCCGAGCTTCCCAGCCGCTACAATGATATCCCCGTCTCCTCGGCCATAACCAGGGAAGACTTAGCCGCCCTGCTCGCCGTCAAGCTCAGGGAGGTCCTGACGGAGACCGCGGCTCAGCCTCCCATCATCATAGACATCTCCGCCTCCTGGGCATCCAAGTACATCGTCAAAGTGGCCTCGCTCGGCCTTCTCATGGTCCATTCCAACCACGCCTTTCAACCCAAGCGGACCATAACCAGGGCTGAGCTGGCCGAGACTCTCTTCCGCACCATCCAGTATCTCGAGAGAAAAGGCCACAAGTTTATCCACCAGATCCCCCCGAACAGGATCCAGGCTCTCGACGTGACTCCGGACCATTTTGGTTATCAGCCGATCACCCAGATCCTTTCCTACCAGGTCATGGAGCTTTACCCCGATAAGACCTTCCGGCCCGACCAGCCCGTCCCCGGGCCTGAGGCCAGCAAGACCATCGATATCCTGCTGGCGCTGACGCGCTGACCAAGCAGCAAGCGAAAGAAAGCTAGAGAAAGAGATGGAACGCGGGACTGAAGAGAAATTCTGGAACGCGCCCAACGTGATCACTTTGACCCGGGTCGCCCTGGTTCCCGTCTTCGCCCTGATGCTCTTCCAGGGACGGCCGTTTGGGGCACTGCTCATCATTTTTCTGGCTGGTCTGAGCGACGTGCTGGACGGGTTCGCAGCCCGGAGATGGGACCAACAGACAAGAGTCGGGACGCTGATCGACCCCTTGGCCGATAAGCTCCTCCTCTCCACTGCCTTCATCCTGCTGACCATCCGGAGCTTGGGGTTCACCAACGTCATCCCGCTATGGCTGACTGTGGCTGTCATCGGCCGGGATTTCATCATTCTGGCCGGCGCGGCGGTGATCACCCTGATCCGCGGCCGGCGGGAATTCTCCCCGACGGTCTACGGGAAGATGAGCACGGTCTGCCAAGTGGCCACCGTGTTCTGGGTCGTCCTCTCCAACTCCGTAAGTGTCTCGGTCCTCGCCGGGTCAACCATCCTGGCGCAGATCACATCTCCATCCGTCCTGAGCGCTTTCTATATCGCCACGCTGGTCTTGACTGTGATTTCAGGGGCTATATATATATATCGGGGCGTCCGTATGCTCTCTAGCTCCGCAGCTTAGGACTCATGCTCAGTTTTTCCTACAGGAACACCATCCGCATCATAAAATGCCTCCCCGTCTCTCCCTGGCCCAAGGCCATCGGGCTAACCAACATCCCGC
>Ga0153915_10006051_pt1 | contig 11307 bp, 11 predicted proteins | sample Opewatmetagenome_2_FD_107003 | JGI IMG/M metagenome (GOLD analysis project Ga0153915, IMG submission 107003) | Freshwater wetland microbial communities from Ohio, USA - Open water 3 Core 3 Depth 3 metaG | ecosystem: Environmental > Aquatic > Freshwater > Wetlands | place: USA: Ohio, Lake Erie...
GAATGGTCGACCAGGTAACAATGCCCATGGTTCCCTGGGAACCCTGCACCACTTTAGCGAAGTCCGTTTGACCCGGGCCCATAGGATTGACCTGGGCTTGTTTTGTCTTCCATTGCTCTTCCAGGGAACCCGGACCGGCCGCTGAACCAGTGCGGAATAAATCACCGGTGCCAAAAACAACTTCGATACAGGTCAAAGGGTCCTGAGAATCCCATTGATACAATGGCATGATCACCGGCTCTCGTTCCAGCAGACTGCCGATGACGGATTTATTCGCCCGGGGCAGCAAGGGTATATTCAGCCTTAGACCGGCTTTCTCCACTTCCGGGGTCAGTTCGGCGAAAGTTACTCCCGGCTCAATCATGATCACCCGGTTTCGAGCGTCAACTCGCAGGATCTTTTTCATCTCGCTTAGATCTACTATGATTGACCCACCTGTAGCGGGAACGGTATCTCCTCGAAAGTGAGGGGCACCCGAACTGACCGGTACCAACGGGGTTTTCGTCTCATTCGCCCATTGAATTAAAGCCTGGACTTCTGCGGAGGTTACAGGCTTAACTACAGCTCGGGGCTTAATGCTGGGAGTAAAGCTGAGGTCCTGCGCATAGTCATTCAGAATGGCTTCGTTTTCCTGAATGTTTTGACTTCTAATAACTTCTGTTAATTCTCTTGTTACCATGAATGGTCTCCTTAAAATATTTCATCAGAATACAGTTGATCATTGACTTTAAAGTTGCCCATTATTGATACATTAAATTGGGCAACCAGGTAGCTATTTCCGGTAAGAAAACCAGAAGAATAACTACCAGCATCTCAGCCAGGAAAAAGGGAATAATCCCCCTGAATACTTCAGATGAATCCATCTTAGCCGCCGCCGCTACCACAAAAACACTCATCCCAATGGGTGGAGTCAGCCCGGCAATGGATACCATGAAGATAAGAATTACGACCAGTGAGTAGGACTCAAAGCCTAGACTTACCAGGAGAGGGAAGATTACAGGCAATGTGATAATCAATATCGCCATTATATCCATGATGGCGCCCATAATGATATAAAATATTAGCACAACCAGCATTATTATTAGCGGGTGTACATTTAATGTTACGATCCAGTTCATCATCAGGTCGGTTAAGCCGCTCAAGGAGATATACCGGCTGAAAATATAGCCGCCCAGAACCAGAGGAAAGATCTGGGCTGACATTATAGCGGAATCCCACAACGCACGGCGGGTCTTGACCCAATTCAGATTACGCGAGATTAGCCCGTACAGCAGGATAACAAAAGCGCCGACAGCGCCGCCGACTGTCGAGGAGAAGAAACCTCCATAGATGCCGCCTATCACCAGGATAAAAACCAGGAAAATCGGCCATATTTTATAGAGCGAGACAAATTTCTGTTTGGTAGTAAAATGCAGGGTTTTATCAACCGGGAATTTTTGAGGTCTTAATTTTGCCAGCACTAATACTGTACCCGAGAGTACAAACGTGGTAATTATGCCGGGGACAATTCCAGCCACCAGAGCTTTACCAATCGAAAGATTGACAATAACGCAAAATATCAAGACCGAAACGCTCGGGGGTATCAAATTTACCAGGACCCCGGCGGTGGCAATACAGGCTGCCGAAGTCCTTTTATCATATCCCAATTTATCCAGTTCCGGCAGAGACAGCTTGGTGAACATGGCGGTACTGCCCAGGGATACGCCACTGATAGCCCCAAAGATGGTATTGGCAAAGATAGTGGTAATCAGAACACCGCCGCGGAGCTTGCCCATCCAGGCCTTGGCGGCATAATAAGCTGCTTCAGCCAGACCGCTTTCCCCGGCTATAATTCCCATTAAGATAAACATGGGGACTACCGCGAATGTAAAGGAGGCTGTCACGTTATAGGCAGCATTCGTGAATTGGACAAAACAAAAACTCGAGCCACTGAGCATCCAGAACCCAAAAACGGAAGCAATCATCAAGGAGATGAATATTGGAGCTCCAATTAATATTAAGGCAAACATAATTACAAACCCGATAATGCCGATTAATAGCCCGTAATCCATTGTGATTTACTCCTAATTCCAGTTCTGATAATTCACTTTTTAATACCGGCAAGGGCATGTTTACAAAAGATGACAATATATTCGAGCGTTAGAAGAATCGCACCTATTAAGATACATAACGCCATAGGCCATAAAGGATATTGGATGGAAGCATCTCGTGTATTTCCGTTGACAAGGTTATATTGTAATAGGAAGAATACTCTCCAGGAGAGAAAACCGCACATTAGTATGCAAAAAATGTCAGCAGTGAGTTTCATAATATAATGAACTTTCGGACGAACTAAATTATCCAATAAATTAATACGAATATGGCCTGATTCTAATTCCACAAAACCGATTGCTAAAAAGACCTGTAAAACGTTTAGGTCCTCAGTTAATTCTCTGGAGGATGGAAGCGGACTAGAAAATAATTTACTGCTTACTATATCTACTACCAACAATAACGCCATTAGTCCAAGAACGCCTGCTGATCCCCAGGCGAACCATTTTGAAACCCTGGTTACAATATGATCGGCCGATAGCAGAATCCTTCTATCATTAATTACTTTGGAATTCATCATTTGAACCCTCTCCAACTTGAAATTTGGCAATAGTGCCAAAAGGGATCTTGCTTAAAATGCTTAAAAAGGTATAGTAAGAGGAATATAAATATCGTTCGTAATAATTTTAAAATAAACCTAAATATATTTGCGGAACGATTTTGGCAACCAGCTAAATATAGCCTGGATGGGATAACCCCACCCAGGCTATATTTGAATTATTCACCCCAGGTCAATTGATCAATATACTTCCTGAGAGTTTGCGCCTCAGTAAGAATACCCTGCTTTTCAGCGGTAGGGAAGATAACCTCATCCCAACGGATTTGACTGTAAGCCTTATACAGGGTTTGACATTCTTCCATAGGCAGATATAATACATTCACACCGGAGGATTCAATGGTTTTAAGATTTTGCGTCATTGTCTCGTCTTCAGCCGTACTACTATAGGAGGTAGCCTCTACGGCCGCTTGACTAATAATTTCCTGGATATCGGTGGGCAATTTATTCCAGGTATCCAGATTGATAGCCAAAACGTGGGCGGCCCCATAATCGCGGGTTATCATTAAGGATTTTCCACCCTCATACCATTTTAACGCCACCATCGGGCTGATTGACATGCTGGCAGCATCTATTACACCTCTTGAAAGAGATTCATATATTTCTGACAAATTCATACTCTGGACATCAATACCAAACTGCTGAAATTCCTTCGCTAATCGGTTAGAGCCCAATTTCTTCCCTTTCAGGTCGTATAGAGATGTAGCCTCAACTCTGGAAATGACACCATTTGCTCCTGAGGCCATGCAGTTCAGAAATTTAACATTCATGGCAGCGGTTTGGGCTTCCAGAATAGCTGAAGTTTCGGGAATTTCATAACGTATTTTATGATTGAATTCCAACGAATCCTGGTTGCCGGTAAGTTGAAAGGTCGGGTAGTTGTACAGAATCATGTCAGTGCCATAGCTAGTGCCAAATACGGTAGCCATATCGATCGAACCAGCAGTGAGTAACTTACAGGTTTCGGCATCGGTTCCCAATACGGAGCCGGGGAAACGATCGAATTTCACCCGTCCGTTTGAATTCTTTTCAACCGTATCTATAAAACGATAAGAATAAATAACAGGGGGTGTAGTTACTTGATTTTGGCTAGCCCATTTTAAGGTATAAACTGTGCTGGCAGATGTCTGAGTCGCAGCAGCGGAAGTCGTCGCCACGGAGGCTGCTGTAGAGTTTGCGCTGGTCGCAGCAGTAGTCGCAGTTTTGGAAGCAGTAGTGGAAGAACCGGAGCAAGCCGCGCTTAATAATAGTACCACCAAACCCATTGCGAGTAAGGCCGAGAGTAACCTTCGTTTCATCTAAAATTCTCCTCCAATATTTTCTCGTCTTGTTAAATATTGCCTATGATCGGTACCGAATATTTTTTAAATTATAGCATATGGGGAAATTTTGTCAATAGGATACTCGCATTTGCATTAATTACTCAATGTGTAAATCAAATTTGGATTATATTAATTTAAGGATAAAATGATAGTTTGAGTCACTTATTTGGCTGTATTAATCGCGTCTTATTTGTTTTTTTAAAATATGGTTAGCTACAAATATATTGCGATTAATATTCGTAATACGATCATCATGTTCCTGAGAAAACTTAAAGCAGATTATGGGGTATAGGAACGGCTGAAATTACAAACAAAACATGCGCTTTTCTCTTTCCTTTGACACCTTAATATTCCCAGTATATCATTAGTTCAATAACCAAAAAGGGAATCGGATATCAGAATGCTAATCTTAATATTAGTCGTTGCCGGAGGACTGCTGGCCCTGGGTTGTTTGTGGGGCGCTTTCCTGTCATTAACCACCATCATTGACCCCTCTGTCGCCGTGGTCTTTGACCCCCCGGGGGCCACTACTTTTTACCACATTTTTTCTAGGCTTTCAACACCTCCTTTCGCCGGTGCGGCGATAGTTTTTCCCGGTAACTTGCACCCTCGATCACCACCTGATAACTGGCATTAGCCAGACGGTCTAAGGCACTATTTCCGAGGATTGAGTCGTCAAACAGGCTTAGCCATTCTTCGACTGCCCGGTTACTGGTTATAGCAAAGCTGGATTGCCGATATCTGGCGATAATAAGTTCGTAAAGGTCGGTTGATTGCTGGGCGGTAAGTTTCTGCAGCCCGAAATCATCCAGGATCAAAAGGTCCGGGCTGAGGAAGGTTCGTAGAATTTTCTCCAGGGTATGATCTATCCTGGCCTGGGCCAATGTTCTAAAGAAGGCATCAGCCCGGATAAACCGTACGCTGTGTCCGGCTCGTACCACCGCATAGCCGATAGCCTGTACCAGAAAGGACTTACCCACACCGACTGGTCCCACCAGTATGACGTTTTCGTGACGCTGCATGAAATCCAGAGAGAAAACTGTATCCAGCAGCCTGCGGTCCAGGGTTACATTAGCGCTCCAATCGAAGTCTTCCAGTCGGCATACATCTTCGAAACCGGCCTGCTGCAGATGCATTTCCATATTGCGGTTATCTCTGCGGGTTACCTCATCTGCCAGTATGATTTCGAGGAAAGCGGCATAGTCCAGTTGGTCACGCCTGGCTAAGGCCAGTCTTTCCGGTAAAGTATCCAGTAAATAACCCAATCTGAGACGTTTGAGTAACGGCTTGAGATCGTTGGTTGTAGTCATCTTAATCCTCCTTGATTTGGCTGATATTTTCCCCAATGGCAAAGACACTGCCGGGACGAGCGAAGCGACCGGGAAGGGGCAGTTGTATGCCTATTGCCGGTATCGCTTCTTGCTCCAAAGCCTCTTTCAGTATCTTTTCCAGACGCCGTACATCTATCAGGTCTACTGTGAGAGCCTTTTCACAGGCCAGGTTAAGCCGTATGGAAGTGTATTTTTCGCCGAGCCGCAGTAGCTTGTAAACCTGTCTTAATTTAGCCCAGGGCGTAGGACCACCCATAAGTCTCTCTGCAAATACCCCTACGGATTCTCCCAATTCGGCGCTCTTGCGACATAAATAATTAGTTGAGCGTAGGGTGTATGGCGTCAATTCCGGAGGGTAATCATCTGGATCAGTTGATTTATCCCCTCGCGGTTTACGTGCATGTATTTTGATTAGTTCTCCCCGTTTGTAAAGATGCACCAGTTTGCTATCCCCTCTTACCTCCAGTTCAGTACCCGGCGGGCAGGTATTATATGGAGCTGAGTAGAGAGCATAGCGGTAGTAGATATGATGGTCTGCATGTACTTTAGCTTTGTGCCAGTCAGGGACATCATAAGGCTCACCATTGTAAGCCAGCATTCTGGACAATTCTTCTTCCTGGTAGACCACCAGCGGATGCTTGCGGGTAGTCCCATGGACTCGTTGACCGGCTACCTCCAAACACCATTTACGAGCTTGATCTCGTAAGTCTACCAGTCCGGTAAATTGTCCGCCCTTGAAAAAGCGCTCCCTGGCATAGGAAACATTCCTTTCAACCTTCGGCTTATCTTTTGGGTGCCCCGGTCTGGTAGGATCAGCAATAAATCCGCGGTGTTTAACGTATTCCATGAAGCCTCGGGTAAAACGGGGTTCGAGCGGATCTACTCCTACTATCGCCGCAGGAAAATTGTCCAGTATGACATACCGGGGAATTCCATTAAAGAAAGCCCAGGTGGCTTCTAATCCTTCGATGACGTCTTTGAGTTGTTGTCCGAATAATGGCCACAGAAACTGATGACGGGAATAATTAAGTACAACCATCATCCCCCATACCAGTCGTTTCTTATCGCCTTCGCCATTTTTTATTAGTCCCAAACGTCCGAAATCTATCTCGGCCATCTGTCCCGGCTCTGTGTCCGGCATCCGTACTGTATTGTGACTATCTTTACCAAACCAGCCTTTCTTTCTGACGTATCGTCTCAAACAGGTATAGGCTACCAGGCAATGTTGCTGCGCCAGTAAATCTTGAACTCGGACCAGCTTTAGTTGATCGTGTTTAATCCATTGTTCTATCTGGGTAGAATAGGGCTCCAGCACCGTGTCCGTGGGAGTAGCTGTCTCCTCCGGTCCAGACTGGTTCAGTTGCAGCAAGATGGTGAGCTGATAATCAGAAGCCGTTGGACCATTCAGGGATAAACCTAAATTCTGTGCAGTCAATATATATTTTCGTATCGTATTGCGGGATATACCTGTGGATCGGGATATGGCTTTAATTCCCCGGCCGGCTTGCCATTGTCGGATGATTTCTTCAACTTCCACTCGGGAAACCTCCTTGTATACCATTGCCGCTTCTCCTTCTTATGATCAAACCTTTTGCGTCAATGGTAACGTTTTTTGTCGTTCCCCGGGGGGGTCAAAGATACCGGTTATTGGGGGGTTCAATGATTGCGGCGAAAACCGCTTTTAGGGGGTCAATGATTGTGGTTTTTTACAGCTTTCCTGAATCTGCGCCACAAGCGAACAATCGACAATTTGCCGACTTCAAAGACCCAGGGAGTCTTTATAGGACTCGCCGAATTAAAAGGTACTGCGGAAAGCGAGGTCCCTTTAGTAAGCTATCTGGCAGGATCAAACTGCATCTATTATAGCTGGAAAGTAGAGGAACACTGGTCCAGGACCGTGACCGAAACCTACCGTGACGGCAAGGGTCACGTTCGTACTCGCACCAGAACAGAAAGCGGCTGGAAAACGGTAGGACAGGATAGCAGGTTAATACCATTTTACATAAAAGATGAGACCGGAATTCTTCGGATTGTACCGGAAGGTGCCAAAATACAGGCCAATACCGTTTTTAATCAAACCTGCAATCCCGGCAACGCTTTATACTTCGAGAAAGGCCCTGCCGGAGAAGTATCCAATTCGACACATCAACGCCGCTTCACAGAGGCCGCCATTCCGCTGCATGCGATGTTATATGTCCTGGGCCAGGCCAGGGAAAGACAGGATATTGTCGCGGCTGAGATCGCTCAGGACAAAGCTGCTTCAATGTTCATTATCTCCACACGATCTGAAAAGCAAATCAGTACAGGCTATTCCAGATGGTTCTGGTTCTGGTTTGCCCTGGGGCTGTTGATCTCTGCCGGGAGCGGAGCCGGAGGGGGTTGGCTGGCTGGCACTGAAATTTCTCTGATCTGGCGTCCGATTGTAGAGATGCTGATCGGATATCTGCTATTGCTGCTTATAACTTATATTTGGACAACCTATAATAGTTTTATCAATTTACACCTCCGCGTAGAGCAAGCCTGGTCTCAGGTGGAAGTGCAGCTTAAACGACGAAACGATCTCATCCCCAATCTAATCAAGGTCGTCGACGGTTTCAGATTGCATGAATCGGAAACTCAGAAAGTCATAGCTGAACTAAGAAAACAGGCTGAAGCCACCCCGCCGGGCGTTAAAGGCCCTGATTTTCGAGGATTATGGCCGGTATTACAAATTACTTTCGAACATTATCCGGAATTACAGGCCAATCAATCGTTTCTAAATCTACAGCATTCTTTGACGGACACCGAGCAGCGTATTGCCCTGGCAAGAGATTATTATAATGAAATAGCTACATTCATGAATAACAGATTGGAGATGATTCCGGACCGATACGTGGCAATATTGGCCAGGCTGCATTCCAGCACCTTAATGGGAGCCGCCGATTTTGAACGCGCCCCGGTAAATGTTAATCTGGCGAAATAAGGCTTAATTTCTGAGAAAATTAAGAGCTTTGAAGCTGCCAGTAAATTTCAAAGGTCTTTTCCAGAATGCCCAATCAGTGTTCTTGACCCATCTTACCGGAATGTCTTAAACTAAGCGAAGATTATGAATTTGGACTAACAGGCGGTCATGATGAAAAATACAGTTCAGAAGCCATTCGGATTAGTGAATGCAATTGGGAATACTCCATTGGTCGAATTAACCAAAGTCAATCCTAATCCGAGAGCGAAGATTTTAGCCAAAGTAGAAGGCAACAATCCTGGCGGTTCGGTAAAAGACCGTCCCGCATTATTTATGATCCAGCAAGCTGAGGAAGCCGGAATATTGACGAAAGAGAAAACGATTGTCGAAGCTACCTCCGGGAATATGGGTATTGCCTTAGCCATGATCGGAGCCATCAAAGGCTATCATGTCAAACTTTTTATGCCGGAATGCGTCAGCCAGGAACGACGCCGGGTACTGGAAGCTTTTGGAGCGGAATTGGTACTCACTCCTGCTAAAGAGATCACCGACGGAGCTATCAGGCGCGCCCGTGAGTTTGTAGACCATGACCCTGACAAGTATTATCTACCGGATCAGTTCAGTAATCCCGGGAATTCTTTATCTCATTACCTGACTACCGGACCTGAAATCTATTCTCAGACCAACGGTGAAGTAGATGTTTTTATTACCGGAATGGGAACAACCGGAACCCTGATGGGTATCAGTAAGTATTTAAAAGAGAAAAAGCCGGAAGTTAAAATTGTCGGAATAGAACCCAGAATGGGTCATGCTATCCAGGGTTTGAAAAATATGACGGAAGCTATTAAACCGAAGATCTATGATCCGTCCGCTCTGGATGAAATAATAACCATACAGGATGAGGAAGCTTTTGATATTGCCAGACAGTTAGCAGCTTCGGAAGGCCTCTTTGTCGGCATGTCCAGTGGGGCAGCGGTAGCGGGTGCTATCCATCTTGCGAAAGGAATGCAAAGCGGCACCATTGTGACGCTGTTGCCGGACCGCGGCGATCGCTATTTGAGCACTTCATTATTCCGGTCTATCTGCGCTCATTGTCCGCCTTAGCGGCCAATCAAAGAAGCCAAGAAGCCCATCATTTTCGGATTTCCAATTGCAAATTCTGAACAGTCTGGTCTACGCCGTGCAAGACCGAGACCACTCCAATCAGCGTACTCCTGATTATCTTGGTGACAAATTCATTCACGGGTATTGAAGACCCATTCAAATTGAGGGTAACCTTTTCTCCCTCCAGGGATAATTGCAGTTCTTGAATATTTTCAGTGCCTTTCAAAGAAGCGATCATGCCGCTCACGGTAAGATCGATAAAACCTGCCACAAAATGGTTCAAGTAAATGGAGACATTATTAACAGTAAGGTTAATTTGAACAGTCATTTCAGAACTCCTGAATACTTGAATTCATTCCAAAGTTAATGGGCGGGGTTCAAACCCGCCCCTGCAAAATATCCTGTTCAATTTGCCTTATTTATTACTATTAGAAGGCGTTACCAGTAATACCGGGACTTCGGAATGACGAGAAACGCTTTCAGCGACGCTGCCCATGGTCCAGCGGGATAATCCGGACCTGCCGTGAGTCGTCATGATTATCAAATCAATCTGATTTTTACTGGCAAAATCCAAAATTCCTTCACGCGGCTTACCTTCAACCAGCTCACCTCTGACAGTAAACTTCTCATTAGCATATCTATCAGTAGTCCGCTTCAGATAATCGGTAGCTTCCGCTTTTTTTACATTCTCAACCTGAATAATGAAATCGCCCCCTGCCTGGGCCAAATTAGCCATATCCGTAGCCGAGAGTGGTTCCAGGATTCTTAAAAAAATCACTTCCGGATTCTCACATCCGCGAGCAATAGCCATAGCATGGGGCAGGCTGCGTTCTGATAAACTGGAGCCATCCAGAGGAACCAAGATTCTTTTATACATTGATTTATTCTCCTTTTAGAAATTTACTGGATACTTTCCGCATCGAATTAAAAATCGGCTGCGATTAAGGGCTACTAAATCCGGGAACCATATTTCCGGCTTATCTCCTCTAAACAATTGCGACTGAGTCCTTCTGGATGAAACCCGGAGGTCTGGCAGATAAAAAAGAGATGAGCCGCTTTTTCCAGTATGTCGATTAAATCAAAAGCTTCAGAAAGACTATTTCCGATAGCCGCGCATCCGTGCTTTTCCCATAAGACAGCGCGATGATGAGCCAGAGCCAGGACTGTAACGTCTGCCAACTCCGGACTACCCGGGCATCGGTAAGGAGCCAGCCCGATTCCATCCGGGACATATATGCTGACTTCAGGGTGCATCGAGAATAATATCCGGTTCATTTGTTCTTCCTGACAATATTCCCTGATCTGGCTAAGAGCAATAAGGTGCATTGGATGAGTATGTAAAAAGACCTTTTCTGACCTTTGCTGCTGCTGTAAAAACTGGTGAATTTTAAGATGAGAAATAAATTCTGAAGTAGGGCGGCTGTCCCGGTCACCTCCCCAAAGAATGGAATACCCTCGTAAGTCGGTATGAATATGAATCAGTAAGACATGTTTTTCGGGTTGCCGCGCTACTTCTCTCATACGGGCTCCGGCAATTTTTACCAAAAAGCTTCTCCCCGCTAGCTCCGGTTGAGATACAGGAAAAAGAACTTCGCTGGCACTCTCATTGATTAAATCCGCCGGAACGATCCCACTGACATCTATAGAAAAATTACCGCCGTTCTGTTCAGCCCAACCCTTTTCCCAGAGGTAGCCGGAGATTTCGGCGGCTTCAGCAATTATGTTCTGACATTTTATCGGGAGATGTTTCATCATGTTTTTACCTTAACACTATTAGTATAATTGCTAAAGGTTAAGAATGACAATTCCCAGATTAAAATAGCGAAAAGAGACTTAGATTCTGCAATTCAGACACTGAGAAAGGGTAGTCCGAATCACGTTCAGAATCATAAATAAAACCTAACCGCCAAAAAGGATTTCCTCAAGGGTATATAAATTGGGGCTTGACAATTACAAATCTGC
>Ga0153915_10006052_pt1 | contig 11306 bp, 11 predicted proteins | sample Opewatmetagenome_2_FD_107003 | JGI IMG/M metagenome (GOLD analysis project Ga0153915, IMG submission 107003) | Freshwater wetland microbial communities from Ohio, USA - Open water 3 Core 3 Depth 3 metaG | ecosystem: Environmental > Aquatic > Freshwater > Wetlands | place: USA: Ohio, Lake Erie...
GCGGTTTCAGTCAGGAAAAGATCCTGAACAATCATTAAATCCAGCTTCTTCAGTTCTTTTTTCACGTGCTGCAGATCCGGATCGGAAAGAAGCGGATTTTCGCCCATGATGTAAATCGCTTTAATCGCTCCGCTGCCTGCCGCCGCCATCATTTCCATCAAAGTCAATCCCGGTTTCGGGGAAAGTTTTGCATTCCATGTTGTTTCGAATTTTTTACGGGCGTCTTCATTAGCGACCTGCTGGTAGGCCGGGAAAACATTGGGCAGGCCGCCCATGTCGCAGGCTCCCTGAACATTATTCTGACCGCGCAACGGATTGACGCCGCCGCCTTCGATGCCGACATTGCCGCAGAGCATGGATAGATTAGCAGTGCTCTTGACATTATCTGTCCCGGTAATGTGCTGAGTTATACCCATAGCGTAAATTATGCTGGCGCTTTTTGCCTGAGCGTACATACGTGCTGCTTTCTTTAAGTCTTCCGCGGGAATGCCGGAAATTTTTTCGACATATGCGGGTGTATATTTTTCCACAACTTTTTTGAGTGCATCGAATCCTTCAGTTCTATCTGCCACATAATCTCTGGCATAAAGACCTTCCGCAATAATAACATTCAGCAGACCGTTGAAAACGGCGACATCTGTCCCCGGTTTCTGGCGCAGCCAGATATCGGCGTATTTGACCAGATCAATTTCCCGCGGATCAATAACGATAAGCTTCGTGCCTTTTTTAACCGCTCTCTTTACTTTCATGCCGATGACCGGATGGTTTTCGGTAGTATTGGTTCCCGTTGCCAGGATCAAATCCGTGTATTCCAATTCATCAATCGAATTGGTCATTGCACCGCTGCCGAATGTGGCGGCCAGACCGGCCACCGTTACGGAGTGTCAAAGCCGGGCACAGTGATCGACATTGTTTGTTCCTATTACCGCCCTCATAAATTTCTGGAGCAGATAATTTTCTTCATTGGTGCAGCGCGCTGACGTCAGACCGGCAATACTGTCGGCGCCATATTGTTTTTTGATAGCGGTAAGTTTATCAGCGATAAATTTGAAAGCTTCGTCCCATGTGGCTTCTTTGAGATCTTCATTTTTCTTGTAACGAATCAGCGGTTTCGTCAAGCGGTCCGGATGGGAAACAAAATCCATACCGAAGCGTCCTTTAACACAAAGACTGCCATCATTGGGTTGGCCGTATTCTCTATTGCCCATGACCTTGACTATTTTATTGTCTTTAGTAAAAAGATCCATCTGACAACCCACACCGCAATACGTACAGGTGGTTTTTACTTTATTGAGTTCCCATGGACGACCGGCGAATTTCGCCTGTTTGAACGTGATGGCGCCTGTGGGACAAACCTGTACGCATTCACCGCAGAAGAAACAGGTGGAATTAATATAATCCTCATCGAATGCCGGCCCGACTTTCGCCTTTGAACTGCGATTGGCAAAATCCAGCACTTCGTTGACCTGAATTTCATTGCAGGCGCGAACACAGCGTCCGCAAAGGATGCATTTGTTCAGATCGCGCTGAATCATGGCATTGCTGTTATCCAGCGAGTAACCCGGAGCCTTAATTTCAAAGCGGGGCTGATCAATCTTTAACCAGTAAACAAGATTCTGTAATTCGCACTGGCCGTTTTGTTCACAGCTAAGGCAGTTATGATCGCCTGATGACCAGAGCAGTTCGATAATCATTTTCTGAGCAGCTTTTACCGCTGGAGTATTGGTTCGAACAACCATATTAGGAGATACCGGCATGCAACAGGATGCGACAAGCGATCGGGCCCCTTCCTGTTCCACAACACAAACACGGCAGGCGCCGACATTAGTTGTTTTAGAGTAATGACAAAGGGTGGGAATAAAAATACCGTTTTCACGGGCACATTCCAGAATTGTCTGTCCGGCGGAGGCTTCTATATTTTTCCCATCTATTGTAACTGCAATCTTGTTTTCCATTTTCTTCTCCAATCTTCAAATGATTAACGCTTTTTTAAATATTTAAGTGTTACTTTTTAATCTGATATTTATAGGAGTAACAGATATTCCTGTCAATTCTGTCAATTATGACTTATGCCATTTTTCGCATAAGCAGACAGACAAAATCATTAATTATTTTATGAACATACATAAAATAATTAAGATAAGGATTGACTTAAATAATTTGGAATAATTGACTTGTAACTGAATTAACCAAGAACATTCCATGCGCAGATGGACATTGGTTCATAACCTTTGCCCTGCATGATGATATCCATGTGAATCAGGTTTATCGCGGAAATATCCATATCGCGCGTGAAAACCTTTCCGGCACGATAAAGAGTTATTAAATATTTTTTACACTTATCACAGACAAAAGCGGCTTCCTGTGTTTTGTTTTCAACATAAAAATAATCCATGCCCTCAAGGGCCTCTTTTTCACAGTAAGGACAGCTTACCCGCGTGAAGCGCCAGTCCTGTCCGCAGGAGGAGCAATGGAGAAAGCGCTTGCCGCCCTCTTCTTCAATCAGCGCGATTGATGGAAATTCCCCGCAGATCGGGCAGTAACCTTTCTCCCAGTCAAACGCACCAAGCGCTGCCGTTATTTCTTTTGCCCGCCTCTCCAGAACAACACGGCTGACAAGACTCATTAAGAATGAAGCATTGGACGGGGATATTTTTAAATCCTTGTTCAATCCTTCCGTTGCTTTGGTTTCACTCCCGGCAGACTCCTTAAAATAATCAGCCGGGTTGATTTTGCCTTCCTGAATAAGGCCGGATATTTTATCGATGTTTTCTGTAAGCTGCGGCATTCCTTCTTTAACGGCGGACGCCATTGATAAAGTTATTTCTTTGAATGATTCTTCCGGTAAAAACAGGTTAATCTGACTGATAACAGGCACACCGGCTCTGAGCTTTTCTTTATCTATAAGTGAACAATCCAGATTTTTGGAAGAAGACTGTGCCGCCAGATGCCTCTGCATGATGATAACAGGTTCAAAGGCTTTTAGAATTTCGCTGTTCTGAGGATTTTGTTCGACAGCTCTAATGATTATATCTTTGATTGCGGTTGCTTCTTCGTTTGTTTCCATGATTGTTTGTTTTCCTTTAATTATTATTTCTAATTAAACAACAATTTTAAAATGCAATTTAATTGGAAATACCAATTAGCAAAAGCGGCGCACATCTTATCAGATGTGCGCCACCCGGTTGAATACATCAGTAGAGTATAAAGATCAATTACTTTATTGGTGATGCGTTGTCTTATTTTGTAATCAGTTTTCCTTCATGCACCATCTCTTTATACCATTTAGGATGCAGCATTCTTAAAACAGGTTTCTCCATATAGCCGGTCAGCATCGCCTGAACACTGCCGGGATTGCCGATTGTGCCCAGATACAGATGGATAAAGAAGAAAGCAAATATCGCCACAAAGCCCAATACATGCAACACATAGACCCAGTCCATAAGAACTGCCGGCAGATACCGGGGGTACAGCATGAAAAAGCCCGTGCCGATCATCAGCAATCCGCATAAGGCGATCGTAAGGAAAAAGGCCTTCTGACCGGGATTGTATTTACCCGTCTCGGGAACATGATCCAGGTGCCATAAATAACCGCCGGCTGCTTTTATCCATTCCCAGTCCTCCGGGAAAACAAAAAGCCCGGCTTCTCTCCACCACATCTGGATGGCCATAAGCAAGGCCACTCCAAACACTATCGCCGTGTAATTATGAACTATTTTCAAACCTTTCAGTCCGCCGAAAACGACACCTAAAACGTTGAGTTCCTTGTACATCATCCCCAAGCCGGTGTAACACAAAAGAAGGCAGGAAATAGCCAGAAGCCAGTGAACGAATCTCTCATATCCTGAAGTAACTTTAATCAATTCTTTTTTCATTTTATACACCTCCCTGCTTCTTGTCGTCTTCCATGTGTTCCGGATGAGGTCTATGCGGACCATGCAGAACATAATGCAGTAAAGAACCGCCAATTACGCCGCCCGCCGCCAAAAGACTCAATGGCTTGAGAAGATCCTTCCAGATAAACAGAGTCTTCGACACTTTGGGATCAACCGGCATCTTATCATAAACTTCCGGTTTGAACTGCAGAACATAAATAACATGCGTACCGCCCACAAATTTATCGCCGTAAACGTTGGCGTCGCCGCCCAGTTTTTCAACCTTCGCATAGGCTTTTTTGATCATCTCGTCTTTCGGACCGATGCTCAAAGCGCCGTTAAGACATGATTTAACGCACGCGGGCGGAAGATTTTCCTTAATGCGGGAATAACACAGATCGCATTTGTAAACCTTGTCCGTTTTCGAGTCGTATTTGGGAATTTCAAACGGACAGGCAGAGATGCATTCCTTGCAACCGATGCACTTTTCGCGATTAACGCCAACTGTTTTAATCGGCGTATAATACAGGGCGCCGCTGGGACAAACCTTAACGCAGGACGCATTTGTACAATGCATGCAGCCGTCCTTGCGGAAGATCCATGTAAAGTTTTTGTCTTTATCTTCATATTCCTTAAAGCGAATCAATGTCCAGGTATTCCACTGTAAGTCAGGCGGATTCTGGTAAGAACCTGTTTGTTTTGTCGGCAAGCCGGGCATTTCATTCCACTGCTTGCAGGCCACCTGGCAACCCCGGCAGGCCGAACAGAGGGTTGTATCTATCAATTTCACAATTTCAGTATTATTGTTCATAGTCGTTTCCCTCCTCCTATGCCTTTTCTACGTTGACCATGAACGCCTTATACTCGGGGCAGAAGGTGTTCGCGTCGCCAACGGTTGGGGTTAAAAAGTTCGTGCTGTCGTCTTTCGTATCTTTAGGAAAGAGCCAGCCGTAATTAAAGGGCATACCGACCTGATGAACTGTTTTTCCTTCAATCGTGAAGGGTTTGAAGCGCTTGGTCACCATCGCCACGCATGTTACGGAACCGCGAACGGACGAAACTTTGATGCGTTCGCCGTTTTTAATTCCTTTTTCCGCAGCCAGGGTATCACCGATTTCCATATAGGCTGCCGGCATGGCTTCCAAAAGCCAGGCCTGCCAGCGGGTCAAGGCTCCGGTGCACCAGTGCTCCGTACAGGAGTAAGTCGTGCAGACATAGGGGAACTTTTCACTGGCTCGTTCCACTTTGTCCAGATCACTCTTGAATATTTCAATGGCCGGATTGATGAGCTGTCCGGACAGAGGATTCTTCGCCAACGGCCCTTCCAGCGGTTCATAATGCTCAGGGAACGGACCGTCAACCATGCCGGGTCCGAACAGGGAGGCAACGCCGTCAGTTTTCATAATAAAGGGTAATTTGCCTTTTTCTTTATCAGCCAATGGCGGCCATGGACCGTCGGGCACATCGCCTACCCATTTATCCCCCTTCCATTCCAGAATATTACGCTTGGGATTGTAGGGTTTGCCATTGATATCGCAGGATGCGCGGTTGTACATGATACGGCGGTTTACGGGCCAGACATACGCCCAGTTGGGATAAATACCAAGACCTGTCGGATCATCCTTGCCGCGCCTGGCCATAAGATTTGTGCCGTCGGCCAGGAAACTGCCGCTGTGAACCCAGTTGCCGGAGGCTGTTGATCCGTCAAGCTGAAGGTTGCCGAAACCCGGCACGCACTGGCCCTTTTTGTACAGGGTCGTCGTTTTCTTCACCTTGTCTTCAATGACCGTATCCTTGAGAAAGACACCGTTGAGTCGTTTGGAAACCTTCAAGGCGTCAAAGTGCCCGTTGCTGTCCAGATAATCCCAGTAGAGACTGGTAATAGCCGCGGCATTGGGGCCTCCTTCTTTCTGATACAGTTTCTTAACTGCAGCAAAAATCTTGATCTCGATTTCACCCACGGGCAGACCATCACCGGGAGCCTGGGCGGCTTTATACTTCCACTGGATCATGCGGCCGGAATTGCTCTGCGAGCCTTCCTTTTCCATCGTCGCGACAGCGGGCAGGAGGAAGCATTCCGTCTTGATCTTTTTGGGATCTACGCCCGGGCCTCTCCAGAATTCGTAGGTTTCATTGTTGAAAATGTTTTCACCCACCAGCCAGTCGAGGTTTTGCATCGCCTTGCGCACTTTTGTCGTATTCGGAGTGCTGACGGCCGTGTCCGCGCCAACGCAGAAGTACCCCTTTATCTTGCCTTCATACATCTTGTCGAACATGTGCATCGTGGAATAGTGTTTCCCGTCTTCCAGCTTGGGCAGCCAGTCATAGCCGAAGTTGTTTTCCTTGGTTCCCTTGTTATCGTATAGCGACTTGAGGAAACTGACAAAAAACTTCGGATAGTTCTGATAGTAGTTCGCCGACTGGGGATCCTTGGATTCCGGCGTATACTTTTTCAGATAATGCTCCAGCGTATCGCATGAAGCAGAGGGCATCTTTAAATAGCCGGGCAGAATGTTGTAAAGAATCGCCTGATCCGTCGATCCCTGAACATTCGGCTCACCGCGCATGGCGTTGATACCGCCGCCGGCAATGCCCATATTGCCCAGAAGCAACTGGATGATCGACATGGTCCGGATGTTCTGGCTGCCGACCGAATGGTGTGTCCATCCCAGTGCGTAACATTCCGTTCCCGCCTTGTGCGGACCGGTGGTGGCGCTGTACGCTTTATAAACTTTCAGAAGATTTTCCCTGGAGACACCGGTGATGCTGGAAACCTTATCCAGGTTGTAACGGGAATAATGTTTCTTCATCATCTGGAAAACGCAGCGGGGATCGCTCAGGGTCATATCCCGTTTGGAAACGCCTTTTTCATTTTTTTCCAAAACCCAGGTTGCTTTATCATATTTTCTTTTTCCAGCGTCATAACCGGAAAAAAGACCATTATTGAAAGTGTAGTCTTTCCCGATAATAAATGAGGCGTTGGTATAGTTCAAAACATATTCTTTAAAGTACAAATTGTGCTGAAGAATATAATTAATCATGCCGCCCAGGAAAGCGATATCCGTGCCTGAACGAAGCGGCACATGGTAATCACAGCGGGCGGATGTACGGGTATATCGTGGATCAACGTGGATGAGGGTTGCTCCCCTCTCCCTGGCTTTCAGCATCCACTTGAAGGCCATGGGGTGATGCTCAGCGGCGTTGCTTCCCATGATCAGGATACAATCGCTGTTTCTCATATCAATATAGTGGTTCGTCATGGAACCGCGTCCAAACGACTCTCCCAGAGCCGCTACAGATGGACTGTGTCAGACACGGGCCTGATGATCGATATAGACCATGCCCAGCGCTCTGCTCCTGACGGTCATGAGCCAGCATTCCTCGTTATCAACATTGGAACTGCCATAATGGCCGATCGTTTCGCAACGGTTAACCAGTTCGCCTTTTTCGTTTTTCGTTATAAAACCTTTATCGCGTGTGTTCTTTATAAGGCGCGCGATCCTGGGAATAGCAAAGTCCCAGTCTTTCTCCTCCCATTCCGTTGCATACGGAGCGCGGTAAAGAACCTTCTTCAGCCGGTGTTTGTTGGCTTCGGTCAGATCGAAGAAGCCCGCGCCCTTGGCACAGAGCGACCCTTCGTTGATGGGATGGTCGGCATCGCCTTCGATGTTAATGATCTTTCCCGTCGCCTTATCCACACTGCAAACGAGACCGCAGCCGCAGGAACAGTAAGCGCAGATTGTCGTAGACTGTTTGGCAGCCTTGACTCGATTCATCTTATCTAACTCATCCGCATATGCTTTTGTCGGATTCAGATTAAGCCCCAGACTCGACAGGGCAACTCCGCCTCCAACAGCGCCGGACAGAGTTAAAAAACCTCTCCTCGTAATTTGCATAAAAAGCCTCCCAAATATCTATGTCTATTTTGGTATATATCAAACGTGACATACATTGACCGAAAGTCATTAAAAGTCAATATGTTATATAAAACATATACATAAATGCTGATTCCATGAAAAAAATATTTATTGGATGAAATTGTTGATATAATAAATTTTTTAATGTAATTTATTAACATCTTATCATTATCGTATTTATAAAAAAATAACGTCAGCGCACGGGGGGCATCTGATGGAAATCAAGCATAAAATATGGATTGAAGAAAACGGCAAGGTAATTTTCGGCAAGGGCCGTGATAATATCCTGAAATCAATCGAGAAACAGCACAGCCTTAATGCCGCTGCCAAAGAGTTGGGAATGTCTTATCGCGCGGCGTGGGGAAGATTGAAAGCCTCGGAAGAAAGAATGGATAAGAAACTTGTTGAAACCAGTACGAAAGAAAAATCTTTGCATCTTACAACTCAGGCCAGAGCAATCATAGAAAGATTTGAAAAGCTTGAAAAAGATGTGGACGCCCTTCTACGCACGGCGGATAAGGACTTTAATAAACTATTTGGAAATGAAGTAAAGTAAATTCTGATTGCAGCAAGTGCAACCTTGAAGAAAATTTTCCATGCATCTTCAAGGAATAAATTATTTATTCAAACCTTTAATAATAATATTTAAACTATTTTGAACAGTGGAATGAATTCTTTCCATGCGCTTAATCGGATTACCGGTAAAAAGATAAAGCGAAATAACGCCGTTTAACATACCCCAAATTGCGTTTTGCATCTGCCGTATGTTGGTTACGGGAGAAAATTCTCCGGATTCTATTCCCTTTTGGATAATTTCGGAAATAGGTTTGATATTTTCATTTGTTGATCTGATTAGTTCCGTGCTTTGCTTTTCCGTTAGATGCATCTGGCCTGTCTGCATCATGAAAGTCATAAGAATTCTAAAAAGTTCCTTGTCGTTCAGGAAGTAATCAACATAGATACGGGAAAACTCCTGCAGGAGTTGCGAAGCTGAGGCTTCTATGGATGAAAAATTCCTTATTCTTTCATGAAGCGCGATATTATCGGCAATCAGGATTTGAGTGTAGATTTCTTCTTTGCTTTCAAAGCAAAGGTAAATAGAGCCTTTGCTGACTTCAGCCTTCTCGGCAATATTGTCAACTGTTACGGCCTTGAATCCCCGATCAAAGAAAAGTCTTCGTGCTGCTTTTAAAATTGTATTTCTTCGATTTTCTTTTCCTTTTTCTTTCTTTTTTCTTCTCTTTTCTTCCAGGCTCAATTTAGTTTCCTTTACAAAACACGAATTTTTATTTTTTTACAAATCAATGCGAAATCTAAATTTTATGTTTTTACCAGGCCCAGTTTTCTTAAGAACCATGCAGTTGTTCAGCAAATCATTACTTATACTTGCCCATATTACCTTTAAATCTGACTGTCAGTCTATAAATTAATATAATAATCGTGTCAAGAAAAAATCAAAGGTCACAATATTATTTACTTTTTATTTTTTCCAGTTCCCGGACAAGTATTTCCAGAAGCGGACGCTGATTAATATCATGCACATCAATGTAACGGATAATACCTTTTTTATCGATTATAAAAAGAGCTCTTTCCGACACACCGTCGGAACGCAGTACGCCGAATTTTTCCGCTACTGCTCCATGCGGCCAGAAATCGGAAAGAACGTCAAACCATAATTTCCCCATCTGGTTTGTCCAGGAATAGAGCGTGGGAATATTATCCACTGTAATTCCCAATAAAACCGCATCATTGCTGTCAAATATATCCTTAACAATATTGTAACCCGGCCACTGATCGGAACACACAGGCGTCCATGCCGCAGGCACAAAGGAAATCACAACATTCTTTTTCCCATAATAATCCTTCAGAGAAATCATCTTTCCTTCGACAGACTTCAGGATGAAATCAGGAGCTTTCTCGCCAACTTTAACTTTTAACACACTGTCAACCGGTTTTAATTCTCCCGGATTGTAAATGTTGTTTTTATATGCTTCCGATAAAGCGTAAGCGCTATTAACAAAAAAACATAATAATAAAATCGCCAATAGTGACTTTTTTCTCATGACTCCGTCCTATTTTAATCCTGATAATTTAGTTATTTTCCCAAGAAAAATGTTGTTGTCTCCCAGAGCGCCTAATCTGGAATAAATAACTTCCGTCTTTCCACCTTTTAATTTTACAACAATAAAATAAGGCGTCCTTACTTCTCCCATGATTTTGTGCAGCTTAAAATCCCCATCGGGAATCAGGGGGAACTCCACTTTGTATTTCTTTTTAAAGATATCGGTCTCAAAAAGAGAATTGTTTATCCCTATGCCGATAATCTTAATTTTATTTTTGAGAACGGGGTTATTTTCGATCAACGTAAACAGACTATTAACATTAGGGGCTTCTCCCTGACAATAGGGACAATACATGCTGAATATTTCTATTATCACCACTTCAGCCTTTATCTGGCTTATTTTAAATAATCCGTCGCCGGACAATCCCAGATATTTAATCTCCATGGGGTTAGCGGGTTTTAACAATTCGATTTCGGGAAAAGCATTTCCTTCTTTCGGCGGGCTGTTTTCAGCAGCGCAAATTGCAATTGTCACACATAGCATTATGATAATACCTGCCAGACCGGTTAATTTTATTTTCACAATTTTTCTCCCGTCTTTTAATTGCTGTGCATATAAAATTCCAAAGTACTTTATAAGGTTTTAAACTTCTTTGATTACCTATACATTTTCCTTTTAAAATAGCATATTTTATAAAAAATATTAAGCTCAACAAACAGCTCGAAATATATCTTGACTTTATTCGTTCATACATCTAAGAATTAACAACTTCGTAAATTGTTCTTTGCGAAAAAAAGAGTCGAATTCAGACATTTTGAAGTACAAAGTAAATCAGTTATACCCTTTAAAGTTTGACGGATTTAATCCTGTCAAAGTATTGTGTTATAATCTTTAAAGTATTTCAGGTTTTCAAATTCTGTCATGGTGTTAATTCGGCTTGGAAAAATCTATTAAAGGAGTTTGAACAACTATGCCAGAAGGAAAAGTAAAATGGTTTAACGCAAGCAAAGGATTCGGTTTCATCGAGAATGATGAGGGCGGCGATGTCTTCGTTCATTTCAGCGCCATCCAGTCAGAAGGTTTTAAATCACTGAATGAAGGACAGCGTGTATCCTTCGATATACAAAAGGGCAAAAAAGGCCTGGAAGCAGAAAATGTAAAACCGTTATAATAATTTACAACATGAAAACACTCCCGTATATTTTTACGGGAGTGTTTTTTATTTTTACTCAATTCTTATTTTACGCCTGTAAATGCGAATTACCGGTTACGCCCGGATCAAACAAAATTAACGGGGATTTTTCAAAAATAAATCGTGATTTGATGTTATTTCCCTTTTTTAATATATCTTGACAAAAACAAAAGATTTGAGTTAGTGCCAATTAGTTTTTATCATGAATATTCTTAATTATTCCTAATAATATGGGAGGCTTGATTGTGTATTTCTCGAA
>Ga0153915_10006053_pt1 | contig 11305 bp, 11 predicted proteins | sample Opewatmetagenome_2_FD_107003 | JGI IMG/M metagenome (GOLD analysis project Ga0153915, IMG submission 107003) | Freshwater wetland microbial communities from Ohio, USA - Open water 3 Core 3 Depth 3 metaG | ecosystem: Environmental > Aquatic > Freshwater > Wetlands | place: USA: Ohio, Lake Erie...
ACATCCAAATGCGATCTATTGATATCCTTAGAGGCAGAGGATTATGTTGCTTCGTTGGCGAGGATTTCGACCGTCGAGTTACTCCGCGCAGGGGTGAATGAAGAAGATTGAAGCCAGAACAAGCCGGAAGTTAAATAAGGATGTTCGATAGCTCCTTGAAGAGTGATCAACTAAAAAAAGGGGGCGCGATTTTCGAGGTGACCAATAGGAATAAGACACCCAGGATGATCGTCATCATTAGCAGCATGAAGGCGACGATAAACCGCTGGACGGGTGTCATCCCTAAAAAAGGTCGCTCCTGCTTAAAAATTTCAACGGGTGGTGCTTCTTCTTGATCTTCATTCGGGAATGAAGAGTTGTCGATTTGCTTGCGGAAATCTTCGAACATGGTGTTTTGCCTCCAAATTAATCTGTTGGCATGGTTGGGTGACCAACAGGTGCGGGTCTCAAATGGATTTCCCCAACCTGTGCGGTGACCAGTGTGCCAGATTTGGTAAGTAATTTTAAAGAGCCATCCGGAGTAAGACCGATCACTTTTCCGACCAGTTTAGAAAGTGGAGCAGCCTCTGGATAGGCGGATTGAGCAGAATCCACTACCGAAAGCTCAACCCATTGGTCGCGATATGCCAGGCAGCCTTCCCACTCACGGATAAAGTCTTGGGTGTTAAGCTGAGGAAGCCAGGTGAATAACGCCTTAAGAGTGGCATATAGTAATTCCAAACGGTCCACCGGGTGACCCAATTCATTCTCGATGCAGGTGGCGGGGAAATTCAGTCCCTCAGCTGGAAGGTTTGCCGGATTAACCGAATCAGGTGCAATGTTAATGCCAATCCCGATGATCACAGCTTTCAAATTCGGACCGTTCCAGCGTGCTTCGACCAGAACGCCGGCAACCTTACGCTGATCAAGCAAGATGTCATTGGGCCATTTAATCTGGGCGGTTAGAGCATATTTGCTCTGAAGCGCCTGAGCGACTGCCAGCGCACCCAAACCGGTAATGCGATTGACTAGCTGAGGATCAAGTGGGGGTGAGAGTAAGATCAGACTGAACGCCAGCCCATTACCGGCTGTGGTAAACCAACGGCGATGGAAGCGACCGCGACCTGCAGTTTGCTCATCCGTGATGACGAGGGCAGCGTGTGGGGCTCCGGCATCCATCCAACACCAGGCTTCGTCATTGGTTGAGCCTATACTTGGGAAAAAGCGGATGGCTGGCAGATTTAAATCGGCCAGGGTGGATTCCAGGGACAGTTGATCCATGACTTCGTTCTTAGCTCATGTAGAAATCGAATATGTATCAGACGCTGGCAGGGGGCTGGGTCGGTTTCCGGGATTGTTGACGCCCACGAATAAACTCGATGATAGCAGGCAGGACTGAGATAAAGATGATCGCAAAGATGACAAAAGTGAAATTCTGCTGGACGATGGGCAGATTGCCGAAAAAATAACCCCCAAATGTGAACAAAGCTACCCACGCCAAGCCACCGATCACGTTATAGGCAATGAATTTGGGGTAGGTCATTGCCCCCACGCCAGCCACAAAAGGCGCAAACGTGCGAATGATGGGAATAAAGCGGGCAATGATTATCGTCTTGCCGCCATGTTTTTCGTAAAAAGCGTGTGTCCGGTCGAGGTAATCTTTTTTCAAGAAGCGGATGCTGCCGCTGAAGGCACGGGGACCGATATAATGACCGATCCAATAATTGGCAGTGTCTCCTGCGATGGCTGCTATGGCAAGCAAGATAAACAAAATGCTAACATTCAGATATCCAAGTCCAGCAAATGCACCGGCGGCAAATATCAGGGAATCGCCTGGCAGGAAGGGTGTAACAACAAACCCAGTCTCCATAAAGATAATGAAGAACATGAGCAGGTAAGTCCAGGTACCATAGGTTTGGATAATTTGACCAAGATACTTATCCATATGGAGGATTAAGTCGATTATATTAAGGATAAAATTCATGGGTTCGATTCCGTGTTGCTAGAGGGATTTTTACCCGCAGGCAGGTGTTGCGGATTAGTATCGGGCGTTGGTGGATCATCACTCGGTGGTAATGGACGTGAATTGGTGATTTCGGAGGATGGTGGGGAGGATTCATCCATGGTGTGTGATAAGGACTCGCCCCCGGTGAGGTTGGCGGTTTGACCAGCTCCAGAGGATGGAAGATTCATAGGTGGCACGCCACGCCGTAAGATAGCATTAAACCCGATAAAGAAAACCAGGAGGAGGGCACCTAAAACAACGATCCCCAACGATGAACTCGCTCCAATTTGCAGGAGGCTGGTGGGGATGGTAATGTTGGGCACGCCTTGTAATGACGATACTGCGCTCAAGACGGCCATCCCATTCCACAGCCCATGAACGAGAACAGCAATTGCATAGGCAATGACGAGTCGCAAATAACGTCTTTGGCTCCATGCGGATACCAACGCCCACCCGACCAATCCCGCGGTGAAGCAATGAAGCAGGAGAGTGCTGATCCGAGCGGAAGCTAAAAGCGCCCAGGTTTCTCCACCACTGCTTGTATTTCCAAGGTTTTCAAAGAGACCAAACCCAGCCCCGCTCAAGACGCCATATCCAAAACCTTGGGCAGGAGTGATTTTTTGACGATACAGGAACCATACCCCGAGGGGCTTAAGCGCTTCTTCGAGCATGGGGACAAGCAGAGAGATGAAGGCGAACCCGAGAAATAATACCCCTGGGTTGAGCAGGAAAGGCAATAGTATTTTGAGGATCGCATCCGTGTTAGGAGCAGCGCTCTGCAAGCGATACACCAGACCGTTTAACTGATTGGATAAGCCAGGATCCGTCATAACCCACAGCAGGGCAAAGATACCCATCCCGACGAGAAGAACCAGCTCCAGAACCAAGATGATCAGCGGACCCAGTACCAGACCGGTAGCAAAGACTCCCCATTGACGTCGCGGGAATCCCGGAATTAGCCCATGCGTACCGATGTAGATCAACCACAGCGCTGGTAGACCTGTGGCAATGATGTTGAGGGGAGGCAACAGGAACCAGGAAACGCGACTATCTAGAGAGACATAATTACCGAGCCATAAAGCCCCACTTACCAGGACCAACACGAGGATGGTGAGAATGAGACCAAAACTTCGAGGTTCAGTTCGGGAGGTGGGCTCCAAACCTGGATAAGCGATGTGCTTCCATGCATACCAGGCAGATGGAAGGACCAAAACACCGGCAAAAGCCAGGCTTGCAGCAACCATAAATGATTGGGTGGGGTCCGAATTGGCTGATCGGTTCGTGAAAAACTGGGTAGCGGATGTAATAACAATAATCGCAGCCGCACCTAAAAGCATAAAAGCCCCCAACGCACTCAATACAAACTGGATGAGGGATGCCCAGTTAAGTGGAGTTTTTAAGGGCTGATTTGTCGTCTGGATGGTGGACATAAGAAGAACCAGCTGCCCAGGAACCTTAATATTCCGATTCCCGGGAAGAAATTGGTCAACGCTCCTCGATCGTCACGCTCAGGATTTTATCACCTGGGGGAAGCTCAACGCTTTGGGATGGATCGCGTGGAGTGAGATTAGTAACCACATCCATCCCCAGGATCACGTGCCCGAAGATGGTATAACTGCCATCCAGCTTGGGCTGGGCTGAATATGTGATGAAGAATTGGCTGCCGTTCGAGTCTGCGCCGGCATTGGCCATGCCCACTACGCCGGGTCCATCGAATTTCAGGGTGGGCGAGATTTCATTCTTGAAGGCATATCCGGGCATTCCATATCCAGTACCACTGGGGTCACCTGCCTGCGCGACGAACCCTGGGATGACACGATGGAAGGTGACGCCATCAAACCATCCGTTGTTAGCCAGGAAGATGAAGCTATTTACTGCAAGCGGTGCTTTATCCGCATACAGCTCAATGACGATATCCCCTTTATCGGTATGCAAGGTGGCGATGTATTGTTTGGTTGGGTCAATCGTCATCTTGGGGCATTGAGTAAATTCGCGGTCTTCCAGCAATGTCAGCTGGATGAAGGAGGCTAGATTTCCGGCATTCATGGCGACATTACCTGGCCAAACCCGACCGTTTAACAATAAGGTGGGCGTGCCCGTCAATCCGATTTTCTGGGCATTGTCCCAAGCATTTTGAGCCAGATTCACTAATTCGGTGCTGGTCAGGTCGGCGCTGAATTTGTTCACATCAAGACCGAGCTCCCCGGCACGTTGGATCAGCCATTGCTGGAAGTCGGTCACAGATAGAGCCGACCAATCCGATTGGCGGCTAAAGAGCAAATCATGCATCTCCCAGAATTTACCCTGCTTGCCAGCAGCTTCGCTGGCCTGTGTGGCGAGGGCAGCTTTATCATGGAAAGGTGATTCTGGGGTGCCGATGAGAGGCAGCTGCCGATAGACAAATCGCAGGTCGTTCGGGAATTCCTTAAGGAGTTGCTCCATCACGGGAGCAAGCTGGGCGCAATAGGGTCACTGAAAATCAGAATATTCAATAATGGTCACTTGAGCGCTGGCAGGTCCCTTAACCCAATCCGTATCACTTACAGGTGGAAAGATCGATTCAGCGGTGGGGCCTGGCGTGGGCTTTTGAGTGACCACGGTGCAGCTTGCATCTGGAAGGATGGGGGCCTGGGTAGGCACCGTCAGCATGACAGTTGCAGTTGGACGAGCGGCAGTCGTCGCAGTGGGGGTAGGGTTGGCTTGAACCTGGGGGAGACATCCCGCCAATCCCATAGCTGTGAGTAGCATCAATAAAAGGATATACCTTCGCATTCATTTCTCCATGGGTATTAATCTCGTGCAATTTTACCAGTGAAAGAGTGAATCAGGTTGCAGGGGACCCTACTCTCACCAGGGGCTTAATTTTGAGCTGGCTGGGAGCTTGTTGTGGTACACTGCTAAGGTGCGGAGTAGATTTACGGCTCTATGGATCCTGATGATCCTTTTACAGGCCTGCGGGCAGGTGACGCTTGGTTCGAAGCATGTGACACCTTCATCCACAGCAACCCAGTTATCGCTGACATCACCGTACAACGAGACAGCTGGTGGAACCGCGATGGTTTTCACCCCAACCTTCACGGCATCCTTCACCAAAACATCCATACCCACCCCGATTCCCATAAACACAATCACTCCCATCCCTTTAACGCCCACACCAACCTTGACGACCTGCATGCGAGCCGGTGGAAGGGTGGAAGTGTATGAATTCACCACCATCCTGCTGCCCAATCCACTGATCTACCGGATATACTTGCCACCTTGCTATGATGAGGAACCAGAGCAAGCCTACCCCGTACTCTACTTGATCCATGGACAAACCTATTCGGATACTCAATGGGACCGTCTCGGAGCCTCGGAAAGCGCGGACAAATTGATCGCGACCGGCGTAGCGGTGCCGTTTATCATGGTGATGCCAAGAGACCGGGTCTGGCTAGAACCAACAGAGGATAACTTTGGGCTGGCGGTGGAGCAGTCCTTGATACCATGGGTGGATGAGCATTACCGGACTATCCCCGACCGGGCTCACCGGGCAATTGGCGGATTATCCAGAGGGGGAGCCTGGGCGATTCACCTGGCATTCTCACACTGGGAGCTTTTCAGCGCGGTGGGGGTGCACAGCGGCTTTGTGTTTCACAGCGATGTGCAGCCACTATACCTGTGGCTGTACAACATCCCGGAAGGAATGACACCACGGATTTATATGGACGTTGGCGATGAAGACCGACCCGAGATTACCCAATCTGCAACCTGGTTGGAGGGTTTGCTCACTAAGTTTGATATCCCTCACGAGTACCATATGTTTGTCGGGGAGCATGTGGAAGCCTACTGGCAAGCACATGTGGAGGACTACCTGCGCTGGTATAGCATGGATTGGGGCAAATGAGTCTATGGATTAATCCAATAAATGGCTAAGGCATTTTGGCGATCATCACGAATAGAAGTTGAGAGGAAACATCATGTTCACTACGTTCCCGAAAGACCCACAGGTATTCCTTAATTGGGATTGGTCCCAAATCAAGCCTTATGCTGATAATCTGGAGAAGCGTTCATTATCACCAACCACCCTTGCCGATTGGGTGATGGATTGGTCTGACCTGAACCGGATGCTGTCTGAGATCTATGGCCGATTGTGGGTGGCGACTACGCTAAATACCGCTGACCAGGATGCCAAAAACCGCTTCAACACCTTCCTGGATGAGACTTACAATCCCTCACAAGCGGCCAACCAGAGGCTCAAACAAAAGCTGCTTGCCAGTGGATTGCAGCCACAAGGGTTTGATATCCCGCTGCGCAATATACGGATCGAGGCAGAGATCTTCCGTGAAGAAAACCTGCCCCTGCTAACCGAAGAGAAGAAATTGGTAAACGAGTACGATGAGATCATCGGAGCGGAAACGGTGGTGTGGGAGGGCAAGGAGGTAACACCCACCCAGCTGCAACCGATATACCTGAGCCCGGACCGCGCTAAACGTGAAAAAGCCTGGCGTATGGCAATGGCTCGCAGGCTCGCTGACCGAAAAAGGCTGAATGAGCTATGGGGGAGGATGTTGGATGTACGGGTGCAAATTGCCAATCATGCAAGCTTCACTGATTATCGAAGTTATCGCTGGAAGGAGCTGCTGCGCTTTGACTACACTCCTGAAGATTGCATTCAATTCCACGGAGCGATCGAAAAGGTGGCTGTGCCGGCTGCCAGGCACATCTATGAGAAGCGACAAAAACAGCTGAGTCTGGCAAGCTTGCGCCCCTGGGATCTTAATGTTGACCCTTTAGGGCGGGAGCCTCTCAAACCATACCAGACAATCAGCGAGCTAGAGGACAAAGTATCGGCAATCTTCCACCGTGTGGACCCTGAGCTGGGCAGGTATTTTGAGACCATGCGTAGCAAGGGTTTGCTTGACCTGGATAACCGTAAGAGCAAAGCACCGGGAGCTTATTGTAACAATTATGATATGGTGATGTTGCCATTCATCTTTGAGAATGCCGTAGGATTGCACGCGGATGTGGCTACTTTGCTGCATGAAGGCGGGCATGCCTTCCATGTATTCGAAGAGGCCCATTTAGCGTACTACCATCAGCTGCCAGTGGGGATGGAGTTCGCGGAGGTGGCATCCATGGCGATGGAGCTGTTGGCAAGCCCTTACCTACCGGCGAGTGAAGGTGGTTTTTATTCAAAGGAGGATGCGGCGCGGGCACTCATCGAACACCTGGAAGAAGCCGTGCTATTCTGGCCGTATATGGCAGTCGTAGATGGCTTCCAGCATTGGGCTTACACAAACCAGACTGCAGCGGCTAATCCGGATCACTGCGACCAAAGGTGGGCAGAGCTATGGCAACGTTATATGATCGGGGTGGACTGGAGCGGGTTGGATGACGTGATGGTCACTGGATGGCAGCGTAAGCAGCACATCTTCGAGGTGCCGTTATATTACGTGGAGTATGGGCTGGCTTCTTTAGGGGCGTTCCAGGTGTGGCGGAATGCGCTGAAGGACCAGAAAGCTGCTGTGGCAGCCTACAGGCGGGCGCTGGCATTGGGCGGGACGGTATCACTGCCGAGATTATATGAGACTGCAGGTGCCAGGTTTGCCTATGATGTGCAGACAGTTCAGGATGCGGTGAGCCTGGCGGAAGAGATGATTGAAAAGCTGGAAAGGGTGTGACTGATAGGAGTGCAGCGTCGGTGCGCCTCTACTACATTCTAGGTTGAATTTGCCACCTCGTCGGCTGAGAAGACGACTTCTTCTTTACCGGTCAGTTTTTCATCGACCTTTAGGGCAACTAAATCCAAGTGACCAGGGTGAGCAACATAATCCAGGGCATCAGCAGGGACGGCGAGCACTGGGCACAGGCTAAAATTATCAATCCATTCTTCATATAATGTGTTTAACTGTCCCAGGTATTCGGGGGTGATGGTGCGTTCGTAGTCGCGTCCGCGGTTGGAAATTCGCTGTTTCAAGGTGTCCACTGAGGCGCGCAGATACACCACCAGGTCTGGCGGGGGGAGGAACTCGCTAAGCACGCGGTACAGCTCGCGGTAGCTGAGGTAATCACGCTCATCCATCAGCCCCTGTAAAAACAGGTTCTGGGCGAAGACCTCTGCATCTTCATAAACACAGCGGTCTTGGATGGCGGAAGTCGGATGGTCCAGGAGCTCACGGTGGGAGCGTAAACGGCGGGTGAGGAAGAAGATCTGCGAGTGGAAGGACCACAAACGCATATCCCGATAAAAATCAGCCAGATAAGGGTTCTCGCCGACCGGTTCGAAGAAAGGCTTCCAGCCTAAACGGTTGCATAGCATGCTGACCAGGGTGGACTTCCCGACCCCGATATTCCCCGCTACAGCCACGAATTTTTTCATAGCCAACCCTCCTTAAAGGTCAAATAAACAAGATTACTGCAATGGTATCTGGTAAATTTATTCATTCGGGACCAGGAAAGCCAGGGCTTGACCCTTGTCATCATCCATCACCAGCTCCAAATGATGAGCCGGGCGGAAGGAGGCGACCTCGATCAAGTGGATGGCTTCCGTACAGTCAGCTGCTTCCGGAAGAAAGGCAACCAGCTGATTGGGTGTATCGTAAAAGAACGGGCGATTGAATTGGACTTCGGGGTCATCCAGGTAGATCGCGAGAGGGTAAATATTGGATTCGACCAAATCCTGGAAGAAATGGGTACCAAAAGATGGCTCTGGGGCGGCACTAATACCAAGGCCAGAGACTTCGATCAGGGCGCGGGTGTTGTAAATATCCCCATAATTGATCGGTACACCCAGATCAGGATTGATGGTGCCCCAGCGGCCGGGTCCGATCGTGATAAAGGTTTTTCCAGCCAATTTGGCATTTAATTTGCTAATGAGATGCCCAATATGATTCCTTTCTGGCTGGGTGCCAAGGGAGAAATAGCCTTCTGGGGAGATATAGATGACGTGGGAAACCCCAGGTACATGCCCATCGGGTACCAGGCGTGTGGTTGAGAAGATCACGTCAGCCGGGTTTAAGCTGGTGGGCAGGTGGACCTTGCTTTCCTTGAACTGGGATTGCGGGCGACATTGCAGCAGGCAGATTTCCACCTCAGGCTGGGCGGCATTGAGGTCGAGGACACGCAATGTGAACTCAGTGTCCACAGGGGAGTGGTAATTCTCTTCCAGCTTAGTGAGGAGCTCACGAAAACGACCAGCAAGCGGGGTTCGCTGGAGGAGCTCGTCATAGGTGATGACTAGCTGGCTGGTATTTCCATCCAATAAATTGCTGCGGATGGGGAGCAAGAAATCCTCGTTATAAATTTGGGCAATGTAACGTAAACCTGGGTAGCGAACTGAGAGCACGTCTCCGACGGGGACTGACTTTAATTGGTTATCTTCCAGATCAATCAGGTCCACATAATGTTGTGAATATTGGCTGATGAGGGTGGGTGTAGCTTCTGGATGGAGCAATGGGTGGCTTAAAGCCACCAAACGCGGGTAATCATTCCCCACGCGTTCCACGGCGCGCGTGCCAAGCCCCCATACCAGGCGGATGAAGCCATCCTCCCTACGGATCTGCGGATTCCAACGGAATTGGTTGTGGCTGAAGGCTACCCCCGCTCCATAAGGAAGGAAATACCGTCCCACCTTTTCACCCTGGACGATCTGGATGAGGATTGCCATACGTTCATCGTAGTCCTGCAAGCCCTTGCTACGCCGGTAAAGCAACACGTCGGGATTGAGGATGCTGGCATAGATGCGCTGAATGGCTTGGGTAAGCTGGTGCAGGTTATCCATCAGGCTACCCTGATTGGGGCAAAATATACTTTCATATTTACCCGCAAAGGAGGTCCCGAAATTATCTTCCAGGAGGCTGGAGGAACGTACAATCAGAGGCTGTTGACCAACTACCGAAAGCAGGTTGTGAAGCTCGCCTAAGGTTTCGGGGGGGAATTTTCCCGCCATGAAATCCAGAATGATTTGAGGGTGTTCAGCTCGGATGCGCTCCTCATTTTTGTACTTCTGGTCGTTCCAATGCATCAGATTGTTCATCGCCATGAAAGCATAGGTGACATCAGCTCCCAGAAAGTACGACTCAGGAATAGATAGATGGGCTTTCAGCTCGGGTGAGGCAACCGTTTCAAGGATGCGCCTGGCAAGCAGCATGCCGGCGGATTTCCCACCAATCTTGCCACTGCCAATCTTATGCTGGTAGATCTCACGCAGGTCGTGGATAGTAAACCAATCCTTGGCTATATTGACGTAAGCGAGCTGGTCGCTAATAAGGGTGCGGATAAGCACCACTTTGATCTCGCGCAGATGAGGTTCGGCCAAGGTCCGCTCATCAGCAGGCAAACTCTCGATCGCTGAAGCCTGCTCAAACAGCATGGATTGCGGCGCCAGCTCGGGGTTGAATGAGACCAACAGGTCTTGTGCGTGGACGCCGCGCTCTGCCAGGGTATCGCGCACGATCTGCTCAAACAATTCATAGGGCAGATTATATGCAAAGTAGAAGTCAGTCAGGTGGTCGCGCAGACGTGAAAGGCGCAGCTCCCAGACGTCAGCAGGTTCCTCCGCCAAAGGGTCATGCAGGGCTTCGCGCGACTGGGAATGAATGGCTTGCTCGCGAACCTCCGCTTCAAAATCCTGCTGAGCGATCACTCCGTGTTCGAAGATCGCGCGCCGCATGCGGGCGCGGATTTGAGTGCTCAGGATGGGGTATTGCGCCAGAGCCAGGTAGATACGGAGCGTCTTTTCAGTGCTGACTGATGGGAGGGTCATTGAAAACTCTATATAATCATTGTTGTATTATAAGAAAAGGCGCAGGGTTGGAATTTAATAGTTTCGTATGGAAATCCAACCCTGCGCCCCTACGTGGAAAGAATATAGATTCTTGGTTCGCTCTTACGCTTACCCCAAGATTTACCCACCCAGGTGCATGGGCATGATGACGTGTAGAAAATTGTCTTCTCCCACCGGGCGGAAGACGCCAGGCGTGGTTTCAATATTTGTCTCGAGGATCACATTGGGCGTTTTGATCACATCCAGGACTTCACGCAGGAAACGCACGTTGAAGGCGATGAGCACCTGGTTGCCTTCGATGTTGGCGTCGATCACCGTTTGGTTGAAGCCGGTCTCTTCCGACTGCCCTGAGATTTCGACCGTCCCAGGCTGATTATCACTGCCGGGGGTGATCTGGATACGGGCGATATGTGAACCCTCACGGGCAAAGATCTCAGCCTGTTTGCAGGCCTTGAGGATGGCGGGGGTGGAGATGACCGTACGTGTCTGATGGGAGCGGGGGATGACCTGCTCCAGGTCGGGGTAGGAGCCTTCGATAAGCTGGGAGACCAGCTCGA
>Ga0153915_10006054_pt1 | contig 11305 bp, 7 predicted proteins | sample Opewatmetagenome_2_FD_107003 | JGI IMG/M metagenome (GOLD analysis project Ga0153915, IMG submission 107003) | Freshwater wetland microbial communities from Ohio, USA - Open water 3 Core 3 Depth 3 metaG | ecosystem: Environmental > Aquatic > Freshwater > Wetlands | place: USA: Ohio, Lake Erie...
GCCGTCCTTCGGACGCGTATAATTTTTCGTAACTCGCTTGACCGCCCTCTGCAACTTCTCTACGGCCTCCTGATACATCGCCCGCTTCAAATACAAAAGTCCGAGAGCTGTGTTCACGCGATAATCATCCGGGTCGCGCTTTAAGGCTTCTTCATAGTACGGATATGGCTCGAAGGCGGGATTATAAAACTGCTCCAGGCGCAATCCGGTGAGATACAACTCTTCAATGGTCTGAATATCCTTGGCAGCGGCAGGCGGCGTGACGGGAGAGGGCATGGAAGTCGGCGTCTTTATTTGGGGCTTATAGCTTATGAGTTCCTTTCCATCGGATGTGAACAAAATCAAAGCGAGCGATTCTTCTCTGATTCCCGGAGGAAGCGCTACGTCTTTTTTAAAATATGGTTGTCCCGGACCAATCGCGATTTTCTCTTCAAAAATTGTCTTTTCGCCCGACTTGAGCACAACCCTCGCCTCTCGATATTCTGCCGGCGTGTAAAAGCCGATAGCAGCGGTCCCCTTCTCCGTCATGGTCAGGTTGCAAGCAGCATCTTTATTGGCCGCTTTCATGCCGGCGATCTTCCGGACCGGAAACCATGTCTGCCGGACCGTCCGGACCTCATAGGGTTGGGTCCAACTGTAATCGGGCTGGTTATCGGAATAAGCGCCAAACATGAGTTCGGCATAGGGACCGTCCGTCTCGGTTAAAAGCTTTTCCCAAAGCCTACCTTCCGGACCTGTTCCCCAGGTCCAAAGCTTTTTGCCCGGCACAAAATTGTGGTCGCCGACGAAGGCCACGCCGGCCTCTTTTCCATGGTCATAGCCGGCCAAAAAATCGCCTTCATTCTCCCACGCGAAGAAGGACGTCGGGGCGGAATGATTTTTCCACCAGCTCACGTCCACGCCCTTCGTATAATCTTGGCGGTTATAGATCTCTGCCGAGATGGGCCAGCGCGAAAACTGGTTCTTACCGTGAAAAGTGGCAAACTCCGTATCGGGCGGGAAAATAACCTGGTAATCCTTGTTGGCGTGGATGGCCGCGTTGGCGAAGCAGAGCATGGAATGCGCCAGCGGCGTCCGGTTGAGGATTTTGACCGTGACGTCGATCGCGGACGATCCCGGCTTGAGTGTCAACCCGACCAGCCAGCGCGTCCGGTGGCGGAGTTCAAGTTCCCCCACCCAGATCGTGGCGCTTCCATCGGGATTTTGCGCGATCGTATGATCGACGGGCAGGAACGTCGTCGCCCGATGGTGGTGGGGGATGTTCCATTCCACGCCCCCCGAGATCCAGGCTCCGAGCATGCCGATGAGCGCCGGCTTGATGACGTGCTGGCGGTAGATAAAATCATAGTTATTGGTTTTATCCAGCCCCGAGAAGATGCGGCCGCCGATTTCGGGGAGGACGCAGATCTTGACATACTGATTCTCGAGATAAACGGCTTTGTACGTCTTATCTTTGCGGATGTCGGAGAGCCGGTCCAGAAAAGGATACGGATAGACAGGTCCCTTGGCCCCCTGGTAGGCCCGGCCGTTATAAAAAATGGGGTTTGGCTCGGCCGCTTCGACCAAGTAGGTCGGAATGACGAGCGGCTCTTCCCAGATCCGAACTGCGGCTTGAGCCCAAAGCGCCTGTCCCGCCAAAAATAGGAATGATAGCGAAACCGACAGGACGAATGCCTTGAGAGTCCAACGCGTCAATGACCTATTGCCCATCGTTTACTCCTGAATCTTATCCAGACGCATTAAATAATATGTCATCGCGAGGAGCGAAGCGACGTGGCGATCTCATCGAAAAATATACTTTTTCATGACCGTTCGACCTCCTCCCAGGCATGGGGCAAGAAGAGTTTTTCGAATAAGGAAAGGGCGTACCAGTCGGTCATGCCCGAAATAAAATCGACAACCCGCTTCTCTAAGGGATCCCCCTGGGGATAGTTTTTGATATAGCCTTCCGGGTGTTTACGGAGGTACTCGTAAAGGTCGGCCAGGATTTTTTCCGTCTTTCGCAGCTCGTCGCGGGCCGAAGGATTGAAATAGACGCGCTCATAAAGAAAATCCCGGAGCTCGATGACGGCTTTCATGATCTCGTCGCTCATGGCGATCCTGTCCAGGTTCGACTTCAAGCTGGCTTCGATGACATCCACGACCATCTTATCGATCCGGGAGGCATGCCACTTCCCAAGGACGCTGACAAGATGCTTGGGGATATCGGTTTCCTTGATGATTCCCGCCCGCAGGGCGTCATCGATGTCATGATTGACATAGGCGATCACATCCGATGCCCGGACAACCTGTCCCTCGAGGGTCGCCGGCAGGTCTTCCTTTTTCCTGTCCAGGATTTTTCCGCGGCCTTTGGAATGCTTGGAAATGCCGTCCCGCACTTCGAAGGTCAGGTTGAGCCCTTGGCCTTCATATTCCAGCTTATCCACGACGCGCAGGCTTTGCTCATAATGACTGAATCCGCCGGGGAGAAGCTTGGCCAGAGTTTCTTCGCCAGAATGGCCGAAGGGCGTATGGCCCAGATCATGGCCGAGGGCGATGGCCTCGGTCAGGTCTTCGTTCAGCCGCAAGGCCTTGGCGATCGTCCGGGCGATCTGGGATGCCTCCAGGGTATGAGTCAGCCTGGTCCGATAATGGTCGCCGAATGGAGCCAGGAAGACCTGGGTCTTATGCTTTAAGCGCCGAAACGATTTGGAGTGGAGAATCCGGTCGCGGTCGCGCTGGAACGCCGTCCGGAAAGAATGCGGCGCTTCTTCGCGCTGGCGCCCCTTGGAGCTGCGGCTCAGGCAAGCCTTCGGCGAAAGAATCTTCGCCTCGATATCCTCAAGCTGTTCGCGAATATTCATGGTCGCCTCATCCTAAGCCTCGGATTTCCCGTGGGCATGATTCTCAAAGCTTTTTTGTTTGAAGGGATTATAAAACCAAAAGAGCAAAAAGGCAAAGCGGAGAAGTTTGATCGCGGGTTTATTTTTGATAAACTAGACGAGAGCCATGAGCGTTATAACAAACAACGTCAAACAGATCCTGGCCGAGCTGCCGCCGGGCGTCGAGCTTGTCGCCGCGGCCAAGAGCAAAACCCCGGAAGAAATTCTGGAAGCGGCGGAGGCCGGCGTCAAGATCGTCGGCGAGAACTATGTCCAGGAGGCAGCCGCCGCGTTCTCTGTGGTCGGACAGCGGGTCAAGTGGGATTTCATCGGCCACCTCCAGACAAATAAAGTCAAGAAGGCCATCGAGATTTTCGACATGATCGAGACTGTGGATTCTATGGAACTGGCAGCGGAAATCGACAAGCGATGCGGGGCGGCCGGAAAAAGCATGCCTATCCTCATCGAGATCAACAGCGGAGAGGAAGAGCAAAAATTCGGGGTGCGCCCGGCAGATACTGAAGCGCTCATAAGGGAAATTGCGATATTCAAAAATATCAAGATCCAAGGCTTGATGACCATGGGGCCCTTCGAGGGCGATCCGGAAAATTCCCGGCCTTATTTTAAAACAACGAAAAGGCTCTTCGAAGAAATCAAAACTCTGGACCTTCCCGGCGTGGAAATGAAATACCTTTCGATGGGAATGACGAATTCTTATCGCGTAGCCATCGAAGAGGGCGCCAACATGATCAGAATCGGCACGAAAATCTTTGGGCCACGATATCGATGAAGCCGATGATCAAATTTATTTTTCTTGAACTTACGAACTTCTGCAATTTCAACTGCACATTTTGTCCCAACGCCGTCATGACTCGGAAGCGCGAATTCATGGACAAAGACCTGGCCATCCGCCTGCTGGATGAAATCTCCGGCAAGAACCTGGCCGAAGAGCCCATTCAACTCCACCTGATGGGAGAACCGCTCCTCCATCCACATATCTTTGACATCCTCGAATTCATGCGCCAAAAAAATCTCCCGGTCCGCCTTTTTACAAACGGCGCCCTCCTGAACGAAAAAAACCGCGACCGAATTTATGCGGCGGAGATCAAAGAATTGGTGATTGGGATTCAAACCCACTCTGAAGAGACATACCGCGACCATCGCCGGGGAAAGCCGGATTTTCAAACCTACATGAAAAATATCCGGGATACCATCGAGGCCAAATTCGCCAGGAATTCCAAGATGCAGATCGAGTTGCATTACATGAACACCAAGCATTTCAATGAATTCCGGACGGGAAAAAACTATCCGCAGACGCTATTTCCGCTTGTCGACAGCAATGAAAAAGCGTTTGCCGTCATCAATGAATGGAAAAACTTCAGCAGGGCTATCTCCAAAAAATATGGATTGAACCATGAGCCGGTCGATCTCGCCGGCCTGCAAGGACGGTACAAAAACGATCCCCTGGCCTGCGTCAGGGACAACCACTGTGAAATCCTGCCGGGCGTGATCCTCAGCTTCAAGGAGCTGAACACATTCTGTGATTATCTTGTCAATCCCATCAAATATGTGGAGAGGTTCAAATCAAACTGCAGCTCGATCAGCGAGCAATTCGCTGTTCTGGCCAGCGGCGATTGCACACTCTGCTGCGTCGATTATGATGGGAAAATGGCCGTGGGAGATGCGAGGTTGCAAGGTGTCCAATCGATCTGGACATCGAAAAAAGTGCGCAAGATGCAAAAAATTAATTGGCAGGGCCTTTTTCCAACGCAAATATGCCGAGTTTGCCGGGCTTTTCAAGTCGTCGATGATTACGAGAAAAAATTTCCCGGCCGCGAAGGGGAACCTTTCGAGCTTCTCCACGGGTGGTATCCGCTGGAGAGTGATGGGCGAGATCAATCCCGGTGGATCGGAAAAAGGGCCGTCTTGGCCTTGAAACAAAACGGGAAGAGCCTTGAGTTCCTGATTAAAGCAGGACATCCTCGCTCAGAAAAAACAAAAATGTATGTCTGGCAGGGCAAGCGCAAAAAAAATTATCTCTTAAAAAACAAGGACTGGAACAGAATCGTCTTTACGTTAAAGGACATCGAGAGGCACGGCGCGGAAATTATCCTCGAATCCGAAGAATTCTGGATCCCCGCCGAAATCTTCCCGGCCAGCGACGACCACCGTGAACTCTCGGTCATGGTTAAAGAAGCAAAGGTTCAATTTTAGGGGGATCGGTCCGGAGTTTTCGAAATAAGAATTCATTTCGTGTCGAATTTCAAGGCTTGCTTAATGCGGGAGCGGAGGGCAGATTGATTAACATCCTCGAGTTTCTTGATTTTTAGAGGATGGCCCCTTAAGCTGCGCTCGGATAGGCAAGACGACACGGAGTCTGCCTTCAAGGAGAGCCGCGGCCGCGTCATGCTCGCCCAGTTTGTCATCGGAAGCTTTTTTTATGAATGCCAATTCCCGAGGCTTGATCGAAAAATAGTTGAGGCTGCCGAAACCGTCAATGAGCACCGGATCGGTCCCCGCGACGATCTGGTTCAAACGTTTGATCTTCTCGGGGTGAGTGGTCTCCGTCTCCGTCCCACCCGCCCGGCTTCGACCGATCGGCAAGCGGACCCGGATCGCTTCCAGGATATGAAGCTGAGCTTGAATTCTGGAGGGCGAATTGATATCGGCAATGCCCTGTTCCAGCGAGTCATGCAGCCGGCTCGGCGATTCGAGAAAACCCATCATGTTCTTAAGGCACATTGTGCATCGAGTGCCGACATGACTTTTGGCGACGGCTAAATTGATGCGCACGTCGGCCGCAGCCGCCGCCCGGATGACTCCGATCCTCTGGAAAGCCCTGCCCATTGGAAGATCGATCGTCGTGAAGACCTCTTTTGGGGCGAACGCCCGGTCGGGGAAGACCTTCTCGACAAAGAGCCGATCTACGACCTCGCCGATCCCGCTCACACTAAGACAAGCCTCCGTGCCCGGATCAATGGCGCAGTGGTCCGCCACGATGATGCGGCAATCGCCCGCTTAACGGACCATGAGGATGAGAGCGCCCAACAATCCGGGGTCTGTGGAGGACGCGGTGCCTGGCGGGTATGCCCAGGCGGCGTTCGGTTTAATGGCCACGGTGTGGCCGGGGCGGACAAAGCGTCCGATGCCGCCCAACTCATCGATAGCCGCTTTGAGAAGCGCAGCGGGAGAATCATCGTTAGTGCCCGCCGATACGACGACCTTCGGCCAGGACCGCTGGGGCGCGATGGGCGGCGCCGGAAAACGCCAAGCCCATAGGCGGGCCGTGCCTAATCCGACAAAGGCTCCTGCCGCATGGGCCATAAACTCCCGTCGCCCGATCTTATGCATGTGAAGCCTTTTCCAGATATCCCTCAATAAGAGTCAGGGTCATAAGAATCTATTTTTTCGGTTGAACGACTTTGCCTCGCGCCATGCGGGGAATCTATACCGTCCGTCACAAAATAATGATATCCTCGACCGCGCGGCAGCGTCAAGAGCATGAAACAGGCGTAATATTTTCAAGAAAAAACAAAACCGGCGCGAGTATCTCCGTTCGCCTGATTCTTAGCGGCGCCAAACGCGCCCCTATTCCCCTCTGATCGTTGCTCTTTATCAGAAAGAATAGTTCACCGACAGCAGCAATCCGAAAGCATTGAGATTCAGCGATGTCTTCTTCACGTTTTGGATATTATTATTTTTCTTGATATCGTCTTCAAGGATATACATATAGGTATAGGTTTTGCGGCCATCAAGGCTATTTTTTATTTCGTAGGTATAGAGATACCCGTGCATTCCTTCATACCCAGATTCATCATCCCATTGTTCCGTGTAATCTCCCTCCCAATTCTGAAAATTGACGCGCCTTCCGTAGATCTCGGCTCCGAGGGACATATGAGAAAAAATTTTCATCCTCAAGCCTAGTCCGCCGCTGATGCCCAAGACATTGCATGTCGCGGTTTCATGGACCTTGAAACCAGAATCGATGGCATATTTGGAACTCCCCCATTGATATTCCCCATCGGCCTGATAATTATAGTCATGCCTGAGCTTGCCAAAATAATAGCCGGGAGCCACATGAGCAAAAAGCGAAACTCTTTCCGATTTCCCCAGCGGAAGAAAAAAGTAAAAGTCCAGCTTGATCGGAACGGCAGTGATTTTATAGTCCTGCGTGTAGTTCCTGGTCGAATCCTCGCGGTAGGTGGAGTAGTACGAATAAGAATAAGAGTAGTGATAATCTGTTGAGTAGCGGCCATTGCTCGTTCCGCGCAGGTATCCGGTTCCCAACCCGATCCCAAAATACCTCCCGAAGCGGACCAAGATCTCGGCAGAAAAATCCGTTTGGAGGACGGGTTTTTTCCAATCGAAACTTTTCGAGGAATAATACGCCGACGGCAGGTCGGCGACAGCTTTCTCCAGGCTGATCCGGTATTGATCCAAATCCCCCGGGCCTTTCAGCCAGTAGCCCGCGCCTCCCGAAATAACGAGATCGAGCCGGATTTTCTTGACTGAATTTTCTGGGTCACCGGAAGCGGCCAGCGCCGGGAAGGGCAGCGCCATCAGGGAAAAGGCGAAGAGAAAGGCCAAAAGACCAAAGACCGTTTTGCTGTTGATTTTTTTTCTCATGGGAAAACCTCCTTTCTTCATTGATTCCCTCGTCCCCAATCTAAGGCTTCCGCGCGGCAAAGTTGTCAGGTTTTCGTCAAGAATTTGTTAAAAGTTTGTTAAGATGCCCTGTTCCCTGCCTTGACTTCGGGGGGTTCCGGTGCTATTTTTTGTCGATCGGCACGCTTAGACGCCTAAATCCCATTCGGGGAGACTCTTAAAGAAAGGAGAGCGGGACGATGAGATCATGGCTCATCTTCAACTCGTCCTGAGCGGGAAACCGGGGATCGGGCCGATCCCTTCCCGCCCAGAATTCCAGTCCCGCTCTCGACTAAAGGGCCTTCTTGCGCTCTTTCCGTTGGGAGCGGTGGTGATCCCAAGGAAAGGAGCTTATCGTGGAAAAAACAAACGTCGTCCTTAACGATATCGTCAACGTCTATCGACGGCCTGAAGCCCATCGGCGTCGCGAGGACTTCATTCCAAGGCAGAAGCATTCATGAAGGCGACGGTTGGAATCGACCTTGGAAGCCGGGCTATTAAGGCCCTCATCTACGACCTGAACCGGCAACGCATCCTTGCCGCCCGGGTTGCCGATACGAGCGGCGATCACCGTTCGGACGCCGACCGGACTTTTCGCGGCGTCATGGGCGATGCCGGCTTGAAGCCCTCCGAGATCGGGGCCGTCGTCCTGACCGGCTACGGCCGCTACACGGCCGAGCTCGAGGGCGATGTCGTGACCGAAATCACCTGCCATGCCGCCGGCGTCCGGGCCCTATTTCCTGACGCCCGGACCATCATCGACATCGGCGGACAGGACAGCAAAGCCATCTACTTGGCCGAGGATGGAAAGGTCACGGATTTCGCCATGAACGACCGCTGCGCGGCCGGTACGGGCCGGTTTCTCGAGGTCCTGGCCAGCCTGCTCAAGACCGACCTCGACGGCGTCGCCGCCTTGGCTCGTGAAGCCCGGCACGCGCTTGAGATAAGCTCGACCTGCGTAGTTTTTGCTGAAAGTGAGGTTATCGGATTATTGGCGAAAGGAACCGGCCGGGCCGAGATCGCCGCAGGTGTGCACAAGGCCATTGCCAGGAGGGTGGCGGGATTGACCGAGCGGCGTCGGTTCGAGACGCCTGTCGTATTCACCGGCGGCGTCGGCTTGAATAAGGCCATGGTCTCGGCCTTGGGCCGTGAACTCAAGACGCGGCTCCTGGTTCCGAAAGACCCCCGGATGACGGGGGCTCTCGGCGCGGCCCTGCTGGCGGCCCAAAAGCTCGGGAAGGAGGCGGTCCTCGGTTCGGGCCGGATCCCCCGTGCCCGGACCGAAGCGGCCGGAAATAAGAAAACGTATCAAGGTCCGGATCAAGCTGCCGCCGCGGCCTGTCCGGGCGTGCCGGCCGAAGCCGGCGGAAGAACAGCCGCCTTCGGCCATTCTGTGCCCGCTTTAAAGCGGTTCGACCGGATGGTTTCGATCGCCATCGATTACGCCCGGAAAGCCAAGGCCGAGGGCCGGAAGATCGTCTGCATGTTCTGCGAGTACACGCCGCGGGAGCTCATCCTGGCGGCCGGAGCCGTGCCCGTATGCGCCTGCGGCGGAAGCCACGAAATGGCCCTGGCCGGAGAAAAAGAGCTTCCGGTCAACCTTTGTCCTTTGATCAAATCCTCTTACGGCTTCATGCTCGAAGCCGCCAACCCCATCTTTGAGATGGCGGACCTGGTCGTGGCCGAAACGACCTGCGATGGAAAGAAAAAAATGTATGAGCTCATGGCTTTGAGGAAGCCCATGCACGTCCTCGAGCTTCCCCAAAAGCCGGACCAGGAGGCGGCCTTCCTCCATTGGATGTCCGAGATCAAGGTCTTCCAGAAGCGGCTCGAAAAGCTGACTGGCACCCGCATCACGACGGCGCGCCTGCGCCGGGCCATCCGGCTCATGAATGAGGAGCGGCGACTGCGAAGGGAGATCGCCGCCTTGGGCGGGCAAGGGCTCACCGGACGCGAAATCCTGGACGCCAAGAACCTAATCTCCGGAATCCCCCAGGACCTGGCCGCCTATAGGACCATCATGGCCCAAGCCGGAGCTAAAGCCGTTCCCTCCCAAAAGCCGCGGATCCTGATGACCGGAGTCCCGATGCCACACGGCGCCGAAAAGATCATCGACATCGTCGAGGGAGCCGAAGCGGTCGTTGTCGCCCAGGAGAATTGCACCGGTCTCAAGCCATTGGCCGAAGACGTCTCGCTCAAGGGCGACCCGATCGAAGCGATTGCCAGGAAATATTTCCATATTCCCTGTTCGTGCATGACGCCCAACGCGGGCCGGATCGAGCTCCTGGACGACCTGATCGAACGGTTCCGTCCCCAGGGCGTCATCGACCTCGTCTGGAGCGCCTGCCTTGGCTACAGCATCGAGGCGAGAGCCATCCGAAAGCATATCGAGGATAAGCACGGTTTGCCTTATCTCCTGATTGAGACCGATTATTCCCCCTCGGACAATCAGCAAATCAGGCTTCGCGTCGAATCGTTCCTGTCCGTTATCGAAGACCAGAGAGGCTGAGAGAAAGAAATACGCGCTTCTCAGAAACCGGCGCCGCGCAAACGATGGCTTTCAGGGCACACCAACGATTCGCCGGGAGCTTATTCCCTAGTGAAAAAGGACCATGTCACTCTTCTTGTTACGGTTGATGTGTCTTCGCAATTCATCAGCCGGGAATAGCCTGCCATGCGCCGGAAGGATCTGCTTCGCACCTGCTTTCAGTATCTTGGTCCAGGTTCGGTAGTACTGCTCCAAATCCTGAATAAAGATGACACAGTACTTGGTCCCGGCAAACTGCAACATGTTGGCCGCAGCGTCGCCGACCAACCAATCGCCATCAGGCAGGGCTACCGAAATGGAATCACTGCTGTGTCCTGGCGTTTCAATGATCTTGCCATCCAGCCCTATTCCTAACTCGCGCAGACTTGTCTCCTGAGAGACAAGAATATCATCTTCCCGGGTCACGTACGGTGGGAAGGTCTGCGTCCATTTCTTGTCGAATATTTTCTTCAGCATCACGAGGGCGTTAATCCTCCGATTTAAATATCCTCCGCCTTTTGTCCAATCATTCCTGCCTTTGGCTAATAGATCCTTGGCATGTTTGGACATGACGATCTTGATTCCCGGGTTCTGCGCCACCAGTTGGTTCAAGAGTCCTGCGTGGTCGTCGTGGTGATGCGTCAGAATAAGGCACTCCAGATCACCAAAGCCGACACCGGCGTTCCCTAATTCTTTGCAGAAGGCGTCCCATTCCCAGTCGTATGCAGTATCGACCAGGATATAGCCCCTGTCTGCTTTGAGAAGGTAGCAATTGGTTACACTCAGCTTTATTGTCTTGGCGATCATCGCTCTCCCTCCTCGATCTATATCTCGAGCCCCTCAAGCGGCTATTTTTTGGACTGGAAGCGATAGCCGATTCCATGGACCGTCTGGATAAAACGGGGGTTGGCGGGATCGTCCTCGATCTTCTGACGCAGCTTGGCGATGTGCTGGTCCAAGGTGCGCGTCGTCCCCTCATAACGGATCCCCCAGATCTCATCCAGCAGCCTAAACCGCTCGATGACTTCGCCGTCGTGGTCGAGGAAAAAGCGGAGAAGCGCCAGCTCACGGGCCGATAAGGTGAACGTCCTTTTCCCCTTTTTCCCGGAGTAAGTTTTAGCGTCGACGGCTATGTCCTCAAAGGCGATGGGGCCGCTGTCTCTGGCAGCGGGTTTTGTCCGGGAGCGGCGGAGGCCGGCGCGGACCCTGGCCAGGAGCTCGTTCACGCCGAACGGTTTGACGATGTAATCGTCCGCTCCCATCTCCAGCCCTA
>Ga0153915_10006055_pt1 | contig 11305 bp, 11 predicted proteins | sample Opewatmetagenome_2_FD_107003 | JGI IMG/M metagenome (GOLD analysis project Ga0153915, IMG submission 107003) | Freshwater wetland microbial communities from Ohio, USA - Open water 3 Core 3 Depth 3 metaG | ecosystem: Environmental > Aquatic > Freshwater > Wetlands | place: USA: Ohio, Lake Erie...
GATGACCGGCCGGGAATGCTGAACGATATCACGCACGCGATCTCGACATACTTGAATACAAACATCCGGAGCGTGAACCTGGATTCGCAGGAGGCGGTGTTCGACGGGACGTTTATCCTCAGCGTCAAGAACACGGAACATCTGAACAATGTCCTGGAGCGGGTCCGGAGGATACGGGGGATTAAGCGGGCAGAACGATTCGAGGAGTGACTCCCCCCGCCTCCGCACATCCATGACGGTTATCAAAGGTCGCATACTGGGCATCGATTATGGTAGCAAGCGCGTCGGGCTCGCCGTCAGCGACCCGATGCGGGTGATCGCACAGGGCGCGGGAACATATGACAACGACGCTTCACTGCTTGAGCGAGTGGTGCAAGTCGTTCAGGAACAAGAAATCGCTCTGATCGTCGTCGGCATGCCATACGCGCCGGATGGGGGAGTCAGCGCGAAAGGCGAGGAAATACAACGCTTCATCGATCTTCTACGGAAAGTCGTCACTGTTGCAGTCGAAACCTGGGACGAGAGCTTTTCGTCAGTCCGTGCGCACGAAGTGTTTCGCGAAGCGGGGATGAAGCGAAAGCAGCGTCGGGAGAAGCGTCGGGTGGATGAAATGGCAGCGAGACTGCTGCTACAGGAATACCTGGAGAGTAACGACCATCGACAGTAATATCGGCACCCCGCTAATTCAGAATAGTTCGGCTGTTCCGGTACCCCCACCTTCAGCGCCCGTCGGGGAGGGGCGCCTGCGTCGCCTTTTCAGTTGGATCATGGCTCACAAGGTGAAGAGTCTCCTCCTTCTTGTGATAGCCTTTCTCTTCATCGAAGCTTTGACGATCCCATACTTCAGTATTGCCCGCCTGAAGACCGAAAACCCGCGGGAGACTGCTCTGATGCGACAGAGGTTGGATGAGGCACGGCAGGGGGGAAAGCCGCTGGGGATATCGCAGCACTGGGTCCCCCTCTCTCGTCTGCCGCGCCAGCTGATCGATGCAATCATCGTTGCTGAGGACGGGACTTTCTACAGCCATGGGGGGGTCGACTGGTTCGAGGTGAAAGAATCGATTGAGAAAAACGTAAAGGAACGGCGCGCTGCCCGTGGCGGAAGCACTATCACCCAGCAACTAGCAAAGAACTTGTATCTCTCGACATCAAAAGATCCGCTGCGCAAGGCGAAAGAGTTCATCATTACACTGTTGCTCGAGAGCGCGTTCAGCAAAGACCGGATTCTGGAAATCTACATGAATATCATTGAATGGGGACGGGGCATTTTCGGGGTTGAGGCTGCGTCACAGGCATATTTTCGAAAGCCGGCCTCGAGCCTCACCCTGGACGAGTCGCTTCGGCTTGCCGCTGTGATTCCAAGCCCGCTTCGCCACCGTCCCGATGTTGATACGAGGTACGTCATCCGCAGGAAGCAGATTATGCTGGACCGGATGGCGGCCCGGAACATGGTCAATCTACCCACAACTGCGGAGACAACATCAAGCGTACTCACACAACCGGCACGGACCACCGACGCCGGTGACGTGTCAGGATCACTGCAGTCCACAGACACTACGGATGTCGAAGAGGATGACAGCGATGGACTATAAAGAAGTGAATCGCCTGATCGAAGAAGGAGAGGGGTTCGAAATCGAATTCAAACGGAAAGTCACCAGCCCGGAAAAGGTCGCACGAGCATTGATTGCCTTTGCGAACACGAAAGGAGGACATATCCTTTTCGGTGTTGATGATGACGGATCGATCGTTGGTGTCGAGAGTGAAAAAAGCGAGGTCGATATGATCCGACAGGCGGGGAAGGACTTCTGTATTCCGGAAATCGATCCTATGCTCGATATCGTCCCATTTGATGGCAAGGATGTCATCGTTGCTTACGTTCCTGAGAGCTCCGATAAACCGCACTACTTTGCGGGAGCGAGCAACGGAAATGGAAACGGACATCTCGACGACGAAACCAAAGTCTTCATCCGGGTGAACGACAAGACGGTCATGGCCAGCAAGGAGGTTGTCAAGATCCTTCGCGACGAAAGGCCGGATGCCCCACCGATGAAGATTGAATTTGGGGAGAACGAACGGAGGTTGTTCAGCTACCTTGACAAATTCGAACGAATCACCGCCAAAGAATACAGTCACATGGTGAATATCGGTGAACAGCGCGCATCGCGGATTCTGGTGTCGATGGTTCGCGCCGGTGTCTTGAGGATCCACACGATGGAGAAACAAGACTTCTACACGCTGGCGTACGACGTGTTCAAGTAGGATCAAGGCAATAGTCAGAAGTCAAAAGGGAAAGACAGAAAGTTTCAGGCGGGAATCACGGATCCCTGACACTGCATCAGATCATGGGTGTCTGTGATGTATTGAGGGATCTTCGCGATACTTCCAGATTCGGACAAGTTCAAACACCGCGATTCCGTACGCAACTGCGGCGTTGAGTGATTGTTTGGCGCCATACATCGGGATTTCGACGGCGAGATCGGCGGTCGAGATCACGTCGGCCGAAACACCTGTGAGTTCATTCCCAACCACGAGGCAGAGGGGAAAATCGGTTTTCTTGACGTCGGTGTAAGGGACACTCGCATCCGTCCGCTCAAGAACGCATAGCTTTGCCCCAGCTGCTCTTGCGGCCGCGATTGCCTCGCGTGCAGTGGGAAAGTACGACCATGGGACGGTCTCGGTAGCACCGAGAGCCGTCTTTTCTATTTCCTTCCTCGGTGGATGTGGAGTGTACCCGCTAAGATAGAGGGCCTGAATTCCTGCTCCGTCCGATGTCCGGAATATCGAGCCAACATTGTAGAGACTTCTGATATTGTCCAGCATCCCGATAATGGGGGTGCGTGTTGTCAGAGCTTGCGGGGCTTTCTGGTTCAGTTTTCGCATCGGATTGTAGTATAGCAAACACTGTCACTACGTTCAAGGTCCCCGCAACTGCCCGCCAAGGTCGAGTCCCACGTAAGAGATTGATTTTGCTAGACTTGGGTCAGAGGGGGGGCGGTTGCAACTGTTCTGGTCATTGGGTATATTATAACCCTTTCGCTTGTATCGATTTTGGGCCACAAAAAGCTCATTATTACGATCGACGGCCCGGCAGCTTCGGGAAAAAGCACAACTGCGAAGCTCGTCGCAGAGCGGCTCGGCTACCTGCATGTCGATACGGGCGCAATGTACAGGGCGGTGACGCTTAAAGTCCTCCGCGCCGGTCTTGCGACGGATGATCGCCGTGGTATCCTTGCCCTGCTCCCGTCCACGCGCGTCGAGCTACTCCAGGCTAGCGGGGCGCTCGTAGTGCTCCTGGACGGTCTCGACGTCACGCATGACATTCGAAGTCATGAGGTTACGCGTGCGGTCAGTGCGGTGAGCAGTGTGCGCGAAGTTCGCGAAGCGATGGTGCGCGAGCAACGGAGGATGGCAGAAGATGGTGGTATTGTGCTGGAGGGGCGGGATATCGGAACGATCGTGTTTCCGAACGCCGACCTGAAGTTCTTTATGATAGCTGGAATCGAGGCGCGGGCCCGGCGAAGACTCGCAGAGCTCCGCATAAAGGGGATTCAAGCGGACGTGCAGCAGTTGCAGCGAGAGATCGAGGAGCGCGATCGGTTGGATTCGACACGTGCGGTGAGTCCACTTCGCAAAGCGCAGGATGCCATCGTGGTCGATACCTCTGAGATGACCATCGAAGAGCAGGTGGAATTCGTGGTGCGGATTGCGCACGTGAAGCTCGGACAAGGATGAGGGAATGAAGATTTCTGTAGATCAGCATTCGGGATTCTGCTGGGGCGTCGTCCGGACAATCGGTATCGCCGAAGAAGAATTGAAGGATCCTCAGGCGCTCTATTCGCTTGGACCCGTGATCCACAACCCCCTGGAGACCGAGCGACTTCGACAACAAGGACTTGAGACCGTGTCGCATGCCGACTTTGAGCGGCTGCGGGGACAGAAAGTCCTCATTCGCGCTCACGGCGAGCCACCATCGACGTACGCGCTCGCCCGGCAATATGGGGTGACGCTCATCGATGCGACCTGTCCGGTCGTGACCAAAGTTCAGGAACGAATCCGAAAGTTCTACGACGAAGGATATCAGGTCGTGATTTTCGGGAAGAAGGATCACGCAGAGGTCATTGGGCTCTCGGGACAGACGAATTATGAGGCGATCATCGTCAAGTCCGTCGATGAGATCAGTAAGGTCGACCCGGGTCGTAAGACCGTGCTCTTCTCGCAGACGACAATGGACAAACCGACGTTCTACGAGATCGCACGCATGCTGAAAGAGAAGATCAGAGAATTTGTCGTCGGCACGTTTGAAGAGTCGGCAATCGACTTCCATGCGAAGGACACCATCTGTGGTCAGGTGTCAGGCCGCGATGCAAAGCTCCGGTCGTTTGCCTCGCAAAACGATGTCATGATTTTTGTGGCGGGGAGGAGCTCCTCCAACGGCAAAGTGCTGTTTGATATCTGTCGTGAAGCGAACCCGAAAAGTCACTTCATCGAGGATATCGGAGAGCTGAAGATGGAATGGTTCGACGGGGCGAGTGCAGTTGGCATCAGTGGCGCAACCTCGACTCCGCAGTGGCTCATGGAGAAGGTAAAAGGAGCCATCGAGACGATGTTCCCGGTGGCAGTTGAACAGTAACGAATTTCGTCATCTCATAACTCACACATCCACCCACTAATCCATATGGTTCCCTTAGGGAAGACCCGGTCCGGAAGGATGACACCGGAAGGTCGGAACCGCAGGGAAAGTCCCGCTGACAGGGACGATATGTCGAACAACAGGAGGTTGAATGGTTGACAGTGCGACCGTAAAAGGGAGTCCGACGCTTGACGCGCCTGCAGCGCGCGTTGATGCATCGAAATCATCGAACGGAAGGATGCGCAAAGCCGCGATCGAAGAGCGCGAATACAACGAGTCCGAATACAAGGACCTCGTCAAGCTCTACGAAGGCACCCTCGGCAAGATCAGCGAGGGCGAGATTGTCAAAGGACGGATCGTTGCCATCGGCGACACGGAAGTGTCCGTTGACATCGGGTTCAAGTCGGAAGGTGTGGTCCCGGTGGCCGAGTTCACGAATCCCGGTGACTTGAAGGTTGGCGAGGAGATTGAAGTCTTCCTCGAAAGCGTTGAAAACAAGGACGGGCAGCTGGTGCTGTCCCGCAAGCGCGCCGACTTCATGCGCATCTGGGAGCGGGTAACGAGAGCGTTCACCACAGGAGAGGTGCTCCAGGGTCGGTGCGTTCGCCGCATCAAGGGGGGTATCGTCGTCGACCTTCTCGGTATCGATGCATTCCTCCCTGGTTCGCAGATCGACGTCCGACCGGTCCGTGATTTCGATGCATTCATTGGGAAAACAATGGACTTCCGGGTTGTCAAGATCAACGGTCCCTCCGAAAATGTTGTTGTTAGCCATAAGGTCCTCGTCGAAGAAGAGATGTCCGGGCAGCGTAAAGCAATTATCGAAAGCCTTGAAAAAGGACAGATCCTCGAAGGGACAGTCAAAGCAATTACCGATTTCGGCGTGTTCGTTGACCTCGGGGGCGTGGACGGCCTCGTTCACATCACGGATCTCTCGTGGGGCCGCATCAACCACCCGTCGGAGATTGTCAAGCTCGACCAGACAATCAATGTGGTGGTGCTCGACTTCGACCAGGAAAAGAAGCGCATCTCCCTCGGCTACAAGCAACTGCAGCCGCACCCCTGGGAAAAGATCGAGACGAAATACCCCGTCGGTACCAAGGTGGTCGGCAAAGTTGTCTCGCTGGCCGACTATGGTGCGTTCGTCGAGATCGAAAAGGGGATCGAGGGCTTGATCCACATATCCGAGATGAGCTGGACACAGCACATCAAGCATCCGTCTCAAGTCGTTTCGATGGGACAGATGATCGATGCGGTGATCCTGAGCCTCGACAAGGACAACAAGAAGCTCTCGCTTGGCATCAAGCAGCTGGAGCCAGATCCGTGGCTCACCCTGATGCAAAAGTATCCGGTTGGCTCGCGGCATAAGGGCGTCGTGCGCAACCTGACAAACTTCGGCGTTTTCGTCGAGCTTGAGCAGGGCGTCGACGGTCTCGTGCATATATCCGATCTGTCGTGGACCAAAAAGATCCGCCACCCGGGAGAAATTGTGAAGAAGGGTGATGAGATCGAAGTGGTGATCCTGAGCGTTGATGTCGACCAGCGGCGCATCTCGTTGGGCCACAAACAGATCGAAGATAACCCCTGGGACAAGTTTGGCGACAACTACAAAGTAGGGACAGAGGTCGAAGGGAAGATTGTCCGGATCATCGAGAAAGGCGTTATCGTCGAACTTCCGCTTGGGGTCGACGGCTTTGTGCCGGTATCCCAGCTCGCGGCGACCCAGGTGAAAAACATCGCAGAGAAATTCAAGGTCGGCGACCCCCTGCCGCTGAGGGTCGTGGAGTTCGACAAGGATTCCAAAAAGATCGTCCTATCGGCAATAGAATACTTCAAGGGCAAGGAATCCAAAATCGTCGATGAGTACATGGCGGCCCATAAGCTGCCGGTATCGACGATTGGCGAGACGGCCACGATTACCGGCCAGGCACCGGCCGGCGATACGTCGATCCCGACGGAAAACTGACGTCGTTCCATCGTTCCATGAGAGCTGCTCGTCCCACGGGCAGCTCTTTTTTATAGCTGACCAAACGAATGCCCAGAGTTGCACTCCATACCCTCGGTTGCAAGTTGAATTTCGCAGAGACCTCGACAATCGGGAAGCAGTTCCTCGATCAGGGCTTCGAGATTGTCGAACTGGGGGAACCCTCAGACGTGTGTGTCATCAATACGTGCACCGTTACCGATCGGGCTGACCGGGAGTGCAGGCAACTCATACGACGTGCGCTGCGCACGGGCGGCAATCCGGTCGTCGTTGTCACAGGGTGCTATGCTCAGCTCGAACCGGAGGAGATTGCATCCATCGACGGTGTTGATCTTGTTCTGGGAGCCCGCGAGAAATTTGCCATCTTTGACTACCTGCCAGTCCTCGATAAGCTCGCTGCACCACGTATCCACGTTTCGGACGTTAGCACTGCGCTCGACTTTGGGCCGGCCTACTCAACCGAAGCAGGGAACAGGACGCGTGCCATCCTGAAAATCCAGGACGGCTGCGACTATACGTGCAGCTTTTGCACTATCCCGCTTGCCCGCGGCGAAAGTCGCAGCCAATCAATCGTGACCACTATTGCACAGGCGCATGATCTTGTCGCCCGGGGGTACAAAGAAATCGTTCTGACGGGCGTCAATGTTGGGGACTACGGCCGAAAGAACGGAAATTCCCTCCTTGGGCTCCTGAAGGAACTTGTGCGCGTGAATGGACTGCTTCGTCTCCGGATCAGCTCGATCGAACCGAATCTTCTGACAGGAGAATTGATCGACTTCGTAGCGTCGAACGAGGTGATGTGCAATCATTTCCATGTACCGCTCCAGAGCGGCAGCGATGAAGTTCTTCGGAGCATGCGTCGCCGCTACACCTCTTCGGACTACGCCGATACTGTCCGTAGAATCCGGGAGAAAATGCCCGCAGCCGGCATCGGAGTAGATGTGATCGTGGGGTTCCCCGGTGAGACAGAGGGCTGTTTTGATACAACTTACCGTTTCCTCGCTGAGCTTTCGATATCCTACCTGCATGTCTTTACCTATTCTGAACGGCCCAACACCCCCGCAGCTTCGTTCACGGGACGCGTGTCACCCTCCTCACGCCACAAACGGAATGAGATGCTCCGCATCCTGAGCCAGAAGAAGCGTCATTCGTTCTACGAACAGATGCTCGGAAGGACTGTCCGCGTGCTTATGGAATCCGACGTGGAAAACGGACTCCGCTTTGGGTTCACCGACAACTATGTCCGTGTCGCACTCCCTGCTGATCGCACCAGTGAGAACATGATAGTCTATGCAGGGCTGGAGCAGATTATTGAAGGCGTCTGCGTTGGTTCACTGATCGGGAATGAACAACCAGCATGAAGATCACCGTCGTTGAACCTGAGAGTATAGCCAGCGAACTCGGCATCGCTGTCGGCGACGACCTGCTCGAGATCAACGGCCAGCGGGTGCGCGACGGAATCGATTTACGCTTTTTTGAAAACGATCCTGAGGTCTCGCTGAAAATAGCGCGGAGCGGCGAGGTCACGGTTTACGACATCGAGAAAGATGAAGGAGAGGGGATCGGAATCGATCTTGAGGAGATGAAGATTCTCTCGTGTGGCAATGACTGTATTTTCTGCTTTGTCGATCAGAATCCGCGCGGACTTCGAAAAGAGCTCTACTTCCGGGACGGTGACTACCGGCTCTCGTTCATGTATGGCAATTACACGACGATGACGAATGCTGGCCCGGCAATTCTTCAAAGGATCATCGACCAGCGTCTTTCCCCCCAATACATCTCTGTTCACGTGACTGATTACAATATCAGGATGCGTTTGATGGGGCTGAAGAAAGACGACCACATCCTTGAAAAGATCAAGTTGCTACACGATCATGCAATCGACATGCACACTCAGATTGTCCTCTGTCCGGGCATCAATGACGGGGAGGTACTTGAAAGAACCGTGCATGACCTGTACCAGTTCAACAGGCGTATCGTTTCACTCGCGATAGTTCCGGTAGGACTCACAGACCATCGTTTCGGTCTGGAGCAACTTCGCAAGGTAGATCGGGAATATGCGAACCAGCTGCTCGGTGCCGTCGAACAATGGCAGCCCCGATTCCGAAAGAAGATCGGCAGGGGATTTGTCTATCCTTCTGACGAATTTTTTGTGGTCGCCGGCCGGGACATCCCGCCCGGGAAGTACTACGACGGCTTCCCGCAGATCGAGAACGGTGTCGGCATCGTCCGTAGCTTCGTCATGGACTTCCGCCGCCAGGCGCGGAGTTTTCCGGATCACCTCACGTCATCGAAACACCTTACGCTGGTAACAGGAGAGCTTGCGGGTGGCTTCATGGCTACAACCGTTCTTCCAGGACTCCAGCGAATTCGAAACCTCGGTGTCCGTCTGAAGGTCGTCCCGAATACTCTCTATGGCAGAAGTGTAACAGTTGCTGGACTTCTATCTGCCAAATGCGTATATTCGGCGTTACACGGAAGTGATTGTGGCGACCTTGTGCTGCTGCCGCCAGACATTCTTAACGCCGACGGAGTGTTTCTCGACGACTCCACGATCGCCCAGCTCGAAGACAAGCTGAACGTTCATGTCATGATGTTCGACAGGAACTGGGCAGATGTATTCTCGGCTCTCAAACGACCAGAAAGGGACCATCGCGCGCGCTCCATGCTACCATCTCACAATCCACGCATCTCTCCCGAAGCTCGATGATGAGGTATCCCATGGTAACGACGTCGCGTGCGCTCATTCTGTTGATGCTCCTGGCACCCTGCCTTCACGCCGGCGAAAAAGCCGGTCCATACCGATCTACGTATCAGACACAGCTAGCACTCTTCGGCCCTTCCGCCGGACTCTTGCGACCTGACACGATTCCCTTTCAACAGACGCTCTCCGTGGACCCGGGGGCAAAGAAGTCCGTCGGACTTGCGGTGCTCTACTCGCTGCTTCTCCCTGGAATGGGGGAGCTGTACGCCGGCAATTTCAACACCGGGAGATATTTCCTGGGGGCGGAGGGTGCGCTCTGGCTCACGTACGCCGGCTTCGGCATCTACGGCAATGGAGTTCGCGACGATGCACGATCCTTTGCAGTAGTTCATGCGGGCGTCAACACGGCAGGAAAAGACGACCAATACTACGTCGACATTGGGAATTTCATCAGCATTGACGAGTACAACCAGAAGAAATTGCGCGACCGTTCTCTGGACAAAGTCTACGACCCCGCGCTTGGGTATTCCTGGCAATGGGACTCCGACGCTTCACGGGCGGCCTTCCGCGAACAGCGCATCACAAGTGAGACAGCGTACAACAACATGCGCTTTGTTGTCGCTGCGATCCTGATTAACCATGTCGCGAGCGCGATCAATGCAGCGCGGGCTACAATATCTTACAACAATGCCCTTGCGCAGCCATTGGGGGACCTCCGGTTCAGCGCGGGTGTACTGGGGGGTCTTGCCCATCCTCATGGCATCATGCTCACCGTCGCCAAGGACTTCTGACGTGCCGACAGCGGGGAGACCGCATGCGTGACATCAAGCTATTGATCGAGTATGATGGGACGAACTTCGTCGGCTGGCAAATGCAGCCGAACGGTCGGAGTGTGCAAGAAGAGATTACCAAGGTCCTTGAACAGATTCTTCAGGAGCCCATCACGCTCATCGGCTCAGGTCGCACAGATTCTGGCGTTCATGCGCGCGGACAGGTGGCGAGTTTCCGCACCGGCGCCTCTCTCGGCATCGGATCTATCCTCAGCGGTCTGAATGGACTCCTTCCCGAAGATGTCTATGTCCACTCAGCAGAGGAGATGCCCGGCGGATTCAACGCTCGCTACGACGCGAAGGAACGTGTCTACCGCTACTATATCGGAACGAGGTCTTGCGCGATCGGGCGGCAGTATCAGTGGTTCGTCAAATACTCTCTCAGCACAGTCGCAATGAATGCCGTCAACGCGCAAATCATCGGGGAACACGACTTCGAGTCGTTCTGCAAGTATGACACGGAAGTGAATCACTACCGCTGCACCGTGACCAGATCGTCTTGGACAGAGGCTGCGGGGATGATCGTCTACGAGGTGCGCGCAAACCGATTTCTACACGGCATGGTGCGGGCGCTTGTTGGAACAATGGTCGATGTGGGGCGTGGCTACACGCCGGTAGCGAGGTTCAGGGAGATCATGAGTGCAAAGGACCGGCGGAAAGCGGGGATGGCTGCACCCCCGCAGGGGTTATTTCTGGAGGAAGTGATCTACTAGAGCGCGGAGCAGATGAGTACCGTCTCTCGAGTTTTTTCGCGTCTTTTCGTCCGGTTGCGGACCCCTCGGCGGGCGAAAAGTGTGCAGGCCCGCCGTCGACTCCCCGAGTTGAACCTGCGCGGTGCTTCCGCTGAACACCCGGGTGCGATCTACAAGAAAGGGGACTTCATCGGCGCATCCTATGAGGTCCTCGGCGTGCTTGGCGTAGGCGGTTTCAGCGTTGTGTATCTCGTGTACTCCCACGAGACCAAGTCGGTTTACGCACTCAAAACTCTTCGCGACGAATTCCTCTCCGATCAGGAAACCCGGGACCAGTTCCGCAAAGAGGCGAAAGTCTGGGTAGATCTTGAACGTCATCCTTCCATCGTTAGCGCTTATTTCATTGAAGAACTTGCCGGACGACTTTACATCGGCATGGAATACATCGAGCCCGACCAGCGCGGA
>Ga0153915_10006056_pt1 | contig 11303 bp, 8 predicted proteins | sample Opewatmetagenome_2_FD_107003 | JGI IMG/M metagenome (GOLD analysis project Ga0153915, IMG submission 107003) | Freshwater wetland microbial communities from Ohio, USA - Open water 3 Core 3 Depth 3 metaG | ecosystem: Environmental > Aquatic > Freshwater > Wetlands | place: USA: Ohio, Lake Erie...
ACGACCTCCTGGCCGTCGGAGACCTTGATCGTCGAGCCGTACACGACCGAGTAGCGCTCCTTCTCGCGCCCCTTGTTGTCCACGATCGTGATCTTGCCGTTGCGGTTGACGACGACGAGGTTTCCGTCCTTGCGCTGCACCGTCGCCACGTTCAGGAACTTGACCGTTCCCGGGTTCTTGGCCGTGTGCTTAGACTGCTCGGTGACACGCGATGCCGTTCCGCCGTAGTGGAAGGTGCGCATCGTCAGCTGGGTGCCGGGCTCGCCGATGGACTGGGCGGCGATCACTCCGACCGCCTCGCCGATTTCGACCATCTTTCCGGAAGCGAGCATGCGGCCGTAGCAGAGGCGGCAGACGCCGCGCTTGGTCTCGCAGGTCAGAACCGAGCGGATCTTGACTCGCTCGATGCCCGCCTCCTGGACCCCGGAGGCCAGATCCTCGGTGATATCGGTGCCGTAGGCCAGCAGCTTCTCCTCGGAGAGCGGATCGAAGATGTCCTCCTGCGCCACGCGGCCGACGATGCGGTCGCGGAGGGGCTCGAGCGTGTCGCCCCCTTCCATGATCGCGGCCACCGTGATGCCGTCGGACGTCCCGCAGTCCTCCTCGATGACGATGACGTCCTGCGCCACGTCCACGAGGCGCCGCGTGAGGTAGCCCGAGTCCGCGGTCTTGAGCGCCGTATCGGCCAGGCCCTTGCGGGCTCCGTGCGTCGAGATGAAGTACTGGAGCACGGAGAGGCCCTCGCGGAAGTTCGCGGTGATGGGGGTCTCGATGACCTCGCCGGAGGGCTTGGACATCAGTCCACGCATCCCGGCGAGCTGGCGCACCTGCTCCTTGGATCCCCGGGCGCCCGAGTCCGCCATGATGTAGATCGGGTTGAATTCGGTCCCGAGCTGGTCGGACTTCTTCATCTCCTTGAACATTTCGTCGGAGATGTTCTCGGTCGTGCGGTGCCAGATGTCGATGATCTTGTTGTGCCGCTCACCGGCCGTGATGACGCCGGAGTTGCGCTGCGCCTCCACCTCGAGGACCTCCTTATGGGCCGCCTGCAGGTAGTCCTCCTTCTTGGCCGGGATGACCATGTCGTCCACGCCGATCGAGATGCCCGCGCGCGTCGCCGCCAGGAACCCCAGGTCCTTCAGCTCGTCGAGCATCTGGACCGTCCTCTCCTCGCCGAAGTTCAGGTACACGTAGCTGACGAAGTCGGTCAGTCCCTTCTTCTTCAGGTTCCCGTTGATGAAGGGGACGACCTCCTTCAACGCCCGGTTGAAGAAGACGCGGCCGACGGTCGTGTCGATCAGCTGCCGCTCGACGTCCTGCACCTCGGCGTGAAGAATGTCCTGGTCGTTGTACTGCGTCGTCAGGTCGATGTACTTGCCGGTGTACCGAACGCGGATGGGCGTGTGGGTCGTGACCTCTCCCTGCTCGTAGGCGAGCATGACCTCGTCGAAGTCGGAGAAGATGCGCCCCTCCCCCTTCGTGTTCGAGCGGGACTTGGTCAGGTAGTAGATCCCCAGGACCAGGTCCTGCGAGGGGACGGCCAGGGGACGCCCCGAAGCGGGGCTCAGGATGTTGTTGGAGGAGAGCATCAGGAGCTCCGCCTCGATCTGCGCCTTGGGCGACAGCGGCACGTGCACGGCCATCTGGTCGCCGTCGAAGTCCGCGTTGAAGGCCGGGCAGACGAGAGGATGGATCTTGATCGCCTTCCCCTCGACGAGGATCGGCTGGAAGGCCTGGATCCCCAGGCGGTGGAGCGTGGGGGCGCGGTTCAACAACACCGGGTGGTCGCGGATGACCTCCTCGAGGGCGTCCCAGACCTCCGTGACGCCCGACTCGACCAGCTCCTTGGCGGCTTTGATCGTCTGCGCGAGCCCCTTCTTCTCGAGCCGGTTGTAGATGAAAGGCTTGAAGAGCTCGACCGCCATCTTCTTGGGAAGGCCCGCCTGGTGGAGCTTGAGCTCCGGTCCGACGACGACCACCGAGCGGCCCGAATAGTCCACGCGCTTTCCGAGCAGGTTCTGCCGGAAGCGCCCCTGCTTCCCCTTCAAAGTGTCGGAAAGGGACTTCAAGGGGCGGTTGTTCGAACCCTTGAGGACCCGGCCGCGGCGGCCGTTGTCGAAGAGGGCGTCCACCGCCTCCTGGAGCATCCGCTTCTCGTTTCGCACGATGACCTCGGGCGCGCGGAGCTCCAGCAGCTTCTTCAGCCGGTTGTTGCGGTTGATGACGCGCCGGTAGAGGTCGTTCAGGTCGGACGTGGCGAAGCGGCCGCCGTCCAGAGGCACGAGAGGGCGCAGCTCCGGCGGGATGACCGGGATGACGTCCAGGATCATCCACTCCGGGCGGTGGCCCGAGCGGCGGAAGGCGTCGCAGACCTTGAGGCGCTTGGCCGCCTTCTGCCGCTTGATCTGGGAAGTCTCGGTCTTCATGATCATGCGGAGCTCTTCGGCGAGCATCTCGACGTCCACGCGCTCGAGCAGCTCCTTGATCGCGCCGGCGCCCATCCGGGCGACGAAGACGTCGCCGTGCTCGGCCCGCAGCGCCCGGTAGCGTTCCTCGGAGAGAAGCTCCTTCTCCTTCAGCTCCGTCTCCCCCGAATCGATGACGACGTAGGACTCGAAGTAGAGGATCCTCTCGAGGTCGCGCAGCGAGATGTCGAGCAGGTGCCCGATCCGCGACGGCAGGCCCTTGAAGAACCAGACGTGGGAGACGGGCGAGGCGAGCTCGATGTGCCCCATCCGCTCGCGGCGAACCTTGGACTTGGTCACCTCGACGCCGCACTTGTCGCAGACGACGCCGCGGTGCTTCATTCGCTTGTACTTGCCGCAGAGACACTCCCAGTCGGTGATCGGGCCGAAAATCTTCGCGCAGAAGAGCCCGTCCCTCTCCGGTTTGAAGGTCCGGTAGTTGATCGTCTCCGGCTTGGTGACCTCGCCGTAGGACCACGACCGGATCTTCTCCGGCGAAGCCAGAGAGATCTTGATCGCGTTGAAGTCCTTCAGCGTCGTCGGTTTGCTGGCGAAAGCGAGCGATTCCACTTATGCGCTCCTTTGAAGCGGCCGCTCGACGCGGCCGAGAGAGAGCAAGCGGCCGCGGCACACCATCCCATGGTGAGAAGGCCGCACCCGCCAGTTCGGAAATCTATGATCCATGTTCATCTCTTCAGTAGCTCCACGTCGAGACAGAGGCTCTGGAGCTCGCGCACGAGGACGTTGAACGACTCGGGCAGCCCCGGCCCGGCCGGGATCTCGCCCTTGACGATGGCCTCGTAAACCTGCGAGCGTCCCTCGACGTCGTCGGATTTCACCGTCAAGAGCTCCTGGAGCGTGTAGGAGGCGCCGTAGGCCTCCAGCGCCCAGACCTCCATCTCGCCGAAGCGCTGGCCGCCGAACTGCGCCTTGCCGCCGAGCGGCTGTTGCGTGATGAGCGAGTACGGACCGATCGAGCGGGCGTGGATCTTGTCGTCCACCAGGTGCGAGAGCTTCATCATGTAGATGTAGCCCACGGTCACCTGCTGCTCGAAGGCCTCTCCGGTCATCCCGTCGTAGAGGACGGTCTTGCCCGCCGCGGGCAGGTTCGCGTCCTTCAGGAGTTTCTTGATCTCGCCTTCCGTGGCTCCGTCGAAGACGGGAGTCGCCACGGGCAGGCCGAGCGTCTTGCCGGCCCACCCCAGGTGCGTCTCCAGGATCTGGCCGACGTTCATCCGGGACGGGACTCCCAGCGGGTTCAGCACGATGTCGATCGGCGTGCCGTCGGGGAGGTAGGGCATGTCGCCGTCCGCCAGAATGCGGGAGATGACCCCCTTGTTGCCGTGGCGACCCGCCATCTTGTCGCCCACGGAGAGCTTTCTCTTCATGGCCACGTAGACCTTGACCATCTTGATGACGCCCGGCGGCAGCTCGTCCCCCTTCTGGAGCAGCTCGATCCGCTCGGCATTGACGCGGTTCAAGACCTCGATCTGCGAATCCTGGCGGCGCAGGATGATCTGGACGGCCTCGGCAATCTCTTCGTCCTTCAGTTTCAGCCGCTTCAACTGCTGGGGGGAGAGGCGCGCGACCCCTTCGTCGGTGAACTTCCCCCCCTTCTTGACGATTTCCTCGCCGTCGCGGTCGTTCATGGCGTCGTTCGAGACCTTGCCGACCAGGAGATCGCGGATCTTCTTGTTGGCTTCCTCGCGGATGATCCGGATCTCGTCCTTGGAGTTCTTCTCGATCTTGGCGATCTGGTCCTGTTCGATGGAGAGAGCCCGCAGGTCCTTCTCGATCCCCTTGCGGGAGAAGATTTTGACATCCACGACCGTCCCCTCGATCCCCGGCGGGCACTTCAACGACGCGTCGCGGACGTCCCCGGCCTTCTCGCCGAAAATTGCCCGCAGGAGCTTCTCTTCGGGGGTGAGCTGGGTCTCCCCCTTCGGCGTGACCTTGCCGACGAGGATGTCTCCCGGCTTGACCCCGGCGCCGATTCGAATGATTCCGGATTCGTCGAGGTCCCGGAGCGCGTTTTCCGAGACGTTCGGGATGTCGCGCGTGATTTCCTCGGGCCCGAGCTTGGTGTCGCGGGCCTCGATGTCGAACTCCTGAATGTGGATGGAGGTGAAGAAGTCGTCCTTGACGAGACGCTCGGAAACGAGGATCGCGTCCTCGTAGTTGTAACCGCGCCACGGCATGAAGGCGACGAGGATGTTGCGGCCGAGCGCGAGCTCCCCTTTCTCCGTGCAGGGGCCGTCGGCCAGGACCTGGCCGCGCTGGACCGTTTGCCCCTCGAGCACGATCGGCTTCTGGTTGATGCAGGTGTTCTGGTTGGAGCGGCGGAACTTCGTCAGCGGATAGATGTCCGCGCCGAACTCCTTGCCGCCGACTTCGCTCCCCTCGACGCGCACGATGATCCTTTCCGAGTCCACCTGGTCCACCACACCGCCACGCTTGGCGAGCACCACCGCGCCCGAGTCGCGGGCCACGGTGACCTCGAGCCCGGTGCCGACGAGCGGCGCCTCGACTTTCAAGAGCGGCACGGCCTGGCGCTGCATGTTGGACCCCATGAGGGCCCGGTTCGCGTCGTCGTGCTCGAGGAAGGGGATCAGGGCCGTCGCCACCGAAACGAGCTGCTTGGGCGAGATGTCCTTATAGTCCACCTTCTCCCGCTCGGCGGTGATGAACTCGCCGTTGAAGCGGGCGATGACCCGCTCTTCCTTGATTCGGCCCGACGCGTCGGTCTCGGCGTTGGCCTGCGCGATGACGAAGTTCTCCTCTTCCCACGCGGAGAGGTAGAAGGCGAAGGGAAGGGCGTCGGCCGCCCGCTTGTGGTTGCGCCGGACCCGCTCGTTCTCCTCCTCGAGGTCTTTCTTCTCGACGATCTGCCCGAGCTTGAAGGAGGTGTCGCCCACGAGCGTCACCTGGAAGTGGTCGATGACCCGGCCTTTCTCGACCTTCTTGTACGGGGTCTCGATGAAACCGAAGTCGTTGATGCGCGCGTAGCAGGAGAGCGACGAGATCAGGCCGATGTTCGGCCCCTCCGGCGTCTCGATCGGGCAGACGCGGCCGTAGTGCGTCGGGTGGACGTCGCGGACTTCGAACCCGGCGCGCTCGCGCGACAGGCCGCCCGGCCCCAGGGCCGAGAGGCGGCGCTTGTGCGTGACCTCGGAAAGCGGGTTCGTCTGGTCCATGAACTGCGAGAGCTGCGAGGATCCGAAGAACTCCTTGATCGAGGCGATGACCGGCTTCGAGTTGATCAAATCGTGGGGCATCGCCGAGTCGATGTCCTGGTGGACCGACATCTTCTCCTTGATCGCCCGCTCCATCCGAACGAGTCCGATGCGGAACTGGTTCTCGAGGAGCTCCCCGACCGACCGGACCCGGCGGTTCCCGAGGTTGTCGATGTCGTCGGTCCGCCCGACGTCGCGCTTCAAGCGGAGCAGGTACGCGACGACCCGGTAGATGTCCTGCGCGGTCAGCGTCCGCGTGTCCTCGGCCGAGTCGGCCTCGAGCTTGATGTTGAACTTGAAGCGGCCGACGCGCGAGAAGTCGTACTTCTTCGGGTCGAAGAACATTCCGTTGAAGAGGTTCTTGGCCGACTCGTAGGTCGGCGGATCTCCGGGGCGTAGCCTCCGGTAGATTTCCAGGATCGCCTCGTTCTTCGTCTTGTGAGTGTCCTTCCGGATCGTGTTGACCAGGATGTCTCCGGAGAGGTCCCAGTCGGGGAAGAAGAGCTCGACCTCCTTGATGCCGCGCTCTTTCAACTGATCGACGGCGTCCGGTCCGACCTCCTGTCCGGCCTCGAAGAGAACCTCGCCGGTGGAGAGGTCCACGACGTCGGCGAGAAAACAGCCCTTCTCGATGGCGGAGGCGTCCACCGAGCGCTCGATGGAGCCCTTCTTCGTGATCTCCTTCTGGTCGTCGCCGGAGAGCTTCATCCCGCCGAAGATGACCTTCGTCTCCCTCTTGACGCGGGCGTAGCGCTCCTTGAGCTCTTCCTGCTTCAGGACGCCGCGGCCGATCGTCAGGTGGGCGCGGCCCCTTTCCAGGCGCGCCGGCACGGCCGCGTAGAACTCACGCAGGATCGCCTCGTCGGTCTCAAGCCCGAGGGCCCGCAGGAAGATCGTCGCCGGAAACTTGCGCTTCCGGTCGATCCGGACGAAGAGAATCCCTTTCTGGTCGTACTCGAATTCCACCCAGGAGCCGCGGTAGGGAATGATCTTGGCCAGGAACCCGTGCGCCGACTCCCGCGTGAAGAACACTCCGGGAGAGCGGTGGAGCTGCGAGACGATGACGCGCTCCGTTCCGTTGATGACGAAGGTGCCGTGCTCGGTCATGAGGGGGATGTCGCCGAAGAAGACCTCCTCCTCCTTGGCGTCCCGCATAGTCTTGACCCCGGTGTCCGGGTCCTTGTCGTACACGAAGAGGCGGAAGGTGACCTTCAAAGGCACGGAGTACGTCATGCCGCGTTCCTGGCACTCGGCGACCGAGTACTTCATCTGCAGGTCTACGGGGTTCCCGCAGACGTCGCAGAGGGTGACCCGGTTGGGGTTCTGCGTGCCGCACTTCGGGCACGACACGCTCTCCTCGTGCGGATGCGCGGTCACGATACGGGCACCGCACGCGCGGCAGTCCATCCGAAGATGCTCGAGCCCCTTCAACCTGCCGCACTTGCACTCCCAGTTGCCGATCGCGTACTTCACGAACTGAAGCTCGCAGGCTCCCCGGAAGTCGGAGAAGGGGAAGACGCTGGTGAAGACCGCCTGGAGGCCAGACTCCTCGCGCTCCTCCGGCAGGAGGTTCATCTGCAGGAAACGCTCGTAAGAGCGGCGCTGGACGTCGATCAGATTCGGAAGATCCATGAAGGACCGGATCTTCGAGAACGTCTTGCGCTCGGGGGACACTGCCACCTCGCTACTCATTCGGAGAAACTCCTAGCGCGGCCGGCACCGAGCCCGCCGCAGAACGGGTTAAAGACACCGGGGGAGAGAAGGCGGATCAACTACTTGATTTCCACCTTCGCGCCGACATCCTCGAATTTCTTTTTGATGTTGGCCGCCTCGTCCTTGGAAACGCCTTCCTTGAGCAATCCGGGGGCGCCATCCACGACGTCCTTGGCCTCCTTCAGGCCCAGGCTCGTGACCTCGCGCACGACCTTGATGGTCTTGATCTTGTCGCCGGCCGCCAGCAGAGTGACCGCGAACTCGGTCTTCTCCTCCTCGGCCGGGGCCGCCGCGCCCGCCGCCGGCGCGCCCGCGGCGGCCACAGGCATGGCCATGGCCGCCGCCGAAACGCCGAATTTCTCCTCGAGAGCCTTGACCAGGGTGTTCAACTCGAGGACGGTCATCCCCTCGATTTCCTTGACGAAATTCTCCGCCGTCATCGCCATTTCGATCCTCTCCTTACTGATAACCGTTTCGTTATTCCCGTTACTCCGAGGGCGGGGCCTGGCCCGCTCCCGTCTTTTCCTTCTGCTCCGCGATCTGCTGAACCACGCCGGCCAGGTTGCGGACCGGCCCGTTCAAGACCGTCACGAGCCTCCGCAGGGGAGACTGCACGAGGAAGAGGAGCCTCGCGACCAGCTCCTCCCGGGTCGGCAGTTCCGCGATGGCCTTGATCTCGGCCGCGGCAATCGGCCGCCCCTCGACAAGGGCCGCCTTGAACACCAGGTTGGGGTTGTTCTTCGCGAAAGCGGTCAGGACCTTCGCGAGCGCGACCGGGTTGTCCTGGTTGAACGCCACCGCGGTCGCCCCCGCGAAATGGCTCGAGAGGGCCTCGAGAGGCGTCCCCCGGGCCGCCCGCAGGGCGAGCGTGTTCTTGACCACGACGTAGCGGGACTTCGTCGCGCGGACCTGGCGACGCAGCTCCGTCACCTCCGGGACCTTCAGCCCGGCGAAGGCGAAAAGGATGGCGTTGCCGGACTTCGCCAGCCCCTGCCCCAGCTCTTCGACCTGTGCCGCTTTCTCTGCGCGGTTCATTTCCTGGCCTCCAGCGCTTCGAGCGAAGCGGTGTCGATCGTCACGCCCGGCCCCATCGTCGAGGAGATGGAGACGGTGCGGAAGTACTTCCCCTTGGCCGCGGGGGGCTTGGCCCGCTGCACGGCCCGGATAAAAGCCGTCGCGTTCTCTTCGAGCTTCGCCTTGTCGAAGGAGGTCTTGCCGATCGAGGCGTGGATGATCGAGGTTTTGTCCACTCGGAACTCGACCTTGCCCGCCTTGATCTCCTTGACCGCCTTGCCGACGTCCATCGTCACCGTCCCGGCCTTCGGGTTTGGCATCAGGCCCTTGGGTCCCAGGACCTTGCCGAGCTTCCCGACCAGCCGCATCATGTCGGGCGTCGCCACGAGGGCCTCGAAGTCGAGGAAGCCCTCCTGGATCTTTCCGACGAGGTCTTCGGCTCCGACGTGGTCGGCGCCGGCCTCCTGGGCTTCCTTCGCCTTGTCGCCGGCCGCGATGACCGCGACCCGCTTGGACTTGCCCGTGCCGTGGGGCAGGACGACCGTGCCGCGGACCATCTGATCGGCGTGCTTGGGATCCACTCCGAGAAGCATCGCGATGTCCACGGACTCGTCGAACTTCGTGTACTTGACCTCGCGCACGAGGCCCATCGCCTCGGCGAGGACATAGGCGCGGTTGCCGACCCTGGCCCTGGCAGCAGCGAATTTCTTGCCCGTTTTTCCCATCGTCTCCTTTCGTCGTTCAAACGGCCTCGCCCTCGCTCGGCCTCCGACTGTTGAGCCGTCAGCTCTCAGCTTTCAGCTCTCAGCTTCTCTCCGACCATCAATATCCAGACAGGCTGACAGCTGATAGCTGACAGCTGATCGCTCCTCACACAACCTCGATGCCCATCGAACGCGCTGTTCCCTCGACGATCTTCATCGCGGCGGGCAGGTCAGCCGCGTTCAAGTCCGGGAGCTTTGTCTTCGCGATGTCCTCGACCTGCTTCTTCGTGACCTTGCCGACCTTCTCCTTGTTCGGGGTGCCCGAGCCCTTGGCGACCCCCGCGGCTTTGAGCAGCAGGATCGCCGCCGGCGGCGTCTTGGTGATGAACGTGTAGGACCGGTCGGCGTATACGGTGACTACGACCGGGATGATGAGTCCCTTCTGCGACGCCGTCTTCGCGTTGAAGTTCTTGCAGAAGTCCATGATGTTGACGCCCTGCTGGCCGAGCGCCGGTCCGACGGGCGGCGCCGGTGTCGCCTCTCCCGCTGGGATCTGCAATTTCACGTACCCGGTGATTTTTTTCGCCATGTCGCTCGCTTCGCTCGCGCGGCACTCAGGACTCGGGACTGGGGACTCGAGAAATCTCTAACCCCTTTCCGCCTCCCGTTCCGCTTCGCGCGCTTGCCTCCTCGTTTCTCCTTCGGGCCCGGTCCGAGTTCCGAGTCCCGAGTCCCGTGTCCTGTGTCCCGATTCCTCAGACCTTCTGGACCTGCAGGAACTCGAGCTCCACCGGGGTCGACCGTCCGAAGATCGTGACCATGACCTTCAGCGTCGAGCGGTCGAGGTTGATGTCTTCGACCACCCCGGTGAAATTCGTGAACGGGCCGTCCGTGATCCGGACGTGCTCGCCCTTCTCGAACGTGTGCTTGGGCTTGGGCTTCTCCTTCGTCGAGGTGACCCGGTGGAGGATCTGTTCGACCTCCTCGGCCGTCAGCGGCGTGGGCTCCTTGCCCGACCCCACGAAACCCGTCACCTTCGGAGTGTTCTTGACGAGGTGCCACGCATCGTCAGACATCTCCATCTCGATGATGATGTAACCGGGAAAGAACTTGCGCTGGACCTCCCGGCGCTTGCCCCCCTTCATCTCGACGAGGGTCTCGGTCGGTATCCGGATCTCCCCGAAGCTGTCGGACATCCCCATCGCCTCGACACGCTGGATCAGGTTCTGGCGAACACGCTCCTCGAAACCCGAGTACGTGTGCACGATGTACCAGTTCCTGGCCTTCGTTTTCGCTTCTGTCGTCTTCGCTTCCGTCGTCATGTCAATACTCCCGCCGCGCGGAAGAGTCTGTCGATCAGCCAGGCGAGCCCCGAGTCCACGACGAAGAGGTAGAAGCCGAAGAGGAAGCAGGCCACGATCACGACGACGGTCGTCCCGACGACTTCGCCCCGATTCGGCCAGCTGACCTTCTTCATCTCGACCCAGACGTCCCTCAGGAAGTCCCGGGTCCGCGGCCACCACTCTCTTACCGGTACCATCTTCGCTCGTTCGGAAAACGGGAAACGGGAAACGGGAAACGATCCCGCTCACGCTCCTCCGCAATGTTTTCCGTTCTGGCTCCCTTCGTTTTCCGGTTTCCGCTTCCCGTTTCCCGGCTCCCGTTGTTCATTGGCAGGGGTGGAGGGATTCGAACCCCCAACCTACGGTTTTGGAGACCGCCGCTCTACCAATTAGAGCTACACCCCTAGTGCTCGCTTCGCTCGCCGTAAAACGGAAAACGGGAACCGGGAAACGAGCCAGCCCTCGTTCCATCGTTTTCCGTTTTCCGTCTTCCGTTTCCCGGCTCACACTTTCCCTTCCTTATGCGCCGTGTGCTTGCGGCAGAAGCGGCAGTACTTCGACAGCTCCAGCTTCTCCGTGTTGGTCTTCTTGTTCTTCGTGGTCGTGTAGTTTTTCCGCTTGCACTCGCTGCACGTCAGACTCACGTTTTCTTGCATCTTTAGCGGCCCCTCGACGGGGCCGGAAGAGAGCCAGCGGCCGCGTCCCTGCATCCCATGGCGTAAACAATCTTTAGCGGCCGCTCGACGCGGCCGGACGAGAGCCAGCGGCCGCGCTCAAATAGCCCAGGGCGTAAACGCATCAGCATTGCCTACTCCAAAATCTCTGTAATCG
>Ga0153915_10006057_pt1 | contig 11302 bp, 13 predicted proteins | sample Opewatmetagenome_2_FD_107003 | JGI IMG/M metagenome (GOLD analysis project Ga0153915, IMG submission 107003) | Freshwater wetland microbial communities from Ohio, USA - Open water 3 Core 3 Depth 3 metaG | ecosystem: Environmental > Aquatic > Freshwater > Wetlands | place: USA: Ohio, Lake Erie...
ACCACAACCACATGCACCTCGACTTCCACGTCGCGCGCATGTGGGATCGGTTCAACGCCGATACGAAGAAGTGGGCCACCGACGAGGGCATTTCGCGCTGGCGTCAGCAGGAGGGCGAGCCCACGACCGGGATCGAGTTCCTCGCGATGCACCGCCTCATGATCGACGAGCTGCGCAAGGAGTTCCCCCAGTACGAGGCGCTGTTCGCCGGCTGGGACAAGCCGCCGACCGATCCGCGCGACGCCGCGAACCCGCTGCCCAACGGCGCGACGGACGCGTTCGATCCCGAGATGCTCGCCGCGATCGACAAGCTCCAGAACAATCTCTCGGACTTCGCGTCCGACGACGACTTCGCGCTGTTCCTCCAGACGAAGTCCCGGCCGAGCGGCACGGTGGCCGATCGGTCGGCGGGCATCCACAACTACCTCCACAACCGGTTCGCCGATGACAACAGCCCGATCACCGTCGGCGATCCGTCGGTGAACCTCAACAACCAGGTGTTCTGGCGGATCCACGGCTGGGTCGACAGCCGGTGGACCGCGTATCGCCAGGCGAAGGGCCTCGACGACACCGACCCGACCTACCACGCCGCGATGAGCGCGGCCCAGACGTGGATGGACGACGCGATGGCGCGCAGCGCGGCGCACGGCAAGACCGACGATGGCTGCGAGGAGCCCGTGCCGGACGAGGTCAAGAGCCTGTTCGCTCAGTGATCCTCGACCTCGGCTCGAAGCAGATCGGACGCCGTCATGCGCGTGTACCCGCTCCTGGCTCTGTTCCCCGCGGTGACGGCGACGCCGCGGTGAGCTCGTGTTCGACGACCGAGATGTGTCCGACCGCGACGATGCTCGGCGCGGTGAGCGGCGACACCGGCAACATGAAGCTCACCGCGGCGGGGTACCGGGCGGCCTGGTTCCGCGTCCGCGTCCGTGAGGACAACAGCGGGTTCTCGGGGCTCGACCTCCGACTCGCCGCGAAGGTGACGTCCCCCACGATGGCGCCGTTCGACGTGTTCGTCTACCTGAACGCGGGCAGCGACGTCGTCGACTGCTCGACGATGGTCGGCACCACGCTGACGAATGGCAACGTCGAGCAGGTCCAGGTGGAGTGGGGCGAAGGCGCGATCCCGAACGGCGCCGATGACAGCCGTGATGTTTCGATCGAGGTGCGGCCACGTGGCGGGAGCTGTGCGCCCGGGCAGCCCTGGATGCTCGAGCTCGAGGGCAACTGGATGTGACGTCACCCGGCGCCTTGTCCCCGCACGCGAACCCCAGCGTCATAATGGCGAGTGATCACGAATCGATGTTGTCGACCGTGATCGTGCCGCTGAAGGTGAAGGTGCCTGTTGCCTCGTTCCCGCTGCCGCCCGTGTTCGGGACCATCGGGACCGACGCGAACGAAAAGGTCGCCGACGTTCCGGACACGGACTCCACAGAGATGGAGCCACCGGTCGCGTCCCAGCTCAGCCAGCTCCCTGGCGTGGGGAGCTGATCGTAGACGAGCGTGGCGGAGCCGCTGCTGGGTGCGGTGGTCGCGATCGTGTAGGTAGCGCCAGCGACGGGGTCGCCCATGATCGACACCGCGAGCTGCCACGTCTTCCTCCGGAAACCGTCGACCTCGGGCTCGTAGGCAAAGACGCCGATCACCCGGGTGTGACTCACCGCGTCGCTGAACACCACGCCGACGTCGGTGGGAGGGAGGGGGCTCGTTTCGAGGTTGCTGCCGGAGGTGCCCGCAAACGTCAGATCGGCCGCGCCGCCCTGCGCTGGAGGGTTGTCTTGACGAACGTCCGTACACGCGGCAACAACGATCGGAAGGACGGCCAAGAGAAGAGAGCTCGCATTGCTTCGCTGCATCATGGTCCGTCATACGAACCAGACCTGAGCGACTGCCGCCTCGCGCCACGTGAAGATCGCGTGATCTCGGCGAAGCCGTCGGACCGGGCTGCGCGACTTCGATCACACGCAGCACCTCGACCGAGGCGAACGAGTCCGGTACCTGGGCGCACGCGCTGTGACCACGAATCGCCCGGCGAGTGCCACCAACTCGACCCGCGCACTCGCGTGTGATTCAATCAAGCCTCTCGACGAGCGCGTCCATGAAGCGTCCACCACTGCCGATCGCGATCGTGGCCTTGTGCGTCATCGCCTGCGGATCCAAGACGCTCAGCCCGGCGGCGTCCCGCATTCGCGAAGGCAACGAGGCGGATCTGAGTGACTGCACGTTCCTTCAGAAGGTCGAGGGCACGGCGAACGACGGCGACCGTGACGCGGAGACACACGCGAAGAACAACGCCAGGGAGCAGGCAGCGGCGATCGGCGCGACCCACATCCGATGGATCATTCCTTGTTGCACCTCGGTCGAGGGCGAGGCCTACCGCTGCGACGCTCCTGACTGAGACTGAAGCAAGGGGCTCGGTGAACGCGCCAAGGAGCAACCGGCGCCACCCGGGGCTGGTCCGGATCAGAGTCAGTTGAACGTCCGCACACCGGACGTTTGGCCGCCGCCGATGTTGCGTCGTGATCGTGGCCGCCCACTGGTACGAATGATGCCGGTTCGGTCGCCAGGTCTACCTTCGCCTTCGTGTGCGTTGGGTGATCTCCGCCATGCACAACCCGCGGATCAGATCGGAGAGGGAGACTCCGTCGGAGTCGGCGAGGCGCTGGAACGCGACGCGCTCGGATCGGGTGAGACGGACGGCGACAAGAACATCCGCGACGTGACGCGGGTTGCGGCGTCGGCGACCAACGCGCGGGGCTCTTGCCATTACCTAAGGATAATTCGTATAACGAAAATAACCAAGCGTTTGTCGCTTCCGTAGCACGCAACCATTTCGGCGCGCGGCTCCCAGATAGGATGGCGCCCGAGATGAACACCGAACTACGATCAGGAAGACAAGGAAACCTCACTCTCTCGCAGCTCGTTCTCGCACTCGCTCTCGTTGCAGGGGCCGCGTCGTGCAGCCCGAGTAACTACGACACCGAAGTCGACGCGTCCGCTCGCGCTCGACCGGCATGCAGGGACGGAATCGACAATGATGGCGATGGCCGGATCGACTACCCGGCCGACCCAGGTTGCTCCTCCAAGAACGACAACAGCGAGGACACGGACAATCCGCCGTCTGCGCCGGCGCCAGACGCTGCGAGCCCCGACGCTGCCAGCCCCGACGCCGCCAGCACGACCACGACCAGCCCCGACGCCGCCAGCACGACCACGACCAGCACCGACGCTGCGAGTGTGGACACGACGCGAATGCCCGTGCCTCCACAGTCGAGCACGGTCATCAACGTGACCTCACCGATCACGATCTCGGGCACGGTCACCGATGTCACCTACAACGTGACGGGCTCGATGCCCAACTCGACGGCCATCAGCCTCGGCTCGACCGGACGTCTGGAGCGAGTGAGAGTGAACGTCAACGGCAACGCGATGAACGGAGTCGGCGGCGGGACGTTGAAGGACGTCTATGTCACCGGAGCGACCTACGCCGGTATTGCGAGCACGCGCAGGTTCGAGGGCGTGGTCTTCGCCACGAACAACTACGTGGACTTCTACTTGAGTGGTAGCGGCGTGACGCTGCCAGCCGACGCGATGATCAAGTCGTCGAACCTCATCAACTTCTCGTTTCTCGCGCAGAACCTGGCTGACAGCAAGTTCGATGGTCCGATCGTGAGCCTGGCTGCTGCTGGAGCACCTCCAGCTGCGACCGCGTTCGAGTGCTGGGGCAGCTGCCAGCGCAACCTGTTCAACATCATCATCTCCAACAAGGCACCCGGCTACGGGCTCGCGATCTACGGGACGAGCTCGGTGGACAACGTCGTCAACGAGTTCCTCGGCAATGGCAACGCCGGGACCGGAGACAGCGATCCAGGCATCTCGATCGGCGCCGGAGCGACGAGGAACGTGATCCACAAGGCGACGGTCAAGCGCTACACGGTCGGCGTCGTCTTCGGCGAGGACGTCGATCCGTCGCCGTACGGGAACTTTGTACACACGCTGATCGTGGAGGACGCGTACTGGGGCTGCGTGTTCATGGATCGCGGTGCCTACAACAATGTCGTCGGCGACGTGGGCGGAACGACGTGCACCAATACCGGAGGAGTGGACGACACTCATTGGTCCTCGGTGTGGATCGCCAACCGCCCCGGGCAAACGAACGTGCCACCGCACGACAACCAGGTCCTCGGACTCGCACAGTCAGGGCAGCTAGACTACCCACGCTACGCCGCCTACCTCGGATCGGGAACGACTCGCAACACAGTCAGTGGAACAGCTACCTTCTGGACGATTGCGAAGGTGCTCGATCAAGGTTCCGGCAACAACGTCAACCTGCAGTAGCGCGGCCTCTCGCAGGGGTTCCGGGTTCTGGCGCTTCAGGGCGACGGCTCGGCCAGCAGGCGCTCGATCTCGACCAGCTGGCCGGCGAGCACGTGATCGAGCCAGTCCATGTTGTCTTCCCAGATGACGAGTCCCGGACCATGCGTGTCGGCCGCTACCGCGGGCCGGATCTTCGTGCGCAGGCTTGCCACGAGCGGAACGAGGTTCGCGCGTGACATCGGCCCATCGGCGAGCTCGCGAAGCGCCAGCCGGTAGTCGTGCCACGTCGCCCGGTGCACGAGCCCGAACAGCTGATTGCACTGCGGCGGCAAGATCCACTCTTCGTGCTGCAGCGGATCGCAGCCCACCTCGGGCATGTAGTCGCAATACGGGACCGGCGTGCACGTCGTCGGTGACGTGTCCCACTGGCTGCGGCCCAGGTCGACGTTGATCTCGGCGAGCGTGTAGTCCACGTCCCACGGGATCAGCTGCGTGGCACCGCTGGGAACCTCGTACCAGAAGTAATTGTTGTTCCTGCAATCGGCGGTGGTCGCATCAGCGCAGTAGAAGACCTGGACACCATCGTCACTGAAGACGGCGCGGTCGACCGCCAGGTACCTGGCCAGCGCGGGCAGATCGAGCTGCGAGGTGACGTCGGTCGCGAACGTCGCGTCGGTGGCCTGCTGCGCGGTCTCGGTGAGCGTGATCATGCGCGTGACGTTGGCCGTGTTCTTGTTCGTCTCGAGCGCGGCGACGTACGGCTGCGCGTCGGCGTACTGCGGCCAGATCCCCTTGTAGAGATTGCCCGTGGTCGCGGTCCAGTGGCCCTTGATGAACTCCTCATCGATATCCTCGACCATCACGAACAGGCCCTGTGGTTCGCCATTGACGTTGATCAGCGCATGCGACGCGCGCGGTGCGGCGAGGCCCATGTTGCGGAACAGGTAGTAGCTGATCACCTCGTGCATGAACGTGTCGTCGCGAATCGACGAGTTGAAGCTCAGCTTGCGCAGGCCCTTGAAGCGAGTGGTCTTCGTGTACTCGTTGAACTTCAACTTCAGCGAGAGCTTGGAGCAGATCCGAGCGCCGGTGGAATCGAAGCAGCTGTCGAGCGTGTTGTAGCTGCCCTTGAAGCGGACCCCGATGCCCTCGTAGCGACGGCCCTCGAAGATCAGCGTGGCGGGGCGATATTGCTCGAGGATCGCGTTGGCCTGGAGCCACTCCCAGTCGGCGGGCGCGATCTCGATATCAAACGTGTGCAGCTGGGTGAGATCGAACAGACGGTCGGCGTTCTCGAGGTCGGGTCCTGGGCCCGCGTCGGCGTCCGATGCGCCGGGATCCGGCGCGCCAGCATCGGTTGCGTTCAGGCCGGGGCCCGAGGACGGCGAGAAGGTGCACGCCACCGCGAACATCAGGACCACGATCGATACGAGATCGCGCAAGCGGTGCGGGCTTTCGGACGCGGCGATGATGACGGCCAGCATCGCCACGAACGTCCACTCGATGCTGTGCGACGCGACGAATACGCCGCCGATAAAGAGGATCGCGAACGCCAGCACGATGAGCGAGAAGAGCAAACGGTGGCCGCGCATGCCGCTGTGTTGGTGCATCGCCTGTGCCCGGCTACGTCGCGGCCGCTCACGCCGAGGTCTACCGGACCCACTTCTCCGCGGCGGGCTCGCTCGACTGCCTCGTCGGCACCAACGCGTACGCGCGAGCCACCAGCGTGCCGAGCGGCAGCGGGATCAACTTCGCCGTGTGGGGCGCGACGGTGAAGTTCGATGATCTGATCGTCATCGACTGACGCGTTCAGGGTGTCTCGTTCATGTCTTGACGAGCGTGATCGCGTCCTCCGGACACGCGACCACGCAGAGCCCGCATGCCTTGCATGCCTCCGCGTGTACGGCATACGCGCTCTTCTTTCCGTGCGCCCACACCTTCAGCTTCGCCAGCGGAGGTAGCGCGGACCAGTCGGCGGCGGCGATCGTGCGAACCTCGAAGACGTCGTACGGGCAGACCGCGACGCAGTCCGCCTTGCCCTCGCATCGCTTCCGGTTCACCTCCGGCCGATACGCACCCGCCGCGGCATTGCACTTCTCACCAGGGCGATCCGGATCCTTGGCGGCACGACGCGCCTTCTCGCGGTCGAAGTGACTGGAACGGCTGTCGGGGAGATCGTCGTTGGCCATGTCGCGAGTCACAGCTCCTGGCCGACCGAGACAAACGTGTCGGGCGCGTTCTGGTTCGCGAACGATGTCGCGATCCAGTCGGCGCTGCGAATGACCCTGGACAGCCGCGCTTCGTCGATGCTGCCATCGAACCCACGATCGAGCGCTTCGCGATTGCCGATGCGCAGCGCGTACGCGCCGTCCGCCGCCATCGTGCCCGTCGGCGCGGCCTTGCTGAGCAGGGCGGCGACTCCGTCGAGATACATGATCGGATCGTTCGAGCTCGAGCTGCGATCGTACGTCACCGCGATGTGATGCCAGGCTCCCGTCGTGACCGAGTTCGCGGGGGTGGCCCACGTGGCGTAGGTCCCGGGATCCGAGCTGTACATGAGGCGGATGCAGTTGGTGACGCTGCTGTTGTAGAGATGCAGCGTCCAGCCGGTGAGGTCGCTGCCGGTCGTGAACGCTTCCTTGGCGAAGATGCGTCCTCGAACGTCCCCGCCGAAGCTCGACGCCAGAAACCAGGCCTCGGCCGTCCCACCGCCGTCGAAGATGTCGTCGACGGCGGCGGGCGACGAAACGTCGATCTCGTCGGTGACGCCGTCGAAGCTGCGCGCGCCGCCGATCTTGCCGGTCACGCCGGTCGACCCTCCATCGGTACCGGCGCTCGCACCCGCCGAGTCGAGCATGTCGTCGAGATGCCAGACCGCCGCGTAGGAGGCGCTCCACACGCCGGGCACGTCCTCCTGGCTGGCCGTGATCGCGGGATCGCCATAGTGGATGTAGATGACCGTTGCCGCGGTGAGGGAAGGAACCTTGACCCAGGTGACGAGGCGTCCGTTCGTGCCATCGAAGCTCTCGAGCTCGTGAGGGAGCCGGGTCATGCCGGCGGCATCGGCGGAGAACACGATGTCGTAGCCGCTGGCGCTGGCGACGTCGCCACCCTGGCTGACCTGGCGCAACCATGACGCGCTGATCGCGACGAGCACCGGGAACCCAGCGTGTGGCCCGCCGATGACGCTCGTGAACTGGATCGGTCGCACGTGCGCGGTGTGGAGCGGCGGCGTATCGGGCCTGATCGTGTCGCTCGCGTCGGCCGCCCCGCTGGTTGGCAGCGTACCGTGCGTGAACTCGCAGGCGCAGAGGAAACTACACGCCAGCGCGACCAACCGCATCGATCCCAGCATACGCCACAGCGCAGGGCATCGGGGCCGCTTGTTGAAGACCCGGACCTGTCGTCAGTGTCGCGCGACGACGATCCCCACCACCGCGGCGAGGAGCGGGACGCCGAGGAGGAGAGCCAGGATCGGCCACGCCAGCCGGTGAGCGAAGTTGATCGTCCAGCCCATCCCCATCAGCTTCGGAACGAAGAGACGCGAGTCCTTCGGGTTCGAGTAGCCCAGGCCGCTGTAACCCTCGAAGCGCTTCGGGTCCGCCGCGCGAACGGAGGCGAGGGCACGCGACACGCGCACGCCTCCGATCAGGGCCGCGACACCGATGAGCGAGATCGCTGCGAGCACCATCGTGATCGGCGCGAGATGAGGGCCGAGCGGCAGCATGATCGCGAGCGCACTGAACAACAGCGCCACCGCGATCGCGATGAGGCGCACGAGGTCGACGGTCGGTGCGACCAGCGGCTCCAGCGTCCTGTCCCTGGCGACACGCCCGCGGATCGCGAGCCTCGCGATGACCTCGAGCACGACCGACACGGAGAGCGCGATCAGCAACGGCCCGAACACACCGGGCCAGGTCCGTGTCGCCCAGCCGTTCGGCACGCCACCAGGGCCCCAGTGGATCACCCAGCGCGCGGGAAGATCCGTCCAGCGCACGGCGAGGTAGGCGCCCGAAGCGACGAGGACGACGAGCGAAGCCCAGACCGGAATCCACGTCGATCTACGAGAGAGCGAAGAAGCACTCACGAGACAACAAGGTAACCATCACACGCCTGCTGGCAAACGGACGTGGCAAGCCCGCGAACACGTTCGATCTCGAGGCGCCGCCGCGCCACGAAGATCGACGGTTGACGACCCGAGGCGGCGAATCAATGGATCGAGATACCGCCGCTGATGCTCACGCCACCGGTCACGACCGGCTCTTGAGCGACCGCCCAGTAGCCCGGCGCCCACAACCACTCGGCGCCGCCCCACGTCCACCCGCCGGCGACCCAGACATAGCCGGGCACCGGATCGTACGCCTCGACGATGATCGCCGGGCGCACATGGACGTCGTAGTAGCGCTCGCGGATCACCGGGCGCTTGTAGACGCGCACGACGCCGCCCGGGAACATGTAGCGTCCGTTCGACACGCGCACGTGTGACGGTCCACGATGATCGCGCACGACGGGACCACCGCCGCGGCTCACGACCGTCGGGCCTCCGGCGCGGTGATCGCGAACGACCACGCCGCCGCCGCCGCCGCCGCGGCCGCGACCGCCGCCACCGCCGTGCCCATGACCTGCGTACGCAGCCCCGCCAACCATCGTGCAGAGAACCGTTACCAGTCCAAGTGTGCGTCTCATGTCATGACCCTACCGCTGGAGACATGTCGCATTCACGGACAAGCGACCTGTCATTCGATCTCAGGCGCTCAACTTGGTGCCGGAGCTAACATCAAACGCGAATCACAAGAGTACGATCGGTGCACACGTCGATACTGCGACGGCGATGGGACTCTGCGCGGGGTCGAGCGAGACGAGCGGAACCGTCACGACGTCTGCCGGCGTCGTGCGCTGGAAATGAGTCGGCTCCGAGGTCGTGCGGCTGGAGATCGAGTAGAGCGACTCGACATCGGAGCCGGCGGCACCATCTCCGAGGAACGCGGCGGACGTCACGGCGTAATCGGCGATCGGCTCGAGAACACCGGTGCGGCGGTTCCCATGCGACCCGTGGTCTGTCGTCACCCAGTGATCATGACAGCCGCGAGCAACCCCTACGAATTCTCCTTCGAACAGGGTTGGTGGCGATGGCGTGGGCCTCGAAGTCGTTGCGCAGATCTCGCGTGGAACATGCGTTGCACAGCGTGGGTACATGCGCACCCTACTTGGCCTATCGATCATTCTCGCATCGGCGGCTGCTGGCGCTGCACCAGCCAGGCTCGCCGTCACCTCCGACGCATTTCCCGTGAACGGGAACATTCCGGTGCAGTACACGTGTGACGGCGCTGCGAGAGCTCCGACGCTCACGTGGTCCGCCGTGCCCGCAGGCACCCGGAGCATCGCCATCCTCATCGAGGATGCAGATGCCGCGCGCGGGCCGTTCACGCACATGATGATCACGAACGTCTCTCCTACCCGGACCTCGGTCGATCTCGGCGCAGCGCTACCGCGCGACGCCAGTGCCGCACGCAACGACAACGGCACCACCGATTACCTCGCGCCGTGCCCGGAGGACGGCGTGCATCACTATCACTATCGCGTGTTCGCGCTGGACGCCCGCGTGAGCCGAGGGCCGGCCACGCGCGAGGGATTCCTGCGAGGCATCGAGGGTCACGTGCTCGCGGAAGGCGATCTCGTCGGCGTCTACGAGGCTCGCAGGTAGCTCGAACCTTCCCGGTCGCTGCCTCGGTTCACGCGTTCTTCACGCACTCGTCGCGAACACGACGCGAGTGCCGCGAACCTTCGGATCTTCGAGACGCCTGCAGCGCGAACCATGCGGGATCGCGAGCTTTCGCGATGGCACGCCACATGAAGTTGTCGTCGGCACCATGATGCGCATTGTCTCGCTGTTCCTGATCGCCTCCGTCGGTTGTGCCCTCCCCGACGAGAACGACCCCGAGGACAACATGCTGTCGATCCGGGTCGACGCGAGCCGCGTCGGACCACCGAGCTCGATCTCCTTGTTCGGGGGGAGCACGCCGATCACCGTCGGTGGCGAGCTGCCGACCGCACCGATCACGCCTGCGATGCTCGCCGCGAATCAGCCGCCGCCGACCAGCGTCTCGATCGTCGGCGGCGGGCTCGTGCCGCTGAGATCGACATGGCCAGCGGGCAAGACCGACGCGACGTTCGTCGTCGAGGGCTCGATCCAGCTCACGTACGCTGCGGTGATCGGCCGGCAATACGTCGACGGCCAGACCGTGTATTCAGCCGCCGAGTTGCCGCGCGGTGCGTCGACCACCGATGGCGACGCGTATCTCGACGTCTCGCTCGTCGCGTACCCCAACGCCGAGGAGTGGGGCAGCGGATGCCTCCGTCTCGAGGCATCCGGCGTGACCCGCTATGTCGTGCGGCTCGGCGACTACGACTGCGATGGCATGTACGGCACCGATGACTGCAAGCCGACCACGTACTGCGACAAGACCGCGACGAGCGGCGCCGCGTACGAGGCGTGTCTCTGCGACTGACGCCGGTGCTTGCCCACCGGTTCGCGGTCCGTGCATCTCGCTCGCGGGAGGCCTATGCTTGGCCTCGCCGTGAGCACCCACTGCCACACGTGCAACGAGGTCCTCGAGGACGACGCGAGGTTCTGCGGCATGTGCGGCGCCAACCTCGTCGACGAGAACTTCGGCCGCGTGATGGGCAATCGCTATGTCATGCGTCAGCGCATCGGCGCCGGATCGCTGGGGGCCGTGTATCGAGCCGAGCAGCGAGGTACCGGGCGCAAGCTCGCGATCAAGCTGTTGCCCCCGAGCGCGCAGCGCGATCCGGCCGCCGCCGGACGGTTCGAGCGCGAAGCCGCCGTGCTGATGCGGCTGAAGTCGCCGCACACGATCACCATCTACGACTTCGCCGGCGAGCCCGACGGAACGCTGTACATCGTCATGGAGCTGTCGTCGGGACGCAGCCTCGCCCAGGTGCTGCGCCACGAAGGTCCGCTGCC
>Ga0153915_10006059_pt1 | contig 11300 bp, 9 predicted proteins | sample Opewatmetagenome_2_FD_107003 | JGI IMG/M metagenome (GOLD analysis project Ga0153915, IMG submission 107003) | Freshwater wetland microbial communities from Ohio, USA - Open water 3 Core 3 Depth 3 metaG | ecosystem: Environmental > Aquatic > Freshwater > Wetlands | place: USA: Ohio, Lake Erie...
CGACTCTCGCTGTGGCACATCCCGGGCCGCTGGGACTACTGGGAGCTCGCGCCCGATGAGTTGAGCCTGGCCGAAGAGCTGGGCGACTTCCGGCGGCGTGGAGGCTCGACCCTGGTCGACCTCACGCTCGACGGCGTCGGGCGCGACCCGGAGCGTCTGCGGCGCGTGGCGAGCCGAAGCGGGGTCCAGATCGTGATGGGCACCGGCTGGTACCACGAGGCCTACTACCCGCCCGAGGCGCGCATCGACCGCCGCAGCGTCGACGACCTGGCCGCGGAGATCGTCTCCGAGTTCACCGATGGCGTGGCCGGCACGGGGGTGCGCCCCGGGATCATCGGCGAGATCGGCGCCGACAAGCCCTGGGTCAGCGCCCTCGAGGAGCGGGTCCACCGCGCCGCGGCGCGCGCCGCCCAGACGACCGGCATGGCCGTGACCACGCATTCCGTGCGCTCGCCGGTCGGCCTTGCCCAGATCCGCATCTTCGAGGAGGAGGGGCTCGATACAAGTCGGGTGGTGATCGGCCATGCGGATTCGTACCCGGTCCTGGACCACTACCTCGCCGTCCTGGACCGCGGGGCCAACCTGCAGTTCGACCTGCTCGGGCATCGGTCCGCGACCGAGGAGGCTGAAGAGCCGCGCCTGGTCGAGCTGATCGTCGAGCTGCTCGAGCGGGGCTACGGGGCCCAGCTTCTGCTCAGCCAGGACGTCGCCCACGATCGCCAGCTGAAGGTGAACGGCGGCTTCGGCTACACCTACCTGCAGCAGCACTTCCTGCCGACCCTGCGCACCGCGGCGGTGGGGGAGGGCGAGATCATGCAGATGACCGTCGACAACCCGCGCCGCCTGCTGACCATCCCGTGAGCCGCCTCGCGGCACCGGAAACGCGCGGTGCCTGAGCCCCGCGATCCGGTCGCCGACCTTCGCCGCGTCGCGTTCCTGCTGGAGGCCGCCAACGAGCCGACGTACCGGGTGCGCGCCTTTCGCGGCGCGGCTGCCACCCTCGGCCGGCTCCCCGTCGGAGAGGCTGCGGTTCGGGCGCGCCAGGGAACGCTGCGCGATCTGCCGGGGATCGGCGAGGTGCTGGAACGGACCATCGCCGAATCGCTCCGCGGCGAGGAGCCGGTCTACCTGCGACGGCTCGAGGCGACCGGGGGGCAGCCCGTGGCGGAGCTGGGGGCGGCGCTGTGCGCGGCCTTGCGGGGCGACCTCCATGTCCACTCCGATTGGTCCGACGGCGGCTCCTCGATTCGCGAAATGGCCGAGTCGGCGCGTGCGATGGGGCACGCCTATATGGCGCTCACCGATCACTCGCCGAGCCTCAAGGTGGCGAATGGGCTGACCGCGGAGCGCCTCGCCGAGCAGCTCGGCGAGGTGGCGTCGCTCAACGAGGAGCTGGCACCGTTCCGCATCCTGACCGGGATCGAGGTCGACATCCTGGCTGACGGATCGCTCGACCAGGATCCCGATCTCCTGTCGCGGCTCGACCTGGTGGTCGGCAGCGTTCATTCGGATCTGCGGATGGCCAGGGGCCTCATGACGCGGCGCATGGTGGTGGCCCTGGCCAACCCGCTTCTCGACGCACTTGGCCACGCCACCGGCCGCATGGTCACCGGGCAGCGCAAGCGCCCCGAGTCGACCTTCGATGCGGAGATCGTCTTCGCCGCGGCGGCGCGCTTCGACAAGGCGATCGAGGTGAACGCGCGTCCGGAGCGTCTGGATCCGCCCAAGCGGCTGCTGCGCCTGGCGGTGGAGGCAGGCTGCCGGGTGGCGATCAACGCCGATGCCCACGCGCCCGGGCAGCTGGCCTGGCTGCCGTACGGCTGCGATCGCGCAGCGGCCTGCGGCGTCCAGGTCGCGACCGTCGTCAACTCATGGGAGGCGGGTGCGGTCCTCACCTGGGCGAGGGCGCACGAGGGCTGAGCGACCGGTTGACCCCGTACGGCTCCGGACTCTTTGCCGCAACCGCCCGACGGGTCTAATGGCCAAGTTGGACGCTTGGAGCCTCGCTAGCTGGTGGATATGGCCGCCGGGCGGCTATGGCGGACAACCAACCGGCTGAAGTTGGCCGCAGCAGCCGTGAGATGGCTACCCGACCTGACGGGCCTGCCGCGGGGCGGTGCCGTGCCCCGCCGCGCCGCGCCGCGAGCGCCACCCGCGAAGTTCTGCAACAAGACACCACGGTTCTCGATCCCATCCGCGCCGTCGACGCGGTGCTGCTACTCAGCGAGCCCGATCCGTCCCTCGCGACGGACGAAGCGAGGCCGGTACTTGGGATTCGAGACGCGCGCGTTCACCGTCGCCGCGTCGAGCGGCTTGGCGCTGCGTGGCTGTCGGTAGCGGCCGCGCTCGGCGATCGCGATGGCGAGCTCGGCCGCGGTCTGCGGCCCACGCTCGCCGATGACGGCGCTGATCTCGTCGTGAAGCGCCACCTTGGCGATTCCCACCGCTGCCGGCCGTGGCCTGGCCGCCGCGAGGGCAACCTTGGGAGGTCGCCCGCGACGCTTCGGTGCGGGGGCCTCGGCAGCGGGCGTCGGCTCCGCGACCACCGTCGCCGGGGCGAGGGCGTCGAGGCGCTGCGCCAGCTCGTCGATGCGGGCAGACAGGGCGCGCAATGCGTCAGGCGCGACCGCGGGCGCCGCCGGGGCGACCGCTCCGGGTCGAGCGGCGTCGAGCCGCTCCTCCACCCAGCGGGTCACCAGCTCTCCGGGACGCATGCCGGCCTCGGCGGCCAGGAGCTTCAGTGCATTCAGGCGCCGCGGATCGAGCCGGATCGACATCCCGCCGTCCTCCATCGGTCGCGGCGCGAATCCTCCCGGGCGCGGGCCGCGCTCGGCCGGCACGAACTCTCCGCGCGGGCGCGGGCGCTCTCCGAATTCGCCGCGTGGGCGGGGTGGCCGCTCCGCGAACTCGCCGCGTGGCCGCGGTGGTCGATCGCCGTACGACGGGCGCTCACCCATGGGTCGCCCAGGGCCGCTGGGTCGGCCGCCGCCAGGGCGTCGGTCCGGTCTTCGATCGTATGGCATCGGCCCAACCATAGCCCCTTGGCGCAGTGAGCGCCAGCCGTGGGCTAGAAGCTTCCGCTGGCCCCGCCGCCCCCGCCGCCACCGCCCCCGCCAAAGCCGCCGCCGGACGAGGAAGGCGGTGACGCGCCGACGCTGCCGATGGCACTGAACATGCCGCCGATGTCGGGCATCCCCGATCCGGAGAAGATGCCTCCCGAGCCGGCGAAGATCCCGCCGCCCTCGCCCGCGCCCAGCGATCCCGGAGCGCTGCCCAGCCAGAGGGGGTAGTACGCCAGCCCGCTCGTCACGGCTTCGGCTGGCTGGTTCTCAAGGCCGCGCTTCACCACCTCGGCGACCTTGTCGTGCAGCCCCAGCGCGAATCCCCAGACGACCGCCTTGTCGGGGGTGTCGGCCAGCATGCGCACGGTCTCGTCGGCGACGACCTCCTGCATGCTGCGCGCCTGCTCGAGCGTCTTCTCCAGGGTGCGCCGGTAGGCCTTCAGCATGGCGTCCACCCAGGCGCCCTCCTTGGTGCGCTGCGACATGGCCTGCCCGAGGCCGAAGGTGACCAGTCCGCCCACGCCCATGGCGGCGCCGAGCGCGGTCGCCCCCGACATCGGGATGAGGAAGCCGGCCGCCACCGCCAGGCCGCCGAGCACCATCTCGCCGATCCCGATGCCGCTCCATCGTCCGATCACCGGTGCCGAGAGGTGGGTGAGCCACCCCAGGCGCACGGCCTCCTGCTCGAGAGAGTCGCGAATCGGGCCGAGAGCGCCGTTGAGGCTCCACAGCAGCTCGCGGCTGATGACGGTGCTGCCGCCTGCATGGCGGCGGATCAGGTCCCACGCCTCGCGCTCCGCCCTTCCCAGCTTGCCGCCGCTCGGCGGCTCGTCGCGGATCTCGATGGCCGGGTCGAGCAGCGAGTTGGGCTCGTCCTCCTTCTTCATCTTCCCGACGCGGTCGAGATTCTGGAAGGCGAGCCGCCCGGTGCTGGCCAGCTCTACCAGCACGGTGTTGAGGGAATGCTGGCTCGCCCGGCCCTGGCGCACGACGGTGGCGAGCGACGGGGTCATGCCGGCCGGGGGACCGGCCATCAGAATCGATGGCGAGTCCAGCATCGTTGGATCGCGCCCGGTGCGTCGCCAGGCCCGGAACGCAATCCCGATGGTCAGCAGCAGGACGATCGGCGCAACCACGACTCCGAGCCCGGCATTCACGATCCGCAGGAAGTTGAGCCGCTCCGCCGCGGCCGGCGTGATTGCCGTCCCGATCGTGTCGACCGCGGCCACCAGCCCGGCGCCGAGCTCGCCCTGCTGCGCGGCCGGCACGATGTACTGGTCGATCACGTCCTTCATGTCACTCTCGGACAGGTAGGCACGCAGGAAGCCCGCCCCGCCATACAGGCTGACCTTGCCGTGGACCAGGTTCGACTCGAGCCCGACCATGATCACCAGGCCGTCGTCAAAGCCCTGGCGGCCAACCCCCCATTGGTCCAGCAACGCGTGCGCTGCCGCCAGGTTCGACTCCTCGGTCGCGCCCGGATCGACCCGCACGTAAATGGCCAGCTGCGCGCCGCTGCGCGCCTCGATCGCGTGGATCTGGGCCTCGAGCCCCGCCTCCAGGTCCGGAGCGACGGCCCCGGCCGGATCGTAGACCCGCTGCCCGGTCACCGGGTCGGGAAAGGCCGGACCGCTGTAGCCCGATCCCGGCAGCCCAATGAGGGCGGCGGCGATGATCACCAGCCAGATGGCGACAAAGCAGCCCGATACCCAGGCCCGGATCCGGCCCCAAGCGCTCATGGGATCAGGATAGCCTCAGGTCAGGAGCAGCGGATCACCACGCTGGCTGGCTGCACCGCCAGCCCCGGGATCCGCTCGTCGAAGCTGATCGAGGAGCCCGCGCCGACCTGCGCCGAGACGATGTCGCGAACGCGCAGCGTGCCGCCGCCGGCGTCGCGCGCGGTCAGCTGGCACTTCGCGCGCCCCGCCTTGGATCCCTCGTTGGTCACCTGCACCGTTGCGATCACCCCAGCGGGCGGATCGGCCCGAAAGGAGACCACCTCGCCGCTGAACGGCCCGATCCCGCGCAGCGACAGGCTCGCCCAGAAGGCCATGATCGCCACGCCGGCCACGATGGCGACCACGATGGTGCCATGGTACTGCGTGGCGGAGGGGGTCGCCATCCCGGCCCGATTGCAGATCTCGCAGATGGTCTGGTCAGGGCCAATCTCGCGTCCGCACTTGTAGCAGTTGCGCCCGGGGCGCCTGTCCTCCGCGGTCACGCGCGGCCCAGCCGTTCGCCGGCCGCGATCTGCACCGCTAGCTGGTTCTCCGGCGGCGAAAGGGGGCAGCTCCACACGGGGTCGTACACGCAGGAGGGGTGATAGGCGTAGTTGAAATCGAGCACCAGCTCGTCGCCATTCGAGCCAAGATCGGCTCCTTTGGCGGAGTCCCACAGGTAGCGCCCGCCGCCGTACGTCTCGTGGCCGCTGGTGGCGTCGCGGAAGGGGATGAAGATCCCGCCGGAATACTCGTTCAGCCAGTACACGGCCAGCCGGCAGGGCGTCTCGTCGACGACGAAGCTCACCCAGCCGATCCGCGCGTAGGGCATGCCGGGCCCCTCGCCGGAGCGTGGAAGGTCAAGCGGCGGCGCCGCCGGATCGGGTTCGAGCATCGCCGTGTAACGCAGCGACGGGTCGTGGCGCCAGTAGGCGAGCCCCCGGAAGTCGCGGCGCTTGCCGGCGGGAATCGGGGACGACGGGTGCTCGGCAAAGAGCCGATCCTTGGCCGCCCGGAAGTGAAGGAGGCGCGCCGGCTCGGCACGCTGGTCGTGCCGCAGCGCGTCGTAGATCGCCGCCACGCGGCGGCGCCAATCGGCCAGGTCGAGATGCTCGGACATCGGTGGGCAAGTGTAGGGGCGGCGCGGCCCGAAGGCAGCGCCGCCCCATCGGCGCCAGGGTATCGACCCTGGGTCAGATGAGACCGTTGTCGGTCAGCCACTGGTGAGCCGCGTCGGCGAGGCTCACCTGGTTCACCGAGACCTCGACGTTGAGCTTCGTCAGCTCGGCCGTGGTCAGCTTGGCGGAGACGGCGTTGAGCGTCGCCTCGAAGTCGTCCGGCGCGGCATCAAGGAGGTCCTTGCGTGCCACGGGGGCGATGTTCTGCGCCGGCTGCAGACCCTTGTCGTCCTTGAGCAGGACGAAGTTGAAGGTCTGGATGTCCGGCTGAGTGGTGCAGACCTGCGCCACGTCGATGGCGCTCGAGTTGAGCGACTGGGCCATCTGCCCGCTGCAGGCCGGCAGGCTTTCCACCTGCAGCTTCGAGATGTCGATGCCGTAGGTGCTCTTCAGCCCCGGGCCGCAGACAGGATTGTCGGGGCACCCTGGCGCCAGGCCCCACACGAGCTGATCGGCCACCTTGGCCAGGTCGCTCATCGTCGCCAGGTTGAGCGTGGTGGCCGTCTCCTGCCGGACCACGAAGCCATCGGCATCGGTTCCCGGCGAGTAGTTCAGCGCGACCAGGCCCTTTGCGGCGAGCTTGACCTGCATGGCGTCGAAGGTGGCCTGCGCATCCGACGAGATCGTTGCGCCGAGCGAGCTGGCCAGCCCGCCCAGGTACTCGGGCACCAGGTTGACCTGGTTGGCTGCCAGTGCAGCCTGAACGACGGGCCGCTCGCCGAGCTGCAGCTTGCGGTTCACGGTGTAGCCGTGAGCCTCGAGCGCCTGGGCGTAGATCTCGGCGACGAGGGCCGATTCATCGAAGCCGGCCGACCCGACGGTGACGGTTGGCTTGGCGGCCGAGGCCGAGGCCGAAGCCGATGGACTGGTGCTGCCCCCACCCGGCGTGCAGGCGCTGATCGTCAGCGCCAGCAGCACCGCCCCGAGGGCGAGCATGCGGTTCGTCCGCATTGGGTCCTCCTTGTGTGTTCCCTGCGTCGCTCCTGCGACTCGGACAGGTCGGAGCGAGTCTAGCAAGGAAGCGAACGTCAGCCTGGGAGCGGCCCTGAATCAGTCACGGATCGCAGGCCGGGCGAGATCGACCGCCGCTGGAGGAAGCCGAATGCCAGCTCGGTGAGCAGCGCCAGCAGGGCGACCAGCACGGCGGCCCCGAAGATGCGCGGGTGATCGTTGACGTACAGACCCTGCAGGATGAAGTCGCCCAGGGTCCCGCCCCCGACCAGCGCCGCAAGGGTGGCGGTCGCGACGATGGTGACCGCCGACGAGCGGACCCCGGCCATGATCACCGGCATGGCGATCGGCACCTCGACCCGGCCCAGCAGCTGGAGCTCACGCATCCCCATCCCGCGGCCGGCCTCGAGCAGATCGGCGTCGACCTCCCGCAACCCGGCGTAGGTGTTGGTCACGATCGGGGGAATGCCTAGGGCCACCAGCGCGACGAAGGCAGGCAGGAAGCCAAGCCCGCCACGCTCGAAGAGGGCCAGGGTGATCGGCAGTGCGATCCCGAGCCAGCCGACTGACGGCACCGCTCGGCCGATGTTGGCGATGGCGATCGCGATCCGGGCACCGCGATTGGTGTGACCGATGAAGAGGCCCACCGGCAGCGCGATGGCTGCCGCAACGGCCAGCGAGGCGGCCGACAGCGCGACGTGCTCCCAGGCACGGAGCGGGATGCTGTTCGAGCCGGCCCAGCTCGCCGGATCGCCGAACCAGGCCGCGACCTCGCCGAGGAAGCTCATGACGGCTGTCCCTCGCGCGCTCTTGCCCACGGGGTGAGCCGCCGCTGGACTGCCAGCAGCCCGAGGTCCGCCGCGACCGCCAGCGCCACCGACAGGATCACCCCGGCGTAGATCGAGGTGGCGAAGAAGCGCTGGATCCCGCTGTTGATGATCAGGTAGCCCAGCCCGCCCATGCCGATCAGGGTGGTCACCGCCACCAGCCCGATGGTGGTGACGGTGGCGATGCGCAGGCCGGCCACGATCACCGGCAGCGCGATCGGCAGCTCCACGCGCCAGAGGCGCTGGCGCGCGGTGTAGCCCATCCCGTCGGCGGCCTGGATGACGTCCGGCGAGACGCCTTCGAGCGCGGTCACGATATTGCGCACCAGGATCAGCAGGGTGTAGCTGACCAGCGCAATCTCGGCGGTCAGCAGCGAGATGCCGGTGACCGGGATGAGCAGCGCGAAGAGCGCCAGGCTGGGGATCGAGTAGATCGTGCCGGTGATGCCGATGACCGGCCCGTAGAGCCGCGGCCGCCCCCGGATCAGCAGGGCCAGCCCGAACGAGATGCAGAACCCGACGGCGACCGCGATCACGGTCATCACGACGTGCTCACCCAGGCGCCGCCCGATCTCGTCGAGGTTGTCGACGATCCATTGCGGCTGGAAGAAGGGCCGCCCCGGGATCACGGGTTGGAGCCTCCCGAGCTCTGGAGGACCTCGCTGATGGCATCCACGCTGATCAGGCCGAGGACCGCGTCGTGCTCGTCCACCACCACCCCGAGCTGGACGGCTGAGGCGAGCATCGCCGACAGGGCGTCACGCAGCGTCGATTCGGGCTGCAGCGGGGCAGACCCGGGGGTGGCGTCGGCATCGGTCAATGCGCCATCGCCGGCGAGGTCGCGCCGGCCGAGCCAGCCGATCGGGCGGTCCGCCATATCGGTGAGCAGCACGTAGTCGCCAGCGGCGGCGTCGAGCCGTTGACGGACCAGCAGCCGTGCCTCGCCAACCCGTGCCAGCACCGGGGCAATCAGCGGCAGATCGCTGACCCGGCCCAGCGAGAGCCGCTTCAGGCCCCGATCGGCCCCCACGAAATGCTCGACGAACTCGGAGGCCGGAGCCGACAGGATGGCGTCGGGGGTGTCGTACTGGGCCAGGACTCCGCCGCGCCGCAGGATCGCGATGCGGTCGGCCATCTTGATCGCCTCGTCGACGTCGTGGGTGACGAAGACGATCGTCTTGCGCACCTTCGCCTGCAGGCGAAGGAACTCGTTCTGGAGTCGATCGCGGAGGATCGGGTCGACCGCCCCGAAGGGCTCGTCCATCAGCATCACCGGGGGATCGGCGGCCAGGGCGCGTGCCACACCGACGCGCTGCCGCTCGCCTCCCGAGAGGGCAGCCGGGTACCGGCCGGCATACGTCGCCGGGTCGAGCCCAACCAGCTCCAGCAGCTCCCGCGAACGCTCGCGGACACGCGCGTCCGGCCAGCGCAGGAGTCGTGGCACCACCGCCACGTTGTCCGCCACCGTCATGTGCGGGAAGAGCCCGACCTGCTGGATGACGTACCCGATCCGCCGACGCAGCTCGACCGCCGGCAGCGCCATGACGTCCTCGCCGTCGATGGTGACCCGACCGCTGGTCGGCTCGATGAGCCGATTGATCATCTTCATGGTCGTCGTCTTGCCGCAGCCCGACGGCCCGACCAGCACGCAGATCTCACCCGCCGCGATGGTCAGCGTCAGGTCATCGACGGCCAGCGGCGTGCCGGGCGGACCGAACCGCTTGCTGAGGTGCTCGAGCGCCACCACGGCACCGGTACGGGCCGGGGGCGCCGACGGCGTGGCAGTCACCGTACGAATGATACGGAGGCCTGCGGGCCCGATGCCGCGGCGGCGCCGGACAGCTTGAAGATGCGAACCCCCGACGCGGAGAAGACGAGCGTCCAATCGGCCGTCCCGGCGAACTCGGTGCTCGGGAAGCAGCCGCCGGGCGGGCCGGTGTCCAGGAGGTAGCTGGCCCCCAGCGAGCGCGCGATGCGGGCCGACTCGGCGGGATCGCCGCCGCAGTAGATCCGGTCGATCTGGGCCGAGCGCAGGTCGGGGTCGTAGCCAAGGTTGGCGATGTAGACCGGGTAGGTCAGCAGGCGCAGCCTTCCGGCCGGATCGGTCGGCGAATTCAGCCAGCCGTTGGTGACGAAGACGGTGCCCTGCGGGGTGCTCGATGCGATCCAGGCTGCCGCGTCGAGCTCAGCCGAGCTGAGCACCTGTTCGTCGTTGAACGCCGTCCAGGCGGAGACCAGGAGGGGCGACGGGATGCTCAGCGCCAGGACCAGGGCGATCGCCGGCGCCGGCCAGCGCCGGATGAGCCACGCCGCAGCAAGTGCCACGGCGATCCACATCGCCTGGAAGTACTTGTTCATGTCGAAGGCGACCACGCTGACCTGCACCAGGTTCGGCACGGCGAAGAGGAGAACCAGCCAGGCCGCCAGGAAGGCACGCTGCGGCATGCGCGGCGCGAGGAGGGCGGCGACCGCCAGCAGGAACGGGATTCCGAGGTTCGTTGCATAGAAGAAGACGACCGCGGCCGGTCCGTCGGCCGTGGGCGCAGATTCCCACAGGGCAAGGCCGCGCCACTGCAGCTGCCCGGAGCCACTGGAGGCGAGGAGCGGAGGCAGGGCGAAGGGGATCGCCAACAGGTAGGGCGCGAGCAGCAGTGCGGCGTTCCGCGGCGCGTCCCGGTCAAGCAGGCGCCCACCGATGAGGACCCACAGCAGCGCGATCGCCAGGAATGCGGGGAAGAAGAAGAAGTGGAACGGCGCCAACAGGGCGCCCAGCAGCCCGGCAAGGAAGATCAGGGCAGGCCGATCCGCTCGCCCGGCCGCGCGGGCTCGGCGGTCCGGCAGCCCGGCCACCAGCAGCAGCACGGCACCGATGAGGATCGGCAGGCCGGCAGCGGTCGCGCGGTGGACGAGCAGGCCGGTGCCCATCACCGACGGGATCCGGAAGTAGGGCCAGTCGGTGAGCCACGCGTTGTCGTAGGAGTTGGCGGTCACCAGGCCGACGAGGTCTCCGCCATGGGATTGCAGATCGCCGATCAGCCGGATCCAGCCCAGGCCGCCCCCGAAGATCACCAGCACGACTGCCAGGAGCGCGGCGCGTCGGGCACGTTCCCCGCGAAGCAGATGGCGGGCCAGCCCGTGCACCACCAGCGCCAGCGCACCGGCCTGGATCGCGGAGCCCGCCACGAAGCTGGGGATCGCGAAGATCCCGGCGGCCCGTGCGGCGATCGCGGCGTGGAAATCGGCGAACCAGTGGTAGACAAGGGGGGACCCGGCGAAATACGGCACCTGCGGGGGGAAGTTGCCGGCATTGAGGGACTGGGCGATCGACAGGTGCACCCCGAGATCGCTCCAGTTCGAGCCGCCGGCGGTCACCCCCTCCGGCCCGATCTGCCACAGCCCCCGGTTCAGCACCAGTCCCACGAAGACGGTGGCGAGGGCTCCAATGGCGAATCCGAGTGGCTCGCGGCGCAGCGCCGCCCCGGCGCTGGCGGCCGCGCCCACCATCCGGGCGCCGCCGTGACGCGCCACGGCCAGTGGGATCGGCAACGCCAGGAGGACCGCCGC
>Ga0153915_10006060_pt1 | contig 11300 bp, 11 predicted proteins | sample Opewatmetagenome_2_FD_107003 | JGI IMG/M metagenome (GOLD analysis project Ga0153915, IMG submission 107003) | Freshwater wetland microbial communities from Ohio, USA - Open water 3 Core 3 Depth 3 metaG | ecosystem: Environmental > Aquatic > Freshwater > Wetlands | place: USA: Ohio, Lake Erie...
CATGGATGGAAGGCGTACGAGCTGCTCCATTGCGGATTCGTTCCTGGATACAGTTTGTCCCACATTGCACCTCCTCCTGATGAGTAACCGGTTCCAGGGTAGTTGCCTAGAATTGGCCACCATTCTCTGTTCTCTAGATATGCTGGTCGTGTCCAGTAGTCTGTTGGCAGCGGTGATTCAGGCCATGGATACACTACTTGATCCTGAACTATCAGTGTCTGTTCCGCTGTTGAGCTGGGTTTGTAGTAGCATGATAGTTGGAAGTTTTGTGTTGCGGTGCCCATCACAGCTCCGGGAGCTGGCGTGTAGTTGCCTGCTGGGAAGTAGCCTCCTGGAAATTCGAATTTGAGTTTCCATGTGCCAATTTGGTCGGCTATGTACTCGAACCATGCCGTGGTGTCTGCGCGGTAGGAATCCATTGTGATGACGTCTTTGGTTCCGTCTGCCTTTGTGATGGTCACTTTGTAATCCTTGAAATATCGGCTTGCGTGCGTTGCGGGATTAAGCCACATGTTGACCAGAAACGTTTGCCCGACACCAACTGTGGTGGGTCTGAAGCTGAGGAAAGCACGAGTATCAACACTGTAATCGGCAGTAACACCAGCAGCCAAAGGTCCAGGTGTCGAACCGCCTTCCTGCTTGTTTGTGTATTGAGTTTGAGCTTGCGCTTGCAGCGCAGCTAATGGGATAGTAGCCATCATTAGAACTAAAGCAATTGTAGTTGCCACTTTTTTCGTTAAATTCACTTTCATTTTCTCCTTTAGGTTTATGCGCAAAGCTTGGAAAAAGCTCTGCGAAAATAAGGTATATCCCCATGTTAGCTTTTAAGTCTTGTCAGAGTTGGTTCTTGTCTAGTCAGAAGTTGCGGGAACATCAGAATCAAGTCAACATAATTCTTTTTGCAGGGGTCAGTTCCGATGGCTGTCACGGTGAGCAGCAGTGGTGATGAAGATGGCAGGGAGATTCTATGCTGATAAGAAGCCGCCGTCTACGACGACGAGCGTTCCGTTCATGTAACTTGACAGGTCGCTTGCTAGAACCAATGCCATGCGTGCGACTTCGTCGGGTTGCCCCATTCTGCCCATCGGTGTTCTGAGGTTGTATTCGATTCCCGATTTTACTATGTTGGTGTTGAATTTCAATGCGTCTCTGGCTATGCTTTTGGTGCCCTGTGTCCAGATTCCGCCCGGCACGAGAACGTTGATTCTGAAGCCTTTTCGTCCGTATTCGCTGGCAAGAGCCCTGGATAGAACCATGACTCCTGCTTTTGAAATATCGTAGTGCGATAAGCCCTCCTTCAGGGGCATGACAGCTTCTATGGAGCCGGTGTTTATGATGGTTCCACCCTTCTTTATCCTTCGTCTTATCATTTGTTGGCACATCCAGAAGACCGAGTTCAGATTAACATCCATAACTTTTTGTAGGAAGGTTTCATCTACGTTTAGGAAGGATTTTGATGGGTATATGCCTGCGTTGTTGACCAGTATTTCTGGTTCTTTTCCTTCGAGTTTCTTCCAGAGAGCATCTATTTGTTCTTTGTTGGAGAGGTCGACTCTGTTGGTGTTGATTCTCACGTTGAAGTCTTGAAGTTCTTCTTTTACCGCGTTGAGTGTTTCTTCGTTGAGGTCGACAAGTTCCAGGTCAGCGCCTGCTTCTGCAAACCTTGTTGCGATGGCTTTGCCGATACCTGTTCCTGAGCCGGTGATCAAAGCTTGTTTGTTTTTGAGGGAGATGAGTTCTGAAAGCGGTGTTAGGCCTGTTTTGGTTTTGTCGTTCAAAGGGAAAAACGCTCCCGGGTTTGCTCAGGCAAGAAGCAAGTGCCGTCTGGAATTTAAAGGTGCCACCGCTTCCGAAAACTGGAAGCAACGAAAAAATTATTAGTTTTTGATTAATCGTCTAGTTGCGATCTCAATCCATGGTTTGCTTTGCTTTTTTCCTCGTTGTATTCGTGAAGTTCAGAGGTTTCATAACGTAAGCGTTGTCTGTTTCTTCAGTCTCGAATTTGGACACGGTGATGGCATTCTTGTAGAAAGGTGCATCAATAGTCATAGTGTGGTATTCCCCGTTCTCGCCGCAAATATCCATGCCTGTTTTTCTACTTAGAGTTTTTAGTTCTTCGATTGTTCCTGTGTCGATTTCTCTGCCTATCCATTCTTCGTTGAACCAAGGTTTTTTAACGCTGGTGAAGATGACTCTGAAGCCTTTGTCTACTATTTCTTCAACCAGTGCGAGGCGGTCTTGCTCCCACAGAGGTTTGATTACCTTGACGCCGGTATCTTTGCAGACTTCATCAATCCAGTTGCCGTGGAAGCTGTCCACGTAGGAAATGTCACCGGTGACGATTCCTTCTATGCCGTAGTCTTCCTTTAGTTCCTCTATAGCTTGTTTATAGGCATCAAAGTAGGGTGGTTTTATCTTTTCCCAATAAGAGGGGATTCGGAGAGCTTTAGATTGGAGCAATGTCATAAGAAGAGGGTGCGATGATGAAGGTTTGTCCCATATGAAAGTCATGATGTAGGAAACGTCTAATCCGTTTGCTATGGCTTTGTGACAAGCTAAAGCGGAGTCTTTTCCTCCACTCCATAGGGCTGCAACTTTCATGTAGATTCCTCGGGGAATTTTCCAGGATATATCTTCACTTTTGCAGGAGTGTCTCTTTTCCTGGTTGCCTAATTGTCCGTTGGCGCAGTGCGTTTTCTGTAGGAGATCCTGTATTCTAAGAATGCAGCAAACAGGGTTGCTGCGCCTATGCTTGCCAACAGCAAGTTTGTGTAGTCAAACATTTTTTTCTCGCCTTTTCGAAATTAATGTAGTTTCACATATATACAGACAAATATAAAGTTTGTGTACTAATGTCGATTTAATCGGAGATATTATGGATATAGTTGCACTTTGTGCGTATGTTTCTGAATATATGTTCTTCCGAGCAGCGTCTGTTCGGGGCTATGACATCGTTTCCCGAAAATGAAGATATGCTGGAGCGGCTGATTATTAGATTACGCGTTCCCTAATTGACGCGCGAGTTGAATCCAAGCCTAACGTTCAGAACGCGTCTGAGACACGGAAAGACTCAGGGTTAAAAATGGCCTTTTCTTATGGTGTTGTCATCTGTTGCCAGTTCAGGTTGGACTCTGTGTTGGGGTTGTAGCTCGTGGAGTCGGATAGTATGTATTCGCCTAGGTTGTTTGCCCAGACGCTGCTGTATCCGGATGGGAGGTCAACTTTGCTGCCGTCGAACGGGTTGTTGTAGGTCTCGATGTTGAGTTGGCTGTTGGAGAAGTCTTTGCCCATTTGGTCTCTTATGTTCTGGTTTTGCTGCCAGGCTTCGTAGTTTGCGTCGCTGATTTCGTTGCTGGTTTGGCTTGCGATGCTGCTTATTTGTCCGAGGCTCTGGATTTTCTGTATCTGTTGTTGGATTAGGCTGTTGACGACTTGGTTGTATTTGTTGAGCCAGTTCACGTCGGTTCTGGCGAAGTAGGATATTGTTTGGAACGTTTTTGATTGTTGGTCGAGCTTTCCTTTCTCGGCGCGGAAAGACTGAAGGTATGTCATGTACCAGTTCAGGTTTCTTGTTGTGCCGTAAATGGTTGGGACTGGGATGTCTTGTGTTTGAATGGTACAGTACAGTTCTTCCTCCATGGCTACGCCGCTTAGGCTGTATTCGACTCTTATTTTGCCGCCGTATGCGGACGTGATTACTCCGGTTGCGGGGTCTGTTCCTGTTTGGAAATAGTTGTCTATTTGGGGTAGTGTTTCCCTGCTAACTGTCTTTAGGTTTTGCACGTTGCTCCTGAAGAGGGGCAAAGCGATGTCAACTAGAGCATCTAGCACGAGTTCTGGGGACTTGACCAAGGCTCCGAAGTAACGTGACCCAGAGGGAAAGGTTTGTAGAATCATCGGGTTGTCGGACCAGAAGAAGGCTTGGTTGGGAAAGAAGTGGAATTCTTCATGTCCGTTTGGGTTCCAGGCTCGGAAGTCTCCAGCTACTGGCATCGCGGGGTTGTCTAGCACCCAGTTTATGCTGCCTTCAGACTGCCAGTCCGACGGGATAAGCATGCTGAAGGCTTTGGTGCCAATACCCTGGGAATCGGTGAAGGTGACTGATTTGTATTTGACGGTGACAGCTTCGTCGCTGGTTGATGGTGGCCCGTAGGGTCCGCCTTCTTGCGAAGATGCAGACTGCTGGTTTAGAAACACTATCCCAGCTACGACAGCGATAACAATTATGAGTGCGAGGGGAATGATTAGGAGTACTTTCTTCACTTTTATCATCTCAAATCAATTGCAGTTTTGGAGTCAGTCTTGCGGTCGAAGAATATGTTTTTTCCTTTAACGGATAGAGGTATCCCCTGGATTTCGTCTGCTTTCAAGAGCCCTATTTTCTTGGCGGCCTCGCCGACGCTACGCATGACTCTGTTGTCCACGTTAAGGTCACTGGCAACCTTCACAGCTGATCCTATGGCTATCCCCAGGTCTATCAGCTTCCCGTTGAAGTTTATCCATTCTTCAGTTGGGTTTCCGAACTCAACGCCCAGCAGAACCACGGCCTCGGAGTCTCTTACGTTTTTGGAGTCTCTCACCTTTCCGTTTTGTTCCATCGTGTTTGCTAATTCGTCTTTTTCATTGCCAGTGAGTATTGCGGTTTTGATTTTGTCTTCTCCTTGAGCTTTGGGAGCGGTTCGGGCTGCGACGACCATGAGTTTGGCTACGTTTAGCAGGGCGTCGCGTTCAGAATCTTCAGAGGTTAATATCATTTTTTCACCGTGGATTTCTCTTGATCCATTTGAAGGTTAGACTAAATAAGACTTCTTCGCTTTTCTCCGGTCCTTTTCTGGGCCAAATGTCGATCCCAATCACAATTAATCACAGAAGGGATTGCAGAGAACAGGACAAAACCGTTTGAACCATCTTGAAATCTAGATGAAGACTGGGTTGATTTTCAACAGGCTACTTAACATTAAGCCGAGGGTAAACACGATGGCAACCATGACGAAGTCTTTTGCCAGAACTTCGCCCAGTTTGTGCAGTTTTTTCAAGTCTATCCCGTCGTTACTGGATAGGGTGACCCGTTTTTGGATGACTCGAAGGGAAATGAATGTGGCTAGTCCCAGAAGAGTTGCGTAGTAGATCCAACCGAGCTGAAAGAGCAAGCCAACCGCCATCATAAAGGGAATCATGACGTAGCCTAGGGTGATTGTTAGGAGGAGGCCTTTGCGAAAACCGAAGATTATGGGTATTGTCCTTGAGCCGCTGTTGAAGTCTGAAGCGTAGTCTGCCAGGTCTTCCCATAGGCTGTTTACTGATGTTGTTACGCCTATGAGGAGCACGAGTGAAATAATGTTGATGGAGAATACGTTGAAGAAAGCGGCGACTATCAACACGGGAATCGCTCCTACGGTGAAGTTTACTATTGGTTTGTAGGCGGTTTTCCGGAGCCTGAAGGGTGGAACCGAGTACAGTACGCCGAATGCGATGCCTAATGCAACGAATAGAAGTACGTATGGTATCAGCGTTGCCGCGCCCAATGCCAGAGACAAAGTAGTGAAGGCTAGGGTTATGAGCAGTCCGAGTTTTCCGAGTTTCCTGGTGAATTCTGCTCGTGCAGGGTCAGAGAGTGCGTCCAAATCGACGTCGCAAAGATTGTTTATCGCGTCTACGGAGCTCCAGACGCAGAACACCGTGATGCCGATGTAGATTGCTTGCGACCATGCTTGGGTCCCAGCTGTGAGGAACGTAGCGCCGACTGATATCATGAAGAGCATTACGCCCCTTTCAATGCTGATGAATTGGGCGAACCCCTTGGCTTCTCTGAGCATACCTCAACACCGAGGGTATGTTACTTAAGGTTTGTTGATTGAAACGACTGAGTTGGGCCAAAGCTGTTCTTGCAGAGATTACATTTTTGCATGTTTTTGCGGTTGCGATCGGTAGGTGGCAGGTGGGTCTTTGCAGTTCAGAGCAATTCTAGGTCGAGGCAGCATGCTAATTACATGTGAGTTAACGTTTGCCTGCATTCGGTTTATCTAATATTGTGCTCTTAGAGATTTGAGTTGAGATGGCGAATTTAGCGGTCGTGGGTGCAGGTGTTGGGGGTTGCTCCGCTGCGTATTTTGCACGCAAATATCTTTCAGGCGTAAACGTGACCATCTATGATTGTCAGGATAGAATTGGAGGCAGAGTCTTAACATGCGGGTTAGGTGGAGAGAGTCTGGAGTTGGGTGCTGCTTTCTTCAGCGGTTTCAACAGAACGCTTTTGGGGATCGCAGAGGTTGAGGGGCTGAAAGTAGCGCCCATTAGAGAACGCGTGGATTTTGGGGTGTGGAATGGCTCAGAGTTTGTTTTTAGGTCAAGCAAACGGTCTTTCGTCACAAGCTTGAGACTCCTGGCAAAGTATAGATTGAGCCTAGCGCGGGCTTTTCTTTTTCTCAGGAAAGTGAGAACTCAAGTCGCTAAACTTTACCAGGAGCTCAGGAATCCGGTTGATATGGGCGACGCGTTTGAATGCGCAGGCCTCGATGAATGGTACAAAAAGCACTTTCTTGAGGTTTTGATTGAGAGGGGCATAAGCGAAGACTTTATTGATGAAATTGTAACGCCCATTACGAGGGCGATATATTCGCAGAATTCGGATTTGGGGGGGTTCGCGGGGATTTCGTCGTTGATTGGAGTTTACTCGGGACCAACATTCAGTCTTGTTGAGGGCAATAGCGCTTTGCCGATTCGTCTTGCGGAGGCGTCGAATGCGGTGGTTAAACTAGGTGCAAAAGTTGACGTGATAGAGAAAATGGCCAACGGCGCTTATCGGGTGTTCGCTGGGAAAGATGTGGAGGTTTTCGATGGCGTGGTTGTTGCTACACCTCTGGACCTTGCCGACATAAAATTCGATTCCTTAGCCCTGGAGAGTTGGGAGCCTCAACCCTATCAGACTGTCTACAGGATAGGCATGCGGGGCGTTTTTGATCCAAGCTACTTCGGTTTGAAGAAATCGGGATCGCCTCCAGCTGTTGTATTGACTACTGAGGACGTGGGTCCAATAACTCAGTATAGCATCCGAGATTATGGGGAGGGTGAGGCGTTGGTGACGATTTCTTCTAGAGAACCACTCGATCATGATGTGTTTAGAAGTGTCTTCATAGACGGCGGAGTCTCGGTTTTTGAGCACTACTGGAAAGCTGCCTATCCAGTTTTCAAACCCGCAGCCAAGCTGTCTCCAACCCGACTTGACAAACGGCTGATTTATAGCAGCGCCATAGAGTCATCAGTCTCAAGCATGGAAACCTCTGCGCTGTCAGCTTTAAACGCCGTGCAAATGCTTAGAAGAGAGTAGAGAGGTTTCTTAATCAGAGCGGAAGCCAACATCTCTTATATTTGCCAGAAACTGCACTTTTTTTCCTTGCTAACAAAAGTAGAAGTTGAGCGACCCAGTCTTGTGCTTCGCTTTTGGTGTAAAGCAAAATTCCAACTATGGCCATGGCGATGAGAACCGCGATTACAAAGTCAACTATCGTCATCCTATGGCCTTGAACCCACACTTCCAGCGGAGACGTTTGTATCGTTGGAGCTGGACCGACTGACCGTAGGCGACTGTCTCCTAATACAAAAGTGCGTGTTGACAGGGAGCCTACAACGAAGCCAAGGACTATTGCTGCTTCTCGAGCTCCTTGATGCGTTCAGACAGGGGTTTTGAATCTTTCCACATTTCTTCGAACAATGCTTGCAAGGCTGAGACAAATGCTTTGCTGTTTGTCCAGACTCCTGTATCTTCTTGCTTGGCAATTGACATGTTTCTGGGGGTCAGGAAAACTACAGCTTCGTCACCGTCTCTTATAAGTAATCTTGGAGCGAATTTTGCGTTGAGGTCTACTTGGCCAATCTCTATGCTAATATGATGACGTTGCAACTTCTGGACAAAATTCTTTGCAATCTCGAGATTCTCCTTCGTTAGTTGGGTGAGAAGCCTCGCATAGACCTGAACATCTCTGCTTCGTTCCGCAGTTTCGGTAATCCCTTGCGAAAGAAACCCGTTCTGGTCCCCCATTATAAGACCGGCGTTTGTCGTTATCCCTAAGATTTCTCTTTGAGTGCGCTGAATTAGATTAAGCATTCTCGAATACACGTTTTTTCTGCCCGAAAGGATTACAAATCTCTCCGTTATGCCTGGCGTCTTCTCCACGTTCATAGACTTCCATTGGTTCAGGATGGTCTTTTTCTTCTCCTGCAAGGCTGCGGTGGTTTTTCTTTTTTCAGAGATGAGCGAATCTAAGACTTGCTCAAAGGGATTCGCCGTAAAACGAGTGGGTCGCTCAAGAGTAGATTCCATAAGTCCTTTGTTTTCTAGGTTTTTGAGAAAACGGTACACTTCTACTTTGTGCATCTTTAGATTCTTCGAGAGTTCGATTGCTTTTTGAGGCCCGCTTTTAGCAGCGTAGAGGTACACCTTCACTTCTTTTGCTGAAAGCCCAAGTTCGCTTAAAACCCAATTTATCTCTTCGCCCAAACAAATCAGCTCTCTTGCTCTCACTTTGTAACAGTTGTTACTTACTAGTTCTTATTAATCTGAACAGTATAAAACGTTTAGGGAGACGCGTAGCGGTCCCCAGGATACGCAAAGTAGGCGGCTATCTTTAGTTATGGGGGCGGGAGCAAATGCTAAAGATTAGAGCGCGCGCTCGCTCGGCTTTGGCCAAGCAAGAAGCAGCCGAAGAGCTGAGTCGAAGCGAAAGAATCGACGAAGCGAGAGAAGCATTCCTAAAAGCAGCTAGATTGTATGAAAAAGCTAGAGAACTAATCGAAATTAAATGCGATAAACCTCTTGACCGAAAAGAAAAGGAAATGGCGATTGCTCTTTTAGAAGCTTCAGAGAAAAAGCATGAGTACTGTTGTGGAAGGGTTGTTCTAGAAGAAGCAAAAATTCAAGACAGAAAGGGCGATCATCTCAACAGCTCAAGGAAATATGAGTTGGCCGCAAAAATATTCGAAAGCGTGGCAATAGACGCGGAAGAACCGGGCCGCAGACAGCTGCTATCAGCATTCTATCTCTGCCAAGCATTGGCGAAAATGAAGTTGGCGGAAGAAACGAAGTCTTCGAAAACATATGAGGAAGCAGCAGAACTCTTCAATCAAGCTAAAGAGTATAGTCTCGATCGGGACGCAAATCTACTCGCTTTAGCGAATAATTGCTTCTGCAGAGCCTTGGCTTCAGGAACACAATTTGAAATTACTAGGGACACCGCATCGTATTCCGATGCCAAGAAACTGATGGAAGTGGCTGAGCACTATTATCTTAATGCAAACCAGGAATCCGCGTCGGATTACACCAAAGCGACCGAAGAGCTCATGGATGCTTACATGTACATAACCAAAGCCGAAACGGAGACTGAACTGGCAGAAAAAGCAAAGCATTATGGCATAGCTGAAAGAATTCTGAAAACCTCCATGGAAGCTTATTCGAGAGCAAAACATCCTGATAAAAGCGCAGAAGTCCAGAAACTTATAAAATGCATCGATGAGAAGCGGCAGCAAGCGGTTTCGCTATTGAACGTGCTTCCCGAGTCCTCAATTACAGCGACCACAGACTCGTTCTCCGCTCCCAATCCAATCCATAAGGGACCAACAGAACTTGAGAGATTTGCACACGCAAAGCTAGAAGCCAACCTCACAGTATCCAAAGAGGCAACTTTGAAGGCCCAAGTCAAGGTTACACTTGACATCGTCAATGTCGGCAGCCAACCCGGCTTACTGCTCAGAATAAGAGGTTTGGTTCAACCGGGATTCAAAATCGCATCATCATCCCCGCGATTAGAGATCGAGGATGATTTAATCGAGATGAAGGGAAGAAGGATTGATCCCCTTGCAGTCGACTCACTCCGGTTTTCGCTGCAACCCGCGGAAATTGGGACTTTTGATCTGAAACCGCAGATTATTTATTTTGATGATGTTGGCCACTTTAGAAGTTGCTTTCCTAAACCAAAAACTATGTCCGTTTATGCTAATGTGCAGAGATTTCCCACGAAGACTTATGGGGCAGCGTTGGATGAAAGGGTAGTTTATTTGGCGTCAAAGGCGTACCGTGACTATATGACGCAAATTGAGATAAGCAAAGCTCAGGGTATTTGGACGGCAAATCGTAACAGTCTCCGTTAGTTTTGGTTCCACGTTGTGCACATTTTGATTTCGAGATTCACTAAAAAACCCAACCACGCTAAGAACAGATTCATCCGTCTACCCTGATATACAGATCTATTCTTGCCGTCATTAAGTAACAGTCGTTACTTACTAGTTTTCATTAATCTAAACCGTGTAGAAGACGTTTGCTGAACACGCGCTTGAGGGGGAGGGCACACTGTGCAGAGAGCCGCGAGTTCCAAGATAATAGTGATGGCCGGCTGTCTTTCTGTAGCCCTGTTGATTACGTCGAGTCTGGTTCAAGCAGCAATGATCTGGAAAGAGACAGAGAAACAGAGTTTTTGAATGGTCAATTGCCTGGCTCCAGGACTGCTTGCTTTCTAATGCATCTCGGATTGCGAACTTGACCTCCCAAATCACAGACATGAACTCTAAGATAGTTGAGCTTAGGTTGGCTCTTGACAGGAAAACCGCTAAGGTCAGCAAGCTGAATAAGCGGGCACTGGACTTTAGCGAAGCCTTCAGTGATCTCGAGGGCCAATTGGAGTGCCTCGAAAAAGGTGAACAAATGTATCTGCGTGCTGACAGGCTGCGAAATCCAACCTATCCCTCAGGAGATGGCTCATAGCCTGAATCGCGTTTATGTTCGCGGGGCTGAAAAGGTCTTGGACGAAAGAAAAATGGTAACAAAAGAGAAGCCGCACTTCTCCATTTCCTCCTCTAAGTAAGTCCAAGACCTCAGCAAATCCAGTCGTGTTGGTTTTTGGGTGTGTTCTTTCTCACAAATAAAGAAAAGGGAAGTTGAGTTTCGGCCTTTACTATTACTTTTTCCTGTACAGCAGTATTCCGACTATGGCAACTGCAATAATGACTGCGATGACTCCGCCGAGAATTGTCATTGTGTAATCTGGTACCGCAATTCGTTGTTGAGAGCCGCTGCTTTGCTGTGGTGCTGGACCAACAGATAAGGCAGTGGATGCTGCTGAACTTCCATATGATTCGTCCCCTGCGAATGAAGCTATGATCTTATAGTCACCCTCGTTCGTTGGTGTCCAAGTTTTGCTGAACGTGCCGTAGTATCCGTCTGTTGTCACCGTTCCCAAGTCCAGGTACGTTCCATCTGAGCCGACTGCAGTCAGCGAAACTGGAACGCCAGTTATCGTTTCGTCATGCCA
>Ga0153915_10006061_pt1 | contig 11300 bp, 8 predicted proteins | sample Opewatmetagenome_2_FD_107003 | JGI IMG/M metagenome (GOLD analysis project Ga0153915, IMG submission 107003) | Freshwater wetland microbial communities from Ohio, USA - Open water 3 Core 3 Depth 3 metaG | ecosystem: Environmental > Aquatic > Freshwater > Wetlands | place: USA: Ohio, Lake Erie...
GTCCTCGTCGGTGTACACGCCGTTGGAAGACTGGACCGCCAGCTCGCGGACCCTCTGGATGATGTCCTGGGTCTCCTGGAGGTATCCCTCCGTGGTCTGGATGAAGGAGATCCCGTTCTCCGCGTTCTTGCTCGCCTGCTGCAAGCCGCGGATCTGGGACCTCATCTTCTCGGACACGGCGAGGCCGGAGGCGTCGTCGCCGGCCTTGTTGATCCGCATTCCGGAAGACAGCTTCTCCATGTTCCTGTCAACGTTCTGCCCGTTGACCTTGAGCTGCCTCTCCGAGAACATCGCGCTCATGTTGTGGTTGATGACCATGTCGTACCCTCTCTGGCTTCCGCGCCTTCGGGCCTTCCAGGCCCGAAAATCCTGTCGGGGCCCCACGGGCCCCATCCCCTGCCGCCGATTCCCCTCAAGAGGCCCCGGAAGGGACCGATAAGTGGAATAGCGGGAGAAGGGGCAATGCGCTCCGGCGGGTGGACAGGATCACCCGCGTTCTTTCCATCGGCTTGGGGGATGTTAATGTTTAGGCGAAGTCGCCGGGTTTTTTCTGAATTACGCTTTTTTTACAATGGAGATCCGCGGCTGCGGGGATCCGGTTTCCTATGAGCGGGCCTTCTCCTCCAGCGCCCTCATGGCGGCCAGCTCCCGCGGCAGGTGCACGTCGTACGGCTCCCAGGCGATCCATTCGCCGCTCAGGAACCCGTCGTAGCCCGCCGCCTTGAGGAGCCGGACCGCGCCCAGGTGGTCCACGGAGCCCTGGCCGATGGGCCGCAGTTCCATCCTTCCGCCTGTCCTGACCCCGTCGTGGAAGTGCACGTGCCGGACCCAGGGGGCCAGCGCGCGCCAGGCCTCCTCGACGGTCCTTCCCGCCGTGACCGCCGGGTGCATGATGTCCCAGTTGATCCGGACCGCCGGGTCGTTCACGCCGGAGACGATCTTCAGGATCTCCGCGGGATCGCACCAGTCGTCGTGCGTCTCGACGCAGACCGTGACCCCCGCCTCCCGGGCGGGCCGCGCCACGGCGGCCAGGGCCTGCACCGCCGCCGCGACGGCGTCCTTGCGGGTGACTCCCTGCGGGATCTGACCGCCGAACACGCGGATGCGGTTGGCGCCCACGTCGTGCGCGAGCTTCACGTAGCGGAGGGCAAGCTCCGCCTGCTCCCCGGCGCCGGCCGGATCCGAGAACCTGCAGGAGGTGGCGATGCAAGAGAGGACGATGCCGCTCGCTTCCGCCGTGCGGCGGATCTCCCGCCTTTTTCCCGCGTCCGCCTCGATCTCCACCCCGTGTGCATGGCCCGAGGCCGCGCGGGGCTCCACGCCCTCGTAGCCCAGCCTCTTGGCCAGGCCCAGCATGTCCCCCAGGGCTAGCTGCGGGCAGGAAAAGCTCATAAAGGAGTACTTCATCGCAGGTCCCAGGCCGTGGGCGGAAGCAGCAGGAAGGCCCAATGCCCGGTGCCCTTGAGGGATTCGATGCGGATCTCCATCTTCCCGGCGGCGGGAAGCACGATGAGGTTGCCCCTGGAAAGGTCGTACTCGCCGGCCATACGGCCTTCGGGCAGCGCGTAGACGCGCACGCGCAGGCTGAGGGCGGGATCGTCCCACAGGAACAGGGCCCGGGCGGAAGGCTCATCCGCGACGATCACGATGCTGTCCGTGCGGTCTTTGTCCCCCAGGTAACCGGTCTGGGCGTCCGCGGCAAGGCCCGTGGTGCCCGGGGCGGCGATGCGGGATTCGGCCCAACCCGGCCCGGCCGCGCAAAGGACGGCCGCTACCGCCAGAATGACGATTTTCCGCATGGCTTGCTCCTTGTTCAGGCGCCGGGGACCGGCTCGTTGTCCTTGAGCACGATGTCGTGGGCGCCGCCCTCCCGGATGCTCACCGCGGAGGCCAGCGTGATGCGGGCCTTGGCCTGGAGTTCCGGGATGGAGAGGGCGCCGCAGTTGCACATCGTGGACTTGATCTTGTGAAGGGTGCCGTCCAGGTTGTCCTTCAGCGCTCCCGCATAGGGGACGTAGCCGTCCACGCCCTCTTCGAAGGTCAGGTTGGAACTGCCGCCCATGTCGTAGCGCTGCCAGTTGCGCGCCCTGTTGGACCCTTCCCCCCAGTACTCCTTCACGTAGTTGCCGCCCACCCGCAGACGGCGTCCCGGGGCCTCGTCGAAACGGGCGAAGAAGCGGCCCATCATCACGAAGTCCGCGCCCATGGCCAGGGCCAGGACGATGTGGTAGTCGTGCACGATGCCGCCGTCGGAGCAGAGGGGCACGTAGACGCCGTTTGAGGCGAAGTATTCGTCCCGGGCTTTGGCGGTCTCGATGACCGCGGTGGCCTGGCCCCGGCCGATGCCCTTCTGCTCCCGTGTGATGCAGATGGAGCCGCCGCCGATGCCCACCTTCACGAAGTCGGCGCCCGCGTCGGCCAGGTAGCGGAAGCCCTCCGCGTCCACCACGTTTCCTCCGCCCACCTTGGCGCGGTCCCCGTAGGTCCCCTTGATCCACCGGATGGTCTCCGCCTGCCATTCGCTGAACCCGTCGGAGGAATCCACGCACAGCACGTCGGCGCCGGCAGCCAGGAGGGCCGGCACGCGTTCCTTGTAGTCGCGGCTGTTGATCCCGGCTCCCACCACCAGGCGCTTGTCCGCGTCCACCAGTTCCTCGGGATTGTCCTTGTGGTCCGCATAGTCCTTCCGGAACACGAGGTTGCAGAGCTTTCCTTCCTTGTTGATGATGGGAAGGCAGTTGAGCTTGTGCTCCCAGATCAGGGTATTGGCTTCGCTCAAGCTGATGCCCTCCCTGCCGTAGACCAGGTGGGAGAACGGGGTCATCACGTCCTTCACCCTCGTGTCCGGCGGGGTGGTGGAGAGCCTGTAGTCGCGGCCCGTGAGGATCCCCATGAGCTTCCCGGTCGCCGTCCCGTCGTCCGTGACCGCCATGTTGGTGTGGCCGGTCTTCTCCTTCAGGGCGATCACGTCGCGCAGGGTGGCGTCCGGCCGTACGTTGGAGTCGCTGGCCACGAATCCGGCCTTGAAGCGCTTCACGCGGGCCACCATCTCCGCCTGCGCCTCCACGGATTGGGAGACGAAGACGAAGGAGACGCCGCCGCTGCGCGCGAGGGCGATGGCCAGGTTGGAACCCGATACGGCCTGCATGACGGAGGAACTGAAGGGGATGTGGAGGCTCAGAGAAGGCGCCTCCCCGCGGCGGAAGCGGACAAGGGGGGCCTTCAGGCTCACGGCCTGAGGCACGCATGCCTTGGAGGTGAGGTTGGGCAGGAGAAGGTATTCGCTGAACGTGTGGGAAGGTTCCGTGTAGAAGAAAGCCATCGGGTTGACCTCCGTCAGGATTGTTGGGGTAAGGGTTGTTCCGGAAACGCGGTCCAGAGAAGGCGCCATGAGTCGTCGAGGAGTTCCAGGCAGGCCATGCCGCCCCGCTGGAAGATCAGGATGGGCGGATCCTCCACTCCTGTCATGAGGACGGCCGTGAGACGCTCCAGGAAGGGGTTATGGCCCACCACGATCCTTCCCTCGGTCCATGATCCGATCTCCGCCTGGAAGGGACGCACGGGGTCCATGGGATCCAGTCCGCTCGATTCCCGTACGGGAAGCCCAAGGGCCTCCCCGAGGATCTCCGCTGTCTGTCTGGCCCGTAGCTTGCCGCTGTGAAGGACCTCCATGGCATCCATGCGATGCCCGCGGCAGGCTGCCGCCAGGGCTTGTGCCGTCTTCAGTCCCTTGGGGGAAAGCGGCCCCCGAGGATCCGCCGTGTTGGCCACGGCTTCCGCATGCTGTACAAGGTAGAGCCTCACTGTCGCAGGATAACCGGAGAGCGGGATCGAAGCAAGACATCCGACAAAAAAAACCCCCTCCGAAGAGGGGGTCTTGAATCCTTGAAACGGGAGATTAGAACTTCACGTACAGCTTCACGTAGGGGGCGCTGACGTAGGACTTGATGTAGCTGCCGTAGTTGCCGGTGATCGTGTAGAGGGTGGTGTCGACGAAGGTGTTGTCGCTCGCGTTGTCCTTCGTGGTGTAGGTGTTGTTGGAGATCAGGTAACCAACATACAGGTCGGTCATGGAGCCGAGGTTGACGCAGATGGCCGTGTCGCAGCTGCGCAGCACGTTGAGGCTGCTCGCCAGATCGAGTTCGGTGCAGTTCTTGATGTCGATCATGGCGATCGGGGTGCAGAACACGTCGATTTCGATGTTGGAGAACGCGGCATTCGTGGTGGTGGCGGTGGGGGTTCCCTTCACGCCGAAGCCGGCTCCCGCGAACGTGGTCTTCTTGTCATCCAGGTAGTAGGTGGCCCTGGCGGTGGCGCCGTAGGTGAAGGCCGAAGACTTCACGTTGTACTCGATGCCCGCGCCCACGGAGGCCTTCAGCATACCGGCGTTGATGACCGCATCGCCGTCCACGAACAGGACGCCGCCGACATCAATGGCCTGCTTGTTGCCGTAGTAGCCGACTTCAGCATCGAAGGTGCCGAGGTCAGGAATCGTCTGGTTGGTCTGCACAAGGGCCATCCAGTCGTTGGTGAAGCTGAACGCGGTATAGTTGGCGCTGGAGATGGAAACCGGCGCGATGCCAGCCTTGGCCACGAAGAGCCCGGGCAGCCCGAGCTGAGCTTCCAGCCACCAGTTGGATTCAGTGGTCCTCTGGCGGAGGCGGACCCAGCTGTCCGTCATGTCCTTGTTCTCGTACGCGTTGCCGGTGGTGTAGTAGTAGCCACCCAGGATGTTGAGTGTCAGCATCTTTTCCATGGCGAAGAACTTGGCAACGTCCGACTTCGCATACATGTACTGGAGGTTGACGAGTTCAGAGGTGAACTCAACCGGCAGTGCGGTAGTGGCGGTCTTGTCGTTGAAGGACGCCGCGCTGTAGAGCTTGCGGCCGAAGTTGATGTAGAAGTTGTTGCAGGCGTCCATGGCGGCGTTGATATAGATGTTCCAGTCGCCGTACACGCCCCACACGGTTCCGTCGGTGATCGCTTCACTGTACAGATCTCCGGTCACAACCGTCGTCGGAACAAAAGCCGGCGCTGCGGCGGGTGCATCCGCGGCTACCACAGGAAGAATGGCTACCGCTAAGAATGCGAGAATTGCGAGAGCTCTTCGAAGCTTCATTCGGTCCTCCTTGGGAAGTTTAGGGGTTCTAGGCCAACGGCCCATTTGCAACCCCTATATTCTATCCAGTGACAGCATCCTATCACTGGCCGTTCTAGCTGTCAACTTTTTTTTTGAAGGTTTATTGATATAGCCGTGTTACACTTCCATTAATTTATTTCAGATCACGTATCGCCGTATCGAAATTGATAATATGGTGCAAATAATGCGCACATATGGGAATTCATTGCGCACCTTAGTTTGAAGATCTACGGGTTGAATTTACTCCTATCTACATATAATACAGCATATTATCTTACTAAATTGAATCCATTCTTCACTTGGCATGATAAATGTATCAGTGATGTGGATTCTTTTTTCCGCGGTAGACAGCGTCCAGGAAATCCGTCTCGAGGAGGCATCAATCCCTTCGATGAAACCATCGAAGAGGGTATAAGTATACGGGTTCCCTTTCGTTCGGGCATCGAGGAGGATTGTGCATGAAACGTTTCCTTTTGGTCATTGCGGCGCTCGCATGGCTGACGCAGACCGTGGTGGCCGAAACGTCACTGACGATCGAACAGGCGGTCGCCCTGTCCCGGGAGAAGAACCTGAGCCTTCAGAGGACCCGCGTCGATCTGGAAGCGGCGCAGAGGGCGATCAGGTATTCCTGGAATTCCTATCTGCCGACTGCGACGGCGGGCCTCGGATTGAACGGAAGCTTCTATTCCATGGACAACTGGTCCACGTACGGATCCCTCGCCATAAGCCTTTCGGTCTCCCCGTCCATCCTGGAAGAGGCGAAACAGATACGGCTCGCGTATGACGCCAAGGCCATCACGATGCGCCAGGCGGAACGTTCCCTCGAGCTGAGCGTCCGCAAGGCCTTCTATGCCCTGCTTCTTGCCGATGAGAAGGTGCGCCTGGCCGCGCAGAAAATCGAGCGGGCCAAGCAGAGCCTGGAGACGGTGAAGCAGAAATACGACGCGGGACTGGTCCCGGAGCTGAACGTGCTTTCGGCGCAGGTCTCCGTGGAGGAGCTGAAGCCGGACCTGCTCAGCGCGGAAGCGGGCAGGGACACGAGCTTCGATGCGTTCAAGCTCCTCCTGGGCATCGACATGGCGGAGCCCCTGGCCCTCAAGGGGAACCTCGACGAGTCGACCAGGGCATTGAGCGTCGAGGCCGCCTCCAAGGCCGCGGCGGACGCCGCCATCAAGGACACCCTCGGAGTCCAGGCCCTTTCCAATTCACTCTTGACGGCGCAATCCGCCCTCAAGGCCAAGGAGCTGGCCTCTACGATCCCCTCCGGTACGGTGTCGGTATCCACCAAGCCCACCCTTTCCAGCTGGGTGACCGGCCCCAAGGTGAGCGATTCGGGCTCCCTCAGCCTTTCGTTCAGTTTCAACCTGGCCGGGCTCCTCGCCGGCTCATCCACCCAGGCAGCCATCGAGACGGCGAAGGATTCCGTGAAGAAGATCGAGAGCCAGATCGCGGAAGAGAAGCTGAACGTGGCCTCGAATGCCCAGTCGTACCTGCGGAGCATCAAGACCGCGCTGGGTTCCCTGGCTGCCTACGGCAGCAACATCTCCCTGGCGCAGAAGACCTACGACCTGACCAATGAATCCTACCAAAAGGGCTTGAGCACCTTGAGCGAGCTGCAAAGCGCGTCCGCGTCCCTGGATGATGCGCGCGTAGGCCTCCTGGGGGAGGCCTACACCCTCCTTGCCGCCGTGCTCAACCTGGAAAACACCCTGGATCTCGAATTCGGAACCATTACGAGGTAACACACATGAAATCGAAGCCCGTCGTCATCGTCGTCGTCATCTCCCTCTGCATCCTGGCCGGAGTGGCCGTCTATTTCCGCATGACGGGAGTGATCGGGACCTCTGCGGGAGGCGGTCTGTCCGTAGGACCTTCGGCTGCCGGCGGGCCACCGGCCGGGGGCGCGCCGAACGGAGGCGCAAGGCCCGCCGGCGGTGCCGGGGGCAATGGCGCAAGGGCGGGCGGGCCGGGAGCGCTGCCCGCGGGCATGAGCCAGGCGGAACGGTCCCTGCTGCAGAGCCTCACGGCGGATCAGCGCCAGGACGTTCTGGCCCGCTATCAGGCCGCCATTGCGGAGGGAAAGAAGCCGCGGTTGGCGGATTTCATGCCGGAAACCACCTATTCCGTGAAAGCCGCCGTCGCCAAACGGGCCACGGTGCAGACCTACCTGGACATCAACGGGGACGTGACCACCCGCACGAACGTGGAGGTCTATCCCGATATCGGCGGGAAGCTGACGGAGCTGCGCGTCTCCTTGGGCGACAAGGTGGAGAAGAACCAGGCCATCGCGACCGTGGATCCCTCCAAGCCGGGAGCCGCCTATGCCCCAAGCTCCGTGCGCTCCCCCATTGCCGGCACGGTGACCGCGGTCAATGTGTCCCAGGGCTCCACCGTGAGCACAGGCACCGCGATCGTCAAGGTGGGGATCCTGGAGGACATCGAGATCCATGCCGACATCCGGGAGCGGGACGTGTCCTCCGTCACGGCCGGCATGTGGGCGCAGGCCAGGTTCGAGGCCTTCTCCGGGGAGGTCTTCGGCGCCGCGGTCATCCACGTGAGTCCCGTCGTGGATGCCACGGCGCGCACGCAGGAGATCGTGCTCACATTCAGCAACCGGGACCCGCGGATCCTTCCCGGCATGTACGCGCGGGTGCGTATCTTCACTGTGGCCCACGTGGACAGGATCACCATCCCCCTCTCGGCCGTCATCGAGAGATACGGGAAATACTACGTCTACGTCGTCTCCAAGAAGGAAAGCGTGGACCGCGCCGAGTTGCGCGAAATCTCCAGGGGCCTCACCGTGGACGAGGTGGTGGAGGTGACGGGCGGCCTGGAGGAAGGGGAGCGCGTGGTGACCTCGGGACAGGCCGCGCTGGGAGACGGGGCGCTCCTGCGCATCGTCTCCTCCGAAGGGGGCGTGAAGTGAGTCTTGCCCGGAAGATCGTCGACCGCCCCGTACTGATCATCATCGTTTTCGCGCTTCTGGTCATCGTGGGGCTTTTCGTCCTGAACAGCATCGCCGTCGACCTGTTCCCGGAGAACGAGAACAAGATGGTCATGGTGAGCACCACGTGGACGGGCAATGGCCCCGAGACCGTGGAGAACCTGGTGACCCGCATCCTGGAAAGCAGCCTCTCAGGCGTCCAGGGCCTCAAGGAGATGACCTCCACCTCCTCCAACGGATCCAGCATGATCCGCATGGAGTTCTCCACGGGGACCAACCTGGAGTCGGCCGTCAACTCCATCCGAGACAAGATTGATTCCGTCAAAAGCAGACTGCCCGACGACGCGGACACCCCGAGCATCATGCGCTTCGACTCCTCCTCCATGCCCATCATGCGCATCGCGGTGCGCGGCAACCGGACCGCGGAGGAGCTGCGAGTCATCGCGGACAACACCATCTCCAGCCGCCTGGCGCAGGCCGACGGGGTGGCCAACGTTAGCGTGAGCGGCGGCCGCACGGCCATCGTGGAGGCCAACGTCTCCCAGAACCGGCTGGAGGCCTACGACCTGACCATCGCGACGGTGGCCACGGCCCTGGCCACGCAGAACGTGGAACTGGGCGCGGGCTCCATCGTGGAGGGCGGCACCAACTACACCATCAACACCACCGGCGCCTTCGGGTCCCTTGAGGAAATTTCCGACGCCGTCGTGGCCTACAGGAACGGCTACGGCATCAAGCTGTCGGACGTGGCCGAAGTGAAGAACGGCTATGCCGACGTGACCAGCTACGTCACCATCAACGGGGAAAACGGGGTGCAGCTTTCCATCCAGAAGCAGAGCGGCTCCAACTCCGTGAAGGCGGCCAATGCGGTCTATGCCAAGATCGCGGAGCTGCAGCGGATCCTGCCCACGGGGATCAGCCTGGAGGTGCTCTCCGACGACACCACCATGATCCGGTCCACCATCAATGACCTGGTGACCTCCATCCTGGAAGGCGCGCTCCTGGCCATGGTCTTCGTGTTCCTTTTCCTGCGCAGCATCAAGCCCACCGTCGTCATCGGGCTTTCCATCCCCATCTCCATCGTCATCACGCTGCTTGCCATGTACTTCGCGGGCATCACGCTGAACATGATGACCATGACGGGCCTGATCCTCGGGGTGGGCATGATCGTCGACTCCTCCATCGTCATCCTGGACAACATCCAGGCCTACAGGGACAGGGGCGCCAAGATCCGGGTGGCGGCCAACATCGGCACGCAGGAGATGATGGCGCCAATCAGCGCCTCCAACCTGACCACCATCTGCGTGTTCATCCCCATGATCATGTTCAGCGGCGGGATCGGCATGGTGGGGGAGATGTTCAAGGGCGCCATCTTCACCATCGTCATCTCCCTGGTGGCCAGCTGGATCGTGGCCATCTTCCTGGTGCCCGTGCTGGCGAGCAAGTACCTGCCCATCACGACGCGCAAGGAAAAGCCCCTGCGCTTCCCGCCCCTCAAGGGCCTCGATTGGCTCATGGCCAAGGGCATCGAGGGCTTGACAAATGGCTACAAGGCGCTTCTCTCCCTGGCCCTCCGCCACAGGGCCATCACGGTCTTCCTGGTGCTGGCCATCCTCGGCTTCACCCTCATGTTCACGCCCAACATGAACATCATCTTCAGCCCCCCCATGAACGACGACTCCATCACCGTGAGCGTGGCCCTGCCCCTGGGCACGACCCTTGATGAGACCAACGACGTCCTGCAACAGCTGGCCGCGGATGCCCAGAAGGAGGTGAAGGGCCTCAAGAACATCATCGTACAGGCCGGCGGCAGCAGGATGGGCGGGTCTTCCACGACCTACTCCGGCTCCATCAACATCACCATGCTGGACGAGAAGGAGAAGCCCGACACCGCGGAGGCCGTGAAGTCGAAGCTCCGGGCCCATTTCGGGGACTTCCCGCAGGCCACCATGACATTCGGGGAGGGCCGGATGCGGATGGGGCAGAACGAGGACATCGACATCGCCGTGCATTCCACGGATTTTACCCTCGCCATGGCCACGGCCAAGCAGATCCGCGCCCTGGTCAAGGAGAAGGTCCCTGAGGCGCTGGAACCCAGCCTGGACACTGAGGAAGGTCTGCCGCAGGTCGAGGTGGTCATCGACAGGGAACGCGCCTATGCCTTCGGCCTTACGGTGAGCCAGATCGCCAAGGAGATCAAGTACAACGTGAAGGGATACACGGCCACCTCCTTCCATGAAAGCGGGGAGGACTACGACGTGGTCCTGCGCCTCGCGGGAAGCGACAGGCAGAAGGTGCCGGATCTGGAGAAGATCTTCGTGATGAGTTCCTCCAGCGCCCGCGTGCCGCTCTCCGACGTGGCCACGATCAAGAAGGGCATGGGGCCCGTGAGCATTTCCCGGGAGAACCAGATGCGCACCGTGCACGTGACGGCAAACCTCTCCGGGTCCGTGCGCGCGGACGCCGTGGAAGGCGGCATCAAGGCGGCCATCGCGGAGAACATGGTCCTGGACGAGAACGTCACCCTGGAATACGTGGGTTCCTGGCAGGAGATCTCCTCCACGAGCAACACCTTCATCGTCATCATGGCCCTCGCCATCCTCCTGGTCTTCGGCGTCATGGCGGGGCAGTACGAGTCCTTCAAGGACCCCTTCATCAACCTGTTCACCATCCCCCTGATGGCCATCGGCGTCGTGGCCATCCACGCCATCACGAAGAACGCCTTCAGCATGTTCACCCTCGTGGGACTGGTCATGCTGGTGGGCATCGTGGTGAACAACGGCATCATCCTGGTGGACTACACCAACCTGCTGCGCAAGCGGGGCGTTCCCCTGATGCAGGCCTGCATCCAGGGCGGCACGAGCCGCCTGCGGCCGGTGCTCATGACGGCCGTCAGCACCATCCTCGGCGTGGTGCCCATGGCCCTGTTCCCCTCGGAGAACGCGAGCATCATGCAGCCCATCGGCCTGTGCGTCATGGGAGGACTGAGCAGCAGCACCTTCATCACGCTGCTCATCATTCCGGTCATCTACTACCTTTTCAACAAGCGCAATGCCAGGAAGCAGGGGGAGGCGGTATGAGGCGGATCGAAGTGATCGCCAACCAGTCCGTCCAGGACGACCTCATCGAGGGCCTGAACGCCGTGATTCCCGATTTCCAGTACACCGTCGTGTCCCCGGTCCAGGGCGTCGGGAAGCGTTCCCAGAAGCGGGGCAC
>Ga0153915_10006062_pt1 | contig 11299 bp, 6 predicted proteins | sample Opewatmetagenome_2_FD_107003 | JGI IMG/M metagenome (GOLD analysis project Ga0153915, IMG submission 107003) | Freshwater wetland microbial communities from Ohio, USA - Open water 3 Core 3 Depth 3 metaG | ecosystem: Environmental > Aquatic > Freshwater > Wetlands | place: USA: Ohio, Lake Erie...
AGCCGAGGCAGATAAAGACCCGCGCGAACCGCTGATTTGCGCGGATAGGCGATAGGAGAAAATTCATCTTCAGTAAATGAATCAGCGTAAAGCGTGGCCCAATCGCGTAAGCCAGGCAGCCGATAAGAGAAGTCAAACGCTGAGCGGCGGTCTCCAGGATCAAGTGATCCCGGGACTCCGTTGCTAAGAGAGTAGCTTCGCAGAAGACTGTGCAGGGTCAGCGGTGCGTGAGGACCGCCCAGTATCGCCGTCACTCCAAAGCCGAATTCCAGGTTTCTTGTAGGCTTAAAAGAGATCTTCTCGCCTTGAATAAAGGGATGCGGCTGGATCGGCGGTCCCTGCGTTTCCCTGGCTCCGGCCGCGTCAGCAAAGCCGATGAACTGGTGGCCGTTCAACTGGCCCCAGAGCAGTTCCAAGCGAATCTTGCCAATCAACCGGAAGACTGACGGCAAAACAAAAGGCGTTGCCCGGGAAATTCGCAGCAAAGGCAACGGCTCCGCGTTGTTGCTGAACAGAAATGGGGCGTCAGCGCCCGGGCCCCACCACAAGGTCTGTTTGCCGAATGAGATCAGAGTGTTGTGATAGTTGAATGCAACGTACGCATCCAGCGCGCGAAAACGGTCCAGCGTGCCTGTCCTTTGCTGAGGGAAGAAAGGCACTGCGTCGGCTGAGGCAATCGACTGCAGCAGCGCCGTACTCTGCGCGGGCAGGGTTCCCGCGTGCTGGTATTCACCCCGAACATAAAACGCCAGCGGCCCCACCACAGATCTTGCTGACGCTCCAATTACAGCATCTGCGCCCTTCCCAAATGGGCGTCCGTAATCATCTGTAATGGTCTTGGCAAAGTGGTAGTCATCCGCAAGTGGCTGGCCGGATACGATGCCCACGCGCGTATAAACTTCCTCGATCAGGCTATCTGAAGTTCTTCTCTGGTCTTTGACCTCCGTCAGGAATTCATGCGCCAACTGCTTGTACAGTGTTGAGGTCAAACCATTGCCAGGCCCGCCAGTATCCAACGACAATCCGGCTTCCTGCACCAGTCGCGAGCACTCTGCGCGCGACCACGGACGAAGTCCAGCCGTCGCCGTGTCAATATAGCCCATAGCTGCCAGACGATCGAACACCGGATATACCCAGCTATCTATAGGAACGAAGGTTGTACCGGTAGCTCCCCCAGGTAACTCGCCATCCCCAGAAGCGAAGTTTCCAAAAGCCATGTCATCCAGGTCAGTATTGTGGTGCGTTTGAAACACCTTGCGGCCAATCATCCAGCCTAACGCGCTTCCTACCACCACATCTGAAGGAAAGTGCTTGCGACCGGTGACTCTGGCTAGACTTACAGCGGCAGCCGTGCCGTACGCCAGTGTTTGCGGAATGATTCCGGGATATTCATGGGCTATTACCGACGCCGCCGTCCAACTAAGTGTCGCGTGCGTTGATGGAAAGCCCGGGTTGGAAAGCTGGCTAAAAAAATTGCCCTGCCCGCCTGAGGCTGCAGGACGCTCACGCTGAAACACCAGCTTTAGCGCCTCATCCACTGCCAGGCTGTTGACCAAGGCCTCGCCGGTCAACAGACCGGTTTCGTGCAGGCGCGGCTGCCCCGTCACTCCTCCCCATGCCCACATGACGGCAGGCACACCCGCCAGGGCAAACAGGCCCCCATTCGCAACATCCTGGCTGCGTTGTATCGCAACCGAATTTGAGTGCTCGCGAGCCATGTTCCGCCGGTCGCTGGCAATCAGCAAGGCGGTGGAACCGGCAAAAGGCGCAAGCCATGAAGCATCGCTAGTCTTTAAGTGAAATGGAGCGCTCCAAATCGCCCTCTGATCTCCGGGCAAATTCAGGAACAGTCGCTTAAGTGACACTGTCGCGCCACTAGACCCCTTGCTACTTGTGGAAGGATCAGCGCCGCGGTCCTGCTCTCGCCCCGAAGCTTCCCGTCCAGCACATGACTCTTCGCCCTGTGGAGCCGTTTTCGCTGTCACGACCCATGTTCGTTTATTGGGAAAACTTCCATTTTCTGGAATTTTCCCAGCGAAACCTGACGAACATTGCGCTCCGGACGCAAGGATGCTGATAGATGAGAATATTCCAAGAATCAATGCTCGCGAGATTGACTTGGGCCGCATGCGATTAATAATGAAACAAGATACTACTATGTCCGCTCTCCCGCTCCTCTTACCCTGACGTTCTCCGTCAATAACGATCGGTATTCCCGGCATTTCTTATCGGGGTCAGATATATTTATAAATCTTTACATTTGCTCGGCAAGCATAGAAGGTTCAGCGTGGCATATTCAGACACTTTTTGTAACTAACCTATACACAGAACCTTAACATTCATCGACTCTTAACTTTGTGCAATATCGAGCTCTCTAAGGTCCCCTGCAAGTATTAACCGAACTAAGGCTTTTTAGACTAGACCATTTCATCGCCTAGGTGATAGTTTAATCGGCACGCGATCTACAACAGTTTTGAGCGCCCACGGACGTAGTTGCTCGCAATCATTTAACGTTCTTTGATTCTTACAGTTGGGATGCGAACTAGAATGCCCCGGAACATATTTTCACGGTCTGCCCAGATAGTAGCTCATCATAGTGTTTGGTTTGTCGGCATATTCCAGGCGTGTCTCATCCTCGGCTCACTTTTCCTCGCATGGTTGTTGCGATTTGAATTCTCCCTCCCGTACCGCCGGGTCTTGCTGCTTGCTGCTCCCATTCTCGTTTGTACTCGCTTGTTGGCCATCACACGCTTTGGCCTGCTCCACGGCTGGTGGAGATACGCCGGCGTGCGCGACGTGGTCGATATCGTTAAAGCCGTCATGTTGGGCAGCGTGGCCTTTTTCTTGATTGTGCGCTACGTTTTGCATCTCACCGCATTTCCTCGCTCTATCTATGTGGCGGAGTCTCTGCTGTCGGCTGGTCTCCTGGCCGGAGTTCGTTTGCTCTCCCGGCTTCTCGCGGAAGGAGTTCGCCAGGACCTCACATCTGCGAAACGACTGATTCTGATTGGTGCTGGGAAAGCCGCTTTGACGGTCATTCGCGAACTCAATCAAAGCAGCACCGGCTATCGCGCGATCGCTTGCTTTGATGACGATCCTTCCAAGCGCGGCCTCAAGATCCAGGGCGTACCGGTCATGGGAACTGTGGGTGAGCTGCCGGGTTTTCTGCAGCAATTTACTTCAAATGTTGAAGTGATTATCGCTGTTCCCTCTGCAACCAGCGAGCAAATGCGGCGCTTCGTGGATATCGCTTCTTCCATTGGGATCCCCTACCGCACCGTCCCGGGGCTCAAGGACATCCTTGCTGGCCACGTGCTCATGGAGCAGCTCCGCGAAGTGAATCTGGATGACCTTCTGGGACGCGTGCCCGTTGATGTTGACGTAAGGGCGGTCTTCGAGAGAATCGAAGGGCAGACCGTCATGGTCACCGGAGCGGCTGGGTCCATTGGATCGGAACTTTGCCGTCAGATTTGCAAGTGCTTTCCTGCCGAACTCGTGTGTGTTGACCAAAATGAGAATGGCATCTTCCACCTGCAGTTGGAGTTGCAGAACTCTTCACCCGCTACCAATATCCGGTTCTGCGTTGCCGACATCCGGGACACCGAGCGAATGCTGAGCATCTGCGCCAAGAGCAAGCCTGCGATCATTTTCCACGCCGCGGCTTACAAGCACGTGCCGGTCATGGAAAATAATATCGACGAAGCGGTTAGAAACAATGTTTTTGGACTCATGGCCCTTCTCAATGTGGCCGAAGAATGCCACGCCCGCGACTTGGTTCTGATTTCCAGTGATAAAGCCGTCAATCCCAGCAGCATCATGGGCGCAACCAAGCGGATTTGCGAATTGATCGTGGCTTCTCGGCCTGCCAATGGTCTTCGTTGTACGTCTGTGCGATTCGGAAATGTCCTGGGCTCGAGCGGAAGCGTAGTTCCCATCTTTCAGGACCAGCTTCGCCACAATCTGCCTTTGACCATTACCCATCCTGACATCCAGCGCTTCTTCATGACGACCAGTGAAGCGGTGGCTCTCGTGCTGCAAGCTTTTGCCGTTGGCAAGCACGGAGACATTTTGGTGCTCGACATGGGCAGGCCCGTCAAGATCGTGGAGTTGGCTACCAGCCTCATGCGCTTGGCCGGCAAATCGGAAGATCAAGTCAAGATCATCTTCACCGGGCTGCGGCCCGGCGAGAAGTTGAGCGAAGAACTCCTCTATGAAGATGAGCAGATCGTTGCAACCTCGCATCCCAAGATCAAAAGGATCGCGGGTTCGCACATCGGCTGGTCCACTCTTCTCGAGCATCTGAACGAACTGGAAGGTTCTCTGGCCTCTGAAGATTCGACCAACATTGGGATGGCCATCAGGGCGATTGTGCCCGAATGGTCGCCCGAACAGCCTGGCGATCTGCGCGAACAGCCTCGGAGAAAGGAGGCCATAGCTGGATAAGCTCCCTGAATCATGCCGCACAGATGCAACCAGCCAACGTACATGTAACGACGGGCGGCTACAACACAATAACTAATCTTGAACAATGAAATTGCAATAAACTTGTACTCCTCTTTAACGGATCATTGAACGGGCAGGAGTGGGATTCTGAATTGAAGCTCAGCGAAGAAATCCAGGCGCGCGATCACGAGGAAGTTGAAGGTATTCGTTTCCCGCAGCGTTTCATTGTGTTGGCGAGGCACAAATCGTTCCTCGTCCGGTTTACTTTGCTTGGAGCGCTGCTTTCCCTGGTGATCGCCTTTCTGCTGCCCAGCCGTTTTACTGCTAACCTCAAGATTCTTCCGCCTCAGCAGAACCAGTCTGCAGCGGCCTTGGCCATGCTCAGCCAGTTGGGTCCTCTGGCTGCGGCCTTCGGCAAAGGCTTGGATCGCAACCCCAGTGACGTTTACATCGCCATCATGCGCAGCCGTACGGTTGCCGACTCCATGGTTGACCGCTTCAATCTGGTCAAAGTGTATGGAGTCAAGCTCCGCGAAGACGCCCGCCGCAAGCTCGACGAAAACACCGAGATCCGCGCGGAGAAGGATGGGGTGATCGCCGTGTCGGTGGAAGACCGCGACTCGCAGCGCGCCGCCGACATGGCCAACGCCTATGTGGATGAACTGCAGAAGCTTTCCCAGAAACTGGCTGTGACCGAGGCCGGCAAGCGGCGGCTGTTCCTTGAATCGGAAGTCAAGAAGGCTTCTGACGATCTCGCCAACGCCGAACAAGCCATGCGCAAGACGCAGGAACAAACCGGCATCATCCAATTGGACAGCCAGTCCAAGGCCTCCATGGAAGCGATCGTCGGGCTGCGCGCCATGGTGGCGGCGAAAGAAGTCCAGGTGCAGAGCATGAAGTCGTTCGCCACGGCGGAAAACGCTGACCTAGTGCGGGCTGAGCAGGAGTTGATCGCTCTCCGCGGACAGGTGCAGCGTCTGGAACGTGGCCAGGGCGGCATCGGTGACGTCCCCCTGGAAAAAGTTCCCAGCGCGGGACTGGCCTACATTCGCGCTCTGCGGGAAGTGAAATACCGGGAAGCCTTGTTCGAGCTGTTGACCAAGCAATACGAGGTCGCGCGGATTGACGAGGCTCGCGACCCTTCCGTCATTCAGGTGATGGATGCCGCCGTGCCTCCGGAGTCGCCGTCATGGCCGCGCCGGTCGGTAATCGTCCTGATCGGCCTGGCGCTGACATTGCTGTTGGCCATTATGGGAGCGCTGGCCCTTGACTTCGTGGATCGCGCAAAGAAAGACCCCGCGTTCATGGCCCAGCTTGAAACCGCGCGCTTTTACCTGCGCGGACGATCGAAATCGTAAGGCTCACGAAATCTTCGCTCCGTTTGATTTGAGAGCACATCTGAACGACTGATCTCTTCCATCAGAAGGAGCGAGCAAACGCTGGTGACAAAGTTAATGCCAGTTCTTGAAGAAATAGCGGCAGAACCTAGGACGGGGCGGTGGGAATCCCTTGTGGCCTCATTGACCAGCCACCGCCGCGACTATGGTTCAACTTTCTTGACTGAGTTTTCAGTTTTGGCGGCACAGCTTCTGGTTTACAAGTTGGCGGCGTATTTTATGGGCAGGGCTGGCTTTTCGGAATATGCGCTCGCGCGCCGTACTGTCTCGCTGGTTTTTCCGATTCCCCTTCTGGGACTTGGCATTGGTCTTTCCAGATACATTGGGTTCAGCAATGGGAGCGGTGACACTCACAAGGCGTCACGCTATTTCGGCGCAACGCTGTGGTGCGTCGGTATCGCCTCTTTGTGCTCGTTTTTGGTCATCAATATTTTCAAGGAAAAGTTCGCCTTCTTCTTCTTCGGGCACCCATCGTACTCATATCTCGCACTTCCGATTTCGTTGTTGATTGCGGGACTGTCATTGCATACGATAACGTGCGGTTATTTCAGAGGGCATCTCGCCATAGGGAAAGCCAACGTCCTCCAGCTTATTAACTTGGGCCTCGGGCCTGTGGCCGCTCTCGGCTTTTTCCGGCATTCTCTGCCTTGGACCCTGGGGGTGATGGGCGCTGCTTCCGTCTGTGCGTCCGTCCTAGCTCTCGTGTTCTTCACGCCGATTCGTTCAGTAACGTCGTGCGGAATCGATGAGGCAAAGGATCTCTTGCGCTACGGTATTCAACGCGTTCCTGGAGACTTCATCCTGATGGCGTTGTTCACACTCCCCGCAACTTTCATCGCCCACATGGCCGGAGTGGAAAAAGCGGGATTTGTGGCCTTCGGGGTCTCGCTCGTGTCAATGATCGGCTCGGTCTTTGCGCCAATCGGACTTGTGCTCCTGCCAAAAGCAACGTTCATGTTTGCCGGCGGCGAATACCGCCAACTGAAAGCACATCTGAAACCAATCCTCCAGGCAACCATCACAATTTCTGTTGTTGTGACCTCGTGTCTCTGGTTTGGGATGCAGCCCCTGGTTCGTTTTTTTCTCGGGGCTGACTCAGAGCAAGTTGTCCCGATTGTTCGGATTCTCGTCTTAGCCGGTGTCCCCTACAGCCTTTATCTTGTTTTCAGGAACTTAGTGGACGCATACCACAAAGATGGCGTCACAGCCGCAATCCTATCGGCAGGGCTCGTCGCCTTTCTGGGTTTCTCGCTCCCATTTCAAGGCGCTCTGAATAACGTTACTCAGATTTCACTTAGCTTTTTGGCCGGCATTTGTTTGGTGGCAGCGCTCGCGTTCTATGAATGCAGAAGGCTGCTGGGCCCAACAATGGCAGGCGTGAGCTAATTTCACCAGGAGGTAATGATTTTGGCCGGGGAGTTTGTTGCCAAGGAGTATTGGGAGAAGCGGTTGGGCGAAGATTGGAGCCTCCAGGGAGTAGGCTACCTGGGCTTTGGCTTGCCCTACAACTCTTGGCTCTACCGTCTCCGGCGGTTGATTCTCAATCGTCACTTGGCCACTTTTAATGTTGATCTAACGAAAGCAAGAATTTTGGACGTGGGGTCGGGTACCGGGTTTTGGATTGAGACCTGGCGCGCGTTGGGGGCCAAAAAGATAACGGGTTCCGACCTTACGGCGGTATCGGTAGAACGACTGCGCGCTGAATTTCCCGGAACACCGATCGAACAAATTGATATTTCAAACAAATCTGAGGCATCTGTGTTCGCAAATCAGTTCGACATAGTCAGCGCGTTTGACGTGCTTTTCCATATCACTGATGACAGCCAGTTCTCAGAAAGCATCCTCAACATCGCGCAATGTCTGTCTCCAAATGGATATTTCGTCTTCTCCGACAATTTTGTTCACGGAAAAGCAAAGCGTGCGATACATCAGGTCAGCCGGTCACTGGAGGAGATTGAGAAGATCCTAGCTTGCAGTGGCCTCACCGTCGTACGTCGCGTTCCGGTCTTTGTGCTGATGAACGCCCCACTTGATTCACGCTCGCGATTGGCCATGCAAGTTTGGAGGCTGTTCCTAGCTCCAGTGAGGCTGTTCCCTTGGCTCGGCTACATCTGGGGACCCATCTTGTTTCCGGTTGAAGTGATCATGACTCGGTTGATCAAAGAGAGTCCGAGCACAGAAATGATGATTTGCCATAAACGCGCTGACTCTGCGCAGGAGTCGTCGATATGAACCCGAGAGTATGTTTCATGTCGAACGCGGCTAGCCCCCACCTCATTCGATGGGTCAATCATTTCGCGCAGAAAGGCTATGAAGTCCATGTTCTGTCTTTTGAGCCTCCCAGTGAAATGGATGGAAACGTCTGTTTCCACCCTCTGCGAAGAATAGTCGGATCAAAGTTGGAGTATTTCGCAGCGGTTCCCCAAGTGCGTCGGTTGCTCTCTCAAATTAGACCGGATGTACTGCACGTTCATTACGCCAGCGGCTACGGAACGCTGGCACGACTTGCTGGTTTTCATCCCTACATCCTTTCGGTTTGGGGCAGCGATATCTTTGAATTTCCCAAGCGCTCTATGTTCCACAAGTTTCTGCTGAAGCGGAATCTTGCTGCAGCCGACTATCTTTGCTCGACCAGCCATGTTATGGCTCAGGAGGCGGAAGCCCTTGGATCAAAGCAGCTATTGGTAACTCCCTTCGGAATTGACTGTGAAAAGTTTCGTCCGCGCGGCGCCGATTCCGCCCCCCCTGAAGGCTTCGTTATAGGGACCGTTCGCTCGCTCGATGAGACTTACGGCATCGATCTGCTTCTAAGGGCGTTTCGACTCTTCGTCGACCGCCACGAAGGAGCGCCTGTCCAGTTGACAATTGTTGGAGGAGGCCCGCGGGAAACAGAATATCGAAACCTCGCAAAGACAATTGGCCTGTCTTCGTTGGTGAACTTCACCGGGCGCGTGCCACATTCTGCAATTCCAGGCTACCTGCAGAGGTTTTCACTTTTCGTCGCATTGTCGAAGGCCGAGAGTTTTGGGGTTGCGGTGCTCGAGGCCTCGGCTTCCGGCCTGCCCGTGGTTGCGTCAGATGTTGGCGGTTTGCCCGAAGTCATACTCGATGGTGAAACAGGGTTCTTGGTGCCGGTGCATGACGTGGCCGCAGCCGCCGCACGTATTGAAGAGCTATACCTTGATCCGGTCCTCAGATCTCGCGTCGGCGAACGTGGTCGCGAGTGGGTCTTGAGGAAGTACGAATGGTCGAAGGCGGCTAAAATTGTCGAGGATTTGTACGGCAGGATCTGCGATGGTGACAAGAACAAAACCAGGGTTAACCTCCAACCGGGAAGAACTACCCTGAACAGTTCGGAGGGCAGCTAATGGAAATATTGAGCTCTCCCTGGTGGGCGGTGGGATTTCTCGTAACTACTGCCTTCATTGCCCGCAGAACGCAAGGAAGCTGGCTGGCACCGAGTGCATTTTGCGCTTTGCTGTGGGCCTTGTATTTTTCACTGCCTCTCATTCTCATGGCTGACCGAATTTCCGCTCAGACCATGTGGATTGTGGCTGCGCTGATATCCTGCGTTCAGATCGGCGCCCTACTCACGGAAGATCCTGCTGGTTGGCGCCATTCTGCGCGCCCCGACCAGAAGGTGCCCGTGGGTTCATATTCTCCACGCGCCCTTGCAGTGGTGCTGATTTCCTCCGCAGTTGCATTCATTGGCGCTTTCTACTACGCGATTCAGGCAGTGCGACAGTTTGCTCAATCGTTCTCTCTCGAGGGATTCTTCAGTGTCGGTGCAGTCCTTTACAGCGTAATTGTGGCAGGGCAGGCGGATCCGTGGTGGTTCCGCCTGACTCGGATGTGGCTCTTTCCTGCACTTTTCGTCGGTGGCACAATGGCCGCCCTCCCTTCGACACGACTAACCAAGATCCTTAGTTTTTCAGGGTTTGTTCCGGCGCTGATCGTCGGAACCACGCTTGCCTCTCGATATGGCACAACCATGGGGATTGGCTGCTGGATCTCGGGATATTTGGCCGCCCAGGCTTGGATCACCAAAGGCGCATTTCGCCTCAGCAAAAAAGCAATAATCACTGCGTCTGTTGTCTTTGCCATGAGTGTCGGCCTATATGCCGGGATCGGCATCCTGAGAGGGCACCACTATGGGGACGTGGACAACTACTCCATTCAACTGAAAGGCAATCTCTTCGGCTATCTGGCTGTATTGGATTACTTCATAGCCAATGAGCCGTCCCACGCCCGCTCCTGGGGACAATACTCCGTGGCCGGAGTTGCCGATTTTATGGGGATGACCAACCGAGTAGCGGCCCTTAATTATGAGCCCATCGTCATCGCAAACGGCGTAGATACAAACATTTACACGGCTTTCCGCGGGCTGATCCAGGATTTCTCCTTGCCCGGAGCACTGTTCCTCTCGCTGCTCGGCGGCGCAGCGGCCGGCCGCGCGTACACCCGGGCCTGCGCGGGCAGGATGCGGGCCACTGTGGTGCTCGCAGCGTTTTATAGTTTCATACTATGGTCTCCTATAGTTTCTGTCTTCAACTATAATTCTGTGCTCTTAGGATTGATAGTTTCTTGGATAGTTATTGTTTCCTGTGAGGCCAGACTCAAAGAGCGACCTGGCATGCGGGGCCAGCTTCGGATCGCGACCTTGTAGTTTTGGTTTAATAAATGCCGGCCCAGCCGAAATTTTACGGGCGTCTTTGAAGGTGGTACCAGGTGCTGAAGAAATGAAAACGACTGATGCGAACATCCCGGCGAAGCCTGTGATCGTAGGCCCTGTAGTCGTAGGCAAAGAGTTTTACCAGGGCTACTACGCGGACAAAGGTGTCGATCGCAACAGCCTGCTGCGCAATCCCCAGGTCCTCTTTCAGACTCTGGCCAAGGACGCATCTTTCTATTCTGCTCTGCGCATGATTGGCCCCGATCCTTCGACCTGCCGGATCCTGGACGTGGGCTGCGGCTCCGGCGCCAGTCTGGTCAACTTCCTGCGCATTGGCTTTCCGCCGGCCAACCTTTTCGGAATTGATTTTCAGGAAGATCGCATTCAAGAGGGTAAAGCCAACCTCACCGGCATTAATTTCTGCCACGGCGACGCTACCCGCATGGAGTTCCCTGACGGCGCTTTCGACATCGTGATGGAGTCCGCCATGTTCATCCATAGCGTGGACGATGATCTCTCCCGGAAGATTGCCGGAGAGATGCTGCGCGTAACGCGCCCGGGCGGACACATCTTACTGAGCGACTGGCGTTATGCCAAACCGGGCAGCAACGCGTACAGGGCATTGACACAAAAACGAATTGCCGGATTGTTTGACGTCGGCAAAAAGACCGTCCGCCGCGGAGTTTTTTCCGGCGAACTGCTGCCGCCCGTCGGACGCTTTCTCTCGGCGCATCTGCCGTCAGCCTATTTTGCTGTCCGCACGGTCATGCCGTTTTTGGTGGGACAG
>Ga0153915_10006063_pt1 | contig 11298 bp, 9 predicted proteins | sample Opewatmetagenome_2_FD_107003 | JGI IMG/M metagenome (GOLD analysis project Ga0153915, IMG submission 107003) | Freshwater wetland microbial communities from Ohio, USA - Open water 3 Core 3 Depth 3 metaG | ecosystem: Environmental > Aquatic > Freshwater > Wetlands | place: USA: Ohio, Lake Erie...
CTGATCCCCCGTCGGTTAAGGCAGGGGATCAAATGAGCCGGCATGAGATAATATCAAGGTCCAATTGAGGCACCTGCCGGATTATTAATAATAGCTGTTTTTCAAAGGCGATATCCGCTGGGTTCATCGCATTAATTCCAACTTTAGTCTCCTTGCAGTCGGAATTACACCTTGGATATCGCCTTTAAAAGACAGCTAGATTAAATTAACTCTTAACATTAGGAGGCATTATGTTCAGACTAGATAATAAAGTAATAATTGTAATAGGCGGAGCAGGCGGTATAGGCGAGGCCTGTGCGACCGCCCTGGCACATCAGGGCGGAAAGGTTGTTGTAGCCGATATGAATCTTGAAAGGGCCAATGTAGTCGCTGCGCAGATCAAGTCAGCCACCGGTTCTGAGTCCATTGCAATGCCGGTTGATGTCAGCAAAGAGGAGAGCGTTCAGGAACTGGCCGACACCGTAGTTAAAAAATTCGGCACTATCGATATCCTGGTAAACGCACAGGGCATCAATGCCAAGATGCCGGCAACCGACCTCAATATGGATACATGGGATTCCCTGTTCCGGATCAACGTAAGGGGCGTTGTCATTCCCTGCAAGATCATAGGCAAGGTAATGATCGCGAATAAAAAGGGCAAGATAGTCAGCCTCACCTCTGTCCGGGGCATCCGCGGCACTGATGGCGGCAATGTCATGTACGGTGCAACAAAGGGATCGGTCGATATGATCACACGCATGCTCGCGGCTGAATGGGCACAGTACAATATCAACGTGAATGCTATTGGTCCTTCCGTCGTAATGACAGAGATGAGCAAGAAGAACATTCCAGCTGAAAGACAGCAGGTCCTGCTTTCAAAGACGCTTTTCAAGAGATGGATTGTGCCTGAAGACGTGGCCGCGGCCTGTGTATATCTGGCATCCGAAGAGGCCAATAACGTAACCGGACAGATAATGTATGTTGACGGCGGGCTCACCGCTGTCGGATGATAACAAGAATTATAATGAAGGTGTTGATATGAAGCTAGATGATATAAAAAAGATATTGATAGTAGGTGCAGGGACAATGGGCCACGGAATGGCCCAGGCATTCGCTACAGAAGGATATGATGTAGCGCTCTACTCCCGCACCAGAGAGACACTTGACCGTGCCTCAGCCCTTTTAAAGACAAGTCTTGAGACCTTTGCAACGGAAGGGCTTGTAGACAAAGATAAGATCCCCGCAATCATGGACCGAATCAAGCTGACCCAGTCCCTGGAAGAAGGTGCGGCGGATGCGGACATCGCCTTTGAAACGGTGGTGGAGAACAAGGATACAAAGATAGATATATTCAACAAGCTGGATGCGCTGTGTCCCCCCAGGACGATCCTTGCCAGCAATACGACCGCCCTTAATATCTTCGACTTTGTGAAGACATCAAGGCCTGACAAGGTTCTTATCGGTCACTGGTACACCCCTCCTCAACTGATCCCCCTTGTGGATATCGTTAAGGGGCCGGAGACAGACCCGGCAAACGTCCAGTTGATGGCAGACCTGATCAAAAAGATCGGCAAGACCCCCCTTGTAATGAACAAGTTCAGCTCAGGCTATGTCGTTTCCAGGATACAGATAGCCACGCTGAGAGAGATCTTCTATCTGCTGGATAATGACATCGTCACCCCTGAGGGCCTGGATGACGCCGCAAAGACCGGCCTTGCCATCAGGATGATGGTGCTGGGTCTGGTTCAGCGCATGGATTTCGGCGGCCTTGATCTGACTTGCAAGAACGTATCAAACCCCTATGTCCAGAGCACCCTCACACCGCTTGATTACAAGCCGAAGAAACTGGAAGAACTGGTTAAGGAAGGACACTTCGGCGTCAAGACAGGCAAGGGCTTCTATGATTACAAAGGTCGCAGCGAGGCTGAACTCTGCGAAGAACGTGACATAAAATTGATCAAGATGTTGAAGGCCTTTAAGGCGATGGAAGAAGGCAAGTAACAGCCGCGCCAAACCTCCGTTTTTTAACATGGAGGCAGGGCCTGGCATTGACCTTTTTCAGACGGTAAATTCCATGGCTGCAATCATTTACGTTTTTACCCATGGATTATCTAATGATATTCATCCGGTATCCGGCATGTGTTGTAAAAAAGGAATTACCTCTATAACAAGTTGAGCCATTATAGAGGTCGAAGGGGGCCTGGTTTCTGTATGGAGACTTCGGTCCCCTCTTAACCTTGAGTAGTCGCTCTCCTTCTTCTCAATGATTTTATAAAATTTAATTGCGGGATAAAAGATGAGTCAAAAGGCGCCGCGCAATACAAATGGAGAGAAAAAGATAATAAGAGGGCTTGGATTCTGCTCTACAACCGCCGACAGCAACAGTGTTCAGGTAGAGGTCGATGACGGAAGGATTATAAGGATCAGGCCCCTGCATTATGACTGGGAGTACAAGGATCTCAAGCCCTGGAAAATGGAAGCCAGGGGCAAGAGCTTCCAGCCCTCCATGAAATCCCTTATCCCGCCCTTCAGTCTAGGCTACAAAAACCGCGTTTACTCCCCTAACAGGGTCCTCTATCCCATGAAAAGGGCGGACTGGAATCCCGATGGAGAAAGAAATCCCCAGAACAGGGGCGTCAGCAGGTATGTCAGGATATCCTGGGATGAGGCCCTGGATATCATAGTCAAGGAAATAAAAAGAATAAAGACAGCATACGGCATGGAGGCCATTTTATCCCAGTCGGACGGCCACGGGGAGACTAATTGTGTACATGCGGCCCACGGGGTGCATCGCAAGCTGCTCAGCCTCCTAGGCGGTTATACCCTTCAGACCAGGAATACCGACAGCTGGGAAGGCTGGTACTGGGGGGCAAAGCATGTATGGGGCTGTGAGACAAACGGCTTTATGGAGCCTGTGACCAATGTCGTATGGGATGTGGCTAAAAATTCGGACGCCATTTTTTTCTGGGGCTGCGACCCCGAGACCACACCCTGGGCCTTTGACGGGCAGTTGGCAAGCCGTCTGTGCTACTGGTTTACCGATCTGAAGATCAAATCCGTCTATGTGTGCCCGGATCTCAACTACGGCGGTTCCATACATGCGGACAAATGGATACCTATACTTCCAAACACCGACGCTGCCCTGTATCTTGCAATTGCCTACATGTGGATGACGGAAGGGACCTATGACAAGGAATATGTAAAGACACATTGCGTCGGCTTTGAGAAATTTCAGGATTATGTCCTGGGGACAGAAGACGGGGTCCCGAAGACGCCCGGATGGGCATCAGAGAAGGTCGGCGTTCCGTCCTACACCATCAAGGCCCTGGCAAGATACTGGGCCGGACACAGGATAAGCATCGCTATCGGTAACGGCGGGCCTGGAATCAGGGGTCCCTATTCCACCGAACCGGCAAGGCTCCAGGTAATGCTTCTTGCAATGCAGGGGCTTGGAAAGCCAGGCGTGCATCAGTTCAAGATGCTTGAATGGGGACTGTACAACCATAAGACAAAGAATCCCCTTCCATGGCCCAAATACATCCCAAATATATCGGGGATACAACGGGGATGGAAATACACCGACACGCCGCGCCAGTTTATCCCAAAGAACCTGATCCATGACGCCATACTGAGAGCGCCGATAACATGGTATGGGACAACCCTTTCACGGGATTATGCGGATCAGCAGTTTATACAATACCGTTATCCACTGGAGGATGCGCCCGAGATACACATGGTGTGGACAGACAGCCCCTCATGGATGACCTGCTGGAACGATACCAATGATTTTGCCAGGGCGTTCAGGAGCCCCAAGATAGAATTCATACTTGCCCAGCACCCGTGGTTTGAAAATGACTGCCGCATGGCGGATCTCGTACTTCCCACCCAGACGGTAATGGAATGCGATGACTTCGGGGTAGAGGCGATGAGCGGGCAATTCTGCGCCGTATTCCCTGAACCAAGGGCCGTCGACCCGCTTGGTGAATCAAAAAGTCACTTTGAGATCGTCTCCATGATTGCCGAGCGCTTCGGTCTTCTCGAAGAATTTACAGAAGGCAAGACCGTTGAGGAGTGGATAAAAACAGCATATGAAAGCTGCGGGGCAGCAGGAGATATAAGCTGGGAAGAGCTTAATAAAAAGGGGTATTACGTAGTCCCCAATGATGAGAGCTGGCAGGAATATAAACCGGGGCTTTCCCCATTTTATGAAGACCCGGAGAATAACCCCCTCAGCACCCCTTCAGGCAAGATCGAGTTCTATTCGGAAAGGCTGGCAAAAAAATTCCCGGGCGACATGGAAAGGCCCCCTGTCCCCCGCTGGATACCCCGCGGTGAGTATCATCAGGAGAGCCTTGAATGCGAAAGGGCTGAAAGTTATCCACTGCTGGTTATGTCCAATCACCCCAGGTGGAGGACCCACTCCCAGCATGACGATATGACATGGCTCAGGGAGATACGCACCTGCAAGGTAAAGGGGCCGGACGGCTATCTCTATGAGCCGGCATGGTTTAACCCTGAAGAGGCGGTTTCAAGGGGTATCAAGGACGGCGACATCATAAAGATATACAACGAAAGAGGCGCCCTGCTTGCCGGGGCGCTTGTTACAGAGAGGATCAGGCCCGGCGTGGTCTACATAGATCACGGGTCCAGGTGGGACCCGATCATACCAGGGGTACTTGACAGGGGCGGGGCAATAAATACAATAACACCCCATAACCTTACATCAAGGCACGCGGCAGGCATGGTCTCCAGCGGGTTTCTGGCCCAGATAGAGCGCGTCGATCTGGGTGAGATCAGGAAAGAGCATCCGGAGGCCTTTGAAAGGCCCTATGATCCGGGGGCAGGCCTCATGGTGGAAGGCGTAATGTGAGGAATAAAAAACAGTATTGAAGGTTTCAGAAAATGGAAGACAGGTTAAGGCTTGATGTATTGCCGAAGGACGGTGACCGTATAGTGGAGGAGCTTTCGAAGGGCAACATGGTTGCTGCCCGCTCGAAAAACGACTTCATGTATATGATGGATAACGGAACTGAGTTTAGACTCTTTTCCCATACATCAGGGGCGCCCGGTGGAGGAAGCAAGACCTTTCCTAAAAATGAAAAGTATACTGCGGTCATCCGCAGTTTCGCCAGGATGTCGGACGCCCTTTTCCTGGTGGAGTTTGATAGAGATATGAATCTCTTCGGGGTCCTTGCAAGCGCTGAAGAAGCGATACTTAACATGTTTCCCGGAAAAGACAGGGACGCGGACGAGGCGGTAGAGTTTCATGTCCCTCAGACAAAAACATAGAATATGGAGGTAGAATCAGATGTCTAATACAGATAGGTTAAAAGACAGTTTACCGGCAATAATAAAATGGCTGGAAGACTTTCCGGGGGATATGACCTGCGCCCTGCAGATATGGTATGAGGGTCTGGGCGGAATGGGGACGCCTACCACTGCCGAGGTCTCCGCTGTTGAGGCAGCCCTCGGATCCATTGACGGATGGAAACCCGTAGGAAAGGTGCGTTATGAAAAAATGGGGATGCAACAGAGCTTTAAGCGTACAACGCCTGCAAAGACCGAGGAAAACGGTCATATCATGGTTCAGCACATGTTTAAACTCAACAGCCTTCAGAAGGCCCCTGACGGGAGGGTATACAAGGTGGTGCTCTCGGAGGTTTACAACCTCCGTTGCTTCGAGGTTGTAAACGGCAATTTGGCAGGAGGAATGATCAAGATACACCCCGCCTCCGCATTTGCAAAATCACTTGTTGAGGTGTAAGGAGGAAACCAATGACAGAAAAGGTAACACACAGCATATGTGTAGGCGGCCCTATAGCCATACATACCAAGGACGGAGTCATACGACGCATACGTCCGATCATATTCGACGACAAGGACCCGAAAGGCTGGGTCATAAACGCCCGCGGAAAGAAATACACACCCCATCGAAAGACCGCACCGGCCTTTATTGCCCTGACGGAAAAGAACAGGGCCTATTCCTATGACCGTATCCGTTATCCCATGATACGGGAGGATTTTGTTGAGACCCCTGACGGGAAAAACCGTAATACTGAAAACAGGGGAAAATCAGGCTACCGCCGTGCAACATGGGACGAGGCCCTGAACCTTGTGGCCAGGGAGGTAACACGCGTCCAGACCACCTACGGCAAGGAATCTGTCACTGCCATAACCGGCTCTCATCACAGCTGGGGCCTGCTGGGTTACAAGCTCTCCTGCTTTGCACGGTTTTTCCGCATGTTGGGTTATACCGCGATCCTGGACAACCCTGATTCTTGGGAGGGCTTTACATGGGGCGCACCCCACACCTATGGCTATTACTGGCGACTGGGGGGCACGGAGGCCTTTGACCTCCTGGAGGACGCCCTTCAAAATGTTGAGACCTTGATAATGTGGTCCCATGACCCGGATACGACCAGGGGCGGCTATGCAGGCAACGAGTCCACCATGTGGCGTCACTGGCTGGATGACCTGGGTGTCCAGTTCATCTATATAGACCCCTTCAATAACTTCTCGTCCGTCAAGCAGGCGGACAAGTGGTTCGGCCCCAGGCCTGGTACAGATGCAGCCCTCTGCGAGGGTATAGCCTATGTATGGCTGACAGAGGGGACCTATGACAAGGATTACATTGCAAAACATGCACACCGCTTCGACGAATGGGCGGACTACATACTGGGCAAGGGCGTTGACCAAAAGCCTAAGACACCCGCCTGGGCAGAGTCAGAGACAGGGATACCGGCAGCAGATATAAAGGCACTGGCCCGCAGGTGGGCCTCCACCAGGACTATGGGAGGTTCAGGTCTGAGGGGAGGATTCGGAGGTGTATGCCGTACCGCCAACGGTACAGAATTTGCCCGCCTTATGGGACAGCTCTTTGCCATGCAGGGCATGGGCAAGCCGGGACAGAACGTCTGGGCGGCAACCACCGGGGCACCCATGGATTATAACTTCTGGTTCGGCGGTTATTCAGATCCTCTCGCTCAGATCGCCAACCAGCCTATCGCAGATGTTACGGCGGTCAACACCGTTACACAAAAGCTATACAGACCCAATCTGCCCGACGCCATCCTGGAAGGACACTACGAGTGGTATGGAGAGGGCTTCTGCGGGGGCGGGATTGATCTCGAGTTTACCGAACATATCTATCCTGAACCTGGCTGTTCCAAGGTTCACCTCTTCTGGCGCTACGGCGGATGTTTCATGGGCACCATGCTGGATACGAATAAATGGGTGCGCATGTATCGCAGCCCTGAGCTGGAGTTCGTTATCAACCAGGACATCCACTTCCACGGCGAGGCCCGTTTTGCAGACGTCATCCTCCCGGCATGTACAAACCTTGAGCGCTATGACATAGGCGAATACTGCAATTCCGGGAACGGCGGTTATCAGAGCCACTCCCAGACCGGGTGCAACTGGCAGGTGGTTGTCTTCCAGGACAAGGCCATCGAGCCCCTCTGGGAGTCAAGGTCCGATTACTGGATCTTTGCCCAGGTAGCGGAACGACTCGGCTGGGGCGACAAATTCACAGAGGGCCGCACAGAGCTTGACTGGTGCAAACGTTTCTGGGAAAAATCCGACCTGTGTGAAAGGATCTCATGGGAGGATTTCATTAAGAAAGGCTATTATATTGCCGGTGTGCCTGAAAACTGGGAGAGACATTATGCCTTCCGCTGGTTTGCCGAGGGCTATCCCTGTGACACACCCAACCACAAACCCTTCCAGGAGGAGGGCAAGCTGGGCACCTTCACAGGTAAGTTTGAGTTCGTCTCCGAGTCCCTCCTGTATTGGGCTCCGGATGACGAGGCGCGCACGCCGGTAGCTACATATAAATACAGCTGGGAGGGACACCACTCCATAAAGGCCAGAAAGTACCCCTTTCACCTTATCACGCCCCACCCGAGGTTTGACTATCACACCCAGCACAACAGCTCCACGCCATGGTTCTGGGAGATACCGGAAAACCGTGAATATATCAAAGGCAACCCATATCTTGTTGCGCGCATCCACCCCAAGAAGGCAAAGGAAAAGGGGATCAAGGACGGAGACCTCATGCTGCTCTTCAATGAGCGCGGGAGCGTCCTCTGCGTGGCGAGGGTCACATACCGCGTTGAAGAGAACACCATACACGCCTATGGTTCATCAGGGATCTATAATCCCGTTGTGCCGGGTGAGACATCCATGGATATCGGGGGCTGTGTGAATATATTGACCCCTGGAAAACTGATTGGTGCAAAGGTGCCGGGCATGGCGCCAAACTCGACACTTCTGGATGTATGCAAATACGAAGGCCCTATTCCAGACAGCCAGTGTTTTGAGTACAAGCTGGATGCGGTGGCTCGTGAGGCCGATCCTCATACAGAGACATGCCTGGAGATAATAGAGGGACACGGTTTCGAGGCCATACAGGAAAAGGCCAAGACATCATATCTAAAGAATCAGAAGGAGGCCAGGAGATAATATGAGACTAGGTATTGCGATAGATTCCCGTATGTGTATGTCTTGTTATTGCTGCTTTACAGCATGCAAGGACGAGCATTGCGGTTACGATACGTCACTGTCCAAACGCCAGCCCATGATGGGCCAGTTTTGGATGAATATCCGTGAATGGGAAAGGGGAGACAGTTCTCGTCTTATAAAGACGGCTACTGTTCCAACGCCATGCTCCCACTGTCAGAACCCGGCATGCATGAAGGCCGCAAAGGGTGGTGCAGTTTATAAGAGGCCGGACGGGATCGTCATCATAGATCCTGAGAAATCAAAGGGGCAGAGACAGATCGTTGACGCCTGCCCTATAGGCGCGATTTTCTGGAATGAGGAATACCAGATCCCTCAGAAGTGCACCATGTGTGCGGAACTTTTAGATGATCCGGAGTACCTGTCATATCTTGGAGACCCGAAGTACAAGGTTCCCCGCTGTGTGGAGGCATGTCCGAACCATGCGCTGATATTCGGCGATCTGGATGATCCGGAAAGTGATATCTGCAAGATCATCGCTGCAAACCGCGTGACCCAGCTTGAAGCGCTGGAAGGCCAGAATACAAATGTCGTACACCTCAATATCCCCTCGGTTTTCCTTGCTGGAACCGTATACTACCCCAGGGAGATGGAGGAGGTCTGCATCGGCGCCCATGTGAAGGCGACCTGTGAGGATGGAAGCGTCCGCGAGATGGAGACCAACTATTTCGGCGACTGGATCTTTGAGGATCTGCCCAAGAAAAAGCGCTTCGTCGTAGAGATCACAATGAAGGGCTATAAGCCGGTGAAGTACAATGTAGTTATGGATTCAGACCATTATGTGGATATGACTTACCTGGAAAAGGCATAACCATTTATACAGTCATTGTCTTTCTCAATGACTTTTGCAGGATTTAAGATAAAATAATACAGGCCTTTTCATGAAAGGCCTGTATTATAATCAAAAATTTCCGGGTATTGATTGATAAATCCGGATCAGGAATATGTGATTTATTTTTAATGCCATAGCCGCTCATAACAATAAGCGCTCATTCCCATCCATTATCGGTATCAATCAAACATTCAATCTGTTAAGAAAAGGAAATCAAGTTGCAGGAGGATTTTTATGCCTGAAATAAAGAAATTCACTTTAGGCATTTCAAATATGTATATCATTCGGGACAGGAGGACAATTATTGTCGACACCGGTTCTGAGAAAAACAGAGACAGATATATTGAGGCATTTTCAGAGGCAGGAGTCAAACCGGATGAGGTAGCGCTTATTGTGGTTACACACGGCCATTCCGATCATTTTTCTTTTGCTGGGGAATTAAAAAAAATGACAGGCGCACCTGTTCTGTGCCATAATCTGGCTACAGCGGCCTTGAAGACAGGGAAAAACCCCGAGTTTATTCCTAGAAAAGGCGATGGAGAAAAGATACTCGATGCCATAGCAGGGGTTGATCTGTCGGTCTTCAGTACGGTAGATCCTGATTTGACCTTTGCGGATAAATTCGACCTTGCCCCCTACGGGGTGGCCGGAAAGGTTATCCATACGCCAGGGCACAGTATCTGTTCGACATCCGTGGTCTTGGATTCAGGGGAGGCCTTTGTAGGGGATATGCTTATCGATTCTCCTGTCACAGGGGAGATGAGGCTGCCTTTCCTTGCCGCTGACGAATCAAGGCTTTTTGAAAGTTATGGAAGACTCCTGGAGATGGCCGGGGAGTTTTATGGCGGACACGGGATACCTCTTTCAAAAAATGATATGATGGATCTAATTCGCAAAGACAACTCACCAGAGGCGAGAAGTCTGATGGCAAAATATAACTGAGGTTGCTTGGGGCAAGACCGGGATGGGAAAGGTTTTAATCATATATATCTCAAAATGCAACGGCTGTCATAACTGCCAGATCGCCTGCAAGGATGAACATACGGGAAATGACTGGACGCCCATTGCAAGGCCCCAGCCCCTTACAGGGCAATTCTGGACAAAGGTATCCGACAAAATAAGGGGATCGGTTCCAAAGGTAAAGGTCTCCTATCTCCACAGCATCTGCCGCCATTGCAATGATGCCCCTTGCATCAGGGCCTGTCCGAACAGTGCAATCTATAAGAGACCGGACGGAATAGTTATAATCGATCCCTTGAAATGCAGGGGAAACAGGAATTGCATAAGGGAATGTCCCTATGAAGAAGTGATCTGGTTTAACGAAGAACTCAATATATCCCAGAAGTGCACCTTCTGTGCCCATCTTATCGACAGGGGCTGGAACGAGACCAGGTGCTCCGATGCCTGCCCTACAGGGGCCTTCACCTTCGGCGATGAGGAGGAGTTAAAGGATCAGATAGCAAGGGCGGAGAAATCATCCCGTGATTCAACGACAGGTTCGCGCGTCTATTTCATAGGCCTTCCCAAAAGATTCGTGGGGGCTACCCTGTATGACCCGGAAGATGATGAGGTGATAACAGGCGCTGATGTGACCATTATCAATAATTCGACAGGGGCGGCATTGTCCGGCGTGACCGATGACTTCGGCGATTTCTGGGTGGACGGGTTATCACCGGATACATATACCGTTATAATAAAAAAGAACGGTTATCCTGAGAGAAAGCTGGATGCAGATCTTGCGATCAATGACGTCAACCTTGGAGATATCTCCATTTCCAGGGAGAAGAGATGAGGGCAATCTTTAACATACATTCGAACGTGGCCGCCAGGGCAGCAGGCTGGAGGGCCATTGAGGTATATGTAAAGGATAAACGCGAGGTCACCCTGGACGAGGTCCTGAATGCAACCATCCTGGCGGATGGCAGGAGCATGTGCGATTATCTTATTGGAAAAGGGGGCATAAAAAATGA